>Ga0207667_10002002_pt1 | contig 25560 bp, 20 predicted proteins | sample KBSCornC52_FD_184301 | JGI IMG/M metagenome (GOLD analysis project Ga0207667, IMG submission 184301) | Corn rhizosphere microbial communities from Kellogg Biological Station, Michigan, USA - KBS Corn C5-2 (SPAdes) (version 2) | ecosystem: Host-associated > Plants > Roots > Rhizosphere > Soil ...
TGGTGGCTGCGACTGTTTAATAAAAACACAGCACTCTGCAAACACGAAAGTGGACGTATAGGGTGTGACGCCTGCCCGGTGCTGGAAGATTAAATGATGGGGTGCAAGCTCTTGATTGAAGTCCCAGTAAACGGCGGCCGTAACTATAACGGTCCTAAGGTAGCGAAATTCCTTGTCGGGTAAGTTCCGACCTGCACGAATGGCGTAACGATGGCCACACTGTCTCCTCCCGAGACTCAGCGAAGTTGAAATGTTTGTGATGATGCAATCTACCCGCGGCTAGACGGAAAGACCCCATGAACCTTTACTGTAGCTTTGCATTGGACTTTGAACCAATCTGTGTAGGATAGGTGGGAGGCTTTGAAGCAGGGACGCTAGTCTCTGTGGAGCCAACCTTGAAATACCACCCTGGTTTGTTTGAGGTTCTAACCTTGGTCCGTTATCCGGATCGGGGACAGTGCATGGTAGGCAGTTTGACTGGGGCGGTCTCCTCCCAAAGTGTAACGGAGGAGTTCGAAGGTACGCTAGGTACGGTCGGACATCGTGCTAATAGTGCAATGGCATAAGCGTGCTTAACTGCGAGACTGACAAGTCGAGCAGGTACGAAAGTAGGACATAGTGATCCGGTGGTTCTGTATGGAAGGGCCATCGCTCAACGGATAAAAGGTACTCTGGGGATAACAGGCTGATTCCTCCCAAGAGTTCATATCGACGGGGGAGTTTGGCACCTCGATGTCGGCTCATCACATCCTGGGGCTGTAGCCGGTCCCAAGGGTATGGCTGTTCGCCATTTAAAGTGGTACGTGAGCTGGGTTTAAAACGTCGTGAGACAGTTTGGTCCCTATCTGCCGTGGGCGTTGGAAGTTTGAAGGGGGCTGCTCCTAGTACGAGAGGACCGGAGTGGACGAACCTCTGGTGTATCGGTTGTCACGCCAGTGGCATTGCCGAGTAGCTAAGTTCGGAAGAGATAACCGCTGAAAGCATCTAAGCGGGAAACTCGCCTTGAGATGAGACTTCCCGGGAACTAGATTCCCCTAAAGGGTCGTTCGAGACCAGGACGTTGATAGGTCAGGTGTGGAAGCGCAGTAATGCGTTAAGCTAACTGATACTAATTGCCCGTGCGGCTTGTTCCTATAACATTAGCTCTGTTATAGACAAGTTGAGCATATATTGTGTTTGCCCTAGTGCATCACACCCCAAGAATCTATTAAATACTTCTTCCAGTTTGGGTTAGTTGCTGCTCGATCGAGAGCAACTGACTTTACAAGTTATGCCTGATGACTATAGCAAGTTGGTACCACCCCTTCCCATCCCGAACAGGACCGTGAAACGACTTCGCGCCGATGATAGTGCTGCAACCAGTGTGAAAGTAGGTCATCGTCAGGTTTGTTACTCCCAAGAACCCTCGTTACGAAAGTAGCGAGGGTTTTTGCTTTGGGCGATCCGGTTCTAGATCCTCCTGCTTCGAGGCCGTGCCATCGGCTTCAATATCCTCGCTCCACTCTTCTATCCTCTGTCAGCAGGACAACCAAGAACTCCAGATAGCAGCTTGTCGCTATTGAATGACGATGCAAATGTGCGGTGGCCAATATTTATTTGGTTTTATGCACAACGTCCATCGAGACAGGACCGATTGCGTTACTTCCGTTATTCCCAAATCTGTTAGGGCTCGGCAGCCAAAGTTGCTGGAAAGCCGCTATAGCGCACAATCGCAGTGAACAGAGATTTAGTCTTATGCGCAGCTGCTTCAGCTCTCGGGTGCCGCAGTTAATTTATGCACAGGCAAAAACTCCAACTTTCTGGTTCAACCATCACCACATTTGCTGTAACCATCAATGCTCCAGCCAACAAAAATGCCGTTCAGTTTTCACTGAACGGCATCTCAAGGCAGATAATCCGCCCTTCTTTCTATACGGCCCGGTATGACTTACTGCTTGGCCGCCACACTCACCGTGTTTTCATTCAAGCCGCCTCCTAATGCCTTGTACAGATCAATGGCATTGTTCAACCGCAGCTGCCGCGCCTGGATCAAGGCTTGTTGCGCCGAGAACAGGTCGCGCTGCGCATCCAGCTGATCCAGCGACGAGGCTATCCCATTCTTGAAGCGCAGGTCAGTCAACTTGAGACGCTCCTGCTGAGCAGCTACGAAAGCTTCCTGCGCCTTGACCTGCTCATCCAGGCTGCCACGCGCCACCAGGGCATCCGCAACTTCGCGGAATGCAGTCTGGATGGCCTTTTCGTAGCTCACGATGGCCTTGTTCTTGCGCACTTCCGTCAAGTCCAGATTGGCGCTGTTACGGCCGAAATCGAAAATCGGCAAGGACAGCGAAGGACCAAAGCTCCACGCGCCAGAACCGCTTTCGAACAACCCGCCCAGCGTGCTGCTGGCGCTGCCGAAGCTGCCGGTCAGCGAGATACGCGGGAAGAATGCCGCGCGCGCCGCGCCGATATTGGCGTTGGCAGCCAGCAGGCTCTGCTCGGCCGAGCGGATGTCAGGACGATTGGTCAGCAGGTCCGAAGGCAGGCCGGCGGGAATGTCGGTCACGATCTTTTCATCCGACAGCAACTGCGCCGGCGGTAACTCGCCGATCTTCTTACCGACCAGAAGCGTCAGGGCATTCTCTGCCTGGGCGCGCTGGCGCTCCAGCTGGGTCTTGGCAACCCGGGCCGATTCCACCAAGGTTTGCGTCAGGCGGAAATCCAGCGCGGTGCTGGCGCCCACATCCAGGCGCTTCTGCGCCAGTTCGAGATTGGACTGGCGCGACTTGAGGGTCTCATCGGCCAGCTTCAACTGCTCGGCATAGGAACGTTCGGCCAGATAGGCCTGCGCCACCTGCGCCACCAGGCTGATCTGCGCGGACTTCTGCGCTTCTTCGGTGGAGAGGTAGCTGGCCAGCGCCGCGTCCTTCAGGTTGCGCACGCGGCCGAAAAAGTCCAGCTCGTAGGCAGGCACCGCCAGGCCGACCTGGTAGCTGTTGCTGATGGTCGGCTGTCCCGTCAGGGACTGGCTGGCGGCGGTGCGGGTACGCGCCGCATTGCCCGACAGGTTCAGGTTGGGCAGCAGATCGGCGCGTGCGATCTGGTATTGTGCGCGCGCCTCCTCGATATTGAGCACGGCGGTGCGCAGGTCACGGTTGTTTTCCAGCGCCGTAGCGATGAGCTGCTGCAAACGCTGGTCCGGGAAGAACTGACGCCAGCCCAGGTTGACAGCCTGCAGTTCGGCACGGCCAGCGGCGTCGGCCGGGTAGGACGATTCCACCGGCGCTTGCGGACGCTCATAGGTGGGAGCCAGCGAGCAGCCCCCCAGTACGCCGGCCACCACCAGCGCTGCGCACATGTGCAGCAGGCGAGGCGAGCGCGGCATCGACAGATTAGCCATTGTTATTCTCCACTATTGATCTTGGGCGAGTGCTCGGCGTCGAACTTGCGCTGACGCTCGCTGCCCTTGAATATCTTGCGCACGACCACGAAGAAGATCGGCACCAGGAACACCGCCAGCACCGTCGCCGTGATCATGCCGCCCATCACACCGGTACCAATGGCGCGCTGGCTGGCCGAACCGGCGCCAGAGGCGATGGCCAAGGGCAGCACGCCCAGGATGAAGGCCAGCGAGGTCATGATGATCGGGCGGAAACGCAGGTGCACCGCTTCCAGCGTGGCCTCGATCAAGCCCTTGCCTTGCGCTTGCAGATCCTTGGCGAACTCGATGATCAGAATCGCGTTCTTGGCCGACAGACCCACCACCGCAATCATGCCCACCTTGAAGTACACGTCATTGGGCATGGCGCGCAGCGTCACGCCCAGCAGTGCGCCGAGAATACCCAGCGGCACCACCAGCATCACCGCCAGCGGAATGGAGGTGCTTTCATACAGCGCAGCCAGCACCAGGAACACCGCGATCAGCGACAGGGCATACAGGGCCGGAGCCTGGTTGCCGGAGGTCTTTTCTTCCAGCGACTGGCCAGTCCATTCGAAACCGAAGCCTGGCGGCAACTTGGCCACGAAGGATTCCATCTCGGCCATGGCTTCACCGGTACTGCGGCCAGGTGCTGCGCCTCCGGCAATCTTCATGGCTGGGTAGCCGTTGTAGCGGATCAATTGCACGGGGCCGTTGATCCACTTGGCGGTCACGAAGGCCGAGAAGGGCACCATGGTGCCGCTGGAATTGCGGGCGTACAGGTTGGTCAGGTCTTCCGGCTGCAGGCGGCGCTTGGCGTCAGCCTGCACGATCACGCGCTGTTGGCGTCCGACATTGGGGAAGTCGTTCACATAGGACGAGCCCAGCGCCGTGGAGAGCACGCTGTTGATCGTCGAGAACGGCACGCCCAGCGCATTGGCCTTGTCGCGGTCGATGTCCAGTTGCAGCTGCGGCGCATCTTCCAGACCTTCCGGGCGCACGCCTGCCAGCACCTTGCTCTGCGCAGCCATGCCCAAGATCTGGTTACGTGCCTGCACCAGGGCGGTGTGCCCCAGGCCAGCGCGATCCTGCAGACGGAAGGTGAAACCGGTCGCATTACCCAGTTCCGGAATCGGCGGCGGGTTCAGCGGGAACACGATCGCATCCTTGATCTGCGAGAAGGCGCCAAAAGCCTTGCCCGCAATGGCGTCAGCGGACTGCGACTTGTCGCGCTGCGACCAGTCCTTCAGCGGCGTAAACACCAGCGCAGCGTTCTGACCGTTACCCGAGAACGAGTAGCCCAGCACGGCAATGGCATGCTCCACCGCCGGGTCCTTCAGGTAATACTCTTCGATCTGCTTGACCACGGCCGTCGTGCGGGAAGTGCTGGCGCCAGGCGGCAGCTGCACGTTGGTGATGATGTAGCCCTGGTCTTCGTTGGGCAGGAAGGAGGCCGGCAGACGCACATACAGCAGGCCTACGCAGGCCACGATCAGTACATACACGATCATGTAGCGGCCAGCCTTGTTGAGCATGCCGCCGATAATGCCCTGGTAGCCACTGGCAGTGCTGTTGAACTTGCGGTTGAACCAGCCAAAGAAACCCTTCTTCTCGTGGTGGTGCCCCTTTTCCACAGGCTTGAGGATGGTCGCGCACAGCGCCGGCGTGAGGGTGAAGGCCATCAGCACCGAGAACACCATGGAGGCCACCATCGACAGCGAGAACTGGCGATAGATCGCGCCGACGGCGCCGCCGAAGAAGGCCATCGGGATGAACACCGCGATCAGCACCAGGGTAATGCCGATCAGCGCGCCGCTGATCTGTCCCATGGCCTTGCGGGTGGCGTCAGCCGGCGAAAGGCCTTCTTCGCTCATGATCCGTTCGACGTTTTCCACCACCACGATCGCATCGTCGACCAGAATACCGATGGCCAGCACCATGCCGAACATGGTCAGCACGTTGATCGAGAAGCCGAACAACAGCAGCGTGGCAAAGGTACCCAGCAGCGCCACCGGCACCACGATGGTAGGAATGATGGTGTAGCGGATGTTCTGCAGGAACAGGAACATCACCAGGAACACCAGCACGATCGCCTCGATCAGGGTCTTGACGACTTCCTCGATGGAGATCTTGACGAACTTGGAGGTGTCGTACGGGATGGTGTACTTCACACCGGTCGGGAAGTACTTGGCCAGCTCTTCCATCTTCTTGTGCACGGCCGTAGCGGTACCCAGCGCATTGGCGGTAGGGGAGAGCTGCACACCGATGAAGGAGGAGGGCTTGCCATCGAGACGGCCGGAGGTGTCATAGCTCTGGCCGCCCACTTCGACCCGGGCGACATCGCGCAGGCGCACCGTGGCGCCATTGGCGTTGGCGCGCAGGATGATATTGCCGAACTGCTCAGGCGAGGTCAGCTGGCCGTTCACCACCACGGTGGCGGCGATCTGCTGCGTTCCCGGGCTGGGCAGTGCACCCAGCGTACCACCGGCCACCAGGGCGTTCTGCGCCTGGATGGCGGCAGTCACGTCGGCAGGGGTGAGGTTGAGCCCGATCAGCTTGTTCGGATCGATCCAGATGCGCATGGCGCGCTCGGTACCGAACAGCTGCGCCTGGCCCACGCCTGGCACACGCTTGATTTCGTTGAGGACGTTACGCGAGAGATAGTCACCCAGCGCCACCGGATCAAGCTTGCCATCGGTCGAGGACAGGCCGATGAAGAGCAGGAAGTTGGAACGCGACTTGGTCACCTGCACACCCTGTTGCGTCACCGCCGCCGGCAGGCGTGCTTCGACGCGCTTCAGGCGGTTCTGCACATCCACCGCCGCCAGGTCCGGATTGGTTTCCGGCGAGAAGGTGATGGTGATCTGCACCTGGCCGTTGGCCTGGCTTTGCGACTCGATGTATTGCAGGCCATCGGCGCCGTTCATTTCCTGTTCGATCAGGCTGGTCACCGAATCGTCCAGGGTCTGCGCGGTCGCACCCGGATAAGTGGCCGTGACCACGATGGTCGGCGGCGCAATGTTGGGGTACTGGGACACCGGCAGGCCGGTAATGGCCAGCGCGCCGGCCAACATGATGAAGATCGCTAGCACCCACGCAAATACGGGGCGATCAATAAAGAACTTTCCCATCTGGCAGCCTCTTAGTTAGCTTTCGGTTGGGCGCTCGCCTCTTGCTTGGCCGGTTGGCCAGACGCTTGTGCGGGAGCGCCCGCGGGATTCCATTGCACCGGCTTGACGGTGGCGCCCGGACGCACCTTCTGCAGGCCTTCCACGATCACGCGGTCGCCTTCCTTCAAGCCATCGAGGACCTGCCAGTTGTTGCCACGCGCGCCGCCGGTCTTGACCGGACGCGGTTCGACCTTGTTCTCGGCATTGACCACCATCACCGTCGAACCGCCGGCGTCGCGCACCACTGCCTGTTGCGGCACCAGCAGCGCTTGCTCGTCGACGGCCTGTTCGATCTTGGCGCGCACATAGGTGCCCGGCAGCAGCAGGCGCTTGGGGTTGGGGAACTCGGCGCGCAGCGACACCGAACCGGTGTTTTCATCCACGCTGATGTCCGAGAACAGCAGCTTGCCCGGCAACGGATAAGCCTGGCCATTTTCCAGCTCCAGGGTCACGCTGGCCTTGTTCTCGCCCACGCTCTTGAGCTGGCCGGCCGCCATGGCCTGCTGCAGCTTGAGTAGATCAGCGCTGGACTGGGTCACATTCACATAGACCGGATCGAGCTGCTGCACCAGCGCCAACTGGGTCGCATCGCCCTGGCCGACCAGCGCGCCTTCGGTGACCAGCGCGCGGCCGATGCGGCCCGAGATGGGCGAAGTCACGGTGGCGTAACCCAGGTTCAGGCTGGCAGTCTGCACCGCAGCCTTGCCTGAGGCGACGTCGGCCTCGGCCTGCTTCTGCGCGGCCACGGCGTTGTCATATTCCTGCTTGGAGACCGCGTTGACTTCCACCAGCGGCTTGTAGCGCTGGGCGGTCAGGCTGGTCTGGGTCAGGTTGGCCTGGGCGCGCGCCAGCGTGGCTTGCGCGCTTTCCAGGCTGGCCTTGTACTGGGCCGGATCGATCTGGAACAGCACCTGGCCTTCCTTGACCTCGCTGCCTTCCTTGAAGACGCGCTTCTGGACGATGCCCGCCACCCGCGCACGTACCTGCGCCACGCGGAAGGCTTCTACCCGGCCCGGCAGTTCATTGGTGATGGCCACGCGTTGCGGGGCAATGGTCACCACCGAAACCTCGGACGGCGGCATCGGACCACCCTGGGCGGCGGGTTTCTGTCCGCAGGCGACCAGAGCGGCGGCGATTGCGACGGTCATGGTGAGGCGCGTGAAACGACTGACTGAGCTCATAGATATCTCGCACGAAAGTAAAGTTGAAGCCGCCAGCAGCGGCGATGAAACGAATTCGGATACACCGGTCACGACGATGCAGCATCGTCGATATCGATCGCCACGGGGCTCGCCCGATGGCAGTGAACTGCGTTGCTGCGATGCAAAAAGCCACCGCCCGCTTCCCGGCAAGGGCGCTGAAAATTTTTGCAGGTGGGGTACGGCAGGATCTTGAAGCGGATGCTATTATACATACATCCATGAATGTATGTATTTCTACGGAACATCATCGTAATTTAGCAAACTTGGCTGAAACCGCGTAGCGAAATATGAGTGATTCCTTGCATTTTCGTCCGAAAGCCGCGAAAACGCCTTTTCACCGCCAGGAAAACCGAGCTCTTCCATGTTGGATAAATTTCATACCGGCCGCAGGGCAAGACGAATGAGCACCTCAGATATTGTGACTTCGCCAGTCTTTCATTGGCCCGAGGGTGGAGTAGAGCGCTCGACCGCTGCGTCGCCGCCCGAGGGCGCCGCCAATGTGCGCGCGCAGCATGCGTATGCATCGGGCGATTTGGCGCATAGCGCTGTCTCCTGCTTCGCATCGCCGGTCTCAGGCGAGGAGTGCTGAGATGGCCCGTTCCACCAAGGAAGAAGCGCTCGAAACCCGCTCCCGCATCCTGGATGCGGCCGAGCAGGTGTTCCACGAGCGTGGCGTCTCCCAGACCTCACTGGCCGACGTGGCCAAGGCCGCCGAGGTCACCCGCGGGGCGATCTACTGGCATTTCAAGAACAAGAGCGACCTGTTTGACGCCATGTGCGAACGGGTGCGGCTGCCGATGGAAGCGGTGCTGGAAGAGAACGCCAGTCCCCAGGTGGAGGACCCGCTGGGGCAGTTCCTGCGCAGCGGCGTCTACGTGCTGACCATGGCCGCCACCGATGAGCGCTGCCGGCGGGTGTTCGACATCATTTTCAACAAATGCGAATTCGCTGATGCCCACGATCCCATCCTGATTCGCCAGCGCGAATGCCATGTGGATGGCATGCTGCGGCTGGAGCAGATCCTGGGTAATGCCGTAGCGCGCGGCCAGTTGCCGGCCACGCTGGATATTCGCCTGGCCTGCCTGATGGCGCACGCCACCTTCAGTGGATTGTTGACGGATTGGTTCTTTTCACCGGACAGTTTCGACCTGGTCAGCGAAGGGGAGCGGGTGCTGGCAGCGTCCATGCACGCGCTGAAGACCGCGCCGTCGCTGCAACGTCGCTGAGTCAGTCAGTCCGATGCAGGCGGCTCAGAGGATCTTGCGCAGGGAGCCAGGCGCCACAGCGACCGAGACCGGTTTGCTCAGCATTTCGATGAGCACCATGACCCGGCGCTCGCCATCGGCTTCGAGGAAGATGCCTTCGATGCCGGACAAGGCGCCTTCGACCAGCTGCACGCGCTGGCCGGGCGTGAAGGCGCGCTCAACCGGGGCGGCCTCGCTCTGCTGGGCCGCTTGCAGGGCCAGTACCAGGTCATTGCTGATCTTGGCGGGTTCGGTGCCGAAAGTCACCAGCCGGCTCACGCCCTTGGTCGAACGGATGGGCGCCCAGCTCTTGCTGGTGAGGCCCGCACCCAGGCGGATGAACAGATAGCGGGGGAAGAGGGCCTCGCTGCTGAGCGTCAAGGCGCCGCGGCGGACTTTCTCTTTATGCAACAATGGCAGGTAGCACTCGTAACCTTGCTGCTCAAGATTCTGCTGAGCACAGATTTCCTGTCGGGGTTTTGTATGCACCAGATACCATTGCATGGCCTTCTCCAGGACTCGTTATGGACCATCATTGTAAGCGCGCGTTAAGAAGCGGCAAAGCAAGCTGTGGTCAGCAAGATACGCTCGGCCAGAGAGAATCAGGCAAGACTGTCGCGCTTGATCCGCGCTTGACTCGCGTTTGAATATGCATCCGGGCTTGTCCCGATGATGCCCTTAGCCGGCTTGCTGGCTGTGCCCAGCTCAGTAGGTCGGCATGCCGGGATCGACCTGGCCGGCCCAGGCATGCACGCCGCCGCTGAGGTTGATCACCTTGGTAAAGCCCTGGCGCTCCAGGAAGGCCGCCACCTGCATGCTGCGGCCCCCGTGATGGCAGATGCACACCACCGGCTGTTCTTCATCGAGTTCCGAGAAGCGGCCGGGGATGGTGTTCATCGGCACCAGCTGCGAGCCGGCAATGTGGCAGGTCTGGTGTTCCCAGGGCTCGCGCACATCCAGCAACAGCGGGGTGGGACGGTTCGGATCATTGATCCACGCGGCCAGTTCCGTGGCAGAGATGTGCTCCATGGTGCGCTTTCCTGTGCGATCAGAAGGTGAAGTGGGACGGGGTCAGGGCTGCGTGCAGCGGCTTGGCCAGGGTTTCCACCACGTTGACGGTCTCGAAGGCGTGTTCGGAGGTGCGGGTGATCAGTTGCAGTTCCATCACCGGCAGCGAACCGACGATGGCCAGCAGGCGACCGCCGATCTTGAGTTGCTTGCCGAAGGCTTCGGGCAGTACCGGCAGCGAGCCCGAGATGACGATCACGTCATATTCAGCCGCCTTGCCATCGGCGCCCACCCAGCCTTGCGCGCCATTGCCCAGCTGCACATCCACATTGGCCACGCCGTAGTCCGACAGGTTCCGCTCGGCCAGGGCCTTCAGTTCCGGCGAAATCTCGACGGTAGTGACGTGACGCGCCTTGTGCGCCAGCAGCGCCGCCATGTAGCCCGAACCGGCGCCGATTTCCAGCACGTATTCATGCTTCTTGACGTTGGCTTCCTGCAGGATGCGCGCTTCGATCTTCGGCGCCAGCATGTTCTCGCCACCCGGCAGCGGGATTTCGGTGTCGAAGAACGCCAGGCTGCGATGGGCGGCCGGGACGAATTCTTCGCGCTTGACGACCATCAGCAGGTCCAGCACGTCCTGCGCCAGCACGTTCCAGGGGCGGATCTGCTGTTCGATCATGTTGAAGCGGGCTTGTTCGATATTCATGGCGGTGGGCTCGATCTAATCTAATAGCGACGGAAAGGCAGCATTTTAGCAAACACCGACGAGCTAATCAGCCCATCTGCGCGGGGAACAGGGCTGCCAATGGGCCTGTGTTGCGGGTTTTCCTCGGAGAAAGTGCTCCGGCGGGCGGCGCTCATGCCTTCAGCCCATGGACGCAGAGGTCGATCAGGCTGGCCAGGTAGGCATCGCTGTCGATGGGCGCGATAGCGCAAGGCGCCAGCGACTGGTCCCACAGCATCAGCATCATGATTGGCGCGGCGATGACCTTTTTGAGGGCGTGGGCGTCGAGGGGGCGGAATTCCCCGCGGGCCATACCGCGCTCCAGCACCCGCACCAGAGTGGCGTCGCCGCGTGAGGTGATTTCTTCATGGTAGAAGCGCGCCAGCTCCGGGAAGTTGCCCGACTCCGCCAGCATCAGCTTGGCGATGCCCTTGAGCCCAGAGCGGGAGGCGCCTTGCCACCAGCCCAGGATCAGTTCGCGCAGCAGGTCGGCGGTGTGGCCGTCGTGGCTGTCCACGCGCGCTTCGGCCTCGTCCAGCAGCGGCAGCATATGGGCGCGCACGACTGACTTGAAGAGGCTTTCCTTGCTGTCGAAATAGAGGTAGAGCGTTCCCTTGGAAACGCCGGCCTGCGCCGCCACGTCTTCCAGGCGGGTGGCGGCATAGCCGCGCTCGACGAATAATTGCAGCGCCGCCGCCAGCAGTTCTTGCGGGCGGTCCTGCTTGCGTCGTTCCCAACGCGGTTCTTTGGCCGATGCAGACATGAGAAACAAGATTACCGGGAGTGGGCAATGTAAGTGCGAAGCGCGCGCGGCGTCAAGGAGATGGATCAGGTCGCCGCCAAAGTCCGGTCAAGAGCCGGCTTTGGTCTACAATGCGCCCGTCCAGACACAACCCGGAGCCGCCATGCAGTGCCGCGATCGTTGTGGCGCCTGCTGCATCGCGCCGTCCATCACCAGTCCGATCCCGGGAATGCCGCAGGGCAAGCCGGCCGGCGTGCCCTGCATCCAGCTCGATGAAGCGATGCGTTGCCGGCTGTTCGGACGCCCCGAGCGGCCGGCCTTCTGCGGTGGCCTGCAGCCAGCGGCCGACATGTGCGGCGACAGTCGTAGCGCCGCCCTGATCTGGTTGCAGGCGCTGGAGCAGGCCACCGCGCCGTAAGCCTTAAATCGAGGGCGGGCGCGGTTGGCGTGCTTACGGAAAGATTTCCTTGAGACGCTCGCTGGGCCGCACCAGCATGGTCCCCTTGGGCGCCACCACGATAGGGCGGTTGATCAGGATGGGATGCGCCAGCATGGCCTCGATCAGCTGCGCATCGCTCACGCCGTCGGCGTCCAGTCCCAGTTCCGTGTACAGCGCTTCCTTGGTGCGCACCACCTCCAGCACGGGCACACCCATGTCATGGATGAGCTTTTCCAACGTGGCGCGGTCAGGCGGATTCTTCAGGTATTCGACCACGGTCGGCTCGACGCCACCGTCCCGTAGGCCTTGCAGGACATTACGGGAGGTGCCGCATTTGGGGTTGTGGTAGATGGTGATGTTGCTCATAGGGAAATCCTGATCTGTGCGCAGTTGACATCCGAATCGTTCGCAATCTTGTGAGTCGCCCGAAATCGGCCAAAAACCGCATGGTAGCGCGGATTTACCCCGGCAAAACAGGCTTGTCAGAACCCTTGCGGTAGAATTTCGCCCTATTGCACTGCACCTTTGACGTCGGAGGTAGTCAAAATGCCGGTTTTGACCGGCTTACCGACGGTCATCTCGCTATTTTTCCTTGTTCATCCCGCTTTATTCCCTTTATTTCCTCTAACCCCCACATAAACAGTCACCCAGCCACCGTATGGATACTCTCCTCGCGCTCAAGGCGCTCATCATGGGCATCGTCGAAGGCCTGACCGAATTCCTGCCCATTTCCTCCACCGGCCACCTGATCCTGGCCAACAGCCTGCTGCAATTCACCGGCCCTGATCTCTCCAAGGAAAAGGCCGACGTCTTCGAAATCGTCATCCAGGCCGGCGCCATCCTGGCCGTCTGCTGGGAATACCGCGTGCGCATCGCTACCGTGCTGACCGGCATGTTCACCGACCGCAAGGCCCAGCGCCTGATCGTCAACCTGATCATCGCCTTCCTGCCGGCCGCCATCCTGGGCTTCCTGTTCAGCCGCCGCATCAAGGAAGTGCTGTTCAACCCGGTCTCGGTGGCCATTGCCTTCATCGTCGGCGGTCTCATCATCCTGTGGGTGGAACGCCGCAACAAGGACCGCATGAGCATGGCCTCGGCACGCGTGGAAACGGTCGATGACATGACCCCGCTGGACGCCCTCAAGGTCGGCATCGCCCAGGCCTTCGCCCTGATCCCCGGCACCAGCCGCTCGGGTGCCACCATCATCGGCGGCATGATGTTCGGCCTGTCGCGCAAGGCGGCCACCGAATTCTCCTTCTTCCTGGCCATCCCGACGCTGTTTGCCGCCACCATCTACTCGCTCTACAAGGAGCGCGCGCTGCTGTCGGCTGCCGATGTGCCGCTGTTTACCGTGGGCACCGTGGCCGCCTTCGTCTCGGCCTTCCTGTGCGTGCGCTGGCTGCTGCGCTACATCAGCTCGCACGACTTCACCGTCTTCGCGTGGTATCGCATCATCTTCGGCATCATCGTGCTGGTCACGGCCTACACTGGCGTGGTGGCCTGGGTCGAGTAATCCAGCCCGGTATTCAGCCATTTGTCAGCCAGCGGCAACCCTGCCGCGCTACACTGCAGCACCCCGCCGCCGGCCTCGCTGCCGACGGCGGTTCCTCGGAACCATCCATCCTCGCCAATCCCATCCAGAGCACATCCCCATGGCCAATGTTTGCAGCGCCGGTCTCGATATCGGCTTCGCCTCCCTCAGTTACGCCCAGATCGGTCTGTTGGGCATCGTCCAGGGCATCACCGAACTGCTGCCCATTTCCTCCACCGCCCACATGCGCATCGTGCCGGCCCTGCTGGGCTGGCATGATCCCGGCTCGGCCTTCTCGGCCGCCATGCAGCTGGCCGCGCTGGCCGCTGTGATCAGCTACTTCCGGCGCGATGTCAGCGCCGTTACGGGGGGCAGTCTGGCCGCCTGGCGCCGGCGCGACTTCAACGATCCCATGTTCCGGCTGGCCGTGGCCATCATCCTGGCCACCATTCCCATCGGCATCGCCGGCCTGTCGCTGTCGCACGTGCTCAACGCCTGCGGCTCCCCGCTGCGCAGCCTCACCGTGATCGGCTGGTCCTGCGTGGGCATGGCCATCCTGCTGGCCATCTCCGAGATGGTCTGCCGCCACCGCCGCAGCGTCGACCAGATGCGCCTGCGCGATGCCCTCATTGTCGGGCTGGCCCAGGTGGGGGCGCTCATTCCGGGCGTTTCGCGCTCGGGTTCCACGCTCACCGCCGCGCTGTTCCTCAACTTCCGCCGCGAAGAGGCGGCCCGCTTTTCCTTCCTGTTGGGTTTGCCCGCCATCGCCCTGGCTGGCCTGAAGGAACTGGCCGTGCTGCTGCATGCGCATATCCCGCTGGAAGCCTGGGGCGTACTGCTGTTCGGGCTGCTGGTGGCGAGCGTGTCGGCCTTTGCCGCGATCTGGGGATTGATGAAATTCCTGGAGCGTTTCTCGACATGGCCCTTCATTGTCTATCGAGCTGTTCTCGGTGCTTTTTTGCTGGTTGCGGTGGCGCAGGGCTGGCTGCAATAAAATAGCGCCTTCGCTGCACACAGCATCAAGGCTCTTCTTCCATGGTCGACTTCGATTCCCTGCCCGCCGGCGCCCCTCCGCAAGAACGCGCTCTGCACGTGCTGGAGACGGTGTTCGGCTATTCCTCCTTCCGTGGCCACCAGGGCGAGATCGTCCAGCACGTCGCCGGCGGCGGCGACGCCCTGGTGCTCATGCCCACCGGCGGCGGCAAGTCGCTGTGCTACCAGGTCCCGGCCCTGCTGCGCCAAGGCACGGGCGTGGTGATCTCGCCGCTGATCGCGCTGATGCAGGATCAGGTCGACGCCCTCGATGAAGTGGGCGTGCGCGCCGCCTTCCTCAACTCCACCCAGAGCTTCGACGAAGCCATGCAGATCGAACGCCGCCTGCGCCAAGGCGACCTCGACCTGCTCTACGTCGCCCCCGAGCGCCTGATGACGCCGCGCTGCCTGGAGCTGCTGGAGTCGGCGCGCATTTCGCTCTTCGCCATCGACGAAGCGCACTGCGTCTCGCAATGGGGCCACGATTTCCGCCCGGAATACATCAAGCTGTCGGTGCTGCACGAGCGTTTCCCCCAGGTGCCACGCATCGCCCTGACCGCCACGGCCGACCAGCAGACCCGCGAAGAGATCATCCATCGCCTGCAGCTGGAAGATGCGCGCCAGTTCGTCTCGTCCTTCGACCGCCCCAACATCCGCTACCAGATCGTCGAAAAGGCCAATGGCCGCAAGCAGCTGCTGGACTTCATCAAGAGCGAACATCCCGAAGACGCCGGCATCGTCTATTGCCTCTCCCGCAAGAAGGTCGAGGAGACCGCCGACTTCCTGCGCAGTGAAGGCATCAATGCGCTCGCCTATCACGCCGGCATGGACTATGCCCAGCGCACCGCCAACCAGGCGCGCTTCCTGCGGGAAGACAAGATCGTGATGGTCGCCACCATTGCCTTCGGCATGGGCATCGACAAGCCCGACGTGCGTTTCGTCTGCCACCTCGACCTGCCCAAGAGCGTCGAAGGCTATTACCAGGAGACCGGCCGCGCCGGCCGCGACGGCCTGCCCGCCAATGCCTGGATGGCCTACGGCCTGCAGGACGTGGTGCAGCAGCGCCGCATGATCGACGAATCCGACGCCGACGAGACCTTCAAGCGCGTCCTCGGCGCCAAGCTCAACGCCATGCTGGCGCTGTGCGAAACCCTGCATTGCCGGCGTGTCCATCTGCTGGATTACTTCGGCGAGAAGTCCGCCCCCTGCGGCAATTGCGACACCTGCCTCACCCCGCCGGTCTCCTTCGACGCCACCGTCGAAGTGCAGAAGCTGCTCTCCACCGTCTACCGGGTCGAGCAGCGCTTTGCCCCCGGCCATGTGATCGAGGTTCTGCGCGGCATCGACGGCGAGCGCGTCAAGCAGTGGCGGCATGACCAGCTTTCCGTCTTCGGGGTCGGCAGCGATCGCGGCGAAGCCGAATGGCGCGCCATCCTGCGCCAGGTGATCGCGCTGGGCCTGCTTACGGTGGACGCCGACAACTACAGCGCCTTGAAGCTCACCGAAGCCGCCCGCCCGGTCTTGCGCGGCGAGCAGGCCGTACAACTGCGCCGCTACCAGAAGCCCGAGAAGGCCAAGCGCAGTTCGCAGCGTTCCAGCTTCGTCGAGACCGATCTGTCCACCGACGAGCAGGCCCTGTTCGAAAAGCTGCGCTGGTGGCGCGTGGAAACCGCGCGCGCCCACAACGTCCCGGCCTACGTGATCTTCCACGACGCCACCATGCGCGAGATCGCCAAGGCCCGCCCGCAGTCGCTGGACGAGCTGCGCCATGTCACCGGCGTGGGCGAGAAGAAGCTGGAGACCTATGGCGCCCAGATCATCGCCCTGATTGCCGAGATGCAATCCGCGCAGTCCTGATAGGCGCGCCTGACGTTTTCTGCACCATCCTCATTGCATCGCCCATGAAAAAACGGCATGTCCCGCAGGGGGCATGCCGTTTTGACGTGAGGACGAGAGCGACCGGCGTCAGGCGCGCTTCTCGAACACCAGGTCCCACACCCCGTGCCCCAGACGCAGGCCGCGGTTTTCGAACTTGGTGGTATCGCGGTATTCCGGACGTGGCACATAACCGGACGGATCGGTCGCCGTATTCTTCAGCGTCGGCTCGGCCGACAGCACGTCCAGCATCTGGATCGCATATTCTTCCCAGTCGGTGGCGCAGTGGAGATAGCCACCCGGCGCCAGGCGCGAGCTGATCAGCTGCACCAGCGGGCTCTGGATCAGGCGACGCTTGTTATGGCGCGCCTTGTGCCACGGATCGGGAAAGAACACATGCACGCCAGCCAGCGTATCGGGCGCGATCATGTTGGTCAGCACTTCCACGGCATCGTGCTGGATGATGCGCACGTTTTCCAGATGGCCTTCGCCGATCAGTTTCAGGTAGCTGCCTACGCCAGGGGTATGCACTTCCACTCCGATGAAATTCTTTTCCGGCATCAGCGCGGAAATCTTGGCGCTGGTCTCCCCCATGCCAAAACCGATCTCGAGGATGGTCGGCGCCTTGCGTCCGAAGGCTGCTTCCAGGTCCAGCGGCGCCTTGTCGTAGGGCAGCAGGAAGCGCGGCCCCAGTTCTTCCAGCGCGCGCCCTTGCGCGACCGACACGCGCCCGGCGCGGGTAACGAAACTACGGATGCGACGCTCGCTGGGATCATAGAACAGCGGCTTGCCGGATTTGTTTTCAGACATGGATGACTCGAGAAACGGTGAGGAGCGGCCTGGAAGCATCTTGCCAGGCAGGGCTGGAAGCGGTCGCAGGCATGCGAGCTGGAGCGGGTGAAGGGGATCGAACCCTCGTCTTAAGCTTGGGAAGCTTCTGCTCTACCATTGAGCTACACCCGCGAGAGCCGGTATTTTACGCGGGATTGTACCGCCCGGGCAAACCTGAGGCTGGGTACGGCAGGGCGAGATCGGACGACGGATTTCACCGAGGAGTTGCCCAATTTGCTAATTGATCTTGAGCAAATCCAGTTCCCAGCTCATTTATCCTTGTCCTCAGCCTCTCTCGCCTTCCTCTCCTTGGCATATTTCTCCGACATCTTCCGCCATTGATTCAATTGCCGGAAATAAGTCCTCTTGACGCTAACCTCCGACAGCGGCCGGATGCCACGGACTGGACTGACAGGGGGAACGCGACGCTCGCTCATGATGCCTGGCTCCTGCTGGGGATGGTTGGCTGGTGGACCCTATCTTACTCCCAGGACCCTGCCCAACGCATTCACCGGCTGAACTGAACAACGACACCCCAGTCTATCTCCTCGTCATTTCCCTGGTTCAGCCATCGGAGGCCGTCACCATGTCCCTGCACGAACAATACATCTTCCCGCTCCAGCCCCACCTGCCGCCGCCCGACTGGCCAGCGCTCGACGCGCTGTTGCTGGAAAAGGGCTTTGTCATTTCACCGCGCGGCAGCGACGTACCTGCCTGGGCGCTCAATGAGCTGCGCCACTGGCTGTGCCAGGCATTGGATTGCCAACTGGTATGGCGTGAGGGAGCGCAGACCACCGGTGACGTGCTGCGTGATTACGTTGGCGCGGGCGCGTTGCCCGAGGGCTTGCCCATCCGCGATGACATGACCATGGCCGAGACGCTGCAACTGCTGGCGCATCACGACATCTGTCCTCTGATCAAGGAAGAGTCGGACCACTGCACCTGGCACAGCCCGGCCTACAAACTCGGACCCGCAGCGCTGGCGCTGCTGAGCGAAGAAGGGGCGCGATACTACGAGGAAGCTCCCGGCCGCTTCCACCTCACTCTGCTGGCCTATGATGGCCCGCATCCGTCGGTGTGCGTCGGCGAGAATCTTGAGCCGCCTTGCCTGCCCGGCAGCGATGAGCCATTGGAGGCGCTGCCTCCCTTCGAGACCCATGTCGATTTCATCGCTGCGGCCTTCGAGGATCCCGGCGCGCAGTGGTATTGCGAACAGACCGGCCAGAACTATTACCTGCTGGATCTGGACTGGCAATACAGCCTCGGGTTTGGATTCCGGATGATCCGGCTGCAAGGAATGGATCAGGACAGCACGATGCGCCTGGCACAGGCCATCGGCGAACTGGTCGGCCAGCCTATGGGATGCAGTCATCTGCATACGTGAGCGGTGGTCGCGGAGCAAGTAGCGGTGCTGCGCCGGTCAGGAAGCAGCGGTTCCGGTCAGCGCCTCGATCTCGACAATATCCACCGCATCAATCTGCCCCTCCTTGAGCAACTCCCCTGCATACACCTCCCACAAGCGGCTGTGCAGGAAATAGCGGAACAACTCCGTATCCAGATGCCGCTCCCGGCACATATTGGCCATGATGCGCAGCGACTCGGAGAGCGTCTTGGCCGGCTTGTAGGGCCGGTCCGCAGCGGTCAGCGCTTCGAATACATCGGCCAGCGCCATCACCCTGTCCTGCAAGGGCAGCTCGCTGGCCTTGAGCCGACGCGGGTAGCCGGTGCCATCCATCTTCTCGTGGTGATTGGCCGCCGTGTCCGGCACGCTCTTGAGCGACTCCGGCCAGGGCAGGCTCTTCAACATCACCAGCGTCTGCACGATGTGATTGTTGATGGCGAAGCGGTCCTCGGGTGTCAGCGTGCCACGGCGGATGCCCAGATTGTGCAGCTCGCCCATGTTCTGCCGATAACGCGGCAATGTCATGTCGAAGCCCAGGGTATTGCGCGGGTCGCCTCGCTCCACCGCAGGACGGTGCTCTTCATCCCAGGGCACGATGTGTTCGGGGCGATCGGCCAGCAAGGGCTCGGTCACCGGCAAGACCGGCGCGGCCTGTCCCTGGCGCGTGGTGGCGAGGCGGCGCGCTTCCTTTGCCGCCAGGCCAAGGCTGTCATCGAAATGGCGCTCCCAGGTCTGCGTGGCAATGCGCGCCAGGCGCGCATTGGCTTCCTCGGACATCGCTTCACTGCCCACATTGCACTGGGCCACGAAGGCAAAGTCCTCGCGCAGCCGCGCACGCTGTGCCTCCAACGCCTGCGCCTGCTGCTCCGTTAGCGCCTGCGGCAACTGATGCAGCAGCGCCAGCTCGGCGTCGCGCCATAAGACTTCAAAGCGCATCCGCACTTCATGGATGCGATTGTGGATCACTTCCAGCTTGGTCGCCTTGTCGACGATGTGCTCGGGGCTGGTGACCTTGCCGCAGTCATGCAGCAGGGCGGCCAGCCGGAAGGCATAGCGTTCGTCTTCAGTCAGGCTGAAGCCGGCATACGGGCCTTCGCGCTCCTGCGCCAGTCGCTCCACCAGCATGATCGCCAGATGCGGCACGCGCTCGCAATGGCCGCCGGTGTAGGGACTCTTGGCGTCGATGGCGTCGGCCATCAAGCGGATCAGGGACTCCAGCAGCGCCTTCTGCGAGGCGATCAACTGGCGCGTTTCAATGGCCACGGCCAGCATCCCCGACAGCCTGCGGGCAAAGGCCAGGAAACGCGGATCGCCGTGCGCGATGTCGTGCGCATGCACCAGCACCAGCAAGCCCTCCAGCGCACCATTGCGTCCGCGCAGGTCCAGCTCTACCCACAAGCTGCCATCGGGCAGCGCGCGCGTGCTGGTGGAGGGGGACGACTCGCCGTCATGACCAAAGGACTCGGCCAGATCATGGCCAGCGCCGTACCAGGCGGCGCGCTGCATCGTGCGGCCCTCGCTCTGCCACAGATAGACCGCGCCAGCCTGGCAGCGGGTAGCCTGTACGAATTTCTCCAGCACCTGTTGCAGCATCTGCTCCACATGCGTCTCGGTACTGAGGATGGCGCTGATGTCGAGGAAGGCTTCCACGGTCAGGCTGACGTTGTCCACCATCTCGGTGAGCATGTTGACCTCGCGCAGCATGCTGGAGGTCTTGCCCTGCTTGCGGAAGTCGAAGCGCGACATGCGCCGGGCGCGCGCGGCCAGCCGCTCCATGCTGCGGCCGATGGCGCGGCCGGCCCACCAGCCCAGCGGCAGGAAGGCGATCACCAGGAACAGGGCGATGAGCACCATGGTCTTGCGATTGCGTTCGAGCTGGCCCAGCAGCTCGCCACCGGGCGCGGCAATGAGCAGATGCAGGGGATGGTCGTCGATGACATTGAAGGGCAGCGACAGCCCCAGCCATTCCTGGCCATCGACGTGATAGAGCGCATTGGTTTCGTCGCGGCGTGCACGCGCGGACAGCCGTGACAGGGTCGGGACGTTGAGCTCGTCCAGCGAGCGGAACCGGAAGCTGTCACCGTCCTGTTCCAGCACCCGGCTCATGTCGCTATAGGCGATGACCTTGCCGGCATCGTCCACCAACGCCAGTTCGCTGTGGGGCGTAAGGCGCAGATTGCCCAGGCTGGTGGCAAGATCGTCGAGGGTCATGTCGATGGCCACCACGGCGTCGCTGGCATGGGCGCGCTGCGACAGGCTGATGCCGATCTGGCGGGTGGTGAAGAAGACGTAGGGCGCAGAGATCGAAGGCATCAGTGCGCGGTTGGCGCTGGCGTACCACGGGCGGGTGCGCGGATCGAAGTGATAGTCGGGTTGCTCGCGCAGCGAGAGCAGCCTCAGGTCGTCGTCATAGAAACGATACTGTCCGTGCTCCTGCCCGCTGGCGCTGCGGGTGATGCTCTGCACCAGAAAGCGCGCCGCCTCGGGAGCGCTGAAGAAGCTACGCTGCTCGGCCCCGCGCAAGGCCCGCACCAGCAGGAAGTCGCCATTGGAATAGCCTACGTAGACGGCCGACACCAGGGGATTGGCCACCATGTCCGCCGAAAACGCCGCGATGCGGGTGAGGCGCGTATCCAGGTCCTTGGTCTCTGTGATGGGATCAAAGGCCAGCTGGCGCAGCGTCGCCACGGCGGGGTCGATGATGCGGCGCGAGCGCTCGGTCATGATGCGCCCGGCGTCCTGGGCCGAACGTTCGGCCATGTCCAGCAAGACCTGGCGCGCACCCCACCAGCCCACCGTCACCAGCACCACGGCCAGCAGGATCATGCCTGCCATTACCAGCGCAGAAATGCCGAACCTGACCGGCAGGCCAGTGCTGCGCAGATCACGGGAAGGGGCGTGCAAGGACGAGCGCGGAGAACGTCTGAACAGTGGCATGGATAGGTAAGGACAGGCAAGGACAGGTGGACTTGCTGGTAAACCGTTGTTCCGTTTGCCGCCCCAACCTGTGCAAAACAGGACCCGGTCTTTTGCTGCAAGCAATATACCGTATTGATGACTTGGCCGCAGTTACGCCGAAGGTGAAAAAGCGGTTAAGCCCGCCCTGCCTGCGCCCTGGCCCCTGCTAGAGGCGAGATTGGACGAAATGCCACACAAAAGTCACTAATTTTCGCCATCTTGTTTGTGGTGGTGTATAATTCGGTTTGTACTTGCATCAAGTTGTATTCTTGTTGGTTCCAATTCCGCCTGACTGTCGTTCCCTCCTCGGTCGTTCTGTTTTCTTTCCTTCGGTTTCAGTTCTTGGTCTCAAGTGCCCTCCAGGCATGTTGCCTCAACACGTTTCAAAGGAAATAAACATGAGCGGTCAAACCGGCGTAGTCAAGTGGTTCAACGATGCCAAGGGCTTCGGTTTCATCACCCCTGATGCAGGTGGCGCAGACGTCTTCGCCCACTTCCAGGACATCCAGTCCAACGGCTTCCGCAGCCTGTCGGAAAACCAGCGCGTGTCCTTCGACCGCGGCGTGGGTCCGAAGGGCGAGAAGGCGACCAACATCAAGGTCATCGCCTAAGCTACCGAACATCCTCGCTGCCCTTGCCTGGCAGTGTGCTGGAATTCCATACGCTCCAGCACGCAGGCAGGCAGCAACAAGCCTCACCGACCTGTTCCAGACGGTCAGCCGCAGACTGTCATCTTGCAGATAGCAAGGGCCGGTCATTCTGGACAAGGAAGGTGAGGCGAGTCTTGCGTGCGTCGGGATTCTTCCGGCACGCCGGACGCGGCAGGTAGCCGCCAGGCCGCATGTGGCCGTGCAGATAGCGCGGGCATGCAGCAGGGAGTGTGCAAGCCAGCCGCTCACGGGTTTGTCCCGTGTAGCAAATAGTTAATTATGGTTCGTCACCAGTGTCGCTCCCCCCGTCAACACAACGGCGGCAGGACAATAAAACGAACAACTGCATGACGACGGCACCGTCCAGATAGGCCGGGTACGTCAGGCCAGCGGCACTGCGCAGATAGCGTGGGCCTGGGCCAATCCAGTGTAATCAATGAACGGCCCGCCTGATCCAAGGCGGGCTTTTTGCGTTCTGGGGCGCAGCTTGCACAAAGTGCACAAAGCGCCTAGCCATCACCGCTGCGGTCGATGACGTCCTGCCAATGGTCCTGCCAATGGTCCGGCCACACCACTGTGCTATATTTTGTCCTAGGACAAAGTACGGAATGGATGAGGTCATCATGAGCGATTCGCAATTCCCTGAAGACGAGAGCACCGCAATCCGTCATGACATGCACGGTCGCTGGCCGGCAGCAGCGTCGTTGGATGAATTTCGCGCCAACCTGGCGGCAGTGCACAGGCGCATTGCTGCGGCATGCGAACGCGCAGGGCGTCCTGCCGCCAGCGTGCGGCTGCTGCCGGTGAGCAAGACCAAGCCGGAGTCCAGCATCCGTCTCGCCTATGCCGCCGGCTGTCGCCTGCTCGGTGAAAACAAGCCGCAGGAAGCCTGCCACAAATGGGAAGCGACGCAAGACCTGAGCGCACTGCAATGGTCGGTGATCGGCCATCTGCAAACCAACAAGGCCAAGCTGGTCGCGCGCTTCGCCGCCGAGTTCCAGGCGCTGGACAGCCTGCGTGTAGCGGAGGCGCTGGAGCGCCGCCTGCAGCAGGAAGGACGGGGGCTGGATGTCTTCGTCCAGGTCAATACCTCCGGCGAACCGAGCAAGTATGGTCTGGCGCCCGAGGAGGTGGCGCCATTCCTGCGCCAATTGCAGGCCTATCCGGCGCTGCGCCTGCGCGGGTTGATGACGCTGGCCGTGTTTTCGCCCGACCCGGCGCAGGTCAGGCCCTGCTTCAGCCTGTTGCGAAACCTGCGCGAACGCCTGCGGCAGGACGTGCCGGCAGGCGCGCAGCTCGATGAACTTTCCATGGGCATGTCGGGTGACTACGAGGTCGCCATCGAAGAGGGCGCCACCGTGGTACGCGTGGGACAGGCGCTCTTCGGCGCCCGCGCCTTGCCGGATTCCCATTATTGGCCGTCACCCGAACGCTGACGCCGCAGGGTGTTCCAGGGCGCTGGCCCGCTGAATCAGCGCTGCATTCAGCGCAGGCTGCGTCGCAGATCGGCAGCGAGCTTGTCGGCGGCGTCAGCCTCCAGCGCCGAAAGGGTGATACGCAAACCGTGCACGCGCTGCTGCACGGAAAAGGCTTCGCCGTGCCGCAACAGCCATCCCAGGCGCGCCATCGACAGGGCAACGGCCTGGTCATCGTCGGGTAGCGCGATCCACAGATTGAGGCCATCGCCGCCGGTGGCGCATGCGATACCCTCCTTGTGCAGCGCTCGTTCCAGCCGTTCACGCCGCGCCGCGTAGTCGGCACGCGCTTGTTGTATCAACCTGGCAGTATCCGGTCTGCCCAAGGCCGACTCGATGCTGTCCTGGAGGAAATGACTGACCCAGCTGCCGCCAGGACTCAGGCGTGTACGCAGCAGTTGCGAGGTGGTGGTGTCGCTTGCCACTGCCGCCACCCGCAGGTCCGGGCCCAGCGCCTTGGAAAACGAGCGCACCAGCGCCCAGCGCGGCGCAGCCGCAGGAATGACGGAGTGATATCGCACCGTGGAGGTCAGGGCGAAGTGATCATCCACGATCACCAGCACATGCGGATGTTTTTCCAGCAGCCGTCGTAGCGCCTGCGCGCGCGCTGCGCTCAGCGCGCAGCCGGTGGGATTGTGCGCGCGCGGTGTCAGGATCACGGCTTGTACGCCCTTGGCCAGCGCTGAGCGCAGTTCGTCCACCCGCATGCCCTCGGCATCGACGCTCACACCGACGGACTCCAGTCCCGAGGACCGGATCAGATTGATGCTGGCAAGAAAGCAGGGGTTCTCCACGGCCACCTTGTCGCCGGGACGAAGATGGGCAACGAGCAGGCGTTCGATCGCATCGACCGCGCCGTGCGCCAGATCGACCTCGAATCCCGCAGGACAATCCGGGCCACACCACTGGGCGATGTAGTTGGCCAGCGCAGGATTGACCGTATCGGCTCCATACAGCCGTGGCTGATACGACCGGCCCCGCCAGAGCGCGGCCAGATCAGGCAGCCAGCGCGGATCGGGATTGCCGTGGGCGAGGTCGATGAGCGCCGTGCCCGGCTGGCTGCCTTCCTGCTCTCCAGGGGCAGGCAAGCTGCGGATGCTCGTTCCCAGCCGGCGCTGCGTGCTGGCGATGCCCGCCGTGGACAGGCGGCGGTAGGCCGCTGCCACGGTATTGCGATTCACGCCAAGCTGCTCGGCCAGCTCGCGCACCGGAGGCAATAGCTGTCCGGGAAGCAGGCGCTGGGTCTGGACCAGGGTGCGCACGCACTCGAAGATTTCTGCTGCGGTCTTGCCGTGGATTTTCATGGAGGCGAAGTTCTCAGGAGATTGGGCGCCGGGATGCTTCCAGCTTATCCAGCCAGCTCGACATGACCGCGTGCGCCGCGCTGCGTAGATCAGCACCGAAACGCTTCGCCTGTTCGCGCAACTGGCGGGGATCGATGCCGGCCTGGCCGAGCTCGCAGGCATGGCCGACCAGCCATTGGTCGATACGCGCAGCATCGGCCTCCAGATGGAATTGCAGCGCCAGGACATGGGCGCCCAGCGAGAATGCCTGATGCGGACACACCGTCGTACTGGCCAGGCAGGTGGCGCCGGGCGGAATATCGAACTGGTCTCCGTGCCAATGCAGTACGGGCTGCCCCTCCAGCGCGGCCAGGGGCGAGAGCCGGCCTTCCGTGCTCAGGTCGAGCGGTGCATAGCCGATCTCCTTGAGCCCCATTGGCGCCACCGCCGCCCCCAGCGCCCGGGCGATCAGCTGCGCCCCCAGGCAGATGCCCAGGATAGGCCGCTGCTGCTGCAGGCGGCGGGTGATGAGGTCGAGCTCCCTGACGAGGAAGGGATGCAGGGCCTCGTCATAGACGATGATGGGACCGCCGAGAA
>Ga0207667_10002004_pt1 | contig 25557 bp, 16 predicted proteins | sample KBSCornC52_FD_184301 | JGI IMG/M metagenome (GOLD analysis project Ga0207667, IMG submission 184301) | Corn rhizosphere microbial communities from Kellogg Biological Station, Michigan, USA - KBS Corn C5-2 (SPAdes) (version 2) | ecosystem: Host-associated > Plants > Roots > Rhizosphere > Soil ...
GGATTGTGCTCCACGCCGAGCTTGGCGAAGTTGTCGATGCCTTCATCCGGCAGCCAGATCGGCGACAGCGTGAGGACGTCCACCTTCCCCGCGGTCAGCGCCGCCTTCGACCCGAATTTGTCGTTCGGTGCGTCCCAATGCTGGATGACCCGCGAGCCTCCGATACTGGAGAGCCCCACGGATTGATGATCCGCAATGCCCGCCGACTTCGCGACTTCGTCGAGCAACCGGTAGACGAAGACGTGGAAGCTATGCCCGCACGTGTAGACGCGCTGGCCTTTCGTGATGGGCTGAATGGCCGCCGTGCTTTTTTCCTCGGCGCCCCGGGCGCTGGTGAAAGCCACCACCAGGACCAGCAACGCGGAGACAAAATGAGGGGAACGTTTCATAGTGTTGTCTGTTTGAGATCAGGACGCACTCCGTCCTTAGGAAAAATGCATCAATGCCCTGCGGCGTAATTCCATTCCTTGATCACCGCGCCATTGCGATCCTTGAGGCGCAGGTAGGCGATGCGAAATTCGCCCGGGCCGACGGCTGGGTCGAAGCGGAGCATCTCGATCGGCGTTTCCACCGGGAGCTGGATCGCGAAGTCGTGCCACTCGTTGTCGTGCAGCGGCGTAAAATTCACCGCGCGATCGCGGAAGTAGGGCTGGCGAGGATTGGCCGCCCAAAAAATTCGGCCGCTGCCTTTGCCATTGGATTTCAGGCGAAACTCGACCGTGTAAGGGCCTTGGGCGTGCGGCAGGTCGCGCATGGAAAGCGTGGCAGCCGCCACGCTGGCGGTCAGGACCAGCGCACCATCGCGGACTGTCACCGTCGACTCCTTGTTCACCGACCAATCGGGCACGAGCGCATTGTAGGCGGGATTTTTCCCGGGAATGAGCGCGTGCGTTTCCGCGAGATGCGCGTCAATGAGGGCATTGAGTTCCTTCACCTTGTCGGGAAATTGCGCGGCGAGGTTCCTCGTTTCACCGAGGTCATCGTGCAGATTGTAGAGCTCGTCACGATCGGATTGATCGTCGGCATCGTGGAAGTAGCGGATGAGTTTCCAATCGCCGCGCCGGCCCCATACGCCGGGCATGGTGTGCACCACGTGGCCCGGCGGCGAATAGACCGGGTAATAACAAAAGAGCGTGTCGCGCGGAGTGCCGGTGCCGAGGAGCGCGGGCACCTGGCTGACGCCATCGAATTTCAGATCCGGCCTGGCGGTCACGCCGGCCATCTCGAGCAGCGTGGGATAAAAATCGACACTAGAGAGCATCGCGTCACTTTGCGTGGCGGCTTTCACTTTGCCCGGCCACACCACCACGCACGGCTCACGCGTGCCGCCCTCGTAGAGCGTCCCCTTGCCACCGCGCAATGGCGCATTCGTCGTCGGCGGTGAATCCATGCCGGCCTCTTCCTTCATCGCCGGCTCAAACCAATTCACGCCGCCATTGTCGGAGAAGAAGACGATGATCGTGTGGTCGCTGAGCTTCAGCTCGTCGAGCGTGTCCAGCAGACGGCCCACCGCATCGTCGAGACTTTCCACCATCGCGCCGTAGACGGGATTGCGCTGGGCGGAATTCGGGTCGGCCTTGTGCCGGTATTTCTCGATGAGCCCGGGCTTGCCGCCCCACGGCGAGTGCACGGAAAAGGCCCAGTAGTTCAGGTAAAATGGCTCGTCCTTGTGCGCGCGGATGAACTGGATCGCCTGCTGCGACATCAAGTCTTCCAACTGCTCGCCAGGCTTGGCCGGCAGATGGAACTTGGGCGATTTCCACGGGGCGATGTAATTCGTCGGCCCCGGGCCGGACCAGTGCGGAACATCCACATCGAAGCCTTGATGCAACGGATCGAACGGCTCCGGGCCGAGATGCCATTTGCCGAAATGTCCGGTGGCGTAGCCCGCGCCCTTGAGCGCTTCCGCGATGGTGAAATACTCCAGCTTTAATCGCGTGGCGCTCGTCGCCTGCAATGACTTCTGGCTCGGCGAACCCCGCGCAATCAGCGACGCCTCGAGCTTCTCCTCTGGCACATGGCCCGATGGCGTGGTGATGCCCAGCCGGCCGGGATACAGACCGGTCATGATGCTGGCCCGCGTCGGCGAGCACACCGGGTTGGCCGCGTAAGCATTCGTGAATTTCATCCCCCGCGCAGCCAACCGCTCGATATTCGGCGTCTCGAAGAATTTCGTCGTGCCATAGAGCGTGGTGTCGCTCCAACCGAGGTCATCGGCGAGAATGAAGACGATGTTCGGACGCGGCTTCGACGCGGACTCCGCGCCATGCGCGGTGGCCACGCCAACGATCGCCAGCAGGAATAAGAGAAGGCGCTTCACGGCGTGAGCTGGGCGTTCTGGGGTTTCACCTTGCCGCCCTTGAAATCCGGGTTCGGCTGCGGCAGCGCGGCGCCGACGGAATCGCGCCAGGCGTTCAATTGATCGCGCAGGGCCGCGGCCTTGTCGGGCATTTCCTTGGCGAGGTCGTGCTTTTCCGAGAGGTCGTTACGCAGGTTGTAGAGCTCGAGGTGATTGTCCTCGTAGAATTCGAGGAGCTTCCAATCGCGGGCGCGAATCGCGCTGACCGGTGTGGTGGTGTGATAGTAGTGCGGATAGTGGAAGAAGAGCGCGTCGCGATTCAGCTTCGCACTGGGATCTTTGAGCAGCGGGCTGATGTCCATACCGTCGGTCGCATCGGCGGCTGGCGGCTGGTCGGTGATGTGCAGGAAGGTCTGCAACATGTCGGTCAGGATCACCGGTTCGTCGCAGGTCGCGCCGTTCGGCGTCACGCCCGGCCAGCGGATGATGAGCGGCACGCGAATGCCGCCTTCGTAGAGTGCACCTTTGCCCGAACGCAGCGGCGCGTTATTCGTCACCGGCACACTTTTCCCGCTGACCTTGTCCACGCCGATGTAGCCGCCATTGTCGCTGGCAAAAATCACCACGGTGTTTTGATCGAGGCCGCGCTCCTTCAGATGGGCGAGGACGCGACCGACATTGTCGTCGAGTTCCTTGTTCATCGCCGCATAGATGGTGTGGCGATGATTCATCCCCTCGCGATATTTCGCGTCGAAGTGCTGGATGTCGTCGGCCTTGGCCTCGATCGGCGTGTGCACGGCGTGATGCGCGAGATAGACGAAAAACGGTTGATCGCCCGCGTGATCGATGACCTTGATTGCCTCATCGGTCAGTCGATCGGTGAGATACTCGCCGGGGTGCCCGTATTCCAGATGCGGGATGTAACGGAACTCCGGCCCGTGCGTGCCGCTGCCGCTATACGGCCACCAAAAGGTCTGCGGTGCACCCCAGTTCGTGCCGCCGATGTTGATATCGAACCCGTGCGCCTCCGGGTAATGCTCCCAATCGCCGAGATGCCATTTGCCAATGAGCGCCGTGAGATAGCCCGCGGATTTCAAATAGGTCGCGATCGTCTTTTCCGAGTTCGGCAGATTCCAGATCGACTCCGCCTCGCGCAGCTTTCGATTCTTCGCGCCGCCCTCCTGCGCGCCTTCGGCCCAGATGGTGAAGTGCAACCGCGCGGCATGCTTGCCGGTCATCAACGTGGCCCGCGACGGCGAGCAGATCGACATCGCATAGGCGCTCGTGAAACGCACCGCGCCGCTGGCGAAGCGATCGATATTCGGCGTCTCGTGCAAATCCGCGCCGTAACAGCCGAGATCCGACCAACCCATGTCATCGGCGAGGATGAAGAGGATGTTCGGTTTGTCCGGTGTCGTGGCAAACGCGGTGGTCACAGCGGCAAGGAAGGACGCGAGAAGAAGGGTGAAGCGTTTCATGAGGGGATGGGGGTTATTCACTTTTAAGACGTTCGACCGCGCAGCGAAAATCAGAGAGAATCATTGGCCTTCCTTTGCTCCCGCTTTTTCTCCCGCCTCCCGAACGCGCTGGACTTTCGATTTGCTCCCTTCGGCCAGATTCACCTGCGTGGAACGCATCCAGTCCAGCACGCGTCCGTGCATCTTTTCCAGCGTCTCTCGACACTCGGCGGAGGTGGCGAGATTGGTCTGTTCCAGGGGATCCTTTTCGAGATCGAAGAGGTATTCCTTGTCGCGGTCAGCCCACCATTTGTAGCGCGCTTCACGGGCCATGATCCCCAGCGGCGGGGCAGTCCCGATTTCGCTCACGGCCAGATCACGCACCGCTTTGGACTGGCCGATGGCCACCGGAAGCAGTGAATGCGCGAAGCGCCCCGGTGAAAGCGTACCACCAATCGCTTCGACAATCGTGGGATAAACATCGAACAACTGCGCCAGGGCGGTGGTGCGGCCCGCCTGCACGTGCCCCGGCCATCGCATGACCAACGGCACGCGCGCCGATTCCTCCCAAAACCGACCCTTCGACAAGCCGCCATGTGCGCCCATCATTTCCCCGTGATCGGAGGTGAAGATGAACAGCGTCTTGTCCCACGTGCCGCGCGCCTTCATGGCGTCGATCAAACGCCCGACGCATTCATCCGCCAGGGCGATCTTGCCCAGATAGTTGGCGAGCATCTTGCGAACGTCGGCTTGGGAATAGTTGTGCCGGTCATAGTTGAAGTGATCGGGCACGTTGGCCGCCAGCGTCAGCTTTTCCGGATCGAACATCGTGGCGTATTCACCCGGCGCATCAAGGGGCGGATGCGGCGAGTGCAGACTCACCACCAGGCAAAATGGCTGATCGCGCGGCTGCCGGCGGATCCAGTCGGTCGCCACGCCGGTAACGAAAACATCATGATAATCCTCCGGCGCCTCCACGCTCGCTCGCGCTTCATATTCCGACTCGCGTAGACGGCGCAATTGGTCGCGCGCCACGGCGCCCATGAGTCCGTGCTTCTCGAGGTACTGGCAGTACGGATCGTGTCCCCGCTCATCATCGGGAGGGCCGGAAACCGAAACGACCGTATCAAGGCCCATGGCGCGATTGTAATCCTCGAGGGTGCGATGTTCCTTATTCCAATCCGCCCCCACATACCAATGCAGCTTGCCGATCTGCGCCGTGGTGAGACCCGCTCCGCGGATGTCCCGAAACATCGGCGCCATGGTTGCACTCAGATGATATTGATTGGCGTTGCCCCAGAGATGGTGATTGTGCGGATACCAACCGGTGACAAGCGAAACGCGCGCCGGCATGCACACCGGTGAGTTGGTGTAACAGCGATCAAAAATCATCCCCTCGTGCGCCACCGCCTCGAGATGTGGAGTGCGCACCTGCGGATCGTCCCAGCTCACACAACGCGGATTCCATTGGTCGCAGATGACCACGAGGACATCGGGCCGATCTGCCGCCGCCGCGATAGGAGCGAGAATGGACAAGGTCAATCCGCAGAGGAGGAGGAACAGTTTCATCAGGCAGATAGGTGTTGCTTATGGATTGGTCACTGCGCTGTCGGCCATGCCGCTCTTGTAAGCGACAGCCTTCACTTGAATGCCCGGCTGCACGCTGATCGCGCCGCAGTAGACATAGCCGCGGGTGCGGGTCGGCGTGGTGCCATCGAGGGTGTAACGAAACCACGCGCCCGGCGTGGCGGACTGGAGCGTCATGGTCGTCCCGTCGCTGGCGAACTCGGGTTTGCCGCAGGGTTGCTGGCCCTCTTCATACACGCCGCAGTCGGGATAATTCCTCACCACATCCCACGCGAGGCGCTCCAGCGCGTTGGCCTGCGCGGCAGTGAGATTGGTGCCGACGGGCAGCACCTGGCCTTCGGGCGATTTGCCGTAGAAGGCGGCGAACCAAACCGAGTCGATCAAGAACTGGCCGTCGGGGCCCGGATGCACGCAATCATGAAACATCATGTCGTCGAACGCGCGGACATCGAGGCCGGGGACTTTCCCCTGCTCCAGCCATTTCTTGAGCCAGCCGACGGCCAGCACCGTGGGCAGCACCCGCGGACGTTTGCCCTCGTGATACGTCTCCATCACCTTCCGCTGCACCTCCTCGACATAGAGCAGGAACGCGCCCGCCGATTCCTCCCAACTGCGCGCGGGAAAGAGCTTGGTCTCGCTGCTCTGAAATTCCGCGGTGTCCGTCGGCAACGCCTTGAGTTTCCCGAGACCGTAGCGCGGCACGCCCCTGGATAAATCCACCTTCGCGCCCGGCGGCTGATAACGCGCGCGCTCCGTCCATTCGGTATAAAACCACGGCTGCATTTCCGGCGACTTTGCGCGGATGAGATTGAAGAAGAGGATGTCATGCTTCGCTTCGTGCGCGACATCGAAGTCGCGGAGTTGCACGGTGAACTCGTCGATGCTCGGAATCGCCTCGAGGGTTTGCGTCCACTCCGGTTTCGGCTGCGCCGCAAAGCCCTCCCATAGCGAGTAGGTCGGGACGCCGGGCTTGGTGAAGTTGGTGTATTCGTGCAGGTAACCCGCGGTGTGGGCGAAGATGCCCATGCGGGCGGTGCTTTGGGTCAGACTGTTGCCGATGCTGAAGCTCCGCAGGCCGGGCTTGGTCGAACCTTCCACGAGATAGGTCCACATGGTCGCGGGACTGGGCGCGAGGTCTTTCCGAAACGCGACGGCGACAATCGTCGTGGTGCGATCGATGGTGAACGGCTTGTCGTAGACCGTGCCATCGTTGACGCCGGGCGTCGTCCCATCGGTCGTATAGCGAATCACCGAACCGGGCGTGCCGCAGCGCAGGGTCACCTGGATCGGTCCCTTTTCCGGCGCGGGACTTTTCACGCTAGGCGGGATGTTACCGCGATGTTCCCCCGGCTCCATGATCGGCTGCTTCACGGCGGAAAAATCCCACGTGTCGAGCGCGACGAATTGGCCGTCCGGATTATCGGATTCCCAAACAGAATTCGTCTTTCCATCCATGGCGCGTCCATAGGCGGCGCCTGGATCGCGTTGCGCGATGGAGCCATACGGCGAGCCGGCCAGCTTGCGGTCGCCCGCGTAAAACTCGAGCTCCGCGACCATGCCGTAGGAGCCCGCGGGAGCGTCGTAGCGCAGCCAGCGATAGGGTTTGGTATTCGGAATCGCCAGCTCGTTCCATTGATTGGGCGCCGGCGCGGTTTTGATTTCACCCAGCAGTTCGAAGCCGGCATTCGGCGAGACATTCGAGCCGCTGAATTTACCGCCGAGCATTGCCTGCTCCTTGCCCGGCGCGGGGTAGAAACGCGCGCGATTGAAAATGAGCAACGGAGGTTCTGCGGCGAGCGCACTGAGCGCCTGGCCCACGGCGAGGCAGCAGAGAAAACGGGTCAGGAGTTTTTGCATTTGCATATTCATTTCTTGTCCGCTTCAGCGACTTCGCTATCCGCCATGCCGCTCTTGTAAGCCACGGCCTTCAACTGGATGCCCGGCTGCACGCTGATCGCGCCACAATACACATAACCGCGCGTGCGTGTCGGCAGGGTGCCATCGAGGGTGTAGCGGAACCACGCACCCGGCGTGGACGATTTCAGCGTGATGATCCTGCCGTCATTCGCAAACTCCGGTCTGCCACACGGGTCCGTGCCCACCTCGTAAAGGCCACAGTCGGGATAGTTCTTGATGACATCCCAGGCGAGTTGCTCCACGAGGCGCACCTGCTCGGGGGTGAAAGTCGTCTCGATCGGCAATACCTTGCCTTCCGGCTGCTCGCGATAGAAGGCCGAGAACCACGTCATATCCACGAGAAACGCGCCATTTGCCGTGCCGTGGATCGGAGCGTCGGCGGGATGCACCTGGTCATTGAAGAGCAGCGGATAAAACGTGCCGGGTTTGGCGTCGCCGAACTGGCCGTGATCGATCCGATTCTTGATCCAACCCATGGCGAGCGCGGAGGGAATGATGTGCGCCGGCTTGCCTTCCGGATAGGCCGCCGCGAGGCGATGCTGCAGTTCCTCGACATAAAGCAGCATCGCGCCCATCGATTCCTCCCAGGTGAGCGCGGGGAAAGTTTTCTTCATCTCGAAGCTCGGGACTGTGCCCTTGTCGCTCGGCCGCTGGCGGGCCATCTCCACCCATTCGCAATAGAGCCACGGCTGCAGGTCTGGCGACTTTTGGCGGAATAGCTTGAGGAAACTCACTTCGGCCGCGATCTCCTTATCGAGATCGAAATCGCGCGGCTGCATGGTCAGCAGATCGATCTTGCCGACCTTGCCCCAGAAATCCGCCCACGTCGGCACGCCGCGCTTTTGGGACTGCATTTCCTTCGCCTTGGCCAACTTGTCATTCACGTAATCGCCCGTGGCGACCGCATACAATTCACGGGTCAGCGCGCCGGGCCGCAGGAAGGCATTCGATTTATGATCGTAACCCGCGGTGCGGGCGAAGCGCCAAAAACCACCGGTGGTTCCGGTCAGGCTGTTGCCGAGATGGGCGCTATTCAGGCCGGGCTTGCTGGAATTCGGCAGCAGATAAGTCTGCGTGTTGAGCAGGCTCGGCGCGCGCTCGGGCAGGATGGCGACGGCGCTGATCGTGGTACTCTTCTCGATGTGAATGGGCTGCGTGTAAGTCTCGCCGTGTTCGGCGGTCGGCCAGGTGCCGTCGAGCGTGTAGCGGATGACCGCGCCGCGCGTGGAGGAGAGTTTGATGTCGGCGGGGCCGGCCAGATCGCCATCCGCCGGTTGAAAGGACACGCGCTGGGCGGCGGCATTGAACAAGTCGTAACCCGTCTTACGGTCGTCCTGTGCATCCGGCAGGAAGTAGTGGATTTCGATACCCTTTTTGTCGCCCGCGATGAGTTGGTCGCCATCGTAAAACTCCACCTTGCCAAACTTGGTCTTTCTCTCCGGCGGGAGCACCAGCCGTAGGTAACGATAGACTTTGGTGTTATCGAATTTCAGCTCGTTCCAATCTTTGGCATTCGGCACGTCCTTGATCTCCGCGAGGGCGACGAAGCCTTCCGTCCGCGAGACATTCGAGCCTTCGATCTTTCCGCCGATCATGTCCTTGCCCCCGCCCGCGGTGGGCTGAAAACGCACGCGATTGCAGACCGGTGGCGGATTTTCCGCGCGGACATTCGGTGCGGCCAACGTGAAGAAAAGTCCAGCGAGCAGCGCCGCGAAGGTGAGTGAAGTTTTCATGGAGCAAATCAGGACGCTTATTTCTGACCGGCGTCGGCCACGGTGCTGTCCGCCAGGCCGCTCTTGTAAGCGATGGCCTGGACGTGGATGCCCGGCTGCACACTGATCGCACCGCAATACACATAGCCGCGCGTGCGTGTCGGCAGGGTGCCATCCAGCGTGTAGCGGAACCACGCACCCGGCGTGGACGATTTCAGCGTGATGATCTTGCCGTCATTGACGAACTCCGGCTGGCCGCACGGTTCCTTGCCTTCCTGATAGAAGCCGCAGTCGGGGTAATTCTGGATGACGTCCCAAGCCAGTTGCTCCATCGCGCGCGCCTGCTTGGGCGTCAGCGTCGTGCCGATCGGCAGCACTTTGCCTTCGGAAGGTTCGCGGTAGAGCATGGAAAACCAAGTCATGTCCACGAGGAAGGCGCCATTCTCCCCGGGGTGCACCTGGTCGTTGAAGAGCAGCGAGTAAAACTCGCCGGGCTGCGCGCCGGGAAACTGGCCGTGGTCGATCTTGTTTTTCACCCAGCCCATGGCCAGCGCCGCGGGAATGATGTGCGCCGGTTTGCCTTCAGGATAGGCGGCGGCGAGGCGATGCTGCAACTCCTCCATGTAGAGCAGCATCGCACTCATCGATTCCTCCCAAGTCAGCGCGGGGAAAGTTTTGCTAACCTCGAAGCTCGGCACCACGCCTTTGTCGCTCGGCCGCTCGCGGGCCATCTCCACCCACTCGCAATAAAGATACGGCTGCAGGTCCGGCCATTTCTGCCGGAAGAGTTGGAGAAAATTCACCTCCGCGGCGGTCTCCTTCTCGAGATCGAAATCGCGCGGCTGCAGGGTGAAGACATCCACCTTCTTGATCTTCTTCCAAAAATCGTCCCAAGGCTCCCCACGCTGAAGTGAAGGTCTCCCCTTCTCCATCACCTTGAGTTCCGCGGCGTATTTATCCGAGGTCAGCGCCCACAGTTCCCGGGTCAAGGCGCCGCCACGCAGGAAAGGATAAGGCGTGTGCTTGATCCCCGCGGTGCGGGCGTAGCGCCAGAAGTTGAGCGTAATGCCAGTAAGACTGTTGCCCACGCTGGCCACGGACAATCCTTCCTTGGTCGAAGCGGGCAGCAGAAAGGTGGTGTTCTTCGGCGGACTCGGCGCGCGGTCGGGCAAAATGGCCACGGCGCAGATCGTCGTATTCTTATCGATGTGGACCGGCGTCTTGTAGATTTCGCCGTGATCCGCAGTCGGCATCGTGCCCTCGAGCGTGTAACGAATGACCGCGCCCTCGGCCGCGGACATCGCAATGTCCTGTGGCCCGGACAGATCACCGCCGCCGGGCTTGAAGTCAGGCGGTTGAGTCGAACCTGCCTCGCGGAGATCATAGCCAAGCAGATGATAATCCGTGGTATCGCCGAGGAAATAGTTCACCCGCACTCCCTTTCCATCGGCCGCCACCAGTTGATCACCATCATAGAACTCCACCTTGCTCAGCTTCCCCTTCCCTTCGTGCGGCAATTCCAGACGCAGATAGCGGTAGATCTTGGTATTGTCGAACTTGAGCTCGCCCCACTCCTTGATCTTCGGCGCGTCCTTGATTTCCGCGAGGGTCACGAAGCCCGTCCGGCTGGAAACATTGGAGCCTTCGATCTTTGCCCCGATGATATCTTTGGCCTCGCCCCAGGAAGTTTGAAAACGGACGCGATTGCAAATGGACGCCGGGGTCTCGGCGCGGACGGCGGATGTGATGACGACAAGAAAGAAGGCCGCGCCAAATGCGACATCGGAGGAATGCGGGGTGAACTTCATGAATGGGTGCGAACACTCAACCCCACCAGCGTCCCGCTGATTGACTAAAATCGCCGCGTTAGGTTCACGCGAATGCGTAAAGAGTGGTCAGCACCGGGAACTATTTCCGTCTTTTCCTGCGCCGCTTTTCGAAAAAGAGTGAATGGGCGTAAATGCTGAAGCAGACGCTCAGGCCCAATCCGGCCCGTTGCGGCACGCCTTTCGTGGTGAAAAAGGGATCGAAGATGCGCGGCAGGCATTCCTCGGGGACGCCGGAGCCCGCGTCCTGCACGCGCAGGCACACGCCATCGTCTTCGTCCAAAAGGCTGAAGTGCAGGCGCGGTCGATCGCTGCCGGACATGGCATCGATGACGTTATGGGGGGTAGGAAGAAGAGGAATGGGAATTACAGGAGTTCTATAATCCTATTTTTCCCATATCTCCTATCTTTCCTCTCCGACGGTGGTCATTCACAGGCCACGCCAGTTCACGAGCGCGGTGCGAAACCAAATCTCGCTTCGCCTCAGCCGAGCAGTTCGCGGACGAGCTCGCGCTCTTCCGTGAGCTCATTCACCGTGGCGGTGATCTTCTCGCGGCTGAAGTCGCCGACCGGGACCCACTTGGCGATTTCCCACGAACCATCCGCATTGGTGCGGATCGGGAAGGACGAGATGATGCCTTTCTCGACCTCATAGTCGCCTTCGGAATGCACGGCCACACTGTACCAGTCACCCTCCGTTGTCGGCGTGACCAGCGAGCGCACGGTATCCACCACCGCATTTGCCGCCGAGGCGGCGGAAGAAAGGCCCCGCGCCTTGATGATGGAGGCGCCGCGCTGTTGCACGGTGCTGATGAAATCGTTCTGCAACCAATGGACGTCGGTGATGACCTCGGTCACATGGCGCCCATCGATGCGCGCATTGTAGAAATCGGGATACATCGTCGCCGAGTGGTTGCCCCAGATGGCGAGATTGCTGACCCGGGTGACGTCCACGCCGGCCTTGAGTGCGAGTTGCATCTTGGCGCGGTTTTCATCGAGGCGCGTCATGGCAAACCAGCGATTCGCCGGAATGCCCTTCGCGTTGTTCATGGCGATGAGGCAGTTGGTGTTGCAGGGATTGCCGACCACCAGCACGCGCACATCGGGCGCCGCGTTCTTCTCGATCGCCTTGCCCTGGCCGATGAAAATCTTGCCATTGATGCCGAGGAGATCCTTGCGCTCCATACCCGCCTTGCGCGGCACGGAACCGACGAGCAACGCCCAATTCACGCCGGCAAAGCCTTCATCGAGACTGGCCGTAGGGACGATGCCCTTGAGCAGCGGGAACGCGCAGTCCTGCAATTCCATGACGACGCCGCCGAGCGCCGGCAGCGCAGGCTCAATTTCGATGAGATGCAGGATGACCGGCTGATCCGGGCCGAACATCGAACCGGAAGCGATACGGAAGAGCAGCGAGTAACCGATTTGACCGGCCGCGCCAGTGACGGCAACGCGAATGGGAGCTTTCATATGTGGGGAATTCGGGATGGGGCGTGAAGTGGATGGAAAAAAGAGGCGGTGAGATTCTGCAAATCGCGAACCGGGAGCAAGGGGATAGTTGACCAACTTCGCCACGCGCCAATTCAAAAAGATGGATTCATCCCTCAGCAATTTCGCCAATGACCCGTCAACGGGTCGCCGTCGATTCACGAGCGGACGGCTGTTCCTGCCGCCATGCTTCACCATACGTGGATTGACGGCTTTCCGGCCGCCGCTATCCTCCTTCCCCGCGCATGTCACCGGCCAAATTTTTGTCCACCTTCGTTGTTACCTTCTTGCTGGTGTTCTTCTCGGTCGCGAGGGCAGCCGATGTGGCGGCGATTTACAATTCGGCGGGCGATGTCCCGATCACCGCCAGCGCCTACACCGCCGCCGGCAATTCCGTGAGCTTCACGCTCAACTTCGCTCCCGCCACCGGCAGCAGCCTAACGGTGGTAAAGAATACCGGCACAACATTCATCAACGGCCAGTTCGACGATCTTGCTCAAGGCCAGACCGTCATTCTGCCCTACCTCGGGGTGAACTACCGCTTCGTCGCGAATTACTACGGAGGAAGTGGCCGTGATCTGGTCCTTCAATGGGCCAATGTCCGCCCCTATGCCTGGGGCACCAATGCATTCGGCGCTCTGGGGAACGGCAGTACGGCGATGAGCGCGGATCCGGTGCCGGTCGACGTCTCGGGTGTCCTCAGCGGCAAGACGATTGTCGCCCTGGCGACGGGAGTCGGACAGAGTCTCGCATTGTGCGCTGATGGGACGCTGGCGCAGTGGGGATTGGAAGTGGGCAGTGCCGGCAATCAAGAAACGACCGTCCCGATCGACATCAGCAACTCAGGCGATCTCGCCGGAAAGCACGTCATCGCGATCGCCGCCGGCGCCTTCCACAATTTGGCGCTCTGTTCGGATGGCACGCTGATTTCGTGGGGAGACAACAGCAAAGGTCAGTTGGGATACCCAACCTCGACTACTCCCACACCCCACGCGATGAATAATTCCGGACCTCTGGCCGGCAAAACCGTCATCGCCATTGCCGCAGGCGCTTATCACAGTTTGGCTCTCTGTTCCGACGGTTCGATCTTCGCTTGGGGATACAACTACAACGGCCAGTTGGGCAACGGGAACGCGGACACCGGCGACCAGTATGCTCCGGTGCAGACCGTGTCATCCGGAGCCCTCGCGGGCAAAACGGTCACGGCCATCGCTTCGGGGCAGTACCATAGCATGGCGCTTTGCTCCGATGGCACTCTCTTCACTTGGGGCGACAATGAAAACGGGCAACTGGGTAGTGGCACCCTTGGAATTAGCCGGGAACCCGTGGCGGTAGCCACCGACGGGGTGCTGGCAGGCAAAACGGTCGTAGCCATGGCTGGCGGAGAAATCCACAGCATTGCTTTGTGCTCCGACGGCACGCTGGCGACCTGGGGTCAAAATTTATACGGCGCACTGGGCAATCAAACATCGTCCTGGACCGACGTGCCTTCGGCTGTGGATACCTCGGGCGCGCTTCACGACCGGGTCCCCGTGGCCATCACATCCGGATTTCACTACAATCTCGTCCGCTGCTCCGACGGCACGCTTGTCGTGTGGGGACAGAAGATGGATCCCAACAATACCCAAGCCTATGATCCGTTACCCGTCGTGCTCGACTCATCGATGCTGGCGTTGGGTGAAAGCTGGACCGCGGTGGTCGCAGGGAGTGACTCGCTGGACAACCTGGCTCTCGTTGCCGCCCCGATTTCACCGATCGAGATCCTGACGCAAGCGGCTACTGGCGTCACCGCCATGGGAGCGACCCTCAACGGAGCGGTCAACGCCAACAACGTGGATAGCCAGGTCTTTTTCGAATTCGGCACCGATACCAACTACGGCACTCAGGTAGCCGCCGCGCCTGCGTTGGTCACCGGTAGCAGCAATACCGCGATCAGCGCTACGCTCACCAATCTACCCTCCGGCGTAACGTATCACTACCGGGCGAAACGCATCAATACACTGGGAACGATTGTCGGCGACGACTTCACTTTCACCACGCCCGAAAACCTTTCCACCTTATCCAGCCTGGCACTGAGTATGGGGCAACTTTCCCCGGCCTTCTCGAGTACTGCTCTCTTCTACCTGGCCGAAGTGCCGAATACAACAACGTCGATCACGGTGACTCCCACCGCGACCCTTGGCAACGCCTCTCTCTCGATCAATCTCACACCTGTTTCCTCCGGTGCCACGAGCGCACCCATCGACCTGCAGATCGGGTACAATGCAATCGCCATCGATGTGACTTCTCCTGATGGCACCACGCAAACTCATTACTCCATTCTTGTTCGCCGCTTGACCTCTCTGGAATCGTGGCGACTGAGCAACTTCGGCACTTCGGCGAACAGTGGCAATGCTGCGGATCAGGTCGACTTCGACGGCGACGGCATTCCCAATCTCGTGGAATACGCCTTCGGATTCGACCCTAAGATCCCAAATTCCTGGCAATCACCACAGCCGGTGATCAACGGCAACAGCGCCAGCATTTCTTTCACCGTTCCAGAGGGCCGCGATGACATCGTCTACGGCGTGCAAACAACCAATCGCCTGGGCATCATTACACTCTGGGTGGACGCACCTTGCACACGATCAGGAAACACTTTCACGTGCACCGTTCCCATCGACGGAAACACCTCCATCTTCTTTCGGTTGATTGTCACGGAATCCGTAACCGACATCTTCAATCTCTAGCGGCAGAAATCAGTAATGAGGTAGATCGCCATCCGGGCATTCGAGGTGAGATCAGCGTTTTCCGCGAGTTGACGGGTATGGCCCATGCGATATTATCGACTGGCGATGTCCCTTGCTAAAGTTCTCCCCTTTCTCTGTCTCGCGCTGGCGCTGGTCACGGCGGCAGCGCACGCCACCACGGGCGTGGCCGCCAGTATCACCTCCAGCGGTGCCTTTCTGCAGGGAACGGTCAACGCGGCCAACAATAGCACGGCGGTCTCCTTCGACTACGGGACGACCTCCAACTACGGGACGAATGTCGCCGGAACGCCCTCGCCGGTGACCGGCAGCACACCCACCGCGGTGAGCGTCACCCTCGCCGGATTGACTCCGGGCACGACGTATCACTACCGCGTGAATGGCACGAGCACGGTCGGGACGGTCAATGGCAACGACGCCACTTTCACCACGCTGACCAATTTGCAGAACTGGCGGCAGACCTATTTCAGCACGACGGCGAACAGCGGAAATGCCGCCGACACCTTCGACTTCGACGGCGACGGGCTGCCGAACCTCGTCAAATATGCCTTCGGCCTCAATCCGATCTCGCCGCTGTCGCGTCAGCTTCCCCAGCCGATCAATAACGGAACCAACTTCACCGTCTCCTTTACCTCACCCGCGGGAGTGAGCGGCATTACCTATGGGGCCGATTGGACGAGTTCCTTGAATCCTTCCAACTGGCAGCCCGTAACCGATACCGGCTCGGGAACGCAGCATATCTTTAGCGTGCCGGTGAGTGGTCATGCTTCGCTCTTTATGCGACTGCGGGTCAGCGACCCGTAGACGGCTTGAACTCGTGAATGCGGCCTGATCAAAGGCGCCCCGTGGCGCGCAGGATTTGGTGGATGTGGTCCATCTTCGCCTTCCGTTTTGCGTCCTTGTCCCAATGCGCGATCGGTTCGTCCAGGCGCCGGCTCCAGTTCGATTCGCTGACCGCCCCCGGGACGTTGAATCGCTGCGTCGTCGCGAAAAGGTCGGTGATCATGTAGATCGCCATCCAGGAATTCGTGGCGAGGAGCCCGCGCAACAGCTTCTCGTGGATTTCGTCGGAATAAGGCGTGATCCGCGGCACGTCGAAACCGCACCAGCCCGCCACGCGGCGGACATCACTCCAGGCCTGGTCGCGCCCCTTGTGCGTTTCGGGGCCGCCATGCTCGGCAGCCTCGATTTTCGCCATCCACCCTTCCCACGTGGTACGCAAGGGCTCGAAATCATGGGTCGCGTAAGTCGTCACGGAGAGGCGCTGGTAGGCCTTGCCGGGGGTCATCTGGCCGTCCGGTTCATTTTCCCAATAGGGAATCTTGAATCCGGCGATGCCGAGTTCCGTGAGGCACGGCCGCACGTAATCCGGCACGACGCCGAGATCTTCGCCGATGAGCCGGAACGGCCCGCACTCCTCGATCAACACCTTCAGCACCTCGCGCCCCTGCGCGCAGTTCGCCAGCTTGTGAGCGGCGGTGTCGTCCTCGTGCGGGATGTAATGCGGCAACTCCCCGTGCGTGCGCTCCTTCGCCTCGTCCTCGGTCAGCGGCAGAAACTCGGCATTGAGCTGCGGCCGCCAGGGGAAGCCGTAGATGCGGAAGAAACCAAGGATGTGATCGATGCGGAAGAGATGGAAACACGCCCGCACCTTGCGCACCCGCTGACGCCACCAGTCGAAGCCCTGTTCACGATGCACTTCCCAGCGATAGAGTGGGATGCCCCAGTTCTGGCCCCATTTGTAAGTGAACGGGTCGGTCTCGAAAACGCGCTCCGGGGGGCAACCGCCACACCAGATGTGATCGAAGAGTTCGGGGCGCGTCCACACGTCCGCGCTGTAGTAGCTGACGCCAAAAGGAATGTCCCCCATGAGCGCCACGTTCTTGCTCCTGGCGTAGTCGTACATCTTGTGCCACTGCTCCCAGGCGATCCACTGGACGAAGGAGACGAGACGCAGCTGGCGCTCGAATTGGTGGCGCTTCGCCGGCTTTTGCACGGCCAGCCAGGCCTGGGCCTGGGCGAAGCTGCGTTGCTCCTCCGGCCAGAGATCCCAGCGCTCCGTGCCGCCGTTTTCATCGATGAGCACACGGAAGAATGCGTAGCCATTGAGCCACGCCGCCTCGTTCCGCAAAAAGGTGCGGAAGGCCCGCGCCCGCTTGTCGTTCTTCTTCCACGAGTTGCCCACGAAATTTTCGAATGCCCGCTCCAGGAGCACCCATTTCAACTCCTTCATCTCCGCATAGATCACCGCCCCTGCGCGCAAGGCTCTCAGGTCTGCGCTGGAGGTGATCTTCTCGATATCCTCCGCGCTCAAGTCCGGCAGCGCTTCGGGGGTAATCTCGATGGTCAGCGGATCGAGCGCGACCGAGGAGATGGCGTTGTACGGCGAGTTGTCGTTGCCGGTTTCATTGACCGGCAGGAGTTGCACGACGCGGAAGCCCTGCTCGGCCGACCAGTCGACGAATTCCCGCAGTGCGCCGAGGTCGCCGACGCCGAGGTCGTGTTTACCGCGCAAGGCAAAGAGCGGGGCGAGCAGGCCGGCGAGCTTATGATCGGGTGACAATTGCATGAAAGGTGCGCGCGACTTTCAAACAGCCATCGCACGCGCCATCAAGCACGGACGCGATTGTTGCGCGGATTTTTCCGCTACACTGCCGTCGAATTTTTACACTTCCACCGGCACGAGCCCCATCCGCACCGCATAGCGGGTCAGCGTCGCGACATCGTGCATGCCCAGCTTTTGCATCACTTGCGCACGATGGTGTTCGACCGTCTTGGGCGCGATGGAGATGCGCTCGGCCATTTCCTTGTTGCTCATCCCCTCGGCGATCATTTGCAAAATCGCCCTTTCCCGATCGGTCAAGTGCGCGGCCGCCGTGTGGAGGTGACGCTCGTCATCCATCAACTTCGTGGCAAATGGGGTGAAATAGCTGCAGCCATCTGTCACCGCACGCAGAGCCTCGCGAAAAATCTTCCAGGGGTCCGACTTGTGCACGAAGCCGTGTGGTCGCGCCTGCATCGCTTCCACGATCAACCGGCGATCCTGGGTCCCCGAATAAACCAGGCATCGCACATCGCGCATATCGGCGCGCAGCGCTCTCAAAACCTCCAAGCCATTCAGTTCCGGCAAAATCAAATCCAGAATCACCAACTGGGGCTTCAGCTTCCGGCAAACCTTCAGCGCCTCAAAGCCCGTGCCTGCCTCCCCGACCATCTCATAGGGACCTTCTCGCGCCATGACGATGCCGAGCATTTGCCGAATTGAAGCATGATCATCGACTACCACCACGCGGTTTTTCATAAGCCTTCAAACCTCCAATAGTTCGCGGAATTGAATTAAGCGGTTTCAGCCAACGCCAGTGAGCGGGGACCGCCACAAGGTCAGCACTTTGTCGTGGAAACCCTCTCAGGCCATTCTCGCGACGACAAGCATTAAATCAGTAAAAACACGTTTAACATCGGGTTTTCCCCTAGGCGATTTGAGGAATCCACCCCGGCAGATTGCGGGAGGATACGGATACGCCCGGCGCCGAACAACCAGCAGTGTGGACCGAACCCTCCTCCCCCGGTCCAATTCTCTTCCTCATGCGTCTAATTCTGAGCGTCCTGGTTTTGGTCCATCTTTGGCGATTCACCGCCACAGCGCAGCCCGACGAAATCCATGGCACGCCTTTCCGTGGATGCTTCCGCGGCACGGAAGGGCTGATCGCCGATGACGATGGCACCTTCTACGCGAGCGAGGAAAGTGGACGAGGAATCATTTGGCGCTGCCGGGCACAACGGCCCACGCTCCTTTGCGATTTGACCCGTTGCTTCGGACCGGACGCCGGCATGCTGCTCGGCCTGGCTCGCGTTGGCAGGTCTCTGTTCATCGCCGCCCCCAAATTGGAAGGAGGATCCATCCTGCGCCTGTCGCTCGATCGTCCGGACGAAGCGGCCCTCTTCGCCACTCATCTCGGCCAGTTGCCCAACGGGCTCATCTCGGACGGAAGATTTCTTTTCGTGTCCGAAACCATCTCCGGAAAGATTTACCGCCTTTCTCTTCGTCGCCGTATCGATACGCCACCCCAACGCACGGAAACCTTCGCTGCTCCTTATTCCCGTCCCAACGGTCTCGCCCTTTCACCAGACGGCCGCACCCTTTATATCGTCCACACCGGACTGATCCTGCCCGGCCAGATCACGGCGATGGGAACCCGCGACATGCATCTGCGTCCCGGAGGTGAGGCCAGGTTCAGTGGCATGGGCGATGGTCTGGCTTGGTGGCACGGCTGGCTTTGGGCCTGTCGTCAACGCGAAGGCGAACTGGTGCGCATCGATCCCCATCACCTCGACCACCAACACGCATTTCACCTGGCCGGCGGGCGCGAACCCGGCGGCATCCGTCCCGCATCCATTGCCTTTGCGGAAATGGGAAATGGCCGGGTCACGGGCGCGGTGACCGATGTCGCCAGGGCGAACTCGTTCGATTACGTCCTGCGGTTCTTCGGCCTCCCCCTCACCTGGCACCACGGCGTCTACCATTTTTCTGCATCGTCTCTATGAAACTTCCTCCCTTTTCCGTCTTTGTTTGCCTGTCCTTTTTCGGCTTTCTGCATCACGACTGCCTGGCTGCGGAGGATATCTCCCTGGAAGCAAACCGGCACCTCATCGTCGTCGATTCCGAGGGCTTGTTACGCAATCCCGTCATCAAGCGTTCGCCGGCTACTTTCGGCAACGGACAAAAGTACAGCATCGATCTTCCACTCTTCAAGGCTCCGAACCAGGGGCAACCTCCCGGCGAAGAGCAATATCTCGATCGCATCATCGACGGCATTCGCGCTTCCCACAAAAAACGCGTCCTCATCATCATTCACGGCGGAATGAATTTCGTCAAAAGCGCCGTCGAGCGCGGAGCCGAGTTGTCATCGCTGATCCAGGCGCAAAGCCCGTATTACCCCATCTTTGTCTGCTGGGACTCAAACCCCATTTCGACCTACGGGGACAACCTCCTCAACGTTCGCAATGGGGAATCCCAACGGCAACTGCGTGGACGTTATTACGCCTGGCTCACCAGCCCTTTCTATCTCGCCGCCGATCTCGGCCGCGCCGGCACCGCGGCCCCCGCCGTCTTCTCCCAGCAAGCGGTCAACGATCTTCACGCCACCGCGCCGGGCATCTTTGACGACAGTCGCGCCGTCTTTGCCCGCATCAACTATGCGGATCCCAAAACCAGAAATGTTCCCCTGATCCACCCCGTCGCCGGAATCGACGTCTCCGTCGGGGCAAATCGCAAAGGTCCGCTGGAGAATACCGCGCGGGCTATTAGTTACTGGGCGCTTCTGCCCACCCGCATCGTCACCGCGCCCATCATTGACGCCCTCGGCAAGAGCGCGTGGGAAAATATGAATCGCCGCATCTCCGCGATGCTCCGTCCCCAAACGGAGTTTCTCGACGATCCCCATCAGCAGGCCGAAGGAACGGGCTCAAAGATGCGCAACGGAGTCGCCGTCGTTCCCAACGGCGCTTATCAACCTCCCACGGGAGGCCTTGCTGTTTTCATGCAGCGGCTGGACCACTTTTATAACCAGGAACCCGCCGGTAAAGACATCAAGACCACGCTGATCGGCCATAGCATGGGCGCGATCGTCATCAATCAGATGTTGCATTACTGCAACGACAATACCGGGGAACGCGAGGTCGCCAATACACGCAAGGGCCATGCATCCCACCTGAAATTACGGATCGAGCACATCGTCTATATGGCGGCCGCGTGTACCACCGAGGATTTTTCCTACACCGTTCTCCCTTACCTCGAAACCCACAAAAAAACGGACTTCTACAATCTTACCTTACATCCGCTGGCCGATTATCGAGAGATTGCCATGCCGGGCGATCTCATCCCCCGTGGCAGCTTGCTTGCGTGGATCGACACGTTTTTTGGGAATCCGCGTACTTCGTTCAACCGCACTTACGGCAAATTCGACAACGCCATCCTGGCTACGCAAATTTTGCCCCAACCCGTGCGTGATCGCATCCACATCAAAGGCTTCAGTGTCGGTCAAATGGCGCAGCCGAGAGATCCCCAACATCACGGCGCATTCCTGGACGCTCCCAGCGCGACGAATGGGGAAAAGCAATTTTGGAACAAGGACCAATTCTGGACGACATGGACGCAGTAAGCACTCGCCGCCTTCATGGAAGCGAGCGGCTCACCAACTCGCCCCACCCACCTGCCACTCTTCCAGTAGTTCCTTCGGCACTTCCCCGAGGAAACGCGAGGGGCGCTGGAGCATTTCGCCGTAGCCGGCATTGAGGCGCAGGTGGGGATAGGTGAGATAGAGCTCGTCCTTCGCCCGCGTGACGGCGACGTAGAAAAGCCGGCGCTCTTCCTCGATCGCCTCGTCGCTTTCCAGGCTGCGGTTGCTCGGGAACATGCCGTCGGCCATCCAGATGACGAAGACGACTTTCCATTCGAGGCCCTTGGCTTGATGCACGCTCGAGAGGGTGAGCATCTCGGCGTCTTCGTTCGTGGCGGTGACTTCGCTGTCCAGGCTGGTGAGCAGGGCGAGCTGATCGAGGAAATCGGCCGCGCTTTCGTACTGCTTGGAGAAATTGCCGAGGGTCGTGAGGTCTTCGCGGCGCTGCTCGTAGTTGGGAAACTTCACCTTGAGGTAGTCGTCGTAGACGGCCTCGATCACGCTGCGGATCATTTCCCCGGGCGGATGCGGTTTTCCACCGGGGGCGATTTCATCGAGCGTGTGGGCGAGTTGCTCCCACATCTTTGCTGCTTTCGCCGGTACTTTCAGCGGTGAGAAAAGTTGGTAAAAGCCCACCTCTCCACCGCGCGACAAGGCATCGCTCACGCTGTTCCAGAGCTGCTCGGCACTGCGGGCGCCGATGCCCGGCAGCAGCCGCACCATGCGCTTGAAGGCAACTTCATCGCGCGGGTTGACGACGAATTTCAGGAAGGCGGCGACGTCCTTGATGTGCGCCTGCTCGAAGAATCGCAAACCGCTGGTGATGCTGAACGGAATGCCATGCCGGGTGAGTTCCATCTGCACTTCCATCGAATGGAAATGCGCGCGGTAGAGCACGGCGATTTCGTCGAGCTCGATGCCCTCCTCGCGCAGGTCGAGAATCCGTTGCGCGACGAAGAGCGCCTGCTGATTCGAGTCCCCCAGCGGTACGAGCGCCGGCTTCATCGAAGCCGCGGGGCGGGCGGCGACGAGCTCCTTTTTGAATTGATGCACATTGCCCGAGATGGCGGCGTTGGCCACGTCGAGAATGTCCGGCGCGCTCCGGTAGTTCGTCTCGATCTTGTAGACCTTGGCGCCGGGATAGCGCTTCGGGAAATCGAGGATGTTTTTGAAGTTCGCGCCACGCCACGAATAGATCGACTGCGCATCGTCGCCGACCACCATCACGTTGCGCTGCAGCTTGGCGAGGATGTCGATGAAATCCGCCTGGATGCGATTCGTGTCCTGATATTCATCGACGAGAACGAACTGGAACTGCCGCTGGTAACGCTCGGCGATCGCCGGTTCCTTTTGCAGCATGAGCAACGTCTTCTCGAGCAGATCATCGAAGTCGAGCGAATTGGCCGCGCGCTTTTTCTCCTCGTACTTTTTCTGCGCGAGCGCGATCTTGTCGTTGAACTCGAGGAAGTGCGGATACTTTTCCACGAGCACATCGTCGATGCTGCGCCCGGTATTGATGGCGAAGCTGAAGACATCGGCCAGCACTTCGCCCTTGGGAAAGCGCTTGTCCTTCGGATCGATCCCTGCGCTGACAATCACCGAATCGAGCATGTCCTGCTGATCCTCGCGATCCATGATCGAAAAACCCGGCGCGAAGCCCGCGGCCTCGGGGTGACGGCGCAGCAGCCGATTGCCCACCGAGTGAAACGTGCCGCCCCACAAGCCGCTGATGTCGTTCGGCAGCAGATTGGCCACGCGATCGAGCATCTCGCGTGCGGCTTTGTTGGTGAAAGTCAGCAGCAGGATATTCTGCGGGAGCACGCCATTCTCCAGCAGGTAAGCCACGCGAAAAGTGAGCGTGCGCGTCTTGCCGCTGCCCGCTCCGGCGATGACGAGCGCCGGACCAGGGGGCGCGGTGACGGCCTCGTGTTGCTGCGGATTGAGTTCAGCGGCGAAATCGATGCGCGAACCTGCCGGCGAGGACGGGCGGGAAAGCGTATATTGGCGTGCCATGTTGCCGCATCATTCGCCGCGCGCGCGGGTGCTGCCAAGCGCTTTTCCACGGAGGGACGCGCTCCCGCGCGTTCCTCAACTTTTTTCCCGCCGCCCTTGTCCATGGAAACTGGGATCGCCCGGGAGCGCGTCCCTCCGCGAAAACGCCCCGCCCGGTCAAAGACCGAGGCAGGGCGTATTGCTTTAGCCGGAAAGAGAGACCGTCTCCTTACGGATGACGATGCTGGCCGTATTCTCCGGGGCTCAGCTTGCCGTCATGGTTCAGGTCGAGCTTCTTCAAGTTCGCCCGGGCCGCGGCGATCTCCTCGGCGCTGATCCGGCCGTCGTGATTCGTGTCGATCGCGTCGACCAGCGCGGAGCGCTGCTCGTCTTCCTTCGGTTCGTCGTTCTGGCGATCCTTCGGACCGTCGCCGCGGCGCGGTTTCTTATCGCCGTCACCGTCCTTCGGGTTGTCTTTGTCCGCCGGCTTGTCGCCCTGATCCGGTTTATCTCCTTTGTCTGGCTTATCCCCCTTCTCTTCTTTGCCGTCTTTCGGTCCGTCCTTGTGATGCGGGGGCGGGCACAATTCGGAATGATTGAGTTCGCCGTCGCCGTTCTTGTCGAGCTTGAGCAGAGACTCCGCCGCGTGGTTCATCTCCGTCATGGAAATGACGCCGTCGCCATCGGTATCGAGCGCCCGCAGGAGAGAATGGAACAGCGGGTTGCGATGCGGATCATCGTGCACCTCGGGACCGTGCCCGTCGTGCGGTCCGGCCGGTGGCGGGTTGTGGCCGGGGCCACGCGGGGCTTGGGCCCAGGCGGCGAGCGATGGGAAGGTGAGGGCCATGCTGAGGATCAGGAGCTTTGTTTTCATATCGGATTGTGCGGTCAGGTTCGGGGTGATCAGCGCGGGAAGCGGATGGCGAATCCCGCGCCGGTTTTGATGTGCCTCATCCTGCCGCTCCTCCGCCCTCTTGTCGTGTTAAGGAGTATTAAGGCCGCGCCCGACCCGTTGACGGCGCTCCCTCCGCCGCGCATTCTGCCCGCAGCGTTACCCCTCCCGGATTCATGCCTCTCGCCTCCCGTCATACCCGCATCGAATGGGCCTTCCTGGCCGCGATGGCGGTGCTTTGCACGGTGCTCAGCATCCTGCAATATCGCTGGACGGCCGAACTGGCGCACGCCGAGGTCGCGCAATTGCGGGGTAATTTGAACGAGCAATCCCATCGGCTGGCGCAGAGTTTCGACGATGAACTGACCGCCGCGAGCGTCCGCCTGCTGCCCACCGCCGCCGAGATCGATGCGCTTGGGCGCGATGCCGCCTTTGCCGAGCATTGGCGCAAATGGCAGGCGACGAATCCGCGTCCGATATTCAGCCGCATCGCGCTGGCGGTGCCGGCCGGGAATAATGTCGACCTCTTCGTCCTCGACCCCAAAACGCAGACGTTCTCTCTCACATCGTGGCCGCGGAATTGGGATGATCTGCGCGACCATCTCGGCCGCCGCGGCGCGGGGCCTCCCGACCGCGCTCCCGTGAACCGGCCGGACGCCAATCGTGCACCCGGCAATCCGGAAGATCGCCGCGACCGTCCGCCGCCGCCTCCTCCCCGCAATGGCGGCGCGCAGCCGCCCTACCAGGATCGCTCCGGCACCATCCTGAATCTGCCCATTCCCGGTAGCGCCCCGCGCGACGATGGCAACCCGGAGCGCGATTGGATGATTTGCGAACTCGACCCCGCGTATCTCACGAAGGAATGGCTGCCGCAATTGATCCGGCGGTACCTCGACCCGAATGGGCAGGAACTCGACGACGTCGTGATCAGTGCACCGAATGCCAATCATCCCCAGCTCTTCGCGCTGGGCAGCGGCCACGTCACCGGCACTCCGGACGTGGCCCTCGAGTTCAATTACCTCGGCCATTCCGCCGTCACGAATCGTGCCCCGCAGCGCTCTACCTGGCGCCTGGAAGTGTGGCATCGGCCGGGCGCTTTCGAGGCCATGGTCAATACCACGCGCCGGCGCAATCTCGGCATCGCCCTGGGACTGAATCTGCTCATCATCGCCGCCGGTATTTTCCTCGTGCGCCATACCCGCCAGTCGCGCCAGCTCGCCGAAGCGCAGATGAGTTTTGTGGCCAATGTCTCCCACGAATTGCGCACGCCGCTCACCGTCATTCGTGGCGCGGCGCACAACCTGGAGCGGGGCGTGGTGCAGGATCCCGCGAAGGTCGGCCAGTACTTGCGACTCATCCAGAACCATGCGGACCAGCTCGGCGGCATGGTCGAGCAGGTGCTGGCCTATGCGGGCGCCAGCAAGGCCCCGGCGCTGATGGCGCGGCAGGGAATCGTCATCA
>Ga0207667_10002005_pt1 | contig 25553 bp, 37 predicted proteins | sample KBSCornC52_FD_184301 | JGI IMG/M metagenome (GOLD analysis project Ga0207667, IMG submission 184301) | Corn rhizosphere microbial communities from Kellogg Biological Station, Michigan, USA - KBS Corn C5-2 (SPAdes) (version 2) | ecosystem: Host-associated > Plants > Roots > Rhizosphere > Soil ...
GGGTTAATTTTGCCAGCGAGTTCCGGTTGGCGGGAAAGCAGTTAGAAAAACCCGCGCCGGATGATTCGCTGGCGTAAATGCTCATGCCTCAAGTTTGAAATCAGTTTTAGCAGCCCAAATTATCGCACTATGCCCGCTGTTGTTTTTGCCGCGCCTTCCCGTATCGTAAATCAGGCCAGCGGCTGCAAGTTGCGAAATGCGCGGACGGATTGACAGGACACTCTTGCCCATGATTTCCGCGACCTCGTCGGCGGTGGCTTCGCGCGATTTCAGAATTGCAAGGCAACGCTCGCGCAGCTTGGCAGCGTCCGATGCTGCGGGCATCGCTGCCGCGCTGGTGTCTTGGTGTAGTGAGATCATGGCTGGGTAGGGTTTGATTTCGGCAACGCCTCGCGATTCTTCCGCGCAATCTCGACTTGCTCCGCTGAACAAGCCGCGCATATTCCATGCGACGCCGGCTTCTGGTTGCTCGCAACAGCCTCGCCGGTCACGCGGTCATACCAGCTACCTTTTCCGCCGAAATGCCACGAGCAATAGCCTAAGATTGGGGCCGCCTCGCGCTCCCTGTCCACGGCCTGATCGCGGTAATCGTCGGGGTCTTGGTTGCTGCCTAGATTGGTGAAGATTGAATGGCTCATTGAAAAATCCCCCAGATCGCCAATCCCCAGCCAATCGCGGCCACGATGAACGACGCCAGTAGAAGCGATTTCAAGCGCGCATTGGCCTGCGACAATTCTTTGTTCGTCTGCGACATCCAGAATCTGTTTGGTGGTTCAAAGTTCATATTAAGCGAGGGTTTGCGATCCTGAGCAGCACGTCAGCATGACATGGGGTTCCAATTTTACACCAACACGCCAGATTCTTTCCGGCAAGCTCTTCACGGATGTTGGCCAGTGCGAACGGTGGCGTTGCGCCTTCGGCCAGCATCATCTCGAAGGCTTCAACTGCTTCGGCTTGCGATGCGTCATCCGTGAGTTTTCGCATCGGCCCCTTGCGCACTTTCCACGGATTTCCCCAGCGCGTCGGACGGCTTACCACCACTGTATTCGGCGGCAACCTCCATCCTTTTTTGCGCGATAGCTGGATTCTTTTTGGTGTCATAAATTTTCAATTCACCGCCACCGTCTCGGTGTCCTTAACCGTTGCGACCATGCTATGAGGTCTGTCCGCAGCATGGCGGTGAAAATTATTTGGTTGGTATTGTTGGTATTTCTACTTTCGGCACACGGATGATATAAAATCCGCCGCGCTCGTCAGAACCGGTTGCGTATTTAATGCCGAGCGATTTTGCCGCGCTACAAGCCTGCACCCTTTCCGTTTTTGTTGGAACCCAAAAAGATTTTCCGGCAGCAATTCTTTTCCTTATCTCGTTGGTTTTGAATCTTGTTCTCACCGGGTTTGGCAGATGTTTGTTGATAGGTTCCGATCCTTGATTTCTAAACTCGATAATCCATTTCCTTTCGGCCTTGTTTGCCTTGCTGTAAGCAACAACTTCAAGAATCTTAATTTCAAAATCTTCCCGTATGGTGTTGTTGGAACGGTGTGCGCAACCGCGCGCTTTCATGTTTCTGGTTTGGCCCACATACCGGCATTTTCCGGTAGATTTTGAGAACAGGCCGTAGATAAAAATTCTTTTCATATCGCAGCCACTTTAAATTCTCCGTTGTCCCCCTCTTTGGTGACAACATCGAAATCAATGACGCCCGAATCTTTTAGCGACTTCGCAACGCGGGAAGCGGATTGCCGCTCCCGCTCTGATTTAACCATGAAGTGCTTTCCGACCTTTAGCTGCCTGACTCTTTGGGCTATTTCGATTTGTTTCATTTGCCTGATAATGACAGAGCGCAAAATATTGTCAACTATTTATCAAAAGTTTTTACCGGCTTCTAAACTTCAACAAAACCTTTTCAAACATTGGACAAAATCACTTTTCCGCAAATTCAACCCCTCAAATCATCATGGGGATAACACCTGAATTGACATTTTTCCGAAATTGTGTTGACGAGGGGAAAGGTTTTGGGATGATGGGTGGCGCTGACGCGAGTTGGCCGGTGAGTAGAAACCACCGAATGAATAAAAGCTGAATGAAAATCAAACGAAATTTAACGCCGCCATCTTGGATTTGTGCATCTGGGTTTCCAGGATCGCATCGCGATTCTGACTTCCCCGTTTCTACGCAGATTCAGGGTGGCGGCTTTAGAGTTTGGAGGATTCAATGAAGCCTAAGATCGTTATTTCTGTAACTTTTGATATTGGAATGTTGGCTCAACTGGCACTTGATGAGGCTCAAAAAATGAAACACTTCAAGGGGTTAAACATCAAGTCGGAGCCGGTTTATTTTGATCACGACGAAACCTGCTTTGATGGGATAAAAATCTCGTCTATTCCCGATACGGAAAAGGAATAATATGGCAGACTGGTTCAAATTCTACGAGAACGACTTGGACGAAACTCGTCTGCAATACGCCATCTCTCAACTGCCAGAGGTTATTCCGGTGTGGGTCGGGATACTGTCGGAAGCGTGTCGGCACAAAGTCGGGACAGTGTCTTGGGGATCAGACGAGATTGAGCTTTTTGGATTTTCAAAGAGGCTTGGGCTATCCATCCCAAAGGTCAATGAGGCCATAATTCTGCTCGAAAAGATACGATACATCAGCCGCCAGCCGGATTCCGTAACTGTGATAAAATGGGGTGAAAAACAGTCAGAATACTGCCAAAAGCTGACCAAAAAGCAAAATCAGGCAGGCGATAAAAACCCAAATAATGGTAAAAGTGTCGGGACACTGTCGGGACACTGTCGGGACACTGTCGGCCAAGAGGAGAGGAGAGGAGAGGAGATAAGAGAAAAGAAAGAGAGAGAGTTCCCAGAAACTCCGCCAATGAGCCGAAAAGATTTCGATTCGCTGGCAGAAATGAGGGGCGTGCCGAAAGACTGCGCTGAATGGTTTTGGAACACACACGACGCATCGAACTGGTTGGATGGCAGAGGTAATCCAATCCGAAAGGTAGAGCCATTGCTTCTGAATGCACTGAAGGTCTGGCGATCCAATGGGGCAAAAAAAACAAACGGACAATTCCCTTCATCCAAAAAACCTACTGCGACGATTCGCGACATGGTTCCGACGGCGGAACAACTTCGAGAAATGGGGATCGAGGAATGAAATACGAGGACTTCATCAGCCGGTTTCAAAAGACGCGCAAGACCGGGCAGGGCGTTTTAGTTCGCTGCCCGCATCACGACGATTCAGACAAGACGCCTTCGCTGTCAATCTCGCCGGCCAGAGACGGCGGCGTTCTGGTCAAGTGTTTTGCCGGCTGCACAATGCCGGAGATTGTCGGCGCGCTCGGCTTGCAGCCAAAGGATTTATTCGCGAAGGAACTACCCGTGAAGTTCACCCCGCCGCCAGCCAAAGCGGAAAAGAAAAACGGCGAACCTGACGCGATCCCTGTCATTGACAAAATTTATTCCTACCGCGACGCGAACGGGGTTGAGGTTTATCAGGCACTGCGCATGAAACCGAAATCGTTCCGGCAACGTCACAGGGTCAACGGCGCATGGGTTTGGAAAATGGATGGTGTTGAGCGTGTGATTTATCGTCTGCCGGAAATCATCAAGGCACAAAGCGTCTGGATCACCGAAGGGGAAAAGGACGTTGAAAATTTAGTCGCGCTTGGATTTGAAGCAACCTGCAATGTCGGCGGTTCAAAAAACTGGCTGGAAAGTTACGGCGAAAACTTCACCGGAAAAGACGTTGTGATTTGTGGCGACAACGACAAGCCGGGGCTGGAATATGTCCAGTTCGTTTCTGAAACCATCGCTCCATTCGCGAAGACTGTTCGCGTCGTAAAGATGCCGAGCACGGTCAAAGATGTTTCCGACTACATCGCATCATTTAAAAAACCGGACGAAGCAAGGGCGGCACTGCGGGACATGGCCGAAGCTGCGCATCCTTCGGTCAATGGCCACTCTCTGCCGATTTATTCCATTGGAGAAATGGAGTCGAGCTACAAAAACTTTGTGCGCTCAATGGGTGAAAATTCTTTTTCGCTGGGCAAGTGGCTTCCGACGCTTGGGTTGAGAATGCGCGCGCTCGTTCCCGGCGAACTTGTATTCATCATCGGCGACACCGGCACTGGCAAGACAGGAATCTTGCAGCAAATCGCCAAGGCGGCGCTGCCGCTACCAACGCTTTTCTTTGAGTTGGAGCTTCCAAAAGAATTGATGTTTGAGCGATTTGTTTCGATGACTACGCGTATGACGGGCGAGCAAGTAGAGACGACCTATCAAGCCCAAGACGACACGATAGCTTCAGAGATGGACGCCGCGTATGCCGGCCTGCTTGTCTGCCCCGTCGCCCGCCTTACGCTTGCGCGCATGGAGGAAATCATCACACGTTCAGAACTGAAGTTTGGCGAGCGCCCGCGCGTCGTCATGGTGGACTACATCCAGCTTGTGAAGGGTGAGGGCCAAAACCGGCGCGAGAAGATTTCCGACATTGCCGAGGAATTAAAAGTGATGGCGAAATCCACGCGAACCATAATCATCGCGTCCAGCCAGATCGCCCGGCCTCAAAATGTTGACGAAGATTGGGAGCCGACGCTTCACAGCGCCAAGGAATCAGGCAGCATCGAATCATCTTGCGGCGTGATGATCGGAGCTTGGCAGGACGCCAAAGAGGCGGCTACACTGAATCTTCGCGTGCTCAAATCAACCAAAGGCGGCACTGGAACATTCGTGAAATGCAACTTCGACGGCGCAAGGATGCTAATAACCGAGCGGGCGAAGTTTGCGCCAGAGGATTACCCCAACCAGCACAACGGTCGGGGTGAGCGACACGGCCCAAATGAAATATGAATTGCAACCGAAACGCTATGGCCGGGTTCGCTCCAACCCGTGGTTCGAGCGTCCGGTCAACGACTTACAAACAATCGGAAGAAATAATGAAATATCTATTGACGTAGCCGCTACGTCGTGTAGATTGGTCACGTAAAGAGCGACGGGCCAGTAACCCGAAGCCAAAGAAGAACAAAATGAAAAATACGACGAAATTCAACGTGATCGGAATCAGCAACAACATCGCGAAGCTCCAACGGGTCGGCGGCGGATTCCTCGCAATGGCGGATGGTGCGGAATACATCGGCAAGGTCGGCGATGTGGTGGAACTGCTCGAAAAAGACTACACGCCCGAAGGCGACCTCGCCGGATACCAGAAGATGTCTGACATCTATGATGCGGAGGTCGCATGAACAAGGCCGCCAGTGATTACATGCGCGAAATGCAACGCCGCTCCGCCGAATCCCGGTGGGGCGGTCTTTCCGCTGCTGAACGGTCGGCGAAAATGAAGGCGCTTCGGGCAAAGGCCAAACGAAAACCCAAGCGCGTCGCCCGGCGCTCGAACGATTAACCCCAGCAGCCAAAATGCCAGTGAGGGGGATTTAGGGGGAGGATTTTAATCTCTGTCAAGCCTAAACAACTTTTCAGCTTGAACTTTACCGATAAATGAATAAACCTCATGGCAGGATGGAAACTGGTAAAGCTAAAACGCAATTCAAGCCCGGCCAGTCCGGTAATCCCGGCGGTCGTCCGAAGGGTCTTGAAACTCTCGTCCGCGAAAAGACCAAGAACGGCGTCGCCATCGTCGAGGTTATGGCTGGAATCGCTTCAGGCGTTTTCAAAATTGACGGCAAGCGTCCGCGTCACTCTGACTGCATTGAGGCGAACAAATGGCTTGCAGAACGCGGTTACGGCAAGGTGCGCGACGTGCTTGAAGTTGACGGCTCGGAAAACTTGTCGCTGCTGGTGGCCGTCGCGCTTGCGAAAAAATCTGATTAAATAAACAAAACCAAAACCTATGTTCGGAAACTTCATATCATCCGCAATCAAAGTCGTGACGCTCCCGGTGGACGCCGCGAACGCTGCAATGGACATCGCCTGCGGCGGCGACGGAAGCAAACGCTCCCGCAACGCTCCCGACTGTCCAAACCCGCTATCGCTAATCGAAAGCGTTCGTGATTCCGCGGCTGATGCTGCCAAAGACATTGACGATGAGTAACGCCGCCGAAATCGAGCGCGTCGCCAAAAAACTGGCTCACGATTTGGGCAGAAACTACGACGAAGTCTTGGCTGAAGTCCAAAAAGGTTTCGAGTCTGCCTCACATTCCGGCTTTGCAGAAAAGCAGCTTGGATTTTCTCTCTACCCAAAGCAACGCGAAGCGTTGGACGCCCTCAACGTCCCCGGCTCACTAGTGTCGTTTTGCTCGTGCAACGGCGGCGGCAAGACGAGTCGCGTGATCCTCGCGGCCTGCCTTGCTCATTTGGTTCTGCGCAAAGGCAAGGTCATCGCAACGTCCGGCTCTTGGGCGCAGTTGAAAGACCAGTTGATGCCGATGCTTAAGAGTTTTGAATATCGCTTCCGAAATCTGCGCGTCCTTGAGGATCGAGTTGAGACTGGTGATCCAAACTCATTCCTGCACGCTGTCTCAACGAACGACGCCGGCAAGTTTGAGGGTCATCACGGGACGGCTGAGCATCCGCTCATGCTGATTTACGACGAATCGAAAACTGTGAAGGACGCTTTCTTTCAGGCCGGTGACCGCTGCCGGATTCCGCGCGAGCATTGCCGGATTCTATACACGTCGTCCACTGGCTTTGCTCAGGGCGTGTTCTACCTTTCGCAGACCGATCCGAACTTTGGATTGACACATCCACCGATTCGCCAACGCGCTTCTGAATGCCCGCACATTTCGCAATCGGAAATTGAGGCAATACGCAAAAAGTGGGGCGCGGATCATCCTCTGGTGCGTTCGATGCTTGATTGCGAGTTCATGCCGTTCGTCCAAGGTGCGATCATCCAGCTCGGTGAGTTGGATGCGCTGCTTGCCGATCCGCCGCCATTCGAACCCGGCGACACCAAGGTTGGATTTGATGCTGCATGGAGCGAGTCAGCCGACGGTGACGAGACGGTCGTTGCCAGGCGCCAAGGAAACCGCGTCCGCATCGAAGCCGCATTCCGCGAGCGCGGCTTGCACGCGACCGCTGGCCGGCTGGTTGGTGAGTTCATCAAGATGGGTTTGACGCCGATGGATGCTGACATCATCGAGGGCGATAACGGCGGCGAAGGCTCGCTGCTGATTGACCAGCTTCACAAGATGGGCTGGCACGTTCGCCGTGCAAACTTCGGAGAAAAGCCGCGATTCAATGACCGATACCAGAATCTTTGCACTGAAATGTGGGTTGAGCTTTCAATGCTGATAACGCAACGAAAATTGATTCTTCCAGCCGACACCGAGCTTTACGGACAACTTCTGAACCGTCGTATTGTCCCAAACAATCGCGGACTTCTCGCCATTGAATCCAAGCTTGCGATGAAAGACCCAAATCGCGAGGGCGGGCCGGTGCGTTGCTCTCCCGACCGAGCTGATGCAGTGGCCATTGCTTGCGCACGTCTGCCGAACCTCAAAACGTTCAACCTGCAATCGCGCAACATGGCTCAACCATACCAGAATCACCGGCACCAAGAGGAGCAGCCGCTTGAACGCGATGCGAACGGTTATCGTTTTTAGTTGACTATATCGGTAAAGAATGTAGAAAAGCTTTGGATGCCAGTTAATCCTCAATTCGACTCCGCGCAACAAATTCTCACCGAAAGACTGAGATGGGAAACGAAGATTCGGCGTTATTACGCCATGCGCCACGATGGACTCCCGCGTCGCGACAAAACGAAGCCTTGGCAGGCCGACCTGCACAGCAAGACCATTGATCGTGCCATTCGGAAATCAAAGCCGTTCTGGATGGGGCAACTAACGGCTGGCGATCGACTCTGCAACTTCACGGCACTCAAGCAGCAGGTTCAATCGCAGTCTGACGCGGCTGCGGATTATTACGACTTCATCACGTATCAAGAAACGGATTTGATTGATGAAATTGACTGCGCTGTTGACCACATGCTGCTAAAGGGCCGCGGCATCATCAAGTCAACCGTTGATCCGTTGGATGGCTACCGCATTGTTGACGAGGCCATTGACCCCATGTTCCTGTTGATGCCGAAGTCGGCGAACGACTTTGACGATTCCGACGAGTGGATTCATGTCCGCCAGTTCACGGTTGCAAGCTATCGGCTGCTTGATGCTCGCTGGGACACGTCCGAAGAAACAATTCAGAAAATTCGCGGCAACGCAGACTTTCAATCGCTGGGCATCTACAAGATTGAAATGGAGCTTCGCGAAGGAATAACTCACTCGTCCGACTCAAACGAAATCCTGGTGTTCGAGCATTGGGTGCGAACCGCAGGCGGCCACACGATTCACACCTACTCTCCGCACGCGCCGGAAATTCCACTTCGCAAGCCCTACGGAAATCCCTACAAGTGGCGCAAGAAGGAATCCATTTGCTTCACGTCGTTTCAGATGGAGTCCAAGGAAAAAGGCTGGTATGCGCCTCGCGGCCTTGGCGAATTGCTAGATGTCCAGGAGCAGAAGGAAACCTACATCGAGAATATGTGGGCTGACGGGATGCGGATCGCGAACACACGCATTTTCACAAGCCAGAAGGAAATTCAGAACATGGCGAATCTTCGCCTCGATGACGGCCAGTTCATCGGTGGCGGGATTGAGTCGGTAAACTTCTCGCCGCCGCCCGTGCCTTACACGGAGATGTTGAATTATTCCAAGGCCGTCAGCGAAGAGATTGGGCAGGTGCCCGACGCCGGGATCACGGCTGCGGACAGCAAGACCGGCGGTAAGCCGATCACTGCCGCTGAGTCGAATCGCATTGGCGCGCTGACGCAGGTCGGCATGGGTTACTCGGCAGATTTGTTCCGTCGCCGCCTCGCCAAACTTCACCGTCATCGCTGGGGTTTGATTTGCCAGTTCAAAGAGCGCGATTACGTCTATTATTCAACCGGACAGTTGAACACGCTTCCTGAGCAAGCACTGCATGACAGCTACCTGATTACGCCGGACGGATCGCCGGACGGCTGGAATCGCCAAGCCAAGCTGCAACGCGAGGTCATGCTGATGAACACCTTTGCGCAGTTGCCAAACAGCAACGCCGATTACTGGGTCAAGCGCGCGATGTCTGCGGCTGATGGGCAAGCGGCCCTGCAAGGCTTTATTCCGACAGGATTGAAAGACCAGAACGAGTCCGAGGCGCAGGCGATGGAACTGCTTTTGCTGACAGCGATGCCTCCTTATCCAGCCAAAGTTGAGCCGCAACAGAACCAGCTTGTCCGCATCCAGACGATTCTGCAATGGCTCGAAGCCGCTCACCATCTCGGCAAGCCGATGAATCCGCAGGCGCAGCAGCTGATCTTCCAGAACCTTGGCCAGCGGATGCAGATTTTGCAGCAGCAAAACCCGGCGGCGCACAAGGCGGCGGCGCAGTTGATGCAACAGATGGAGCAGGCGTTGGCTCAAGCGCCGGATGGCGCTGGCCCACAAACACAGATTCAACCGCAACCGATGACTCAAACGGCATAACAGCAACAAAAAAACAAAATGGACTCACAACAAAACATCGAATCACTGCCAATCACAAACCCTTCGCCGCTCGAACAGGAAATCGTCAAAACAAAGCAATGCCGCAAGGATATTGACTTGAACATTGCCGCCGTCCGTGCATTGCCAAAGTCCCGCGAGTCCGCATTGGCGCTTACTAAATTGCAAGAGGCTGTCATGTGGCTCGGTATGAACCTCAAGCGAATCAGCGACGAATCTGGATTGGGTTCAAACCCATATCCGAACAGCAAGGACCCCTCCAATACAAAAATCGAGCCGACTGCTGATGGTCTTAAACTGTGAATCGCGGGCAGTTTGGATGAAGTATAACAAACTATCTTGACATCCCATTACCGTTAAAGTAAAACCGAACCAATGAATTTGCTTTTGTCAACAATTTCGCACGACACGCGAAAAGAGTTCAGCAAGGAGATTTCCCTCACGGCACTTCCGGCATCGGGCCAAGCAATCATTTCCAATAACGTCAAGTTTGTCTGCAAGGAGATTGTTTTCGTTGCGGATCAAAACGCTCAAGTCATCGCCGACTGTCATGTGCGGACGACGGAAGAATTGCTGAAGTCGTGGGGTTTTGCGGACACGAGTGTTGTTGACTATCACGAGAAGCCGGTTGCTGTCGAGGTCAAGCCGGAGCCGAAACCAGTGCATGCGCCCGCGCTGACATCGAAGAAAGGCCGTTGGAAGTGAACTTGCCCTGGTCAAAACCCAAAACCGCGACCGTGGTAAAAGTGATGCCACGGCAGGGTAAATGGCTTGAGGCCGACAAAAATGCGTGGCGCGAATTTCTCAAGACGACCACCGGCAAGAAGCTGGTTGAACATTGCCAGCACCGCCTGTTCGTTGACCATGTTGACGCCTGTGTTAACGACAAGGACGCGGTGATCCACAACGCCTCGATGAAGGGCGCAAACAATTTACTCTCGGCGCAGCTTTACCTTGCGACGGAGGATTCAATTCAGGGCGGCGAGCTACCTGTCAATGGCTCGCAAACCAATGCTCAACCCGACCCGCTCGAATCGGCGCGAGATTCCCAACGAGTATAAAAAATGACGACCGATACATTGCCCCAATCACCGGACTTGGCCAAGATGGAAACCGACCTGCGTGCCGCAATGGCCGCACCGGAATCCACCACCAAAGAACCGGCGAAGCCTGATCCTGCGGCTCAACAGGCGGAGCCAGCAAAGGTTGAAGAAGTCAAAAGCCCAACGGATTTACAGAACGGCACACCTGCGGCGGCTGACAAGGAAAAACAGCCCGACGCGACGAAAGAAACTCAAGCCAAGCCCGACAACCGGAGCGAATACGCCAAGAACGCGGAACGCCTGGAAAAGAACTGGAAAGCTGTCAACGAACGCAGTCGCCTGCTTCACGAGAAGGAAGCCGCGCTGTCTGCCAAGGAAAAGGAAATCCAGCTTTCTCAGCAGCGTTTCGAGGAAAAACAGGCGATTGCCCGCAACCGCGTGACACCGGAGCAGAACGAGTCGTATGCCAAGCAGAAGCTGGCCGACGCCAAAACTCTGACGGATCAAGCGGAAGCGTGGGAAGCACGTGTTGAAAAGCTCGAATCGGACGGCAACTTCACTGATGCCGCGAAGGCAAAGGACACAGCCAAGCAATACCGCAAGCAGGCGAATGCGGCGGAAGCGATGGCCGACCTTTACACCGCCAACGCGGAGAATCAGCGGAAGAATCCCGACCAGACGGCGGAGCAGGTCAGGGCCAGAAACATGCAGCACTTGCAGCATTACACGGTTGAGGCTGCGAAGAACTGGCCGGACATCGGGGTGACAGGCAGTGAGTTTCAAAAATTGGTCAACTTGGCGGAATCTCAACTCAAGCAGAATGGGTTGGATGTCACCGAGACGCCAGTTTTGCGGTATTTCGTCGCGGAAGCGGTGGCAAATAAAACTGCCGCCGCAAGTGTGCCGGATTTGAAAAAGAAGTTGGGCGAGTATGAAGCAAGAGTTAAGGAACTTGAAGCTTTGACTGCGCCCGGTGGCGGGACTGGTTCTGTGCAGCGTTCGGATGTTGCTGAAGTTGATTTCAGCAAGATGACGCCAGCACAACAGGAAGCCCACTTGCGCAAATTGAGCCGATAAGTCTCCGGTAAAGCTCTTGCCATTTTTGTTATGGCAATGCAAACCACATCCAACCCGGCCAGCTTGGCCGCGTTGCAGCAGATTTTTCTCGACCAAAATTATTTCAACGAACTGGAGTTCAACCTCAAATTCCACAAATACGGCATCGGTCGTTCCGTGCCGGCCAATTCCGGCCATACGTCGGTTCGTTACTTCCGTTTTCGGAAGGCGACCACGGCTTACGTTCAGCGCATGGGCGTTGATTACAACGAAGGTGTTGTTCCGACGACCATTGCCGAAGTGCCGGTCGGCTACATTGACTGCTATCTGACTCAGGCGATCCAGCGCCATCAGATTTCAGACATTGAACTGGCGATTGACCTGATCGAACCGAAGAAACGCAACGCCAAGTCGCTCGGCAAGGACATGGCATTGTATTTCGACACGGTCTGCGCCAACTCGATGTTCGCCAACCCGGCGATCTCGGCCAACTTGGTTGATTCGCGTCAAGCGACGCTCTATAACTCCAACACGGCGTTTGAGCGGTTCAACATCCCGGCCCCCACGCTCAATTCAGCCAACGACTTCGCCACTCTGTCGGCGGCCAGTGCGTCGGCGTCGAAGATGAGCCGCGCGTTTCACATCGGCTGTATGACTCAGCTTGAGGAAAACGACGTGCCGATGGTCAACAACCGTTATCCGGTCATCACGGCTCCGCGTGTCATCAATGACATGCGCCAGGATTCAAGCTGGTTCGCGGCGGCGGTGTATAACGCGGAAGCGTTGAAGCTGTTCCCCGGCGGCGAGTTTGAACTGGACGGCGGTATCTTCGTTTCGACGACTCGCTCGTTCCGCGAGGGCGCGACGTATGGCACCCGGAGCGACACCGGCAGCATCTTCGGTGTTGCCTATCTCGGCGACGAGGCGTTCGTGGTGCCGAAGCTGTCCAGCGGCAAGGCCGGCGGCAGCGGTGATTCACCGATCATCACCGTGATTGACACCCCCGACCATGCCAACCCGGCAAATCAGTTCGCGCAGATCACCGCCAAGACCTATTACGGCGCGGCGTTGATTTACAACCCGACCACCTCGGCGGCGTCTGACGTGCCGCATGTCGTCCTTGGCCGCGTGCAGTCCACGTTTAGCTGAACTTGAAACGGGGGCTGGGTAAAACCGGCCCCCACAAACAATCAATCAAAACGAATATGAAATACAAAATCATCATCACCGCGCTGGCTTTGGTCAGCGTCATTGTGGCTTCCGCCGCGCCGGTCATCGGTTTCAGCCGATATGCCGTCGGCGGGACAGCCATCAACGCGGGAACAAACTACGCAATCATCCCTCCTGATAGTGCGAATGGAGGCGAGCCGGTAATCACCTACCTGAACATGAATGCGCTGTTTGCCACCGGATCGTCCACGTTGACGGCCTATGTTTCAACGAACCAAACCACGGCCACAGCAGCCAATGCCACCACCACGAACACCGTTGCTTCGACGAACGGCTTTGCGGCTGGCCAGTGGGTTGTCATCCAGCACTTGACAGTCGAGAACCGGCGCTTCCGAAACGAGGCGGCGATTATCTCAGCGGTGCAGGCGACCAACCAGATCGTGCTGGCAACGGCTCCGGTGACAGCGGTTGCGGCTGGGGATATTTTTGACCAGCAAGTTGCATGGTCAACGATTCCATTGGCAACATCGGCTACGGCGCGGGAAATCAGCGGCAGCGGCATCGTTTCCGGTCAAAGATCAGAGCCGTTTTTGCTGACACTGGTCGGCTCTGCGGCGGGGACGAACACCATCAATGCGGCGGATGCGTTTTTCGCTCCGTAGCTCAATTCGGGGCGGTTGGTAAAATCCAGCCGCCCCACCTTAATTTTATGACAAAACCAATTCCAATGCCGATGGCCGATCCGGTAGCACCGCCGTCCACCATCACAGTGCCTTTGACATCACTTGCCCAGCCGGATGACAAAGAAGCTATGCAGGCACCCGCAAAAGGTGATTCTGTGAGCTTTCAAGGTCAGGCTACCGTCGTTGATGTCATGGGCGAAAACGCCGTCATCAGCCTTACGGCGATCAATGGCAACGACCTTGAAGGCGGCGAAGGATCGCCAGAGGAAGAATCATCCGATGTCGGCGACCTGGACGAGCAGGAGGCAAACCTTCGTCAAGCGATGGGAGGCGCGAGTGGGCCGGTTAGCTGAAATCCTGTCCAGCGGACGCGCGCCGGGATTTGCGGGCATTGCTCGCGACCCCGGCTGTCCGCAAGTGGCCGTCCCGCGCGCGTTGCGCGAGATGGAATCTGGAACGTCGCGGAAAACGGTTTTCGGCAGTGCGTTTTGCTCGAAACATTCAAAAGGCATGTCGGTTCACGAGATCGAGCGCGCGACGCAGACAGCACCCGGAAAGTTGAAAAAAGTTTGGTTTAAGAAACAAAATCTATGAAGACATCACTCATTTTAATCCTGAGCTTGTTCGCCTTGTGCGGCCACAGTCAGACCGTGGCGACGCGCGTAACAGGCGACAGCACGGCGACCAACTCATTCGTTGCCTCCACCAAGCCGCAGAAGGTATTTTTGCTGACAGGCTATTCCGCGACGACTCAATACATCATGGTGTTTGGAACAAATTCTGTTCCGGCCAATGGGGCGAAGTGTAATCTTGGGCCGTTTCCGGTCAGTGCCGGCCAGTTCTATTCGATTGACTTTGGTTACTACGGGGCCGATCTCGATGCGGTCACTGTGTGCAATTCTACTACGGCAAACACTTTGACCATAGGAGTCGCCGACACAACCTTCCAAGCCGTTGTAAAACGCTAATGAAAACCATTGTTGCAATTTTTGCGTTGTTTCCGCTGATCGTGTTTGGCGGAATTAACACCGGGCCTTCGACGGTAACACCCGCCCAACTCGCGGCGGCGAGGGTGGTGACGAATGGGGCAACATGGCAAGTTCTTTATCCAAGCGGAGGGGATGATGCCTTGATGGTGTCGAATGCGGCTGTCACCTATTCAAATATCTGGCTGATGGCTGGAACATTCAATGCCTCGAACACCGTAGTCGTTCCAGCTAACACAACTATTCGAGGCAGCGGAAAAGATTCGACATTCTGGAATCCTTGCCAGACGAATTACGTTCTGTTTGGAACTACCAATGGTGTTCGCGTCTCTTTCTTTCCGGGCACGAATATGGTTTTGACTGATTTCACTATCTTGACTGGCCCATCGAATCCGAATGGAAATCTGTCTACCCCCGTTGGAAGTTATAGTAGCACCTATACGAACTTGAAGGCCAGCCTCATTACCCGAAACATGAGGCTCGGCGCCAACTATGATGGGATTTATTGGCGTTACACCAAGGCCACAAACTCCTGGATAGATTTCAACTCTGAAATTGATTTTCGATGGGACTTTGCTGTTATGGGCGCGACCGCAAATTCTTTTGTCACCAACTTCAATACTCGCTATTACAATTCCGGAGTTTTGTCGAACCCATCCCGTTGTGTCTGGATGCAAGGCGGTTTTGCCGACCTTCAAAACTGTTCATTTGATTACGCCAACAACCTTGGTGGAAATTATGCAGTTTATTTTGATGACACTTTCTTTGGCACATCAACATTCGCGAGACTTAAAAATTGTTATGTTGGGGATGCTACAATTTATGGTGCCGGGTTTCCTAATTCGTATGTCGTTAATTCTGGTTCGGCCTTCTCAAACAGCGTTGCAATGGACGCTTCGCTTGGCGGTAATCAAGTTGTTGTTGAGGCAGATTGGCTGCTTCCAAACACAGCTGTTCAAGATGCCGGCACTCCGACTATAGTGCTTGGGTCAACACATGACGGGCTTTATAGCTATACCAATAGTATTGGTCAAAATTTTGACCTAGGGAATGGAGCATTTTCCCAAAAAGGAATAGCTGGGATAACTCAAAATATATCCATTCAAACCAATGCCGGACATGGTTACATTTTGAAGTATTCAGGAGGAATCGTGACTAATTCGTCTACATATTAGCCATGACCCGTAACCTCACAACTCTCTTGCTGCTGGCCTGCCTGCTCGGTGCGGGGTGCTCCATTCTTTCCGGCGGTCGCCAGTCTCCCGGCAACTACGATGGCGGCAATAGTGACAGTTGGACTGGTCAGCCGCAGGCTCCGTGGCCGACGAATGCAAGCATCATGCCGCCGGCAGTTATCCGGGATTCCCGGATAACTGAAATCAGCACGCCCACCTACGACGAGATGACTCCGGTGAGCTATAAGCCGATGTCGGTAGTCATCACGCCGAAATTGCCGCCTTGTCCGCCGTTACATTGGGAAGCATCGAACGGCTGGGGTGGCATCGTCATCAGCGGCCCAGATTTAAGCGTGCTAGATTGGAATCACACTGGCTGTCCGCAATATCCCAACATCTGCGCGGTGCGTGCGTGGTTGACCGAGACGACGGATTACGTTTTGCCGGTTCAAACCTCCGGCCAAGAGTTCGCCAGGATCATCCCGTTTGAAACGGAATGAAAACTTATGGAGTTCAATCGCGAGTATGACGCCGACACAGAATCAGCTATCGGAATCAGCCCCATCAAGGAGATTCCGAAATTTGAGCCGCGCATATCCGTGGCCGAAATGGAGCAGTTGATGGATATGGACGAAAAACTCCAGCCGATTGCGATTGCGACCCACAAGGCGCTTTCGATGGCGGAGCAGAGGGGAAGCTGGCGAGATGAAGTTATGGTCAATTTGGTTGCCCGCGTGCGCGAAATGCGCCGCGAGCAGATACGGGCCGGAAGGTCTAAAAATAGCTGGATTGGTGAGATCGTGAAGATTGCGATTAGTTCGTTGCTGGCCGCGCTTGCGCTTTGGTGGTTAAAGCTTTTATGAAACTGACTGACATTTTTGTAAGCGAGTTGAGGAACTTCAACGCCGACGACTACAAGCGTCCGCGCCGGGTTCTCATCCTTGAGGACGATCCCGACACAGGGCGCCTGTTGAATGAGATCATATCCAGTGAAGGGTGCCGAGTGACGCTCATTGATTCCGCAGACAGGGCGGTTGAACTGGTGGAGAAAACAATCCCGTTCACGCGCATTTTTGTGGACTTGAATTTGCCGGTCGGGCCGAGCGGCGCAGTAGCCATCCGCCGAATCCGCGACCGTCTGCCGGACGCGCCGATCACCATAATTACCGGCTTTGTCACGCAGGAATTGGAGGCCGCTGCGAAGGAAAATAATTGCGACATCCTGCAAAAAGGAACCTTTCTTCCTGAAGACATCAAGGATATTGTCAGGCAATCAAAATGACACTCAAAGAAATAACCGAATGTCCAGCCAGCCTAGAGGCTTGGGAAACCATGATCGCCTACAGCGTGAAGCGCGCCGGCCACGATGACGCCGACGCTGCCGCCCGCTCTGCCGTGCGCGGCATGTTCATGGCGCTTAACGCCCGCCAGACGGTGAGCGGAAAAGATGATGTTGCTGGTCTGATTAAGCAGCTTGGCACAATGATGGAGGATTAAATTATGAAACAACTCATTCAGAAAAAACTCATGTGGGGCGTCATCGTCATTGTTGTGACACAAATTCTCGGCATGTTGCCCGCGCTGGATTTCCTGCCGCCGATTTACCTGAAGCTGGTTTCATTCTCACTCGGCATTGTCCTGACCATCGCCAAGGGCGTAGAGATGTTCTTTGACCAGTCCGCGCAGCTTGAACAAACCACCGAAACAACCGTAAAAACCACCGTTACAAATTCAGCCCCACCCACCACATGAAAACACCACTCGCATTCATCACCGCCCTTGTCATCGTCGCCGCCAGTTTCTACGGCTGCACCGGCCACGCGCAAACCGTAGTCGTAACCAACGCCGCTGTCATGCCGTCGTTCGCCAATGGAATCCAGATGGTCTATGATTCCGTGGCCGGTGCAACCAACTACGGCTTGGCAACCGGCTTCGCCCGCGCCACGCACGGCAACCGAAATGTCGCATTCGCCGAAGTCGCCTACAACTTTAACACCGTCTTCGGTGCAATCGTCGGCGGCGATTACCTCTGGACATCAAAGAAGTCTGGCGTGCCGTCAGCGTCCAACATGGTCAAAGGCGGGTTGAATCTTCAAACCGACCTTTACCCGTTCAAAAACTTCGGCCTGCCGAATCTTAAAGTCACTCCTTTTGCTTTTGGCCTTGTGGCTACCGGCAATGGCGTTGTCAGCGAAATTCTTGGCGGCGGCGCGAAGACGACGATTGCCACATGGAAAGGAATCAACGTGAATCTCGGCGTAGTTTATGAAACGCGAACCGGCGCGGGCTATTGGGACGGGCGATACGTCGGCGGATTCTTGGCGATCACGAAAGGGTTTTAATAAATGACCCCGCAAGAAACACTCGCCATTTGCGGATATGCCCTGACGCCGGGGCATTTTAGCAGCCGCACAGTCAACGTCATTACGCCTGATTTTCAGGTGTTTGACCTGATGGCAGATGTTTTCTATCTGTCGGCATCTGGAACGCTCTATAAGCTCGCCAGAGGCTCCGTGAGTGACTTGGCGAGCGTGCCGAAGCCGTTTTGGAATCTGTTGCCTCCGCAAGGCACGGCGGGAGCGGAATACGCGCTGGCGGCGTTCGGACATGACTGCGCCTATCGGAACACCCTTCGAGTGTGGAACGGTTCGGCGTGGGTTTTGGCGGCTTTGTCCAAGTCTGATTGTGACTCGCTGTTGAAGGAAATGATGCTGGCTTGCCAAGTGCCAGAAGTGACTGCCGAGACGATTTATCAGGGCGTTAACTTGGCTGGAAGTCATGCGTTCAACGAAGACCGTTGACAATCCGGCGAGCCGCGCCGCCTTCAGCGGGAGAATTGCGCGGCCTAGAAAATTTGAAAATATGAAAAAAATCGCTCTAATCGCAATCGTTCTGGCAGCCTTAATCCGGCTGGATGCGCAGGACTTGACCCAGGGGATCACTTTCACTGACGGCCAACGACTCACCGCCGCCCAGCTTGGGCAGCTTGTCAACCTCGCAACCATTAACACGACGTTTTATACAACAAAGGTTTCGCAGGGTGCTCCGGTTTCGGGCGATGTTTTTCTTGTCTATTCGGCATCAAGCGGGACGTTCCACAAGCTGACCGCGCAATCACTGCTTTACGGAAATACCGGCATCATCGCCAACCAGACACCTTATTCAACGGTGTCGGATTACTCGTCGTTCCTTTTTTACGATCCGACAAACTTGTGGCTTGGGCAGATTACGAAATCGAATCTGGCGAGCGTGATTTCCAGCGGAATTGTGTTCAGCAATCTTGTTTTGTGGACGACCAACGGCTCGAAAGTTCCGGTTTACCCCATCGCATTCAGTGCCGGCAGCACCAACAACCAGTTGAACATTCTGGTTTTTGATACGAACGGAGTCCCCAGCTACATCACTGCATCGAATTTCTTGGCGCAGATTTACGACTATCAGTTCACCAACCGATACGAAAACTATGTGTATCGCCAGATGTTTCTGCCGTGGACGCTTTACAGCACGAACACGACTGATTTTACGAACGCATGGGGAACGAAGACGAATTTCCCGATCACGTCTCTTTACCTGACAAATGCGTTCAACCCGACCAACACCACGCCGCAAATTTTGCCGACAGATACCATTCCATATAATTCTGGCGGGCAGCAGACGAATACGACAGTGACGGTTGGCGCGATCTACAGCTACCTGACCAACCTTAACACCTTGCCGGCCTACTCCATTGCACGAGCCAACTTCAGCGGCAACGTCAATCAGACGCGGTTAAGCACATCGCTATTCAACACAGCGCAGGGATTGTTGAATACAACAAATTCCATTTCAACAAACTCCATTACGGCCATAAGCTTTTTAGCGAATGGCGGGACTATTCCGACCTCGCCGCAGGTGCTGTCAAACACCGTGTTTTACGCCGTCGCACAGGTGACGAATGCAAATTATTTCCGCATTTGGACGAATTACAACGAGGCGACCGGCAGAACGAACTGGGTAACGGTGTCATCCGCACCGACCGGAACGCCGTCTGTGTTGCTGCTGACCAATTACACGAGCTTCAACGCCGACGCCATCCAGACGGTGAGCGGCACATCTGTTTTGGGCGGCGAATACGACATTTGCTTTAGAACCCCGACACCGGACGCGCTTTACTATGTGTCCGGAGCTTGCATTCACGACGGATCAGGCCAGACCATTTCCTTGGAGATTGACAGCTCGCAGATTGTGACGACGAACAAGGTTCGCGTTTCAACTGTGAAATCTGGCGGCAGCGGAACGACCGCCAGCGGTTTGGTTCACGTTCTCATTCAACCGCAATGATGCCATGACGCTTCAAGAACTGACCAACATCTGCCTAGCCAAGACGCAGCTTTCTGGAAACACCGGAGAGGAGTCTGTTTGCAAATCTTTCCTGAGCAAAAAGTATGAGCGGATTTACAACCGCTATCTTTGGAAAGACAGCCTCGCCCCTGTCTCTCTTTCGGTTGATCCAATCACCGACCCCGATAATTTGGCTGGAATAGTTTTGCTGCCAGAGCAGATTGAGCGTGTTGTGGCCATGCGCAACAGCAGTAACCGAGCGATTCGAGTTGAACAACAGGAGAGTTTATACCAAGACAATTACGACCTGTTTTTGAATGGGGGATTCGTCACTGAAAGCGGGACTTGGCAGCGATTCACGCAACTGAGTCCGGTTTGGTTTACCTGCCGTCCGGGAACAGAGGATTGGGGGTCTGCCATCGCCACGGGAAATATAACAACGACCATTGGCGAGGTTCTGAAGCTGGTTTCATCTCAAGCAAACGACAGTGTGCTGTATGATGCTGGATTGTTACTTGGTGGGCCATATACGGTTGTTTTGGCTGGTGGGAACACTGGTTATTATCAAGCAATATCAACACACACAAGGGCGCAAAGTTGGATTGCTGGCGTTCCGGGGCCAACTATTTCTGACGGGACGCTGTATTCATTTCAAGGCGTCCTGAATGGACAATCCCTGCCGGGCGCAACTATGGTCGTAACTTCTGACGCTGTGATTGATTTGGCCGGTGGTGGAAGTCCAATTCAGGTAAAAATCATCTGGCGCGACGCCACGGAACAGCATGTTTACAATGGGACTTTGCCGGTAACATTGACGCCTCAAGACGGAAGCGGTTTCATCGAGGTCGAATCCGTGTTCAAGCAGGTTTCTGCGGGCAACATCACATTCACGATTCAAAACCCAGTTGCCAGCTATTCTGTTTCGACGTTGATCGGAACATTGTTGCCGTCGGATTTGAGAAGCCCGAAGCACAACCGAGTCCAGCTTGTGCCTGCTCCGGCAGTGGCAACAACGATTAACGTCCTTGGCAAAAAGCCTTTTATTCCGCTGGATTTCGATAACGAAACTCCGGCGATTAAAAACGTGGACGATTGCCTGATTGCCTTCGGCTGCGCCGACTTGCTTGAGCGCGTCCGTCAATACGGCAAGGCGGCGCAAAAACTTCAGGAGGCGGAAGCGTTGCTGGCTGATTTGGCCAGAATCGAAACCCTGCAAGAAGCGACGCATCAAGTCATGCAGCCAGCGTCCGGTTTTGGAACCAACATAGACTCCCACAAGTGGGGAAATCCCGGATATTGAATGAGCGACCTTTCAACCAACCTGATCCAAACGTCATTCGGAAACGAGGCGTTGGACGACCCGTTGATTTTTTCCTCGCAACAGTCTTTTTCCGGCGGCGAAGATTCATTTATTCGCCCGACGCTGTTGCGTCCCGACCAGTGCCAGCATCTTTTGAATGTGCTGGTGCGCGACAATTACGAGGCTCGGACAAGGCCGGGCGCAGACGCCATTCCGTCCGCCAACGCAAAGGTTCAAGGCAACTGGATAACAACACTGACTTTCTTGTCCGGCGCACAGAATGGAATTACCTGCGGTAACAACTCTGGATTTGCAGTCGGTTCGGTGGTTTCAGGAACCGGCATACCAAACGGAACAACGGTGGCGGCCAAAGGGGTCGGAACGATTGATCTGAGCGCGGCCACAACCGCTGACAGCGCGGGCGTCTATACTTTCACGGTTACAAGCTACACGCCGGCCACGGCCATTTATTCCGCGCGCTATTTCGACACGCCGACTTACCAGCAACTACTCGTCTCCGCTGCGGCTGGCGCGACGCCGAAGTTTTTGAAATACGAAGGCTCGGCGTGGACGGATTTGAGCGGACTTTATGCGCCGGGATCGTCTGATTCAAGGCTGGCAATGGCGCAGGGCGTGGACAAGGTTTTGATTGCCGACGGATCAGCCAACCCATTGCAGATTTACGATGGCTCGACTTTTACCAGTGCCGGAGCGGCGGGCAACACCAATGCGCCGATTGGAGCGACCATACTTTGCTGGCACACGAGCCGAATGTTTGCTTCTGGCATTTCAGCGCGACCCGATGAAATTGACGTATCAAACTTCCTGACATTCGCCGCCGGACAGTGGAACCTGACGACCCGTTCATTCCGTGTTGGGGCCGGCGACGGCGACCCGATTGTTTCACTGGCATCCATGCAGGGCTTCACGCTGGCCTGCCTGAAGCGCAATTCGATTTGGCTGATTAACACCGATCCGTCGAATGATGCTTCCACGATTTATAACTTTGCCGCCACGCAGCTAATTTCTTCCGGCATCGGCTGCGTTGGTCGGGATGCGTGGTGCTCTTACGAAAATGACATCCTGTTCATGGCTCAAGATGGCGTCCGTTCAGTTCAGCGGATGCAGGCTGCCGCCGGCCAGTGGCAGCTATCAACCCCATTGAGCCAGCCCATTCAGCCGATTATTGACCGAATCAATCGCGCGGCATGGGACAAGATTTGCGCCATAAAATACAATGAACTGGCCTTGTTCTTTGTCCCGCTGGACGCCAGCACAACCAATAATTACGTCTTGGTTTGGAACGGACGTTTGAATTGCTGGCTCGGCGCGTGGGATCACTGGACTGGCCTTTGCGTTGAGCAGACCCGGTTTTCCGGTGTGGTGCGTTTGGTTTTTGGCGATTCGACCGGGCTTGTGAACCAGTGGAAAGACAATCTGGCCACCAACGGAATCCAAGACGACGCGACCTACACCGACAACGGCGTCGGATACAAAACTCAGGCATGGCTGCCAAGCTGGCAGTTCGGCGAAATCAACTGCGACAAGACAGGCCACTTCATCCGGGTCAAGTTTTCTGGCGGGAATGCGGCCATCAACTTTTCTTGGGTGTCAGACGGCGCAACCGTTCAAACATGGGTTGGCGCATTTCAACCCTCTGGCGACATCCTTGGAACCGATGTCCTGCCATTTCTGCTCGCATCAAATCAGCCGACCAATCTGCCCCAGCCAATCAGGGGACTACCCACTTTTAACGAGGCATACTTGAAAATTGAGTCTCAAAACGGCTGGTGGTTCTTGAAAAGCGTAAGTGCCGGAGCGTTTATCAACCCATTTTCAGAAACATGACGATCAAAATATGAAAACTGAACCCGATAAATCTTGCTCTCCATTCTTTGTGATAGACGTGGAATCCGTTGGTCTGCACGGCGAGGGATTCGCTGTCGCTGGCGGCGTGTATCTGCCAAATGGTGCTGCTCAATGGGAGTTCCGGCTGGCGTGCCCGATAGACGAGTGTGCGGGCGATGACGATGACCGCAAATGGGTGAAGGAAAACATCCCTGCCATCGAAGAAACTCACCGCTCGCCGAAAGCCATGCGTGATGAGTTCTGGCGGCAGTGGATGAAAGCAAAGGCGGATGGTGCTGTAATGGCTGCTGAATGCCAATGGCCGGTCGAAGCTGGATTCGTGAAAGCCTGCATCGCCGACGAACCGGCGCGCAAATGGGAAGGCCCGTATCCGCTCCATGAAATCGCAAGCTATCTCGCTGCTGCCGGACTTGACCCGATGGCGAAATATCCGCGCACGCCGAGCGAAATGCCAATGCACGACCCACTCGCTGATGCTCGACAATCGGCGCGACTGCTATCCGAGGCGATTACAAGAATTTCTATAGATTCCGATTGAAACATTGACTGTTATCGTTAAAGTGAAATCGAAATAATTATGGGATTATTCGGCGGATCAGTTCCAAATCCAGCAGATGCCGCAGTGGGCGGCATGAAGGCAGACCTTGTCAATTTCCCGTCCACATGGATGGCTAATTCGGCTGCGCAAACAGGCAGCAAGGTCGTCATCAACGGCAAGGTTTATGATTTTTCGGGGCTGGGCAATGCCGATCAACAGGGAGCCATATCGGACACGATGGCCAAGGCGTTGCTGGACATCCAAAAAAACTATGGGGCCGATTTTGTAAAGCAACGGCTGGCCGATTTGCAGCGGTCTGACCCCACTGGATTTGCCGCCAGAAAACAGCTTTTCGACAAGATTCTTGAAGACTCACAGAAGGCCGCCCCGAATCAGCAGATGTCCGAAGACTTGCAAGGGCAGGTCAACACAATGCTCCAAGGGGCTGGCGGTTTGGATGAGCAAGGCCGTCAAGAGGTTCAAAATAGCGTCAGGGGCCGTCAGGCGGCGCGTGGCATCATCTTGGGCAATGCGCCAGCACAGGAAGAGGCGCAAGCCGTGGTTCAGGCCCAGGACACGTTGCGCACGCAGCAACAACAGTCTGCTGAGGATTACCTAAAATCCGGCATCAGCCCGCAAGACATCCAGTTCCGCAAGATTCAACAGGACTTGGCGAACTTGGGGGCATTCCAGAACGGTCAAACACCCGAAGCGCAATTTGGTCAACTTGCCGGTGCTGGAAATGGGGCTGCTCCGTTTTCGACGCCGAATTATTCCAATCCGGCCAGCCTTAACCCCAACGCCGCCGGCATCGGAATCAATTTTGCTCAATCGAATTTCAACACCAGCCAGCAAAACGCGAATCCGTTCATGGCTGGCGCTGGAATGGTTATCGGCGGGATTAACAACATCGCCAACTCTGGGTTTTTCAGCCGTCCGACTACAACTTCCAGCCCCTACGTTCCATCGTTTAGCTCCCCGGCGACGCAGGTGAGCTACAGCAACGCTTTCTCGACACCGGCCGCGCCGCCTTCTGGAATCTCGTATGAGAATGCCTATTCGGGAGGCGGTGGATCGGTTGGCTTAAACGCTACGTTATGAACAAGATTCAGCAAATCAACAATGTGCCGCCGACTATCGTAAGGGTGGATTGTCCGCTGACCAATCTGTTTGCGGATGGCATTTACTGGCGCGAGATTCTGATTCCCAAAGGGACAATCGCCGTTGGCCGAAAGCACAAAACCGAGCATATCAACGTGCTGCTTTCTGGCCGAGTCCGCGTGGTTTGTGACGGAAAGCTGATCGAGCTTTCCGCTCCGCGGGTGTTCAAGTCTCCGGCTGGAGTTCGTAAGGCGGTTTGCGCCATCGAGGACACGCGTTGGGCGAATGTTCATCCCAACCCTTCAAACGAGCAGGACATGGACAGTCTTGAGGAGGTTTTTGTGGAAAAGGGTGGCGATTTTCTTGGATGTGAAAACGAGATCAACCAGCTTTTAAACAATCAACCTGAAAGGATCGAATAATATGGCATGGGTTGACGTCGCACTTGGAGTAGCCAGCATCGGCATGGGCGCAGCCTCTGCCGCTGGCGCATTTTCTCCGAGCCAGCCGAATCTTGGTTCGGCCAGCCAGAAGATTTCCAATGCACAGTTGTCCTATCTTCCCATTCAAAGACAGCTTGAGGCGGCGGCCAATGCCGGAACCAGCGTAACCGTTAATTTGCCGCAGCATCAGGAGGTTCAGCAGTATGTCAACATCCCGTCCAATTTTCACGGCGGAGAAAAGACCGGGGCGATTATTGGCAGCGGTGTTGGTGCGGTTTTTGGCGGCCCGCTGGGTGCAATCGGAACTGGAACATTTGGAGCCGCTCTTGGTGGAATGTTTGGCGACAGTGACAAGCCAGTTCCAGTTCCTTATG
>Ga0207667_10002006_pt1 | contig 25537 bp, 20 predicted proteins | sample KBSCornC52_FD_184301 | JGI IMG/M metagenome (GOLD analysis project Ga0207667, IMG submission 184301) | Corn rhizosphere microbial communities from Kellogg Biological Station, Michigan, USA - KBS Corn C5-2 (SPAdes) (version 2) | ecosystem: Host-associated > Plants > Roots > Rhizosphere > Soil ...
TCTCCGCCCCGCGGTTCTGCCATGTCCTGCCATTGTCGTCCGAAGTGGGGCAGAAGAGCAGCGCGTGACGATCGTGGTTGGTGGTGCGCGGATGGAGATAGAACCCGTCGGCGTAGGGCAGGAGCAGACGGCCGCTCTTCAGCCGAGTCAGAGAGCAGCCCGCCTCGACGCCGCCACGCCGGAACACTGATTCGAACCACGTTTCCGGCGCGGACCACGTCTTCCCGCCGTCCGTTGAGCGCACGATTCCAACCCGCTGCCCCGCGCTCAGATCCCCGCCGGTGTTGAACGCCACCAGCAGGTCCCCGTTCGCGCACCGCGCATTCCCCGCAATAATCCCCGGCCCGCCGCCATAGACGACGCCTTTTCCGACGATACGAAAGTGGGAATCAGGACGCCATGTCAGTAACGCGGCACTGGCGGTGAGACCCAGGAATTCGCCGCGCGTAGGGCCACTGTTCATCGTCCGGATTCCAGGAAGGTCAAATCGACAGGCGGTGAATTCGGCAAGTCGATCTCGATATCTTCGGCGGGAAGCTGCACAAGACACCCGTCGCGCTGCACGACGATGCCCGTTGCAGTCGCTTTTCCAATCACGCGCGCCCGTTTTGCGGCGCGCTTCATGGCCGCCATCGAGTTGCGAATGTCGGCGCTCTTCGAGCGCTCCAGGATGTCTTCACCCATCTTTGTCTCCGATATTGAGTGGTACCGGTTGCTCGAAGGAAGCGTTAAAGAGCACCCAGTGATCCGCCATGCCGCGGTATATGGTATCGAAGTTGCGTCGTCCAGCCTTGAAACACCGCCGAATCACGTCTTCCGGTACGGAGTGGCCGCCCTGCTGTACGCGCTTCGCAACGCGCTCAATCGCGTATTCTGCCGACGGAAGCGAAAGATACAGGATGGATACGTCATACCCCTTGCTCTGCCACTCGGGAATGATCCTTGCATAGCTCTTTCCCGCGAGCGTCGTCTAGAACCCGAATGATTCACCACGGTGGACCAGCTCGCGGATGCGCTCCAGCATGAGTCGACCGGCAGCGACCGATTCCTGCTCCGGGGCGAAAGGAAATCGTCGGCCGCTTGGCAAACAAGGACTGATAACGCACCATCTTGGCAGGAAGGAGAATCGAGTATGCGACTCTGGTACGTGATCGCTTTGGGCCTATTATGTCAGACAGCTTATGCCGCGCAACAAGAATTCGAATACGCAATCGGCGATTCACAGTTCAAGGTGCTCCGGGGAGTTTCGTCGGCAAACGTCCACGTCATCCTTGATGGAAAGAAGGACGTGATTGATAGCTTGGAGGTCTTTAAGACAAACGCCCAAGCGGATGCCGAACTTGCCTTGCGTCAAGAGGGCATCACAATTACTGCCGATGGAATGGCGGGTGTCCCCAACATCATTCTGGGCACTGTGGTAACTGAAGACCCAAATGGCGGCTTCCACTACAACACTACGATGTGGTTTAGCGACATAGCTGCCCGGGTAGGCGACACCGACAGCGTACTGTACGTGTCGACGTGGGAGGCTCCGATTGGCTGGGGGTATTGTCGCGACCACGACACTGACCCCATCCGAAAGAGTCTGCGCAAAGCGATGGATGCATTCTGTGCAGACTTGCGAAAGGCAAGGCAGCTTCCCTTGCGCAGCGCTCGGCTCGAGGTATTTGGAAGGAAGGCGGTCGAGAACGAGCTTGCGGGCGTGACTGGCGTCGTTGACCGTATCACCATCAAGGACTTCTCCGGCAGCCACAGAATGGACTTCGATCTTGACGCGATGAGAGCGCAATTGCGGGATTGCGGACTGAAAACCTATCAAGTCGGCGACGAAACCAAGGGCAAGCCGAAGGTAGGAATCTTTTCAATCGGGTTGGCAGTCGCAAAGGCCGGCAGTCCGTTATATACCCACTACTGCACAGCGAAGTACGAAGAACCAGTCCAGCTTGTTCGCGACCGCAATATCATCGCGCTCGGTTGTCTCTGGCGTGACACGTCGGTAAGCGGATGGGTCACTGACGGACGCGTCGAGTCTGTCGTGGATAACGCCCGAGACGCTGTAAAGCACTTTATGAATGCTTATTTGAGGGCAAACCCAAAGAAACCATACTGAACTACTCCGCTCCGAAAAGTGACCGCCAGACTAGCAGTTCGGGGCGGCTGTCGCAGCCAAATCCGCGTTCCTTTGTCCTCCGCCAAAACTGTCGAAAGGCTGCAAATGCTCTGGCATGACCGTTTCGATTCGGGCGTCGCGCGTGTCAGGATGGGAATCCAAAAGCGCCCGGATTTCGGCGGGACAGCACGGTGCTCCGACATCAGGGCACCATGCGCGTGCGCACTCCATCGCGCTGAACTCAGGCTTCCAGTGCCTGGCATGTTTTGGCGGAGCGAATCGGCCCCAGTCTTCCACCGATCTAATCTCGTTGGACTTAAATATCCGCATGCCCTAATCTCCCCACACCTGGCTACGATCAGGTCTGCAATCATTGTTACGCAGTACGAGCGGCCGGTAGCCTCGCCCGCTCATGCAAATCCCTCGAAAGAATGCCGCCGTTTATCTGTAACCATTTCCTCCTTTGCCCGTCATAATAGAGTAGACACATAAGCACTACTCACAAAGGAGCCACATCGCGGCATCAGCCAATCGCCGCACCCGCCGGTCCCCACTCACACCGGCGTCACCGGCCAAGACGAACGCATCCTCGCCCTCCGCGAAAGCTCCCCCATTATTGGGGGTTGGGGGGGCCGCCATTCGTCGTAACGCCCACCCTGAGACGGCAGGTCACAATCAACCCGTCACGGCGTACCTGGTCAGACTTACGGCGTACCAATTCAGACGCACGGCGTACATATCACGCCCTTGATTGGGCAGGCAGACGTTCGCACGCAGCAACGACAAAGCGGCCGCACGACGAAGACTTCCCGTCCCATACGTGGACAGTAAGCGTGCGAGATCCCACCGCACCTTGACAACCAGGTTCGCGCAGGCGTGGATAAGGAGACCATCTCCTTTTCGCGTCTTTTCGCGTGTTTCGCGGGCAAAACGCCGTTTGCCGTTATTCGCGTCCATTCGCGCTATTCGCGGTAAGAACTCCGCCGTCGCCGTTCTTCGGCATGTGGGAACCCCTGGCCTGCCAGCCGGCCCGCCTTCACGCTTCCTCCCTGCATAACAGCGAGGAAGCGGGTGCGGTCTTCGAGGAGGGCGATGTTGGCCAGCACGTCGCCGTCTACTACGAGGATGTCGGCCAGCTTGCCCGGCTCAAGCGTCCCGAATTCGTCACCGCGGCCCATGATCTCCGCGCCGGTTCTGGTGGCGCAGGTGATGGTCTCCAGCGGCGAGAACCCGACGTGATTCACGAAGAACGTAAGCTCCTTCGCATACGTGCCGTGCGGGTTCCACGCGAACCCGTAGTCGCCACCCATGCCGACCCGGCCGCCCGCCCGCAAGATACGGAGCGCCGATTCCGCGCCGCCCTCCAGCGTCTCCTTGTGGCCATCGATGACCGCCTGGCCCATGCCGTATTCCGGCCCATGCTCGATGGAAGCGAGCTCGAATTGGAGAGCGGGGACGACCGGCGTGTTCCGCTCCATCAGCAGGTCCATCGCCTCGTCGTCCATGAAGGTCGCGTGCTCCAGCGTATCGTAGCCTGCCCGCAGCGCGTTCTTGATTCCCTCGGTGGCGCGGCAGTGCCCGGTCACCTTCATGCGGTGGTTGTGGGCGGTGGCGACCACCGCGTGCATCTCGTCGAAGGTCATGCAGAGGGTGTGGTGGTCGTTGGTGTCCGGCGCGGCGGCGTCGCCGGTCGGGTAGGTCTTCACCCATTCGACGCCGTCCTTCACCAGCTTGCGGACGGCCGCGCGCGCCTCGTCCGGCCCGTTCACCAGCAGGACCAGCCCGTCCATTCCGATCTTGCGAAAGTCGGGGTTCCAGTCCATCAGCCCGCCCACGCCACAGATCTCCCGGCCGCTCGCCGCAAGCCGCGGGCCCGGAACGAGGTCCTCCTCGATGGCCTTCTTCAGCCAGACGTCGACGTTGAAGAGGCATCCGCCGCTCCGCGCCGCCGTGTAGCCGCACTCCAGCGCCAGCCTCGCGTTGACCGCCGCGAGCAGCGTCACATACTCGACCGGATACTTGATGTCGAGGTCTTCGAGCGTGGAGACGTTGAAGTAGGTTGGGTGGAAGTGCGCCTCGACGAGGCCCGGCATGATGGTCCCGCCGTTTGCGTCGATCCGTTTCGCGCCCGGCGGGGGGGCAGGCGCGGTGGCTGACGGGCCGGCATAGGTAATCCGGCCGTTCTCACAGATGACGGCTCCGTCGACGACGGGCGGCCTGCCGGTCCCGTCGACGAGCGTGCCGTGCGTGACGACGGTTGCTCCCGTCGCGAGCTTCATTGCGGTGCCCTCAGAGGAAAGATGATCGATGATCGGTGTATTGCCGTGTCACGCAAAGGTTCGCGGCGGGGTCCGAAAACCCTCTCCCGGTTCGACGCAAATCGACGCATGAAAAGAGCAGGCGGCGTGGATTCGCCGCCTGCGGGAAGAGGACTGCATGCCGGTCTAGCCGAACGGGCCGGCCGACTGGAGCGACTGCTCAAGGCTGGTATCGATGGTGGTGACGGCTGCCAGCCCCTCCTCAATCGGCTGCTTGAAGTAGGCGCGGGCGGAATTCGAATCGATCATGCACATGGAGACCAGCTCCCATCCGCGCTCGCCTTCGGCATTGAGCCTGGCATCCGCGATGGAGAGGTCGCGTACGAGCAGAGAATGATAGCGCCAGCGTTGCATGGGTGCTCTCCTTTCAAGAGCGTGCCGGGCTGCGCTGCCCGGCGGTCGTGACGGTATCCCTGTCGAACTTTCTCTTGAACTCCTCGAAGGCGGCACGAAGGTGGGCGTACGCCGTTCGCGTGGCATCGCCGACGCACTGCTCATCGGTGCGCAGGCGCGGCTCGTGCCGGACATATTCGGTGATGGCAATGGTCCCTCCTTCAACCGTGTCCTGCCAGAGGATCGCGTTCTCCCGCCGGCCATAGAGAGCGCCCCCGATCTGCACGTCCGCCTGGCGCCTCGTGGCCGGCCGGAGCTGCCCTGCGTCCGACGCGACATCCGCCGTTTCCGAGAGCTCGACGGACTGGGCGCGGCTGACGAATACGTACTGCACCCGCAGCCAGTCCGCAATTCGCGCGAGTCGCTCCCTGTCGGGCTTTCCGGCCTGCCAGACCTCCGCCACCGGAAATCCGACGCCGCGAACCGCGTGGGCGACGTCCCGCGGGTCGAGCTGGCGGGCGACCGGGCTCGTCTCCGGCTGGAACAGAACATCGCTCTCTCTTGTAAGAGACGAGAGTGGGACCCTCCGCGTTTGGCGGGCTTCGACGGTTATCTGCTGGCGCGCTCCGACTTTCATCGGCTCCAGTGTCTTCTCGACGGACGCGGGCAGGCCAGCCGGAATCACCGCAACCCGGCAATCCTCCATGAAGAGCGCCTGCCGCCCGGTCTGGAGAGTTCCCGCGAGGCGCAGAGCGGCCTGCTTCGTTGCAACCTTGATGAGTTGATCGTCTGAGCGGCTGTATCCCCTGCGGAAGAGCTGACGGCCCGCCACCGCGCGGCCGACCGCGAAGAAGGGTCCGACCAGGACTCCGGGCTCATACTTGTCCACGCGCTTCCAGAGCCACGCGACTGTCCGTATCCACACCTCACGCTCAAGTCCCGTGTTATTCCCGAATCGGTCCATTACCGCGAAGAGGCAAGAGTCCGATTGCACCTTCGCGGTGAACAGTGCTCCGGCCCGCGCGAAATCGTAGATGAACGAAAGTGAGTCGTCTCGAATCATCTCGGTCCCGGACTGTCGGGCGAGCGTGGCGAGCAGGACGGCGAAATCTGGCGGGACCTGCAAGTCGCCCCGTGTTACCGTCACTCCACGTGCTTCGGACATCTGCTCGGAGAGGGCGCGGCCGAGACTGCCGACCGCGGAACTGCGGAGGGCTTCGGTGACAGATCGCGCCTTCGCCTGAGCTACCCATCGCGCCGCCTCCTGCTTTGAGGCTGCGGGCGGACGGGGAAGGAGCGGCGGGTCCGGCGGCGTGGCGAGGAGGACCGGCGCCAGGACGAGCGATCGGACATAAGCAAGGGGAACGCCGGAATTCCGCGTCTGTTGCGCCGCAGCCCGGAGGCAGGCCGAGAGGAGCGAGGCAAACAGCAGGGCGGCCGCAACCGATGCGGCGCGCGGGCGGCTAACCCGATGGCGGTCGCGCCGTCTAAAGAGCCTTGGAATCGAGGGCCTCGCGGGCCCGGGCGAGGCGGTCACGCCGCTGGCAGGCTTTCCGGACATAATCGGAGCTATTGTTCATCTTTCCCCTCTCGAATTCCTGGATGGAGCAGAATCCGCTGAACACCAGACTGTTCATCGAAAGCGCCGGGCGCAAAGGTTCGGACCGCGCGTCCAGCCGCTCGGGTCATGGCTAATGAGGCGGCCGGGATTGGGTGCGTGGTAGCGCGGGCCGCACGACGGCTGCACGGTGATGGGCGTCAGAAGTGCCTCGTTGGCTGGCGCGCGTCCACTCGGCATTAGGGCTGACCACCGAAAGCGAAAATCAGCGCGGCGCAGCATTCGAATCGAACGGAAAGTGCGCCGCGCCGCGTCAGAAGTCGATGGTTATCATACGGACGCCTGCCTTGGAGAGGGAGGCGAAGAGGGCTCGATGCGGATTCACGAACATTCCGTCCGTGCCCGTGTAGTCCCACTCGTAGCGATCCTCCACGGTCTTCGCCAGGTCCACCGAATCGCGCGTGATTCGGAGGACGGCCGCGCCGGTCGGCATGGTCGGATAGATGGCGGTGACGACTCCGGGGCCGGAGCGCCGGGCGATCAGCCTGCTCTCGCGCACCGTGTCGGGGAGGCCGGTCTTTGTGGCCACAATGTGCCCGCTCCGGTCGATGAGCGACACGAAGCCGCCATCGCTCCTGGTCCCGAACACGGCATAGATCCCGAGCGTAGGCAGCCATCTCACGTTATACACGTAATACTTGATGTTGTCCGCGATTCGGAACTCCGGGGAATTGGTGGCGTCCGGATGGATGAACGAGCCCCAAAGCGTGTCGGAGGGATACCGCTGCCAGATCTCGAGCGCTTCATCACCTGACGACGCGATCTCCGGCCACCAATCGCGCCGATCCGGGTCTTTGGATACGGAGACCGGAATCTCGGGCGAGAGGGAGCCATCGTCTTTCACGATTCGGGCCCAGACATCGTCGCCCGTACCCAGATTGTCCACGCCTCCCTCGTCGATCCACTCCTCCGAATAGGCGACCACAAATTTGTCGCGCATCGCCGCGACGTGGCCGGAATGGCCGCCATCGCGGATCATAATCCCATACTCTCTGATCGGCTTCAGATCGGAGGTCCAGAGGCCGGCGCGCTGACATATCTCCGGATTGCCATCCTCGCAGCTCATCAGTATGCGGCCGGTCGAGCTGACTGCCGCGCTGGCCGGCTCCTGCGCCTCGGGACCCGTGACGAGCGTGTTCGGCTCAACAACCGGGTTCTCCGGGTCGATCCAGGAGTAGTAGACGTCGTGGGACCAGTTGCCTTCGGGATTGGGGATGGGATTCGGCGTCTCGCCCCACGAGCTCCACACCAGAAGATGGCGGTCGCCGACCGTGAGCAGGTTGATGCCGTGCTGCCACGCGCGATGATCGGAGTAGAACTCGTCGGCGGTTTTGCCGGACACGTCGGCGGTTCTCGTCTCGGAGAGCCTATCCGATTGGGTGACGGGGACCTGTGAAAGCGATGCGGCGTCCACGATTCCGGCGTCCCGCGTAGTCGGTACTGACAGCGCCGCGCCGAGCGACGCTACGCCTAAAGCGGTTATGAAGGGTAATCCGCGTCTCATCATTGTGCCTCCGCACCGGCGAAGATTCGCGAATACCCGGAACAGATTGTGGCCGCGCGTCCGCGGGAGGTCCCGCCGAGCGCCCACAGGCAGGTAGTGCTTCGCCCGTGCCGCGCCTCCGGAAACCGCTCAATTCGTCTGCCGGCCTCCGGCGCTCTGGAGGAAGGACGGCGAACCTGCGGCGCGGGTTCGCCCGCCCGCCCGCTCGACAGGAATTCTGCGTCCCCGCGGTCTACTATAGGAAGGGTCGCCGGAAGGTCAACAACGGGGAGGACGAGATAGATGGCAAGAGGGATCGGAGCGAAGGTTCGGTGGGGAATTCTGGGGCCGGGGTCCATCGCGAACAGCCTCGCGAAGGGGGTGGCGGAGCTGCCGGACGCGGAGCTGTTTGCCGTCGGCTCGCGCGATAAAGCGAAGGCAGATATCTTCGCGGACAAGCATGGCATCCCGACCCGCTACGGGAGCTATCAGGAGCTGGTCGACGATCCGCATGTGGACGTGGTTTACGTCGCGACGCCGCACACATTTCACGCCGAGCATTCGATTCTCGCGCTGAATGCCGGCAAGGCCGTGCTCTGCGAGAAGCCGTTCACCATCAACGCGGCGCAGCTGGAGAAGGTTGTCGCCGTCGCCCGCGAGAAGAAGCTCTTCCTCATGGAGGCGATGTGGACACGGTTCTTCCCGGCGATGGCGAAGCTGCGGGAACTGATAAAGGGCGGAGCGATCGGCGAAGTGAGGATGGTCCAGGCGGACTTCGGATTCCGCACGAACGTGAATCCGGAAGGACGGCTGTTCGATCCGGCGCTCGGCGGCGGCGCGCTCCTGGACGTGGGCGTCTATACGGTCTCCTTCGCCCAGATGGTTCTCGGCACGCCGGATCGCGTTTCCGGCCTGGCGACGATGGGCGAAACGAACGTGGACGAGCAGTCCGCATTCGTGTTCGGCTATCCCTCCGGCGCGCTCGCGATCCTCTCCACCGCCGTCCGAACCAACACGCCGCATATTGCGACCGTTATCGGAACGGAGGGCCGAGTCACCGTCCCAACGAGCTGGTGGAAGCCGGACCGGCTGATCCTCTCGCGCTCCGGCCAGCCGGACGAGACCATCGACCTGCCTGCGAGCCAGGCGGGATTCGTCTACGAAGCGGAAGAGGTCGGAAAATGCCTCCGCGCCGGCAAACTGGAGAGCGAAGTCATGCCGCTCGATGAATCACTGGCGGTCATGCGCACAATGGACACGCTCCGCGCCCAATGGGGCCTGACGTACCCGATGGAATGAGGGCGGGGAGATTTCACCGCGGAGCCACAGAGAACGCAGGGAACGTCAAGAGCAAGTGAACCACGGAGAACACGGAGACCGGCGAGGGATTCATGAGGCCTTTTCCGCGTCTTTTCGCGTGTTTCGCGGTAAGAATCCCGCCTTTGGGGTTCTCAGGCAGCGTTGCGCTCCGGGCTGCGTAGTGGTATCGTATGGATAACGAAATAGCAGAACTCGCCCGATGAAATCGCCATCCAGAGGCTTGTATATTGCCGGATCCACCCGCAATTACGGAAACTGATTCCGACCCCCGGCCCAGCGAGTGGTTTCACACGCTCGCGGCACTCGTCGGCGCGTCTGATACCGCCATGATCGGTGTCGGGCTCGACGGCACGATCGTGAGTTGGAACCGCGGGGCGGAGCTCATGTACGGCTACGCGATGGAAGAGGCAATCGGCCGGTCCATGCGGTTGATCGTTCCATCGGACCGCGCCGGGGAATCGGACGAGCTCCTCGCGAAGATCGGACGTGGCGAGCGCGTAGAGCACTTCGAGACCGTCCGGCAGACAAAGGATGGGACGCGCCTCGACGTTTCGCTCATTCTCACCCCCGCCCGCGACGATCACGGTCGAATTGTGCGCGCCCTCACGATTGCGCGTGACATTACCGAGCAGGTCCAGGCCCGGCGGGAGCTGGAGCAGGCCACTTCGCGCGCGGAAGACCGCGCGCTGGTCCTGGAGACGGCGAATCAGGTCGCGCTAAACATCCTCGCCAATCGGGCCGGAATCGAGGCGCTTCGGCACATCGCGGAGGCGAGCCGGACGCTGTCGAAGGCGCGCTACGCGGCGCTCGGAGTTGCGGATCCGGCCGGGACGGGGCTGATCGAGTTCGTCACTGTGGGCCTCCGCGCGGACGAAGAAGCCGCAATCGGCCCGCGGCCGCGCGGCCATGGCATACTCGGCCTCCTGCTCTCGCGAGACAAGCCGCTCCGAATCGAGAAGCTGGGAGACCATCCCGCGTCGGTCGGCTTTCCCCCGAATCACCCGCCGATGGACAGCTTTCTCGGCGTGCCCATCCGCCGCGGAGAGACGGTGCTGGGAAGTCTATATCTCACCGACAAGCTCGACGGGGGCGACTTCACGGAATCGGATGAAGTCGCGGTGCAGGCGCTCGGAGCGTATGCCGCCGTAGCAATTCATCACATGCAGATGATCGACCGGCAGCGCGCGCTCGTCCGCGGCCTCATGTTTGCTCAGGAGGAAGAGCGCCGCAACGTCGCCTACGAGCTGCACGACGGGCTCACCCAGTATGTGATGGCGGCCCACGCGCACATGCAGAGCTTCAAGCGGGCGTATGAAGCGGGCGCGACTGAGCGGACAGAGCGCGAGCTCGACCAGAGCCTCGCCTATCTCAGGGAAGCAGTCGTCGAATCACGCCGCCTCGTCAACGGCCTCCGGTCGCTCGCGCTGGACGACCTCGGACTGGCGGGCGCGGTCGAGCAGCTCATCAACGAAGAGAAGGTGCGGGCCGAATGGAGCGACGCCCACCTGATTCACAATATCGCCGGACAGCGATTCGACAAGGCCCTCGAAACGGCCGCTTATCGCGTGATTCAGGAGGCGCTGACGAATGCGAGGAAACACGCCCGGACGGACCGCGTGCATGTCCTCGCGCTCGTGGACAACGAGTCGCCCGGCGGGGCCGAGCTTCTCATCGAAGTGCGCGACTGGGGAGTGGGCTTCATACCCGATGAGAAGGTCGGTCTCTACGCGCATTTCGGCTTGCAGGGTATGATTGAGCGTGTGCAGCTGATGGGCGGCCGGCATGAGCTGCGATCCGCTCCAGGCGAGGGTACGATCCTGCGCGCCATCTTCCCGGTGCTTCGCGCCGAGGAGGAGGACGTGCCGGAGCAGAATCGGGAAGAGGAGTGAATCTTGCCTGAAACGGAAAAAGATGGAAGCGGGCCGCTGGGCGACGGAACGGTTTCGGTGCTGCTCGTGGACGACCACGCGATCTGGCGGGGCGGCGTTCGCAGCATGCTCGAGGACACGGAGTTTAGAGTGGTGGGCGAGGCGTCGTCCGGCCGGGAAGCCCTCCAGGTCGTGGAGCAGGTGGATGCCCAGCTCGCCTTGCTGGATATCCGGATGGCGGGTGGCGACGGCCTCGACACGCTGATGGCCATGAAACAGAAACACCCGCGGCTCGCCGTCGTTATGCTCACTACCTACGACAACCCCACGTACATGGCCCGCGCGGTCGCGGGAGGCGCATCGGGGTACCTGCTGAAAGGCGTGGAGCGCGAGGAGCTGCTCTCCGCCCTCCGCGCCGTATCGCAGGGGGAGATGCTGCTGAGCGTCGATTCGCTCCAGCGGTCCCTCCGCGGCGTATCGACGAGCGGGACCGAGTCCGGGGATCTCATCGAGCCCCTTACGGAGCGGGAGATCGAGGTCCTTCGTCTCGTCGCGACCGGTCTCTCGAACCGTGACATCGCCGCGGTCCTCTTCATCGCGGAGTCCACCGTGAAGACCCATGTCGAACATATCATCTCAAAGCTCGGCGTCTCCGATCGCGTACAGGCCGCCGTCTGGGCGGCACGCCACAGCCTGACCAACCCGGACAAGGCGTAAATCGGGACCGGAACAGCGTTATGACCGTGGAACGTGTCCAGGTCGAGGGCGCAACTTGATACTTCCCGGCGTGCGTTGATGCCTGTGCCGCGCAACTGTTTCTGCCAACAATCTGAAGAACCATCCCCGCCGCGCAGGCCGATAATGGCAGCGGCATCCCACCACACTCGCATGCCGAACTCAGGGCGAGCGCGGTCGCCCGCGCCGCCCGCATTCAGGGACGTTCCGTGTACCTTCATCCATGGCGATTTCAGCTCCTGGGAGGCTTGTCGGCATCTCGGGCCGATGACCGGGTGGAGCGATTCCAGAACAGAAAGACAGGCGGTCTGGCCGCGTGCCTCGCCTTTCACGCCGGCCAGTGGCTTCCCCGTGACTGGCTGATCGAGCATGTCTGGCCGGACCTGCCCGTTGATAACGCGCGCGCCTGCCTCCGGGTCTCACTCCATTCGCTTCGATCCAGGCTCGAGCCACCCGGCGTGACAAGCGGCTCCGTCATCCTTGCCAGCCGAACAGACGCGCAGATCATTGCCGCTGCCATCGTCACGGACGTCCGAGAATTCGAGCGGCACATCGCGGAGACACGCCCCGACCCCTCCGGCAATTCGCTTCAGGCGCTCCTTCAGCTCTATCAGGGCCCACTGCTGCCTGGGGCGTACGAGGACTGGATAACCGCCGAGCGCGCGCGCCTGGAACAGCTATTCGTCGATCGTGTCGCGGCGACAGCAGAGCCGCTCATGGAGCAGGGCCGGGCTCCGCTCGCCCTTTCCCATCTGCTGGAAGCCCTGTTTCGAGCCCCGCACGCCGAGGAGCTTCACCGAAGGCTGCTCGTCGCCTACCGCATGACCGGCCGGGAACGGGACGCGCTCACTCACTTTCGCGGTCTTCGCGAGCAGTCACGGGTGGGTTGGGGATGCGAATTGCCACCCGAGATTTCCAGTGTCGTCGCCGACCTTCTGGGCAGCGACATGAAGTCCCCATCCCCGAAGAGGGCTCGCAGGCGCCCACCGCGCCCACCGCGGCCATCGCGGATGCCGATCGATCACAGCCTTCCGCAGGCTCTGCCTTCTGACAGCCAGCGGTCCCGGCTGCCCGGCTCGCTCAGTCGGTTCTGCGGGCGCATCGATGAGCTCTCCATCCTGGGCAGCCGCCTTGCGCCCGGCTGCGATGGGACACAGCCAACGCGCCTCATTACATTGACGGGATCTCCTGGGTCGGGCAAGTCCCGCCTCGCCCTCGAAGCCGCTCGGCGCGCGAGCCCCCGGTATGGTAACAGAGTCGCTTACGTTCGACTGTCCGAGGTGCGTCAGATCGAGACGGTGACAGCCGCGATTCTCCGGGCGATACCGGCCGTGGCCAGCGGCGATCCGGTTGCGGAGATCTCAAGGGCTGTCGGAGAGAATCCCCTCCTTCTGGTTCTCGACAATATCGAAAATGTGCGCGACATCTGCGCGGAACTCCTTCCCCGCCTGCTGCTGGCCGCGGATCGACTCACGATCCTCGCAACATCACGGGTGCCGCTTGACATCGAAGGCGAATGCCTGCTGCCGGTCCAGCCGCTCCCTGTACCGCCGCACTCCGGGGGGCCGGATCGCCTGCTGGAATTCGCCAGCGTCGAAATGTTCGTCGACCGCGCGCAGCAGGCCCGCCCCAGTTTCCAGCTCACGCCCGGTAATGCTGCGACAGTCACTTCGGTCTGCCAGATTCTCGAGGGAGTGCCCCTCGCAATCGAGCTTGCCGCTGCCAGGCTCTCGTCACTGACCCCGCAGCAGATACTCTCCGAGCTCGATAATCGGTTCAACTTCCTCGTTTCGAAGAAGCGCCCTTCCGATAGCTGCCACAGCACGCTCGAGGAAGCAATTGGCTGGAGCTACTCCCTTCTGGAGCCGAATACGCGTCACTTCTTCACCCGACTGGCGGTTTTTCGCGGAGGCTGGACGCTCGAAGCGGCGCGCGCGGTATGGCGCGACCGGCCGGACGATGGTCTCGACCACCTGGATTCGCTCGTGCGCCGTTCGCTCGTAATCGCGGAGGAGGCGGCCGATTCGGGCGACTGCGCACCCTCGATGCGATACCGCATGCTCGATTCGCTCCGCGAATTTGCCGAGAGCCGACAGTCGGCCGAGGATACGCGCATCGGCGCCGATCTGGCGGCTGCGTACTATCTGGGGCTTGCCGAGCGTTGGGGTCCGCTGCTGCGTGGCGCGAGGTCCGTGGAGGCGACCACAGTTCTCGCGGGCGAAATCCCCAATCTCCGGGAGAGCTGGCGCCGGCTCCGCGCCTCGTCGACCGGGCTCCGGCTTGTCACTGCGGTCTGGAGGTTGTGGATCGGCCAGGGCCTGGATGCCGAAGGCTACGCAATGCTGGCCGGCACACTGTCCGCCAATGAGAACATGGACCCGGCCCTCCGATGCGCCGCGCACCTCGGGGCCGGCATGCTGGCCTACTACACGGGGCAGTTCGAACGGGCTGACCGTCACGCCGAGGAAGCGAGTGGACTGTCCTGCCGAGCCGACAGCGACCTGCTTCGCGGCGAAGCGCTGGGTTTGAGCGGCATTCTTGCCGGCGATTCCGGCGACATTGACGGGGCGCGGCGAATGCTGGAGGAGTCGGTGCAGCTTCGAGGGTCGGCGGGTGACGCCTGGGGAGTCGCCAGCGCCCTCAATAACCTTGCGCGGCTTGCCGTGGCCTCGAAGGAGTGCAACGCGGCAGGGCGACTGTACAATGAGGCATTCGAGACGTTTCGATCCGTCGGCGATTTGACGAGTGCGGCAACGGCGATGATGAACATCGGCGTCATGGCGGACGCGCAGCACGACTACCGTTCGGCACGCGTCGCGTACGAGCGCGCGATCGATCTCGTCAAGCGGTCCGGCAATCCACACGATCTCGGAATCCTCTATTACAATCTCGGCGAGGCGATGCACCGCGACTCCGCGCATCCGGACGCCACGATATATCTGCTGGAGAGTCTGCGGCTCCACAAACAGCAGGGCAGGCTCGCCTCCATTCCTTACCCTCTGGCGGCCCTGGCCAACGCTGCCGGCGCGGCGGGTGACGACTGGCGCGCCGTACAACTCCACGCGGCGGCGAGCGCGCTGCGCTTGAAACTACAGACCCCGATGACTCCCGCCAGCCTCGAGCTGCTTCACGCAGACGTAGATGCCTTACGCCGCAGGTGTCGGGCCGAGGACTTCGACGTAGCCTGGAGGCTCGGCGCCGCAATGACGATCGACGACGCCATAGCCTGCGCGCGGCGCGAGATCGAGCCGACGAAGAACCCAATACCCCCGGCGCCTCTCGCGGTCTGACCGATCCCACCCAACCTTGCCACGATGCCGCAAGGCGCAATTCCGGTGGACTTCATTCGCCGTTTCTCCTCCTCGTCCATTCCTTCGCACATTACGGACGCGCCCCGCCAAATCCGCTCCGCCGAAAACCCGAAAAATGGCCGTTGTAGACAAATAAAGGCCGACACTTTCTCCGAAACCTTAAAATTGAGCGTGGAGGCGTGTCAAAATCCTAACGATGCGTTAACGATGGGTTTTGTATCCTCTTCTTAGACCGCGGCAGTCAACCATTTTCAGCCGCTCTACAAGGAGAAGATACGATGAACACCGTCACCGACCGCCAGATCGCTCAAACCATTTCCGCCGCCCGCTCGCCACGAAATCTCAACGCCAGCCGACCCGCCCGGCGCACAGTGGTGACTCTCCTCGCCGCCGTCATCGCGCTTGCCGCCCTTGGCCTCGCGCCACGGCAGGCGCCGGCCGAATCGACCTCCAGCCCCTCCTCGATTGGCGAGTCACAGCCGATCAACATTGTGGCCAATCCCTCGATGGCCGAAGGCGGCAATCCAATCAGCTCCACCGTGTCCGTAAGCTCGACCGGAACCACCGTTCAGGTCGGCTGCGACAGGCCCGACCTTGTCGCCTCTCCGACCGGTTCCTGGCCCTACTCCGACACGTTCCCCACGGGCGGTTCGACGAGCCAGACGCAGGGCTACGCGACGGCCGCCGTCAGCGCCAACAGCGCGGTTCACATCTATGTCTGCCCGTCCGGGGTCGATTCGTCCAACCCCGCCAACTGGACGTCCTACACGACCGTTACCCTCGTTCCGTAGGGCCGCAAACGCGCCGAGGCGTCAGTTGCGCAGCATCGGCGCCACCGATATCGCGCGGCACCAGGACGGGGGCGGCGCACGTTCGGCACGCGGCCAGGATGCCGCGCGCCAGAGGAATAGCAGTGAGAAACAGCTGTTTACGACGAAAGCCTGTCACGGTTGCAGCCGGACAGGCGCGGGGCCGGCGGATTCTCTCGGCGGGGCCCTGGCGGACGAGCCGCCATGCGTTCCGCCAGGTCGGTCCCGCACGCCAGCGGCGACGCGGAGGGCTCGCCGGTCGGAGAATGGGGACACCGGGGATCGGACCGATATCCGCAAACCAGGGGACACCCAATCTGCGCTGCATCGAAGCGGGTCGGGAACAGGCCGCGCCCGCTTGCAGGGCGCCGGCATGGAACGCCGTGGTTACCGCTATCGACGGTCTCGGCGGCGCGGAGCAGGAGATATTCGTTGCCTACCACGTCATCGGGGATGCATTGTATGCGATTGCGGACCGGAATGAGCGAAGCCCGCTCGCCATCGAGCAGATGCTGATCGCGGCACGACAGGCAATCCGCCGGGCGCTCGGTCCAACGGAGGACTGGCATGACATTGCGTGCTGACAGGCGTTGGGAGTCCGGAGGGCGTCCCTCGATGACGCGTGTTGAACCGGCGGCGTGAGCACCGTTGTGTTGGTCGCGATCGGGGCCGATCGATTCAGTCCGGACTTCGCGGAAACCCGTCTGAATCGGCCGGCGTCCGGCCGCGAACTGGAGAATTGAAGAGGATGATCACTGAACCGGATTACTCGCTGCAAGGCCTCCGCGTCCTCATTGCCGAGGACGAGGCGCTCACACTCCGGCAGTTGACACGCGCCGTGTACAAGGCTGGCATGGAGGTGTACAGCTATGTCTTGGATGGCATCACGGGGCTCAACCGCGCGCTGGAAGGGCGGCCCGACATTCTGCTGCTCGACGTCCGAATGCCGTATCTTTCGGGTACGGAGGTCGCGCGGCGCGTGTTCGAGCACTACAACCCGTGCATCGTGTTTGTCACCGCATTCGAGCAGGACATAACCACGCACGAATCGGAGCAGATACGGAACTGCCAGGTCGTCACGAAGCCCGTGACGAGCGACATCCTGCTCCCGCGCATCGCGGCCGCCTGGTACGAGCACATCAAGCCATATTGATGCGCTGGCGGAGCTGGCGGCTATGGCTGGCTGTCGAGGCGGCCAGAATCTGGCCGCCCGATCATGCGCGTGCCGCCGTCGCGCCCGACGACGACAACATCGGCCATATTCAGGAACAGCCCGGTCTCGACGACGCCGGGCCATGATTTCACTGTACGGTCGACCTCCGCGGGATTCGACAGGTCCCCGAACCGCGCGTCGAGAATGAAGTTCCCCTCGTCTGTCAGAAACGGTTCGCCGGATGGCGCCGTTCGGAGCGACGCGCGGCAGCCCAGCGCTTCGAGTCGCCCGAGGTGCGGCTTCCATCCGAATCGCACGACCTCGATTGGCACGCCGGCGTGCTCCCCCAGCCGATGAACCAGCTTCGATTCATCCGCCACGACCACGAACTGGCGTGCCGCCGCCGCGACAATCTTCTCGTGGAGCAGCGCCCCGCCAGCCCCTTTGATCAGATTGAGATCCGGATCCACCTCGTCCGCGCCATCGATGGCGATGTCGAGCGATTCCCGCTCATCGAGGGTAGTAAGCGCGATGCCGAGGGATTCTGCCAGATCGCGTGTCCGGGATGACGTGGGAACGCAGACAATATCCCTCAGTCTGCCATCCTGAAGACGCGCCGCGAGCTCCTCGGCAACGAATCGGGCGGTCGAGCCCGTCCCAAGTCCGACCGCCATCCCGCTCCGCACGAAATCGACCGACCGAACACCGGCCGCCCGCTTCTCCGCATCACGCGCCTTCTGGTCCGCCGCCGATTTCCCTGAGTCCGATTTCATGCGGCCTATTTCGCGCGCACGGACCCGGACTCCTGTGGAATCACCGCGACCATCACCTTCTCGGTGCCGCGGAGGACCTCCAGCGGCGTCCGGACTCCTATCCGCTGCTCCGTCAGCAGGCGGTGCAGGTCGTCCATCGAGGCGATCGGCTGACCCGCGAATCCCACGATGATGTCTCGCTCGCGCACCCCCGCCTCGCGCGCCGGCCCGTCCGGCTCGACCCCGTCGACCAGGATTCCGCGCTCCGCGCCGAGGTGGTGATGCCGGATCAAGCGGCGATGGATGTCCACGTTCACGCCCGCGATGCCGAGGTATCCCCGCCGAATCCTGCCGTCCCGGATCAGCAGGCCGGCCACGTAACGCGCTGTATTCGAGGGTACTGCGAAGCAGAGCCCCTGCGCGGGAAGGATGACGGCGGTGTTGACGCCCACGACTTCGCCGCGCGAGTTGACGAGCGGGCCGCCCGAGTTGCCGGGATTCAGCGCGGCGTCCGTCTGGATGATGTCATCGATGAGCCGCCCGGACTGCGACCGGAGCGAGCGGCCGAGGGCGCTCACGACGCCCGCCGTGACGGTGAACTGGAATCCATAAGGATTTCCGAGCGCAACCACGAGCTGGCCCTGCCGGAGCCGCCCGGAGTCGGCGAGCCGCGCCGGAACGAGGTCCTCCGCGTAGACGCGTATCACGGCAAGGTCATTGTCCGGATCCTCGCCAACGAGCGCCGCCTGCGTCCGCCTGCCGTCCGCAAGCGTCACGTCGATGCGCGACGCCCCGTGCACGACGTGACTGTTGGTGAGGACGAATCCGTCCGGCGTGAAAATGAATCCCGAGCCGCTGCCGCGCGCCTCCGGCTGTCTCCCCGGCCCGGCAAAGCGGGCGGCGCCGGTGGAGATTGGCTGCGCAACCTCGATATGCACAACCGAGGGACTGGCCGTCTCCGACGCGTTGATGACCGCCTTCGAGTATGAATCGAGAAGTCCGATGTCCTCAGCAGCCTCGGGCAGAGCTTCCGGCATTGTGTTGGTTGTCGATTCGGTAGATGTCACGTTGGCCTCCTGCGCACAACACCCAATTCAGCATGGGCATTGCAGCGTACGAGTTATATCGCAACATTGCGTCGAAAGTGCCGGCGCGGGCAGCCGCGGGGCGGAATCCGCTCCAACGAGCAGGGAGGAACAGTGCTGTCCTGTCACAAAGAGGAGGCTGGAGCGGGTGACTGCGTGCGGTGGGCTACTGCAGGATGTGAGTGGGTCGAGCGTAGGTCTGAATCGCCTCGTGACGGGCGCCAACGCGCGGATCCATCTGGCCGCGCGTGTATGCGGTGCGATAGATAGCGAGGCAGAAGAGAGTGTATCCTATGAAGAAAGCCAGTGGCGTGCGCAGGTACCAGTTACGGAGCCGCCATAGAATCGACTGGCGCGGCTTGCGGGAGTTTCCGATTCCGGAGGAGTGGATCGCGTACAGGATTGCCGTCTTGCCATGCTTGAGCCGGTACTCTCCAAGCGGGTGCAGCCACTCCTCCCATCCGCCGCGCTGGACCCACAGGTCAGCGGCGCCGTACGACATGAGAATGTGGCCGGCATCGCCGCAACTCATAACACGTTGCGCCTCATTGATGCCGCCACCATAGACGTTCTCATTCGCGTTGAGGTCGCGGACGAGATCGCACGGTCCGCTGTGAATACCCATCCGGACATCCATGCCAGGGCGGTTATTGAGCGCGCGGGCAATTTCGAGAGCGCACCGGATGGGCAGCAGATGGTCGCCGAAGAACACCAGCGCGAAACCATCTCCTGTAGGCAGGCGCACCAGTCGATCATCGGCGCATGTCGCGCGGTAAGAATCGGATTCGGTGAGAGCCCACTGGAGGTCGGACAGGGCGGCGCGCTGACTGTCCATGGACCTGCGGGAGAACCCCACAATATCCACAAAGAGCGTGTGCGCGACCTCGGCGGAGCAGGAGACGGAGAGCATGGTGCTTGACCACCAATAATGTGGAAGGCTGCAAACTTCGAGCGTGCAATATCACTCTATACGGCGATGCGGCCATGACGTGACGGGCTGCCCGCATGATGGCAGGGTGTTTCGCTTATGACGCTTTCACTTCCTTCCAATTCCGACGCGCAATCATTTTAGCGGAATGGCTTCTGGATCTCGCAGAAGCTGTTCGACGACGCCCTGATAGCAGAGGCGCGCGAACACCAGGAGAGACTACGTCGCGGCGAGTATGAGAAGGGCGAACCGCCTCACAGCAACTACCGGCCGAGCAGCGACGCCGCCAAAGGACTGGTGAAGATCCACAACAGGTGGTGGGCCGACCGCGTGAAGAAGCGGGTCGTCACGAGCCCTGCACCGCCAGGGCATTGAGGAGTGCATCCGCGACTATGGACAAGATTCTGATGGTGGGTATCGTGATTGCCGGTGCCAGCATTGTTTCGTTCGTGGAGGGCCGTGGCGATTCGCACCGAGCGCCCCTGCCCCATCTCCGCTGGCCCATCGCCGTGATTGCGCATCGCGCGGGCGCGGGCATCGCTCCGGAGAACACCCTTGCGGCGATTCGGCAGGCAATCCGGCTCAGAGCGGATTACGTCGAGCTGGATGTGCGGACCACGAAGGACGGCGCGTTCGTCATCATGCACGATTCGCGAGTCGACCGGACGACGGACGGGCAGGGAGCGGTGCGCGACCTCACGCTGGCCGAAATCCGTGCGCTCCACATCCGGAACGAACACGGGAAGCGGTTCGATGGCGAGCGCGTCCCGACGCTTGACGAGGCGCTTTCAGGCTGCAGGGGCCGCGTGAACCTCTACCTAGACCACAAGGACGCCGACACCGCGGCGCTCTTCGCGGCGCTGAAGAAGCACCGGATGGAGAAGTCGGCGCTGGTCTATAACGTGGTGAGCGGGGTGAACGAGTGGAAGCGAATCGCGCCGCATATTCCGGTCATGCCGAGCCTCCCGGACGAGTTTCGCCGGCCCGGCGGCATCGCCGATTTCGAGAAGATCTGCGCGGCGGAGGCGCTGGACGGCCACTTCCGCGAGTGGACGCCGGAACTGGTGCGGGAAGCGCACGCCGCCGGCGTGAAGGTCTACGTGGACATCATGGGGCCGGACGATAACCCCGACGGCTACGCCCGCGCCATCGCGATGGGCGTCGACGGCATCCAGACCGACCACCCCGACCGCCTGACCGCCTATCTCCGCGACCACAACAAGCCCGCGTTCAATCCATAACGCTCCCGCGCCCATCATTTATGCGGCGCGAATGCGGTTCAGCTCGGTCTGGACCTTCACGAGGCCCGCGTAGACGCCGTCCCGCTCCATCAGCTCGTCGTGCGTGCCGATCTCGGCGATCTTCCCGTCCTTCATCACCACCAGACGGTCCGCGTTGCGCAGCGTGGAAAGGCGGTGCGCGATGGCGAACGTCGTCCGGTTCTCGATGAGCCGCGCGATGGCCTCCTGAATCTGCTTCTCGGTCTCGGTGTCGACCGATGCCGTCGCCTCGTCCAGAATGAGGATTCGCGGGTCGTGGAGGATGGCGCGGGCGATGGAGATTCGCTGGCGCTCGCCGCCCGACAGCCGCTGGCCCCGCTCGCCGCAGAAGGTATCGTACCCGTCCGGGAACTTCAGGATGAACTCGTGGCAGTTGGCCGCCTTCGCGGCCCGCATGATCTCCAGCGACGTGGCGTCCGGCTTCGCGTAGGCGATGTTATCCCGAATCGAGCCGGGGAAGAGGAACGGCTCCTGAAGGACGATGCCGAGCTGGCTGCGAAGGTCCTCCTGCGCGATGTGGCGGATGTCCACGCCGTCGATGAGAATGGCGCCCTCGTCCACGTCGTAGAACCGCGAGAGCAGGTTGATGATCGTCGATTTCCCCGCGCCGCTGTGCCCCACCAGCCCGATCATCTCGCCAGGCTCGACGCAGAGCGTGAAGTCCTCCAGCACCCGCTTGTTCTTGTCATAGCCGAACGAGACGTGCCGGAACTCGACCTCGCCCTTGAATTTCGGAACGTGAACCGCGCTCTGCGGCCCCGGCGGCTGTACGTCGGGCTGGGTGTCGAGGACCTCGAAGACGCGCTCGGCGGCAGTGAGAGAGCGGGTGGACCAGTCGAGCGCCCGCGTGAAGTTCTGGAAGGGTGCGTAGAACTGCATCAGGTATCCCGCGAACGCCGTCAGGGTTCCGAGCGTCATCTCGCGGTGCAGGACCAGACTGCCGCCATAGAGCCAGATGATCCAGGAGCCGAGCGCCATCAGGAGCGCGAGGGCCGGCGTGTAGATAGCCCACATCGCGTTGGCGTTGTAGCTCGCCTCGAAGACCTGCCGGTTGCGCTCCCCGAACTTCGCGTTCTCCCGCTGCTCCTGCGCGAACGCCTTGATTACCCGCATACCATTGAGCGCCGAGCTGAGCGCCGAGTTCATGCGGCTGATTCGATGGTGGACAAGGCGGAATCGCACGCGGGCACGGGGAAGAAACCAGCGCGTCAGGCCGAACAGCAGCGGACCCGGAGTAAGCAGCAGCGCGGCGAGCCGCCAGTTCATGCGGAAGAGGACGATGGACGTCCCGATGAGCGTGACGATGTTGGTGAGGAAGAACGGCATCCCGTCCATCAGGAAGTCCCAGAGGTTGTCCGCGTCATTGGTCACGCGCGACATGAGGCTTCCGGTTGCCCGCTTATCGTAGTAGCTGAGCGAGAGAAGGTTGTAGCGCTCGAAGATGGCGAGGCGGATATCCATCAGCGTGCGCGCGCCGATGAACGAGTTGAGCCGCCGCTGCGCATACTGGAAAATCGCGGAGGCCACGCGCACCCCAATCAGAATTCCGACGAGAGTAATGAGCAGGGACATCGCGGCCCCCGCGCGTCCGGCCTGCGGGCCACTGGATCGCGCGAGTATGTCGACGATGCGGCCCCCGACCCAGGGCGTCACCAGCTCGACAGACGTGATTCCCACGATGACGGCGAGGCCGGCGGCCGCCTGGAGCTTGTAGGGCGCGAGGAAGCGGAACAGCCGCAGCATCACCGCCCGCTTGTTGATGCAGGCCGGGCAGGGACCGCCCTCCTCCGGCAGGAGGCGGCCGCAGGTGGCGCAGCGCGCCGGCTCGTCGAGGTCCTGCGGGTTCGGCTCTTCGCCGTTCGCGAGCGCATTGAGCGCGCGCACCGCCGCATGCGCCTTGTCGCTGATTGCATTCGAGAACCGGAGCGCCTGAATCACCCCGCCGCCATGCTCGCTCTTCAGTTGAATCTCGAGCACCCCGCTCCCGACGCGGGTATCGACGCGCGCGGAGCGAATCGAATCGAGCCGAATCTCGTGCACCAGCTCGGCGCTCTTGTCATTCGTTGCGAAGACCCGGAGGCGATCTTCCGTCACAACGAGCCACTCTTCGCCGAACCGGCCCGTATGATCGATATCGGAGGCGAACGCGATCCGAACGTTCGGGTTCGGGCCGGCGGCCTCAGCCAGCGCGCGGTCAATGGTCGGAGGCAGCGGCTCGGTTACATGCATACGCGTGTCGGCTCCTTCGGTGCAATATATCGATTATACCTGCGGGTGAAAGGTCGGTGTCGGGTCATTGGGTCGTTAGGTCGTTAGGCGTCTTGCAAGAGTCAAGAGCGGATGCTTCACTCCGTTCAGCATGACGGGTGCGGAATGCTTCACTCCGATCAGCGTGACGGGTGTGGAATGCTTCACGCCGTTTAGCGTGACGGGCAGTGCTATTCTCCGTTCGAAAGTTACTGCACGTCACTCCGAGAGAGCCTACGCGACCGAGGAGTCAGCTTTTCGGCACTTATGCAAATGGTCCATTGGGTCGTTGCTGTTACGGAGGGATGGAGATGAGCGTATCGGGTTCGATGGGCAGGATGCTGATTGGGGGAGAGTGGCGGGAGGGGGTTGAGAGGCGCGAGATTCGGAGCCCATTCTCCGGCGAAGTCGTGTCCTCACTATGGATCGCGGGCGAGAGGGAGGTCGAGGACGCCATCGCGTCGGCCGTCGAGGGCTTCGAGGAGATGCGGCGGATGCCGAGCTGGCGGCGGGCCGAGGCGCTCCTGAACCTGCGGGACGGTATGGCGGAACGGCGCGAGGAGTTCGCCCGATCCATCGCCCTGGAGGCGGGCAAACCGATTACCGATGCGCGGACCGAGGTGAATCGTGGCGTCAATGTCCTGACGCTCGCGGCGGAGGAGGCGAAACGAATTGGGGGCGAGGTCATGCCGCTCGACCTCATGCCGCAGTCGGACGGGCGGTTCGGGATGACCATGCGGTTCCCGCTCGGCCCCATCGTCGGCATATCGCCCTACAACTTTCCGCTGAATCTCGGCCTGCACAAGGTGGGGCCGGCGCTGGCCTGCGGGAGCGCGATCGTCTGGAAACCGTCCCTGCTCACGCCGGGCGCGGCGCTGCTCTTCGGGGAGCTTGTGCGTGAATCGGGCCTGCCTCCCGGCGCGGTGAACATCGTGACGCCTCCGGACGCGCTGGCGGAACGGCTCGTCACGGACCCACGCGTCCGGATGGTCTCGTTCACCGGCAGCGCGCACGTCGGATGGTCGCTCCGGTCGAAGGCGGGGAACAAGAAGGTCGCGCTGGAGTTGGGCGGGAATGCCGCCGTGCTCGTGGGAGGCGACGCGGACCTGGATTACGCCGTCCAGCGGTGTGTCACGGGCGCCTTCTCCTATGCGGGACAGGTCTGCATCTCGGTCCAGCGCATTCTCATCGAAGAGCCGATGTACGACGCGTTTCTGGAGCGGCTCCTTCCCACCGTGGCCGCGCTCCGCGTCGGCGACCCGCTGCTGCCGGAAACGCAGGTCGGCCCGATGGTGAGCCAGAAGGAGGCGGACCGGGTCGAATCGTGGATTCAGGAGGCGGTCGCCGGCGGCGCGAAGCTGCTGGCAGGCGGCGAGCGGAACGGATTGATGTTCGTGCCGGTCGTGCTGACCCATGTCGCGCCGGAGATGAAGCTCTCGTGCATGGAAGCCTTCGGCCCGGTCGTTACTGTCGAGCCCTTCACGAAGTGGGATGCGGCCCTCGATTCGGTCAACCGCTCCGTATTCGGCCTTCAGGCGGGGATTTTCACGCGCGACTTTCCGCGGATCTTCCAAACGTTCAAGAATCTGGACGTAGGAGCGCTTATAGTGAACGATGTCCCGACGTATCGGATGGACAGCATGCCCTACGGAGGCGTGAAGGAATCGGGACTGGGACGCGAGGGTATCCGCTACGCGATCGAGGAGATGACGGAGATCCGGCTGATGGCGGTCAACCTGCGGCCGGAGGAGATACGATAGCCCTCACAGGTCCCTCACGGCATCGAGCGCCTCGTCCGCCGCGCGACGAACCAGTGAATCGCGTACTGCCACGAAGAGCTGTAGAAGGGCGAGCCGAAGTACGTCGTCCGCCGCGCGGCTCGAGTCGAGATGGAGGGTCTCTACGCCACCGGAGCTGGACATGATGAACCGGACCGCGGTCCCGCCGGACACGCAGCTGACCGTGGCGCCATGCCCGTCGTCCAGAGTGATGACATACTGACGTGCGTGCTGTGAGTCGCGCTGCCAGAAAAGCCGGCCTTCGATGGTGCCGCGCTTCAGGCGATTCACGATCTCGACGTACCGGAAGACCTCGTCGCCCATAGCGGACATTCACTCCTGTCTGCGCATTCGACCGAACCATTATAGCCGTGGACGATTCGGGTGTCAAAACCCACGGGATTCCCGC
>Ga0207667_10002009_pt1 | contig 25530 bp, 25 predicted proteins | sample KBSCornC52_FD_184301 | JGI IMG/M metagenome (GOLD analysis project Ga0207667, IMG submission 184301) | Corn rhizosphere microbial communities from Kellogg Biological Station, Michigan, USA - KBS Corn C5-2 (SPAdes) (version 2) | ecosystem: Host-associated > Plants > Roots > Rhizosphere > Soil ...
TCGAGCGGGAGGAGCGCGACGACGGGGTGAGCCTCAGGATCCAGTCCTGCCAGCTCATCGACGAGGCCACGCAGAAGGTCGGCAAGAGTCTCGAGATCGAAGCGAGCGACATCGGCTGCCTGACCTCGATCAAGTCGCAGCTCAAGCCCGGCGGCAACGGCCGTATCACCTTCGTGGTCGCCCGCGACCAGGGCCGCAAGCTCTACGAGGTCGATATCGGCGGCGGCTGGCAGATCAACCCGGCGCTGGCCGGCGCGATCAAGAGCTTCGACGGTGTCGTTGACGTCCGCTTGAACTAGTCGAGAAACCGATGCTGACCGAAATACTTCTCGTCCTCGCCGTGATCGGCGTGGGCGTGCTCCACACGATGGTCCCGGATCATTGGCTACCGATTGCCGTGCTCGCGCGGCAGCGTGGCTGGACGCGCGCAGAGACGACGAGGGCGGCTGCAACGGCGGGCGCCGGTCATGTCGTCACGACGCTGCTGCTGGGTATCGTCGTCTGGATTGTTGGCGCCACGGTCGCTGCCCGCTATGGAACGGTCGTCGATTTCGGCGCCAGCCTTGCCTTGATCGGCTTCGGGCTCTGGATCGCCTGGGGCGCCTGGCGGGAGCTTCGGGACGGCGAGCACGCTGCCCACGAACACACGCACAGCCACGGTCCCGACCAAGCGCACCATGTTCATGTTCATGTTCATGGTCATGACCACGGGCATTCCAACGCCCACCCATGGATCAGGGACCCGCTCTATGCGCCCTTGCAGGCGACCGTGGCCGAGCGACACATCCACTGGCACCGTCATGGACAGGGCCCCGTTCACGCGCACTGGCACGACCACGACGACGCTTCGCGCCACTCGGTTGGCGTGGACACAGCAGGGACTGCGCCATTGCATCTTCACCGGCACGGAACCAGCGGCCGCATGACGCTCTTGCTTGTCCTCGGTTCCTCCCCGATGGTTGAGGGCATTCCCGCTTTCTTTGCGGCGTCGAAATACGGTGCCGGATTGATCGCGGTGATGGCGCTGCTCTTCGCGCTGAGCACGATAGCGACTTATGTCGTGCTCTCGGTTTTGTCCGCGTCGGGTCTGCAGCGTCTGAATCTCGGGCCGCTCGAGCGCTACGGCGAAGTGCTCAGTGGGCTGCTTATTGCCGTCACCGGACTGATCTTCGGGCTTCTCGTCGCCTTGTAGTGAGGCGGTGTCTCACACGAAACCGGGCGACCGGACGCGTTCGGCTGCCCGCCTTGCACTTTGAGGGCGATTCCCCTATATCCGCGGCGCGCCGGGAGGTTCCGGCGTAATTCACACGCGAAGCCGGCGCGCTGCTCATAAGCGCTCCACCCGGTGCCGAACGGCTCCATCGCTTCGCGGAGGCTCAACCGGGAAAGGATTTCGCCTCATGGCATTGCCAGATTTTTCCATGCGCCAGCTGCTCGAAGCCGGCGTCCATTTCGGCCACCAGTCGCACCGCTGGAATCCGAAGATGGAGCGCTATATTTTCGGCGTTCGCAACGACATCCACATCCTCGACCTCGGCCAGACCGTGCCGGCCCTGCAGCGCGCGCTGCAGCTCGTCTCGGACACCGTGGCGGAAGGCGGCCGCGTGCTGTTCGTGGGCACCAAGCGCCAGGCGGCGCCGCTCGTTGCCGAAGCTGCCCGCCAGTCGGCGCAGTATTACGTCAACTCCCGCTGGCTCGGCGGCACGCTGACCAACTGGCAGACCATCAGCCAGTCGATCTCGCGCCTGCGCGAGCTCGAGGCCAAGGTCGCCGACGGTGCCGAAGGCCTCACCAAGAAGGAGCGCCTGCTGCTCGACCGCGAGCGTGAGCGCCTCGAGCGCGACCTCGGCGGCATCAAGGACCTCGGGAACCTTCCGAACCTGCTGTTCGTGATCGACACGAACAAGGAAGCCAATGCCATCAAGGAGGCACGGCGCCTCGGCATCCCGGTGATCGCGATCATCGATTCGAACTCGGATCCGGACACCGTCGACTACCCGATCCCGGGTAATGACGACGCGGCCCGCGCGCTCGAGCTCTACTGCAACCTGGTCAGCAAGGCAGCGATCGACGGCATTTCGCGCTCGTCCGCCGGCCGTGGCGCCGATCTGGGCGCCGCCGAGGTTGCGCCGGAAGAACCGACGCTCGCCGCCGAGTAAGCCGCCGGTCACGGCAGCTTCATTTTCAATCGACAGGCGCGGCCCCGTATGACGTGGGGTCGCATGAAAGGTGATCGAAATGGCAGTCACTGCACAGCAGGTCAAAGAGCTCCGCGAGTCGACCGGCGTGGGGATGATGGATTGCAAGAAGGCGCTCGAGGAGACCGGCGGCGACATGGAAGCCGCGGTCGACTGGCTGCGCACCCGCGGCCTTGCCAAGGCCGCCAAGAAGGCCGGCCGCGTCGCGGCCGAGGGCCTCGTGGGCGTCGCCAATGAGGGCACCAAGGCGGCGATCGTCGAGGTGAACTCGGAGACCGATTTCGTCGCCCGGAACGACCAGTTCCAGGGCATTGTCGGCAACGTCGCCAAGCTGGCGCTCGACGCCAGGGGCTCGATCGAAAAGCTGGCCGAGATGCCGTTCCCCGGCACCGGCCGCTCGGTCGCGGCCGAGCTCACCGACGCCATCGCCAAGATCGGCGAGAACATGAATCTGCGCCGCTCGTCCGTGATCGAGGTCAAGGACGGCGTCATCGGGTCTTACGTCCACAACACCGTCAAGCCCGGCATGGGCAAGCTCGGCGTGATCGTGGGCGTCGAGTCGACCGGCGACAAGACGGTGCTGAGCGGCCTCGGCAAGCAGCTCGCGATGCACATCGCCAACACCAATCCGCTGTCGGTCTCGCCCGACGACATCGATCCGGCCATCGTGGCCAAGGAGCGCGAGATCTACGCCGAGCAGGCCAAGGAGACCGGCAAGCCGGCCGAAGTCATCGCCAAGATGGTCGAGGGCCGGGTGCGCAAGTTCTTCGAGGAATCGACGCTGCTCGCCCAGACCTTCGTCATCGACGGCGAGAGCAAGGTGAAGGACATCGTCGCCAAGGCCGAGAAAGAGGCCGGGGCGCCGATCAAGGTGACCAGCTTCGTGCGCTATGCGCTGGGCGAAGGCATCGAGAAGCAGGAAACCGACTTCGCCGCCGAGGTCGCCGCGACCTCCGGCGTCAAGCCGCCGAAGGCCGCCGAATAATCCATGACAGGCCGGGCCTCCGGGACCGGCCTGTGGCTTTTCGCGTGCGCAAAAACGCTGCGCGAAAATAAGCACTTACTGCACAAACCCGCCCTGTTTACGCGGCGGGTTATGGTCTAAACCTCTCGCCGCCGCGGGAATCGGTCGCGCGGCCAGTCGAATGAGGGGCGCCATGGCCAAAACCACCTACAAGCGCATCCTCCTCAAGGTCTCGGGCGAAGTGCTCGCCGGCGACCAGAGTTTCGGCATCGAGCCGGCCTATCTTGAAGCCACCGCCAAACAGATCGTCGATGCGGCCAAGTCTGGCGTACAGATCGCGATCGTTCCCGGCGGCGGCAACATCTTCCGCGGCATGTCGGTCGCGGCGGGCGGTGCCGACCGGGTGACCGCCGACATGATGGGCACGCTCGGGACCGTCATCAATGCCCTGGCGCTCTCCAGCGAGATTTCCCGGCAGGGCGTCAAATCCAAGGTCTTCAGCGCCACGACCATGCCCTCTGTGGCCGATACGTATACGGCGCGGGAGGCGAAGGCGGCGCTGGATGATGGCTATGTCGTCGTCCTTGGCGGTGGCACCGGCAATCCGTTTTTCACCACCGACACCGCAGGCGCCCTGCGCGCCATCGAGCTCGACTGCGACGTCCTGCTCAAAGGCACCAAGGTCGACGGCGTCTATACTGAGGACCCCAAGAAGAATCCGAAGGCCCGGCGCTACGAGACCGTCAGTTACGACGAAGTCATTTCGCGCAACCTCAAGGTCATGGACACGGCTGCCTTCGCGCTTGCGCGCGACAACGGGCTGCCGATACTGGTCTATTCACTCGACGACAAAGAGGGGCTGATGGGCGTATTGAGCGGCAAAGTCCGCTCGACGCTGGTCGGCAACCCGAAGAAATAAGGAGCTTATCATGCCCCAGACGCCATCGTTCTCGCTCGACGAGATGAAAACCCGGATGCAGAAGTCGATCGCCTCGCTGCGCGACGAGCTCACCGGTTTGCGCACGGGGCGCGCCAGCGCCAGTCTGCTCGAGCCGGTGATGGTGGAGGCCTACGGCACCCGCATGCCGCTGCAACAGGTGGCGACGGTCACCGTCCCGGAAGCCCGGCTGCTCTCGGTCCAGGTCTGGGACCGCTCGATGGCGCAGGCCGTCGACAAGGCCATCCGCAACTCCGGCCTCGGCCTTAATCCGTCGACCGAAGGCGCGACCATCCGCGTGCCGCTGCCCGAGCTCAACGAGGAGCGCCGCCGCGACCTCACCAAGGTTGCCCATAACTACGCCGAGCAGGCACGCGTCGCCATCCGCCACATCCGTCGCGACGGCATGGATTTGCTCAAGAAGCTCGAAAAAGACGGTGCCATGAGCCAGGACGACAGCCGTGCCAAGTCCGACCTCGTGCAGAAGGCGACCGATGCGGCAATCGCCGAAGTCGACCAGGTTCTTGCCGCTAAGGAACAGGAAATCATGCAGGTTTAACCTGCACATTCTCGCCGAACCGGGAATCGCCCATGTCCAGTGAACCCGCCTCCCAGCCGCGTGCTGCAGCCCATCCTGAGCTGCGCATACCGGCCCATATCGGGGTGATCATGGACGGCAATGGCCGCTGGGCAAAAGCCCGCGGAAAGCCCAGGACCGAAGGGCATATCGCCGGCGTCAAGGCGCTCCGCGCGACGGTCGAGAACTGCATCAATTACGGCGTCGGCTATCTCACCGTCTTCAGCTTTTCGTCGGAGAACTGGACCCGCCCCAAGGACGAAATCAGTTTCATTTTCGGCCTGCTCCGCCGTTTCGTCGCCTCCGACCTCGAAAAGCTTCACCGCAACAATGTGCGCGTCAAGATCATCGGTTCACGGGAGGGGCTGGACGACGGCCTGCGCCGGCTGATCGCCGAAGTCGAAGCGACCACCGCCATGAATACCGGGCTCAAGCTGCAGGTGGCCTTCAACTATGGCGGCAAGGCCGAGATTACGGAGGCCGTGCGCCGCATCGGCTCGCTGGTGGCCACGGGCCGGCTCAAGCCCGAGGACATCACCGAGGACACCATCGGCCGGGCGCTTTACACCGCCGGGATGCCGGACCCCGACATCATCATCCGCACCAGCGGCGAGCAGCGGGTGAGCAATTTCCTCCTCTGGCAGAGCGCCTACTCCGAGCTCGTGTTCGTCGAAGACAACTGGCCGGATTTTGACGAGGCCGCCTTCGTTCGCGTGCTGGAGGACTATTCCGGCCGCGAGCGGCGCTATGGAGGCGTCGAGGCCAAACAGTGACGTCGCCCGACCCACAGGGCGCTGTGCCCGTCCGCTCCGGTCCCTCCTGGCACGATCTCGGTCCGAGGCTGCTGTCGGCGGCGGTGATCGTTGCAGTGATCGCCACCGGCCTGTACTTCGGCGGTTACGTCTTCGCCATCCTCGCCGCGATCGTCTTCGGCATCACCTACCGCGAGTGGGAGCAGATGGTCACCCTGAAGCCGCTGGCGCCGCTCGGCATGGCGATGCTGGGGCTGTTGGCGCTGGCGGCCGTTGCCTATCCGACATTCGGCTGGCTCGGGGTCATCGCCCTGATCGCCATCGCGCTGCTGGTGGCGACCTTCGGCGACAAGGCGGTGCTGCCGTGGCGCATCGGCGGCCTGGTCTTTTTCGGCGTCGTGCTGATCGCTGTGCTCGCCATGCGCGGCTACGGTCCTGCCGGAGTGGTCGCGGGCTGGTATCTGGGCATCGTCATCGCCTTCAACGATACGGGCGCCTACTTCGTCGGCCGCGTGATCGGCGGTCCGAAGCTGGCTCCAGCGATTTCTCCTGCCAAGACGTGGGCGGGGTCGATCGGCGGCTGGGTGATCGGCACGCTGGCGGGAACTCTTTACTGGATCATCTTCACCCACTCGCCGTGGGGCTACGGATTGGCGTTCTCGGCGATCCTCGGGATCGTGGGGCAGGTGGGCGACCTGACCGAGAGTGCCATCAAGCGGGTGTTCCGGGTCAAGGATTCGGGCGACATCATTCCGGGCCATGGCGGCTTCATGGATCGTCTCGACAGCGTGACCTTCGGTGTCCTCCTCCTGTTTCTGATCGGCCTCGTGCACGGCGGAATCGGGAACGTCTCGGGTGGTTTCCTCAATTGGTGATGCGGCGGGGCTTGCGCGCGGGGGGACGGGTGTCCAACTGTGACCGCAATCGCTGCCTAGCGTTTCAGGCATTCCAGGAGCATTAAACTGTCCTTCCTCAGCCTGCCGGTCCTTTACGCCATTCCCGCCTTCATCGTGGTTTTGACCGTCATCGTGTTCGTGCACGAGATGGGCCATTACCTCGTCGCCCGCTGGAACGGCATCGCCATCCAGACCTTTTCGCTGGGCTTCGGCCCGGAGGTCGTCGGCTTCAACGACCGGCACGGGACCCGCTGGAAGATCTCGATGATTCCTCTGGGCGGCTACGTGCGCTTCATCGGCGACATGAATGCCGCCAGCATGCCGGATCCGCAGCTCGTGGCCGCGCTTCCGGCCGAGGAACAGGCCAGGTTGTTCGTCAACAAGAACGTCTGGCAACGCATCGCGGTGGTTGTCGCAGGCCCGGCGGCCAACATCCTCTTTACCTTCCTCGTCCTCTACGCGTTGCTGCTGGGCTATGGCCGCTACACGATTCCGCCGGTGATCAGCGACGTGGTCCAGGGCGGCGTCGCGCAGCAGGCCGGCCTCGAGGCCGGCGACAAGATCCTGTCGGTCGACGGCTTCGGCGTCCGCGGTTTCGAGGATTTCCAGCGGTTGATTTCAACCGCGCCGGGGCGGGCCGTCACGATTACGCTCGAGCGCAGCGGCGCCGACAAATCGATCGTCCTCACCCCTGAAATTGCAACCGAAACCGACCAGTTCGGCAATCAGCAGCGCATCGGCCGGATCGGCGTGAGCCGCAACGTCGATCAGAGCGATGTGACCCTCTACCGGCCGAATCCGGTCGAAGCAGTCGGCATGACCACCGAGGATATCCGCTTCATCGTCGAGCGCACCGGGGCCTTTCTCGGCGACTTCTTCGTCGGCCGGGGCGACGTCGAGCAGCTGGGAGGGCCGGTGAAGGTCGCCAAGGTCTCGGGCGAGGTCGCGACGCTCGGCATCGTCGCACTCATCAATCTGGCAGCGCTGCTGTCGCTCAACATCGGCATTTTCAACCTGCTGCCGGTGCCGGTCCTCGACGGCGGCCATCTGCTCTACTACCTCATCGAGGCGATCCGTGGCCGGCCGCTCAGCCAGAAAGCGCAGGAAATCGGGTTCCGCGTCGGCTTCGCCATCGTCGGCAGCCTGATGATTTTCACCCTCCTCAACGACACGCTGCTCGAGGCCCTCCGGCACGTCTCCTGAGGGGCCGAAATCGCCTCGAAAAGGCGATCGGTGAGGGGTTGATCCCGGGTTCGCAGGCCGAGTCGCTCGCCGCGCACTAAGTATTTGTTAACCTTGGTTTTCGGGGTGTTGCGCAAATGCACGCAGCCCAAGCTTTTGCTAACGCAGAATGCCCTTGCGGCTTGCCCTTGGTTAAAAAACCAGTAAATGCTTCGACCTGGAGTTAGCTGGGGGCCGCTCGCGCGGGCGATTCTTCGGCTTTCGTGAGAGGCAGTTAGAATCATGATCGATCCCACCAAGCTGCTGCGCAGTGCTCTCTTGGCGCTTGCGCTCCTGTTCTTGGCGCCAGTCGGCGTCGGGGGCACGCTCTTGGGGGTCGAGGCCGCGCAGGCAGCCACCGTCAGCAAGATTTCGGTGATCGGCAACAAGCAGGTCGACACCTCCGCGGTCGTCAAATACCTGGCGCTCAAGGTTGGCGATGAAGCGACCGCAGCCAAGATCAGCGCCTCTGTCGATGCGCTGCAGGCGACCGGACTGTTCAAGACCGTGAATGTGGGCATGCAGGGATCGGTCCTGGTGGTGCGCGTGAGCGAGAATCCGGTGGTCGCCTCGGTCCTGTTCGAGGGCAACCAGCGCTTCTCGGATGCCAATTTGATCGCCATGATCGACATCGAGAACCGCGGTACGGTCGATCAGCCTGCGCTCGACCGCGACGTCGGCACGATCAAGAAGGCCTACCAGGACGCAGGGTACAACACCGTCGAAGTGACGACCCGCCTCGAGCCGGTGGGCGATGGCCGCGATCGTGTGGTGTTCGTCATCAACGAGGGCGGCCGCGTCGGCATCGCTGCCATCAACTTCACCGGCAACAACGCGATCAGCGCCTGGACCCTCAAGTCCATCATCAAGACGCACGAAACCGGCTGGCTGAGCTGGTTGCTGCATGACGACAGCTATACCCAGGACCAGCTCGACCAGGATCGCGTGCTGATCCAGCAGTATTATGCCAATCACGGCTATCCGGATGCGCAGGTGACGTCGGCCGTCGCCGAGTACAACGCGGACCGCAAGGGCTACTTCATCACCTACACGATCGTCGAAGGCGACGCGTACAAGTTCGGCAAGATCGGCGTCGAGACCTCGATTTCGGGTCTCGATGCAAACACGCTGACCAATACCATCCGGACCCGCGAGGGCGACCGGTTCTCGGCCACCGACATGACGCGCTCGGCGCAGGACATGGCGGTTGAGGCCACCAACCTCGGCTATCCCTTCGCCGATGTGCGGCCGCGCATCGATCGTGATCCGTCGGGCGGCGTGATCGGGGTGACCTATCTCGTCGACGAAGGGCAGCACCTCTACGTCGAGCGCATCAATATCACCGGCAACACCAAGACGCGCGACTTCGTCATCCGGCGCGAGCTCGGCTTTGCTGAAGGCGACCCCTTCAGCCGCGCCCTCGTGGCGCAGGGCAAGGCGAATGTCGAGGCCCTCGGCTTCTTCTCGAAGGTCGACGTCAATGTCGAGCAGGGAAGCGCACCGGACAAAGTCGTCCTCGATATCGCTGTGACCGAGCAGTCGACGGGCAGCTACGGCGTCAGCGCGGGGTACGACACCGAGGCCGGTATCCTGGGCGAATTGTCGATCGAGGAGCGTAACTTCCTCGGCCGCGGCCAGTACATCAAGGCGTCTCTGGGTGCGAGCCAGACCGGCAAGACCGTCGATTTCAGCTTCACCGAGCCCTACTTCATGGGTCTCAAGGTGTCGGCCGGCGTGGATGCCTACCGCCACATCGTGGATGAGACGACCACCAACTACTACGGCACGACATCGACGGGGGCGCAGCTCAGGTTCGGCCTGCCGGTCACCCGCGATGTGACGGCGCAGTTCTTCACCGGGATCGACCAGACAGTTGTCGCCGACAGCAATCCCACGGACTCGCTCTTCTTCACGAACGGGCAGGTGCTGAACAAGGCGTGGGTTGGCTATAGCCTGACTTACAACACCCTCGACGATCAGAAGCATCCGACCGAAGGCCTCTACGGCACGTTCAGCCAGCAGTACGACGGCATGAGCTACAACTTCGTCAAAACCGAAGCGAAGGCGCGTTACTTCATGCCGGTCCTGCCCGATGCCGGCCTGGTCGGCAGCCTCGAGGCCCAGGCGGGTATCATCAACACCCTGGGCTCGAGCAGTCTCAATCCCGTCGAAGCCTTCAACTACGGGCAGACGCTGGTGCGTGGCTTCCAGGTGCAGGGGATGGGCCCGCGGACGTCGGGACAGCCGCTCGGCTATACCGAATATGCCGGTGCCAGTGCCGAGGCGACGTTCCCGATCCCGATGCTGCCCGAGACCTATGGCCTGCGCGGCGCGGTGTGGGCTGACGCCGCGATCATCGGCGGTGCGGGCGCGACGACCCCGATCGATGCGAACTCGATCGACCAGCCGCTCAAGAGCTCGGTCGGTGCCTCGATCATCTGGGATTCGCCGTTCGGACCGCTGCGTGGCGACGTTGCCTACGTGATTTCGAAGGCGACAGCCGACAAGACCCAGATGTTCACCCTGACCCTGCAGACCTTGCTCTGATCCGGGTGGCATGAAAAAGATCAAGGGCCGCAGGCGGCTTGCCTGCGGCCCTTTTCATTGCAGCGCTTAGCATGGTCGACACCCGCTTCCACAATTTCGCCGGTCCCATCTCGCTCGGGGCGCTGCTGGCCGCCGCCGGCGTCGCCTCCAGCAATTTCGATGGAGAGGGGCCGTCGATTTCGGGCGCCGAGGAGCTGGTCCTGGCGGGCCCCGAGCACCTGGCGCTTGCCGCGCAGAGCCAGTATCGCGAGGCTCTCCGCGACACCGCGGCCGCCGTCGTCATCGTCTCGGCGGATCTTTTCGGCGATGTCCCCGCGGGCACGATCGGGATCGTCCACAAGAACCCGCATCTGCTGTTCGTCGACCTGCTGGAGCGGCTTTATCCGCAAAGCACCCGAACCGGCGTCCTCGGCCTGCTCGGACCACATGAAAGCCTGCCATCGACCGAAGGCGATGTGCGGATCGGGCCGGGCGTGGTATTGGGGCCGGGCGTGGAAATCGGGCGTGGTACCGTGATCGGCCCGAACACGGTCATCGGGGCGGGCGTCACCATCGGACGCAACTGCACCATCGCGTCCAACGTCAGCATCGAATGCGCCCATCTGGGCAACAACGTCGTGCTGCATGCCGGCGCCCGGATCGGGTCGGAAGGCTTCGGCTGGCTCGACCATGGCATCACCAATCGCAAGATTCCGCAGCTTGGCCGGGTCATCGTCCAGGACCGGGTCGAGATCGGCGCCAATTCCGCCGTCGATCGGGGGGCCCTGGGCGACACGGTGATCGGCGAGGGCACCAAGATCGATAATCTCGTGCAGGTCGGGCACAATTGCCGGATCGGGCGGAACTGCCTCATCGCGGGAATGTCGGGTCTGGCCGGGTCCACTGTGCTTGAAGACAGCGTCATGATGGGCGCGCGCGCCACCACCAGCGGCCACTTGACCATCGGGCGGGGCAGTGTTTTGGCTGCGGGCTCGGCTGTGACTAAGAGCTTCCCGCCCGGGTCGGGATTGGCGGGATTCCCGGCGCAGGATGTACGCAGTTGGCGGCGCGAAGTCGCTACGCTCAGGCGCTTGAATAAGAGGGGCGAAAGTGGACGTTAAGACCGAGCCAGCAGCCGAGACGGCTACGCGGACGCTCGAGACGATGGACATCGATGCCATCCTCAAGTGCCTGCCGCATCGCTATCCGTTCTTGATGATTGACAAGATCATCGAGGTCGATGGCGACAATTCCGCCATTGGAATCAAGAACGTCAGCGTGAATGAGCCGATCTTTCAGGGGCATTTCCCCGGTAATCCGGTGTTTCCGGGCGTGCTGATCATCGAGGGGATGGCGCAGACGGCGGGCGCGATCGCCATCGCGGCCGACAAGACCGAGGGCCAGCACATCGTCTATATGGTGACGGTCGACAAATGTAAGTTCCGCAGGCCCGCTCGGCCCGGCGACGTCATCGAATACCACATCAGGAAGATCCGCCGCCGCAGCGCCATGGGCTGGTACGAGGCGCGCGCGATGGTCGGAGAGACGCTGATCGCCGAGGCCGAGGTCGGCGCCATGGTGATGGTCGGGGACCATTGATGACGGACATCCATCCGACGGCCATCGTCGAGCCGGGCGCCAAGCTCGGCGAGGGCGTCAAGATCGGCCCCTATTGCATCGTGGGAGCGGAGGCGAACCTGGGCGAAGGCTCGCAGTTGATCTCGCATGCGATCGTCACCGGCCGGACGACCATCGGGCCGCGCGCGACGATCTTTCCGTTCGCCTCGATCGGGCACCGGCCGCAGGACCTCAAATATGCCGGCGAGCCGTCGACGCTCGAGATTGGCGCGGATACGACCATCCGCGAGCACGTGACGATCAGCCCCGGGACCGCCGGCGGCGGCATGATCACCAGAATTGGCGATCACTGCCTGATCATGATCGGGGTCCATATCGGACATGACTGCCACATCGGCAACAATTGCGTGCTGTCCAACAACGTCACGTTCGCCGGGCACTGCACGATCGGCGATTACGTGATCATGAGCGGCTATTCGGGCGCCACGCAGTTCGTGCGCGTGGGGTCGCACGCCTTTGTCGGCGGGCTCACCAAGCTCGAGCGCGATCTCATTCCCTATGGTACCGCGACGGGCAATCCGGCCGAGCTCTCCGGTCTCAATCTCGTCGGGCTCAAGCGCCGTGGCTTCGACCGTGAGGCGATCCACAATCTGCGGACCGCCTACCGCATGATCTTTGCCTCGGAGGGAACGCTGCGGGAACGGGTGGATGACGCAGCAGCGATTTTTCCGAACGACGAACTGATCCAGGACGTGGTGAAGTTCATCATCGAAGCCAAGGACCATCCGCTGACCCTGCCCAGGAACGGGCACGACGACGAGTGACATGCGCCGGGTGACGCTCATCGCGGGGTCGGGAATGCTCGCCCCGCTGGTCGCAGCGGCGGTCCGAGAGCGCGGCGACACCCTGCAGATCATCGACATCGTCGGCCGCGAGGATCTCGACGGTGCAGTGAATCTGACGCTCGCCCAGGCGCCGGAACTGATCGCGGCGGTCAAGGCGTACAAGACCACGCATCTGGTGATGGCGGGTGGCGTCCACATTTCCGACGCCGAACGGGAAGGCATCGTCCAAGCCTTCGGTTTTGCCGGCAAGGTCGCGCGCGTTGCGGGCGATGTGGGTCTCGCCGGCATGATCCTGGTGTTCTGCCGCGTGAACCGCATCAAGCTCGTGGGCGTGCAAGACGTGGCGCCGGGGCTGCTGGCTCCCGAGGGACACATCGCCGGCCCGCCGCTCGATGCGGCATTCACGGCCTCGGCGCAGCGTGCCCTTGCCGTGGCGCGGGCCATCGGTGCGGTCGATCTGGGGCAGTCGGTGATCGTCTCCGGCAACCGGCCGATCGCCGCGGAGGATACCGGCGGCACCGATGCGCTACTGCTGAGGGCCGCCGAACTGCGGGCGCGCGGCCTTGCCGGCAACAGCGGCATGCCCCTGATCCTGGGCAAGGCGAAAAAGCCCAAGCAGCCGAGCTTCGTGGATTTGCCCGCGATCGGGCCGAACACACTGGTCAACGCCGCGGCCGCGGGGGTTTCGGTGATCGCGCTCGAGGCCCGCAATACGCTCCTGCTCGACCGCGCCGCGATCGAGCAGGAAGCCGCCACCCGCGGCATCACCGTGGTCGGATTGAAGCATGGCTGACCCGGTCCGCCTCTTTATCGTGGCCGGCGAGCCCTCTGGTGATCGCATCGGCGCCGATCTCGTGCGCCGGCTGCGCACGCATCGCGGCGTGCAGCTCAGCGGCGTCGGCGGCGACGCGCTGCAGGGCGAGGGGCTCCGCTCGCTGTATCCGATGAGCGACCTGTCGGTGATGGGCGTCAAGGACGTGCTGATCCGCGCCCCGCTGCTGCTCTGGCGCATTCGGCAGACCGCCAACGCTATCCTCGAGGCCAGGCCCGACATCCTGGTGCTCATCGACTCGCAGGTGTTCTGCCAGATGGTGGCGCAGCGGCTGCGCAAGGCCGGCTACAAAGGCCAGATCATCCTCTATGTGGCGCCGGCCGTGTGGGCCTGGAAGCCGGAACGCGCGCCGACACTGAAGCCGCTCTATGACGAGGTGCTGGCGGTGCTGCCGTTCGAGCCGGCGGTGATGCGCAAGCTCGACGGGCCGCTCACCACCTATGTCGGCCATCCGGCGCTCGGTCACACCTCGCTGAGGCCGTCACAGCCGGAGAAAGGCCCGCTGCTGCTGCTGCCGGGCAGCCGGCCGGGCGAGCTGCGCCGGCACCTGCCGGTGATGGAGGTGGTCGCGACGACCCTTCGCAGGCATCCGCGCATCACCGATTTCGTGCTGCCGACACCCAAGGCCGAAGAAGAACGGGTGCTCGACGCGGTGCGGGCCTGGGATGTGCCCGTCTTCGTCACGAGCTCCAGCGCCGCCAAATGGAAGGCCTTCTCTGAGGCCGTGGCGGCGGTCGCGGTCACCGGCACCGTAACGCTCGAGCTGGCCCTCTCCGGCACCCCGATGGTCACGACCTACGTCGCCGAGCGCGCCCAGGCGAGCCGCGCACTCAAATACAAGGTGCGCTTCGCTTCGCTGCCCAACATCCTTTATGGCAGCGCGCTGGTGCCCGAGATCCTCGATCTCAAGCCGCGGGCGATGGAGGTGGTCACGACGCTCGAGGAGCTATTGGCCAACGACGCCAAGATCGACGTGCAGCGTGCCGGGTTCGCCCGCATCCGCGCCGGCATGGAAAAAGGGGCGCCCGAGGCGCCCCTGACGGATCCGGCCGAGCGCGTGCTGGCTCACTTGCGCGCGGACAACGGCACGTAGTCGCGCGCCGGCGAGCCGTGGTAGAGCTGCCGCGGACGCCCGATCTTCTTCTGCGGATCGGCGATCATTTCCTTCCACTGCGCGATCCAGCCGACGGTGCGGCTGAGCGCGAAGATGGCGGTGAACATCGAGGTCGGGAAGCCGATCGCTTCGAGGATGATGCCCGAGTAGAAGTCGACGTTGGGGTAGAGCTTGCGGGTGATGAAGTATTCGTCCGTGAGGGCGATGTGTTCGAGCTGCTGGGCCACCTGCAAAAGCGGGTTGTTCTCGACGCCGAGCTCCTCCAGCACCTGCTTGCAGGCCTGCTGCATCACCTTGGCGCGCGGATCGTAGTTCTTGTAGACGCGGTGCCCGAACCCCATCAGCCGAATTCCGGACGACTTGTCCTTCACCCGGTCGATGAACTCCGGGATCTTGTCGGGCGTGCCGATCTGCTTGAGCATGTTGAGGGCGGCTTCGTTGGCGCCGCCATGCGCCGGGCCCCACAGGCACGCGACGCCCGCCGCGATGCACGCAAACGGATTGGCGTCCGAGGAGCCGGCGAGGCGCACCGTCGAGGTCGAGGCATTCTGCTCGTGGTCGGCATGCAGGATGAAGATCAGGTCCATCGCCCGCGCGATGACCGGGTTCACCTTGTACTCTTCGGCCGGCACCGAGAAGCACATGTTGAGGAAGTTGCTGGCGTAATCGAGATCGTTCTTGGGGTACACGAAGGGCTGGCCGACGGAATATTTGTAGGCCATGGCGACGATCGTCGGGATCTTGGCGATCAGGCGGATCGAGGCGATCTCGCGCTGCACCGGATCGGTGATGTCGGTCGAGTCGTGGTAGAATGCGGCGAGCGCGCCGACCACGCCGCAGACCACCGCCATCGGATGCGCGTCGCGGCGGAAGCCGCGGAAGAACAGGTGCATCTGCTCGTGCAGCATGGTGTGCTTGGTGACGCGCTGGTCGAAGTCCTTCATCTGCGCCTTGTCGGGCAGTTCGCCGTAGAGCAGCAGGTAGCAGACCTCGAGGAAGTTCGACTTGTCGGCGAGCTGGTCGATCGGGTAGCCCCGATACATCAGCTCGCCCTTGTCGCCGTCGATGTAGGTGATGGTGCTGTCGGTGGCCGCCGTCGAGGTGAAGCCCGGATCGTAGGTGAACATTCCGGTCTGGCCGTAGAGCGCGCGGATGTCGATCACCTGCGGACCGACGGTGCCCGTAAGGATCGGAAACTCATAGGATTTGTCGCCGATCGTCAGTTTTGCTTTGGTTTCGGGCATTCGCATTCTCCTAGCGGCAGCCGGCGGACAGGAGGGAACGTGCCGGAACCGAAAATGGCAGGACAGGGTGTCTGATGGCATAGGGTATTTGGCCCATCCCTGCAACAGATGGGTGAACACCGCTGACCTATCTGGAGGCTTGGTCAGGCGCTCGCCTGATCACCGATGCGTGCGAGACTTTCGGCCTTGCCGATCAGCACCATGACCTCGAAGATGCCGGGCGAAACAGTACGGCCGGTGAGGGCGGCGCGGAGCGGCTGCGCCACCTTGCCGAGCTTCAGGCCGCGCGTCTCGGCAAAAGCCCTGACCGCTCCGTCGATCGCCGGCACCGTCCAGTCGGAAAGCTGCTCTAGAACGGCTTTCGCACCGGCGAGCATCGAACGCGCATCGGCGCTGAGCTGCTCGCTGGCGCCGTCGTCGATTTCGATCGGGCGAATGGCGTAGATGAACTGCGCGAGATCGATGAGCTCGAGCACCGTCTTGGCGCGCGGCTGCAGCTCGGGCAGGGCGGCGAGCACTGTCGCCGCGTTGGCGACGAGGCCGGCGTGGTCGCGGTCGCGGCCGATCTCCTTGGCCGTATCGACCATCACGCGGTAGAGGTAATCCGGCTTGCTCTCGCGGATGTAGTGGCCGTTGACGTTCTCGAGCTTGACGAAGTCGAAGCGGGCAGCGCCCTTGTTCAGGCCCTCGAGCGAGAACCACTCGATCATCTGCTCGATCGAGAACAGTTCGTCGTCGCCATGGCTCCAGCCGAGGCGGGCGAGGTAGTTGAGCATCGCCTCGGGCAAATAGCCCATCTGCCGGTAGGCGCCGACGCCGAGCGCGCCGTGGCGCTTCGAAAGCTTGGCGCCGTCCGGCCCGTGGATCAGCGGGATGTGGGCCATCTCCGGCACATCCCAGCCCATGCCGTTGTAGATGATGATCTGGCGGGCCGCGTTGGTCAGGTGGTCGTCGCCGCGGATGATGTGGGTGACCCCCATATCGTGGTCGTCGACCACGACGGCCAGCATGTAGGTCGGCGTGCCGTCCGAGCGCAGGATGATGAAATCGTCGAGGTTCTCGGTCTTGAAGACAACCTCGCCCTGCACGTGGTCGTGGACGATGATTTCACCCGAAACCGGCGCCTTGATGCGGATCACCGGCGCAACGCCGTCGGGCGCCTCTGACGGATCGCGGTCGCGCCAGTAGCCGTTGTAGCGGGGTGGCTTGCCGGCGGCGCGGGCCTCTTCGCGCATCGTCGCCAGCTCTTCGGGCGAGCAATAGCAGTAGTAGGCCTGGCCTCGCGCCAGCAGCTCGTTGGCGATCTCCGCATGCCGGCCGGCGCGCGAGAACTGCAGCGTCGGCTCGCCATCCCAGCTGAGGCCCAGCCAGCTCAGCCCGTCATAGATCGCCTGCACCGCCGCCTCGGTCGAGCGCTCGCGGTCGGTGTCCTCGATGCGCAGCAGGAACTTGCCGTGCTGGTTGCGCGCATAGGCCCACGAGAACAGCGCGGTGCGCGCGCTGCCGATGTGCAAATAGCCGGTCGGTGACGGCGCGAAGCGAGTAACGACGGTCTTTTCAGGCTCGGTCATCAGGGTCCTTGGCGGCTAACGGGCGCCGTGTGTAGCATGGCCCTTGGGGATCGCAAGGGCGAGGGGGCTCGTGGCGGAAACCCTCGAAACCGGCGATCTTGTCGCACCGGTGCCGCGGCCGAAACGGGCCCCGCCGCCGGTTGCATTGGGCTATTCGGCCCCGGCGGCCAGACGGGCATCCGGATTGCCCGAAAGCATGGCACGTGCGCTCGACGCGCGCCGGCTGATCGTGCTGCTGCCGTTTGCGATGATCGCGGGGCTGATCGCCTGTCTCGAGTTGCCGGAGGAACTCTCGCCACCGGCTCTGATCTTCGGCGGGATCGTCGTCGCGGTGCTGGGTCTGATCGCCAGCCCGTCACTGGCTGCGATCCGGGCGGTCGCCTGTCTCGCGGCGTTCTGGCTGGGCCTCTGCCTGTTTCCGATCCATGGCGCGCTGTTCGGAACGGCCATGCTCAGCCGGCCGATGTATGGCACCTACCAGGCGCAGATCGACGAGATCGTCAGCGAAAGTCCCGGTGCGCAGCGCGTGATCGTTTCCGGGCTCACCCCGATCGATGGCGATCGACCGCTGTCCGTGCGGCGGGCTCGCGTGCTGGTCAAGGATGGCCCGAATCTCGCCCCGGGCGACGTCATTGCCGGGCGCTTCCGCTTCGCGCCGGTGCCGGGTCCGGTCTATCCGGGCGGCTTCGATACGCAGTTCCATTCGTATTTCGACGGCATCGGCGCTTACGGCAACTCCATCAAGCCGCCGGCGCTCGTATCCACGGGCAGCCCGTCGGCCCCGGCCCGGCTGATCGACGGCGTCCGGCAGGAGATCGCGGCGCGCGTCGATGCGGTCCTCGCACAGCCGGCGGCCGGCGTCGCCCGCGCCATCATCAACGGCGATGAGAGCGCCGTGACGGACGATGCGCGGAACGCCATGGCCACGGCGGGCATCGCCCATGTGCTCTCGGTATCCGGGCTGCATCTCACGATCGTGGCCGGGGGCACCTTCTGGCTGCTGCGCCTGCTGCTGGCCGGCTTCACCGGGCTCGGCCGGTACCTGTCGGTCAAACGCGTGGCGGCGGCCGGCGGCATGGCTTCGGCGCTGTTTTACTATGGCATTTCCGGCGGCAACGTTGCCGCGCTGCGGTCGACGCTGATGATCCTTTTGGTCTTCGGCGCAGTGCTGGTCGGACGGCGGGCGATCACCATGCGCAACGTGGCAGTCGCGGCGCTGATCGTCATCGCTACCGATCCGGCGGGCGTCTTCCGCCCCAGCTTCCAACTCAGCTTCGCGGCGGTCGTGGCGCTGGTGGGCGCCTACGAGAACCTGCGGACCGAGCGGGCGAAAAACGGCAGCTTCTTCGGGCATGCCTGGGCCTATGCCAAGGGCATCGTGGTCACCAGCCTGATCGCGGGGGCGGCCACGGTGCTGTTCTCGGTCTATCATTTCCAGCAGACGTCGCCCTTGGGCGTGGTCGGCAATCTCGCGACGCTGCCGCTGGTCGGCTTCGTCATGATGCCCGCCGCGGCGATCGCGGTGCTGCTGATGCCGCTGGGGCTCGAGGCCGCGCCGCTTCGCGCCATGGGCTGGTCAATCGACCGGATGCTCGACATGGCGCACATCGTGGCCGGCTGGAGCACGCATTTGCGCGCCGCTCCGCTGTTGACGCCAGCAGCCTTGATCTTCGGACTGCTTGCCCTCGGTTGGTTCGCTTTCTTCAAGGACCGCTGGCGCCTGTTGGGTCCGGCGTTGGCGCTGCCGCTGGTTCTGTTGTTCGCCGTCGACCGGCCGCCGGACGCGCTGATTTCCGACACGACGCAGGCGATGGTCGTCCGCGGTCCAACGGGCCTGGAGCGCGCCGCCGGCAAGGCGGAGAGTTTCGGACTCGACGTCTGGCGGGCGACCTATGGCGATCCGATGCAGACTCAGGCGGCGGAGAGTTGCGATTCCATCGCCTGTATCGGGACCAGTTCGGCCGGCTTCAGCTATGCGATCATCAGGGATCCGGCGGGGTTCGCGGACGAATGCGCGACCTCGGACCTGATCGTGACCCGGCTGACCGCACCGACCTGGTGCGGCAGCAAGGCCGTCATCGACGCGCCGGCCCTCAGCACGCGCGGCGTGCACTGGGTGCGTTGGGACGCCACCGCGAAATCCTTCGAGGTCCGCGAAGCGATCGCCGGCCTCGATCACCCGTGGCGGATCAAGCCTTAGAGCTTGGCGAGGTTCTCGGGCTGGCCGGGCACGTCGACGTCGATGGAAAACACGCCGCCCGCCAGTGGCTCCTGTGCCAGTTGTTCGGCAGTCAGGCCCTCGCGCGCCGATGTGATGTACAGCGTCTTGAGGTCCTTGCCGCCAAGCGCGGGGCAGGTCGGCCGGCTGACCGGTACCTTGACCACACGGTCGACGCGACCGTCCGGGGCAAAACGGACCACCGTTCCGGCGTCCCATTGGGCGTTCCACACGAACCCCTCGGCGTCGACGACGGCGCCGTCCGGTTCGCCCGGCGGCTGTACTTTGGCAAAATCCGACCATGCGCCGTTGGGCAGGCCCGTCTGCTTGTCGATCGAGACCTTGCGGATGGTGCGCGTCACGCCGTCGGCGAAATAGGCCGTGCCGCCATCGGGCGAGAAGCAGGTGGCATTGGGGATATGGATATCGCTCAGGAGCTTGGTCGACGCCCCGTCGCGGACGGAATAGAGCGAACCGGCCGCGACCGTGCCCGGGTCCTTGAGGCCCATGGTGCCGATCCAGAACGCACCGGACGGGCCGACACGACCGTCGTTGCTGCGCACCGCCGTACTGTCTGGGTCGAGCGCCACCAGCAGCTCCCGGGAATCGGTCGACAGGTTCAGCCGGAAAATTCCCGCCGCCGAGGCGATCGCAAGATTGTCGGCGTCGATCACCCCCGCTGCGGTCACCGTGGCCTCGAAGGTAAAGCGGTCGACCATGATGCCGCCCGCGGTGGCCGAGAACAGCGTCTTGTTGAGGATGTCGAACCAGAACACCCGCTCGACCAACGGGTGCCAGAAGATGCCTTCGCCGAGCTCGCAGCGGCTATCGACAAACAGCTCAGCGGTATCTTTCATCGATCCAGTCCTTCGTCATAGGCGCGCACGGCCGCTTTGGCCCGTGATTCGATTTCGCTCAGGCTCATGCCCGGCTTGAAGATATAGCTTCCAAGCCCGAAACCCGCACACCCCGCATCGAAATACTCCCGGAAATTATCTGGGCTGGCGCCACCCACTGCAAAGAGCGGCAAATGCTTGGGCAGAACGGCCTTCATCGCCCTGATGCCCTTGGGGCCGAGCACCTCGGCAGGGAAGAATTTGAGCCCGGTGGCGCCGGCACGGATGGCGCGGAAGGCGTCGGTCGGCGTGAAGACGCCCGGATAGGACGCCATGCCCAGTGTGCGAGTTCGGCGAATGACGTCTTCATTGGTGTCGGGCGAGACGACCAGCACGCCGCCGGCCGCTTTCACCGCCTCGGCGTCCTCGACCGTCAGCACCGTGCCGGCCCCGACATCGGCGCGGCCTACGAAAGTGCTCGCCGCCGTCTCGATCGAGGTGAACGGGTCGGGCGAGTTGAGCGGTACCTCGATCAGGCTGATGCCGGCCGAAACGAGCACATCGCAGATGGCGACGATATCGGGCGTGGTGACCCCGCGAAGGATGGCGATGAGTTGGCGATGATCGGTCATTGTGCGCGTGCGGCTTTCAATCCGGCGATGGTGGCGTCCGTGGCATCGAGCGCGAAGCTCTCGACGCCGATCTGCGTGAGGGCGGCGCCGTACAGGCGGCCGAACCTGGCCGATCCGATCAACGGGACCGCCTGGCCGTTCTGAAGCCAGCCACGGTGCCCCCCGATCTCGGTGCCGACCAGCAGCCCGGACAGATAACCCGAGCACCAGTCCGTCCCCTTCTTGGAAAGCAGCAGCGCCGAGCGTGTGCGAAAGGCCAGCGACGAGAGCAGCTCGGGATGATCGAGGCCCGCCGCCAGACCTTCGGCGACGCCGGCTTCGGTCTCGGGCCCATTGGGATCGCCGGCAAACGAGTGCCGCAGCACGGAATGTTGTGACAGGATCTCGTAAAACTCACCGGTCATCGCCGACTGGAAGCGGACGATGCGGCCGCCCCGTAGCTCCACCCATTTGGAATGAGTGCCGGGGAGAACGACCGTGCCGTCGAAGCCGGGGCGCAGGTGCAGCAGGCCCAGAAGCTGGGTCTCCTCGCCGCGCATCACGTCTTCCTGCCCGACGGTCCGCTGGCACACCCCTGGCAAAATGCGAGGGCACAGATTCGCCGCGGCGCCGGTCGGCTTCACGGCACGATGCAGCAACGCCGTGATGTCGGCGGGCGTCTCGATATAGGGCGCTTCCATCCAGCCTTGACGGGCGCCGGCCATGCCGCAGATGACGACGTCGGTGGCACCGTCGACCCGGTCGGCGATGAGCCGGTCCAGCACGCCCGGGAATTCCGGCTGGGTGAGTTTCCCCATGCCCTTGTCGGACGACACCACAAAAGTCTGGCTGCCGTCGCTGCCGATGCCCCAGGCCCTCAGGTTGGACGTTCCCCAGTCGACCGCCACCCACTCTGTCGTCGTCACGCCGCACTCCGTCGATTGCGGCGCGACCCTAGAGCAGCGGGCAGACAAGTGGGAGTGCGATCTTCGCGAAAGCCTGCGAAAATCCAACGCGGAACGATCAAGCTGTCAGATAGCTCAGTACTTGCGGAGGAGCCCGACCAGTCGGCCCTGTACCTTGACGCGGTCGGGCGGGAAGATGCGCGTCTCATAGGCGGGGTTGGCCGCTTCGAGGGCCACCGAATTGCCGCGCCGGCGCAGGCGCTTCAGCGTCGCTTCTTCGTCGTCGACGAGTGCCACGATGATCTCGCCGGTCGCCGCCGTATCCTGCTTCTTGATGACGACGGTATCGCCATCGAAGATGCCGGCCTCAATCATCGAGTCTCCACGCACTTCGAGCGCAAAGTGCTCGCCGCCGCCCAGCATCTCCGGCGGTACCACGATGGTGTGGCTCTGCGTCTCGATCGCCGCGATGGGCGTGCCGGCCGCGATGCGGCCCATGACCGGGATGGTGACCGGCCGGCCCACATCGGACATGCCCGGCATCTGCGGGGCGCTGCGCGGCGGCGGCACGGCGACACGGCCGAGATTGCCCTCGATGACGTTGGGCTCGAAGCGCGCTTTGCGGCCGCCCAGCGAGGGGTTCATCGAGTCCGGCAGCTTGATGACCTCGAGCGCCCGCGCCCGATTGGGCAGGCGGCGAATGAAGCCCCGCTCCTCGAGCGCCGTGATCAGCCGGTGGATGCCCGACTTGCTGCGCAGGTCGAGCGCGTCCTTCATCTCGTCGAAGGACGGGGGAATGCCGCTCTCCTTCATGCGTTCATGGATGAACATGAGGAGTTCGTGCTGCTTGCGTGTGAGCATGTGCGGTCCCCTTGGGGAATCAGAACAAAGGCTGAACGATGTATAGATGTTCCGGCTCTGTTCTGCAACAGCTGGGTAAATATCGGCTTAAGACCGCACCGCCTAGAACGAAGCTTCACGTCGGCGGCAGCCGTCAGCCCTTCGCACGAACGCCGTGCAGGAACACGGTCACTATGGTGGCGACCATTTCCTCGACACCCAGGCGCCTGTCACCGCCTGCCCCCAGGGCCCCCCTGACGAGGCCGCTGTAGAGGCTCAACAGCAGGTCGGGCGAGAGGCCGTCCCGCAACGAGCCTTCGGCGATGGCGCGGCGGAACAGATCGCGGACCGGTTGAATGAGGGCCTTGTCCGCATCGGGGTGGGCGTTGGTTAGCCCAACTCCGTCCCGGCTCAGCGCCAGGTACTTGCTGCCGGTGGCGATGATGGCCCGGGTCAGGCGCGTGAGGGCTTCGTCGAATGGCGCGTTGTCGAGATCTGCTTCGCCGATCTGCACCGCCAGTTCCTCGACGCTCGCACTAGCCATCGCCCGCAGCAATTCATCGCGATTGGCAAAGTAGCGATAGAGCGTGGCGCGTCCGATCCCGGCGGCGGTAGCGATGTCTTCCATGCTTGCCGTTTCGCCGCTCCGAGCGAGAAGCGCCGCGGCACTGTCGACGATCAGGGCGGCTGTGCGGTCGCGGAGGGCCTCGCCCTTACTCATGTTCGTCGATCCCGATTTGGCTTGACGTCAGCCTCTCATGATGAGACGTCTATGTCTCATCATGCGCGATACGCCAAGGAGTCGATTGATGTTTGCACGCGTTCAGACTGTGCGCCAGTCTGCCGAAAAGCTCGACGAGCTGTCGCGGATTGCGGAGCAGCAACTCCCGGATGCCCACCGCTTGCCGGGGTTCAAGGGGTTCTACTATCTCGTGGATCGCCAACATGCCAAAGCATTGGTGATCTCGCTATGGGACGCCGAGGAGAACCTGCGGCAACTTGAGGCGCATGCCGCCGTACGCAAACAAGTCGAGGACCAGGCAGGCGTCAAGTCGCCCCCAACCGAAATCTTCGAAGTCGCGGTGACGGCGGTCTGACTGCCGATTAGCCGAGCATATTGAGCGGAATGATTTCGACGATCTCGCCGGCGGGGATGCCGGGGCTGTCCTCCGGCTGGATGATCAGCGCATCGGCCCTGGCCAGCGACGAGGAGTGGTTGCTGTCGGTCTCGGCGATCGGCGTCACCTCGAGAAATCCGATTTCGTTGCGGTTGAGCTTGCCGCGCATGAAGTGCCGGCGTTCCCCGCCGGGCGGCAGGTCGGCCGCCAGCGGTACGCCCATGAACGGGAAGAACGGGTCGGTGTGCCCGGTCATCAGCCGCAGCGCCGGACGCACCAGCACGGTCGCGGTGACGAAGGCCGAAATCGGATTGCCGGGCAGGCCGAAGACCAGCGTCTTGCCACGCGTGCCGAACATCAAAGGCTTGCCCGGCCGCATCAGGATCTTCCAGAAATCGAGGCGGACGCCGAGGTCGCGCAGGACATCCTGCACATAGTCGCGCTCGCCGACGCTGGCGCCGCCCGAGGTCAGCAGCACATCCACGCCATAGTCGAAGGCACCCAGGATCGATTGCTCCAGCGCCTTCTTGTCGTCGCGGACGATGCCGAGGTCGACGACCTTTTCGGCATAGGACGAGAGCAGCGGAATCAGCCCGTAGCTGTTCGAGGCAACGATCTGGTCCGGCCCGAGCGTCGAGCCGGGCGGCACGAGCTCGTCGCCCGTCGCCAGCACGGCGAGGCGCGGACGTTTTGCCACTTCCAGCTCGGCATAGTTGGCGGAGGCGGCAAGGTTCAGCATTGCCGGGGTCAGGCTCATGCCCGCTGGCAGCAGTTCGGTACCCTCGGTGAAATCGTTGCCCTTGCGCCGGATCGATTGGCCGGGCCGCGGTGCCTTGTGAAACACCACCTGGTTGCCGTCCGCCGTCGCCTGCTCCTGCATGATCACGGCGTCGGCGCCGATCGGCAGCGGCGCGCCGGTGAAGATGCGCACGCACTCGCCCGACTGCATCATGCCGGTAAAGCGCTGGCCGGCCTGGCTGGTCCCGGCAAGGAACACCGGCTTACCCGGCACGACCTCGGCCGCCCGGACCGCGTAGCCGTCCATGGCGCTCGCGTCGAACGGCGGCTGGGTATGCTTGGCGAGCAGCGGGTTGAGCAGCACCCGCTTGTGGGCGCGGGCGAGGGGAACGGATTCAGGCAGCGGCGTCGGGATGCGCGTGAAGATCCGGTCCAGCGCCTCGTCGACGGAGATCACCGCTTGAAGTCCCCCGACTTGCCGCCGGATTTTTGCTCGAGCTGCACGGAGGTAATGCGCATCCGGCGGTCGATGGCCTTGGCCATGTCGTAAAGCGTCAGCGCCGCCACGGAGGCCGCGGTCAATGCCTCCATCTCGACGCCGGTGCGGTCGACGGTCTCGGCCGTGGCGGTGATCGTGAGCGCCGTGTCTCCCCCAGCCTCTATGGTGACCTCGACGCGGCTCAGCGCGATGGGATGGCAGAGCGGGATCAAATCGGAGGTCTTTTTGGCCGCCATGATGCCGGCGACCCGGGCAACCGCCAGCGCATCGCCTTTCTTGAGGTTGCCGCCGAGGATCGCCGCGATGGTTTCGGGTTTGCCCTCGAGCCGGGCTGTGGCAACAGCGCGGCGCGCGGTCGGCGGCTTGGCGCCGATATCGACGATATGGGCCTCGCCAGCCTCGTTGAGGTGGGTCAGGCGGCCGCTCAATTGCGGCCCTTTTCGCCCCACAGCAGGAGCTGCGTGGCGCGCGCGACATCCTCCTGCCGCATCAGGCTTTCGCCCACGAGGA
>Ga0207667_10002010_pt1 | contig 25516 bp, 19 predicted proteins | sample KBSCornC52_FD_184301 | JGI IMG/M metagenome (GOLD analysis project Ga0207667, IMG submission 184301) | Corn rhizosphere microbial communities from Kellogg Biological Station, Michigan, USA - KBS Corn C5-2 (SPAdes) (version 2) | ecosystem: Host-associated > Plants > Roots > Rhizosphere > Soil ...
CATCGCCCCTGACGTACTGCCGCGCATTTTCGATCCGTTTTACTCGACCAAGGCGCACGGGCGCGGCGTCGGGGTCGGCTTGACCTTCTGCCGTCGGGTCTGCGAAGCGTTCGGCGGCGGCATCTCATGCGAATCGGTGCCCGGTGTCCATACGACCTTCGTCCTGCGGCTGCCCCATCCCGTATCAGTATCGGAATCCGCCTCCCGGCCCTCGTCCCGATCCGAATCGCGGTTCGGCTCCGCGGCGGGCCGCAAATGGCGCGACCCGCCGCGTCCTTACTGAGACTATGCCTATGGCGTCAAGTCAGAACCCAACATGGCCGTTGCTAGGCAGCGGTCGGCACGGCCAGTTCGTATTGCGTGACGCGTTCGATGACCCCGGCCGGGAATCGCGCGATTCGCTTGTCGGGGCCGGCGAACAAGATCTGCTGATAACCCATGGACACCGGGCGGCCGCCCACGTAGAAGCGGAACAGCAGGTACGCCGAGCATTGCCTGACCTTTACCGTATTCAGGTAACAATCGACCCGCTGGAACGGAAAGGTCTCTTGTACGTACTCTTGATGGGCGCGCTTGGTGACGAATGTACCGCTCCCCCCGAGCAGGTTGTTGTCGATGCACTCGTAAAACCAGCGTTCTCGGCATACGCCCTGCCATTCGAAGTAACGGGCGAAATAGGTATTCATGAAGGCGTTCGAGTCCTTGAGATAAATATCGATTACATGGTGAAAAGTCTTGGGTGCCGTCACGTCGAGCGGCTCGGGCGTAAGCAACTGAGTACCCGTGGAAAGGAGATGGGGAATTGCATCTCGCGTCAACATGGATAAACTCCTCGGAAAAATCGCTACAGACGGTAGCGGCGTATTCACCCGACAGGGCGAATACGCAATTCTTACCGCGCCTATTCACGTGACGCAGGAATGGACGACGATTGAGGCGAAAGCCTGAACGTGTTATCTAATTTATTTTTGATGAGGCCCGGCATGAGTTCTTTAGTCACGCAGCCGATGTTTCACCCCGCATCCGTTGTCTTTGTCGATGACAGCGCGGATTTTTTGAATGGATTACGTGGAATCTTTCGAGACAGGGCACTGAATCGGTTTTTCACGAAGCCGCAAGCGGCGCTCGATTTCATGTTGTCGCGGGACCGCGGTGCGCCCCCAATCCGGATGGCCGGGCACGATTATTCGCAAGTGGAGGGGGGCGGCTGTAACGCACTGGGCAGGGATGCGCTCGATGATGCGGCGCGATTCGAGGAGGTCGCCGCGGTCGTGGTGGACTACGAAATGCCGGAGATCGACGGCATCCGGTTTCTTTCGTCGATCAACGATGCGGCCTGCACGAAAATCCTGCTGACCGGCGCCGCGGGGTACGCCGAAGCGGTAGACGCTTTCAACGCCGGCCTCATCGATTTCTATCTGCGCAAGGGCGATCCCGATATGCCGGCCAAGCTGGCTGCGGCGCTGGCCGAGGCCAATAAGAAGCATTGCCGCACACGAGGCCACATCGGAGTGCACGATGTCGGCGCGACCTACTGCGATCCGCGGGTGGTACGGCTACTCGAACACCTCGCCGATCGCGAAAAGCTGGTGGAGTACTACTGGCGCCCCGCGCAGGATGCCGTGCTGATGTTCGATGCCGAGGGCAATGCGAGCGTCTTCGTGGCATGGAATGCCGACGAATGGGCCTTTCAGTGCGATACCGTAACGGACGCGGGCGGCCCGGCAGCGTTACGCCTCGGGATGGAAGCGCGCACGGTCATGCCGCTTTTCTGGCCGTATCAGGCCTATCGGCCGGGCGCGACGGAGGTTCCAACGGCGAAGCCGCTGCCGGTCCCGGAATGGGACGAGACGTTTTACAGCCTCACGCCGCTCGAGCGCTCGGAACTCGACGCCGGGCTACTGACCTTCGCGACGTGGCAGGCGATGAAGCGGGACGCGCTGAAGCGGGTCAGCGGCGGCTGAGCGCAACCGAGACGCGCACTCGGCCGCCGTCGGGCCATGCGACGGCGCATCCCTCATCCCGCACGCACCGTATCGCAAGGCCGAAAGCGCTGCTTCCGGCCGTCTCGCCGCGCTGGCTCGCGGTCAGAACTTGGCGCGAATCCCTGCGCCGACGGTCTGCCCGGTCGACAAATTGCTCAACTGATCGTTCATGTAGGCCGCATACAGGTCGGTACGTTTGGACAGCGGATAGTCATAGCCGACGGCCCAGGTGCGGCGGGTTTGGTCGAGCCCACCGCTGTCGCGCGAGTAGGCGTACGAGGCCATGACCGTACCGGGGCCGACCGGTACGGTTACGCCGCCCTGCCCCGTATTGACATGCCAGCCGCCGCCCGTCAGTCCGTCGTTCTTCGTGTACATGTACTGGCCGTAGAACTTCACGAACTTCAAGTCATAGCTCGCGCCGAACTGGGCGACGCTCTGGCTCTTGAATGGCACGATCGTGCCGAACGGGGTGGCCTGACCGAGATCGTTCGGCCCGTTGTTGAAGTTCACGTATTGATAGACGCCCGTCGCCGCGAACGGCCCGTGGAAGTATAGGAACTGGGCGCTCCACTTCTTCGAGCGATTGTTGCCGGCTTGATTGCCGAGGCCGTACATCACGCTGCCCGTCAGGCCGTTGTAGTTCGGCGTCGCGTATTGAACCGCGTTGTTCCAGCCCGAATCGCCCACCACGCCGGTATCGGTCGCGTAGGTGGCGCCGGTCGGTACCGCCGTGTTGCCGAGAAACACGTGATAGACCATCGGCGAGAATGTGTACGAATCGATGAACGGGTTGAACAGGATCGTCGAGACGAACAGATGCGTCGTCAGCCGGCCCGCGGTCACCGTGCCGTACGGCGATTCGATGCCCACATAGGCGTTGCGGGCGAAGAAGGTATCCCCCGAGAAGCGGCCGTAGTTACCGTTTTGCGGTCGGAAGAAGTCTTCCAACGTGAAGATGGCCTTGTAGCCGCCGCCCAGGTCTTCGGCGCCCTTCATCCCCCAATAGGACGTCGACATGCCGCCGCCGCCGACGACCCATGCGCGCTGTCCGCCCGGGAACTGCTGCATGCCCGCCCAGGAATCGACTTGCCCGTAGAGCTGCACGCTCGATTGGGCGTGCGCACCGGCGCCGGCGGTGGCAAAAACGGCAACGGCCGCTATGTTGAGCGTTGTTTTCAGCGTGCGGCTGACGGTGGCTTTCATGAATTCTCCTGTCGTTTGTCAAAAATGAAGCGCGCGAACCGTTCTCGGGGCCGTGGATCGCCTACGTTTCCTTTGGGGCGAGTCCATCGTTACTGGCCATATTTCCGGACAAAAATACGTTCGCTTATTGCCGGTATAGCGATTCGCTTAAACACGCGCCTCGGCAGGGCACACCGCCCGTCGGCGGTGCACGCCGGGGCCGGCTCGCCCGCGCGCGTGCATGGCGATCGGTCCGACAGCCGCGCCTGGCCTCGCTCACAAGCTCGGTCTCGTATCGCTGCCAATAGTGACGCAGGCGCCCGGGGCGCCAAAATGTTTTCGTCTGAGGATGCCTTTATCGAGCCCTCGGCTAGGCATGGCGGGGGCGAAAGTGTGGCGTACTTGCATCACAGCGACACACGCCACACCTGCGGATTCGCCCGATCGGGCGCGATGAAGGAAAGAGAGAAGGAGAATCGGCAAATCGGGGCGGCGAGGCACCGACGTCAGTCGCGGACTGCCTAGTGGCGAACGTGGGCGTGCGTGCGAAGCAAGCAGGTGCTAATTGCGATAGACGGGCGGAGACTCGGACGAGCGGGCGCCCGTAGCGGGCGGATGCGGGGCGCGGTTAACGCCGCGTTCCTCGTTGTAGCGAGCGATGTCGGAACGAATGGAGCCGGCGCGCAAATAAGCCGCCCCGCCTTCCCGCGCGAGCGTGCGCGCCTCTTCGCTGACAGGCCGGTAGAATGGGCCCGCCGGCGCAGCCGAAGCGGCGGGAGCGAGGCGCGGGCCGCCGTGCCCGTACGGGTCCACCGTTACCGCGAACTGACGCCGCGCTGCGCGGCGCGATGCGGTGACACCGGCGGGGTGCTCGGGCGCGCGCGCAGATGCGCGGGCGGCGGTGGTGGATTCGGTAAAGCTCGCCCGCGGCGTAAGCGGCGCGTGCGGCGGCTGGGCGTGGGCGAGCGAAAGCGCAACTGCGCCTAGCGCCGCCGCCGCCCAACGTCCAAAGGTGTTAAAAGCCGAAGCCGCCATAATCGATGCACTCGCCTACCCTCCCCTCGGAGGCCGCCGTGCGCGGCGCGCGCGGCGCGCCTTCTTTACCGGGCGGTCATCAGATAAATCGTGCTCCGAGGGAGTTCGAAGGGTAATTTATGGGGCGGTCGTCAAGGTGTCGAGGCAAAAAGTGTTAGGCGAGCGCCGCCGTTGTAACGCGGTGTTACTGTGCGGTTTTTGTCTGGGAAGCCGCATTCATGCGACGATTTCGGCCGTTTTAGTCACCGCGGTTTCGCTCCGCGTTTTCCCCGCTCTTTTCTGCGCGTTTTTTGCGCAGTGGCTTTTTATCGTTACGAATAATTGCTTATGCGTCGCCTTCCTTTTTGGGTCCCCGACAACTTCACGCTCGCGTTGATCGGCACCGTGCTGCTGGCGAGCCTTTTGCCTTGTCGCGGCGAAACGGCCGTCGCCGTCAATGTGCTGACAAACATCGCGGTCGGCCTGCTGTTCTTCCTGCATGGCGGCAAACTCTCGCGCGAAGCGGTCGTGGCCGGTGCGACACACTGGCGCCTGCACGCCCTCGTCCTGGTCAGCACGTTCGTCATGTTTCCGCTGCTCGGGCTCGCGATGAAGCCGCTTCTCGCTCCCCTCGTCACGCCGGCGCTGTATATGGGGATTCTGTTTCTCTGCACGCTGCCCTCGACGGTCCAATCCTCGATTGCATTTACGTCGATCGCGCGCGGCAACGTGCCGGCTGCCGTCTGCAGCGCCTCGGCATCGAGCCTGCTCGGCATCTTCATCACGCCGGCGCTCGTGAGCCTGATCGTCACGAATCACACCGGCTCGTCGGGCTCGGGCTGGCACACCGTGGGGGCTATCGTCATGCAGTTGCTCGTGCCGTTCGTCGCCGGCCAACTGCTGCGGCCGGTGATCGGACCTTGGCTCGACCGTCATCGGCGCGTGCTGCGCTTCGTCGATCAAGGCTCCATTCTGCTCGTCGTCTATACGGCTTTCAGCGAAGCGGTCAATGAAGGCCTTTGGCATCACCTCCCGCTCGGGGCGCTCGGCGGGCTGTTCGCCATCAATGCACTGCTGCTCGCCGCGGCACTCGGGATCACGACCTTGACGAGCAAACGCCTTGGCTTTAACCGCGAAGACCGCATCACCATCATTTTTTGCGGCTCGAAGAAAAGCCTCGCATCGGGTATTCCGATGGCCAAGGTCATTTTCGCCTCCCAGGCGGTCGGCGCCGTCGTCCTGCCGCTTATGCTGTTCCATCAAATGCAATTGATGGTCTGCGCAGCGCTCGCCCAGCGCTGGTCGAGGCGCGGCCTATCCGGAAAAAATTCGCAGGCGGCCAACGCGCGCACACCCTGAACGTGAGCGTGAACGTACATATTGCGTCGCAGCGCCTTTTCCTCGATCCAAAAAGGCAATTAGCGACGCAACATTTTGCGGCGCGAAAAACGTTTTCGAAGCGGCAAACGTTTGCCGATTTCTCCGATCGCGGACTTCGCGAATGCGCGCGTGCACTCATAGGGTCCCGGTCCACCTATTAACCGCGGGCCTCAATACCCGCCTGCTTTACACTAGAGGGATCGCTCGGTTCACCGCAGCCCCGCACAACTCATAAATCTTATTAAAAGCAGCCCACTCGGCATTTGGCGCTATTAGAATGGCGCCACGAAACGGGGGGCCGATAAGCTTCCTTCGTAAAATGCCGAAGTTTCACGTCCAAGCGAGAAAATAAATGACCGGCGAGGATCGATCTCACGAGGTACGCCAGGAAGCGGCAACGCGCCGCATGCAGCGCAGTCGGGGGCGGCGCGCCAAGACGATCGAGGCGCCGGAGGATAATGAGTCGTTCCAAGATTATGCGGCCCACCGGCTGTGGTCATTCCTTTGCGCCCAGCTTGCGACGGCGCTCGTCGGCTACGTCGTGCTCGTTCTCGGCGACGCCTGGCTCGACAAGCAGCGCATGGCCTCCGCCGCGCTCGCGAGCGCGGTGCCGGCGCTGCCGATGGCGGCCGCGCTCGTCGTCGCCTGCCTGAAAAGCGGGCTGCGCGCGAGCTTGGCGGCGCTCGCTTTCCTCGCCGCGCTCGAAGCCGGCATCGTCCTACATGCGCTGCAATGGGGCGACGGCATGCTCATCGTGCTGCCCGCGTTCGTTCTGATTCCGCTGACGTTCAGTCCCGTACTGCTGCGGGGGTGGGACTTTCCGGCCGCAGCCGTGCTCGCCATAGTCGGGCCGCTCGCGCTCGTCGTCCTGAGCCAACCGCCCGCCGTCGAGGAGTTCGGCGTCGTGTTGTCGATGTTTATCGCCATTTCGACGAGTCTCGTCACGAACCTGTTCGCGCTGCGATCGCAAAAGAAAAGCTTTCGGCTCGAGCGCCAGTTGCGCGCGTTCGCCGACATCGACGAGTTGACGCAACTGCCGCGCCGGCGCCGCGTATTCGAACTCGGTCGCCGTATCCTGCTGCGCGCCGAACGCGTCGGCCAGCCGTTCTCGGTGCTTTATATCGATGCCGACCATTTCAAGGCCGTCAACGACCGCTTCGGTCATGACGCCGGCGATCGTGCGCTGCAGCTGATTGCGCGACATATCCAAGACAGCATGAGGCCGACCGATGTGGCCGGCCGCTTCGGCGGCGAGGAATTCGTCGTACTGCTGCCGGGCACCGACCAGCACGACGCCGCCGTCGTTGCCGAGCGTTTGCGCAAACGGATAGAGGACGCGCGTCACTTCGAAGTGGCGATGACGATCAGCGTCGGCGTCGCGCAACACGCACGGGGGGAGCCGATCGATCGCGTGATCCGGCGGGCCGACACCGCGTTGCTCGATGCGAAAGGCAGCGGACGCAACCGCGTGGTGATCGCCGATCCCCGTCCGGTCAAGGAAGCCGAAACGATGGGACTGGCCGAGCTGCTGTGCGTTGCGACCGATGCCGCGAACGACGCCGTGGCGCAGGCGGGGCGAGAACCGGTCGCCGATTGACGGCGAGCGCGCGGCGGGCGGGCGGCGCAACAAAGCAGGAACAAATAACAGGAAACGACGCTCGCCGGTGCGACGCACCAGCTCGGTGCATCTCGTCACGAAAAATTCATTGAACTCTCAATGGGGGCGGTCGATAAGCCGACTATCCAATTGTTTCGGCTTGCCGCCCCTTCATGCCATTGAGCCCGTCCTTGCCGCTTCGCGAGCGCAGCACCGCCGAACTGATCGCTCGGCGCGCACTTTCCGCGGTCTTCCAGCCAATCGTCGATTTCGATGGCCGCACCATTCTCGGCTACGAAGGCCTCATCCGCGGCCCAGCCGGGTCGCCCCTCGAATCGCCGGAGGCGCTGCTCCGCCAGGCGGCCCACGAGGGGCTGTCAGTCGCCCTCGAACACGCGGCTGCACGCACCTGCGTCACCGCGTTCGCAGGCCTCGGGTGCGACGGCAAGCTGTTCCTGAATTTCGGTGCCGAGGCCCTGGTCGCGCTGGGCAACGCCCGCCAGCGCACAATCGATTGGCTGCAACGGTTCGGCATGAGCGCCGATCGCCTCGTGCTCGAACTGACCGAGCAATGCGCGATCGCCGACGTGGACCGATTTGCCCGCACCGTGGCGGCGCTGCGTGAGACCGGCATCCAGTTCGCGCTCGACGACTATGGCACCGCCAATGCCAGCATGAATCTCTGGGTGCGCCTACAACCGGACATCGTGAAGATCGATCGTTTCTTTATCGACGACATCGCGAACGATCCCCTCAAGTTCGAGGCGGTGCGCGCCATGCAGCAATTCGCGGGGGCAAGCGGCGCGCGCCTCGTCGCCGAAGGTATCGAAAACGCGGCCGATCTCATCGTCGTGCGCGATATGGGCATTGCGCTCGGCCAGGGGTTCTTGTTCGGGCGCCCTAACGCGCGTGCGGCCCCTCATCTCGCCCAAGCCGCGTGCGACGCACTCGGCGCCGGACATATCGCCGTATTTCCAGGCGCGACGCGCAGCCCGATCGCCGCCTCCCCGTCAGGCGGCATGGCCGCCGCGAAGATGATAGTCTCCGCGCCTTCGGTACCTATGAGCGCGACGAACAACGACGTGCTCGCACTCTTTAGCCGCTTGCCGACGCTGCACGCACTGGCCGTGGTCGAGCACGACCAACCGATCGCGCTGATCAACCGGCGCGGCTTCATGGACCGCTATGCGCTGCCCTATCATCGCGAGCTCTTCGGCAAGCGCCCTTGCATGCTGTTTGCCAATGTATCGCCCGTCCTCATCGAAAAGTCGATGACGGTCGAGCAAATGGCCAAGCTGCTCGCAAGCGACGACCAGCGCTATCTCGCCGACGGGTTCGTCATCACCGACGACGGACGTTACGTCGGGCTGGGCACAGGCGAAAGCCTCGTGCGCGCCGTCACCGAGGTACGCATCGAAGCGGCCCGCTACGCCAATCCGCTCACGTTCCTGCCCGGCAACATTCCGATCAGCTCGCACATCGCCCGGCTCATCGCGCACCGGGCGGCTTTCTACGCGTGCTATGTCGACCTCAATCACTTCAAGCCGTTCAACGACCGCTACGGCTATTGGCAAGGCGACGAAGTGCTCAAGTTCGCGGCGACCGTCCTGGCCGACGTGTGCGATCCCACGCGCGATTTCCTCGGTCACGTGGGCGGCGACGACTTTCTGATCCTGTTCCAAAGCGAGGACTGGCAAGCGCGCGCGGCGCGCGCGATCGCAACGTTCAACGCGGGGGCGCTGCGCTTCTACGCCGACGAAGACCGCGCAGCCGGTGGCACGCAGGGGGAAGACAGACGCGGTAATTCAACGTTCTACGGCTTCGTGACCATGGCGATCGGGAGTGTGGGTGTGCATCCGGGCGAGGGCGATGCGCGCTACGGCAGCGAGGAGATCGCATCGGTGGCCGCGCTCGCCAAACATCGCGCAAAGCAAGATGCGAGCGGGCAGTTCGTCGTCGGTCTCGAAGAAGGTGCGGCACTTATCCACCTGCGCGAAACGGCGGTTTAGCAAGTTTTACTAAACAATAAAAAATTCTTGGAACAGCGATATAAGGACGTATAAGGGCAATCCTCTACGTTAGTCGGGGCTCGTTTTTGCAGTTTTTACTATACAATTCGCCGCATCCCGACCCTAGAGACGATCGACGATGGCCACCACGATTCGCGACATCGCCCGCGCGGCGAACGTGTCGATCGGCACGGTGTCGCGTGCGCTCAAAAACCAGCCCGGCCTCTCCGAAGCCACGCGGCTGCGCGTGGTCGAGACGGCACAGCGTCTGGGCTACGATCCCGCGCAATTGCGCCCGCGCATTCGCCGGCTCACCTTCTTGCTGCATCGTCAGCACAACAACTTCGGCGCCAGCCCATTTTTTTCGCACGTGCTGCACGGCGTGGAAGACGCCTGCCGGGCACACGGCATCGTGCCCTCCTTGCTGACGGCCGGGCCGACCGAGGACGTGGCCGAGCAGTTGCGCCTGCACGCGCCCGATGCGATTGCCGTGGCCGGCTTCGTCGAGCCGGAAACCCTCGCGGCCGTGGCGGCGATGCAGCGCCCGCTCGTCTTGATCGATCTATGGGCGCCGAAGATGCGCTCGGTCAACCTCGATAACGCCGCCGGCGCCGCCCTAGCGATGCGGCACCTGTTCGCGCTCGGGCGCAAACGCGTCGCATTCATCGGCGGCTCTCTGGCGCACTACAGCATTGCACAGCGCGCGCTCGGCTATCGGCGTGCATTCTTCGAGGCGGGGCTTCTGTTCGATCCGTCGCTCGAAACATCGATCGACGCCCATATGCCGCCCGATGAAGGCGCCGCACTCGCCATGCAGCGTCTGCTCGACGCGCACGGCCCCGGGCGGCTGCCGAGCGCCGTATTCGCCTACAACGACGTCGCCGCACTCGCCGCCATGCGGGTCGCCCTCGCACGCGGCTTGCGCGTACCCGAGGACATCGCGTTCGTCGGCTTCGACGACATCCCTGCGGCGTCGCACGCCACCCCAGCGCTCACGACGATCGCGGCGGACAAAGAGGCGCTCGGCGCGCGCGGCGTTCAATTGCTGCTGGAAGACACGCCCGGCGAGCTGACGGTGCGATTGCCCGTCCGGCTGATCGAGCGGGCCAGCACGATCGGCAGCACCGGCGCGCAACATGCGCTCGGTGCCGCCGGCATCGAACCGGAAACGACATCATGACGAAGCTCCCCAACGCGAATCGCAGCATCAAGCCGGCGCCCGGCACGCTCCATACCAACGCGATGGTGCCGCCCGTCGACGACTTCCGCGACCGCGCGTTCCTGCTCGAGCATGTAGCCGATACGCTCGCGTTCTACGCACCGACGGTCCACGATCCGTCGGGCGGCTTCTTTCACTATTTCAAAGACGATGGGGCCGTCTATAACCGCACCTCGCGCCATCTGGTGAGCAGTTGTCGCTTCGTCTTCAATTACGCGATGGCGTATCGCCATTTCCGCGACCCTCAATACCTCGACTACGCGCGCCATGGCCTCGCCTTTCTGCGCGATGCGCACTGGGATGCGGAGCACCGCGGGTACGACTGGGAGATCGAGTGGCGCAACCGGGAAAAGCGCACGCTCGACGGCACGCGCCACTGCTACGGCCTCGCGTTCGTGCTGCTGGCGCAGGCGCACGCGGCGATGGCAGGCATCGAGGAGGCTCGGCTGCAGATCGCCGAAACGTTCGAACTGATGGAGCGCCGTTTCTGGGACCCGGCGGCGGGACTCTATGCCGACGAGGCGACGCCCGACTGGCACGTCTCGACCTACCGCGGCCAAAACGCCAACATGCACGCGACAGAGGCGTTGCTCGCGGCCTACGAGGCGACTGGGCACCTCGTCTACCTGAATCGCGCCGAGCGGGTAGCCACGAACATCACCGAACGCCAGGCCCAGCTCTCGCACGGCCTGGTCTGGGAGCACTTCCATGCCGATTGGTCGGTCGACTGGCATTACAACGAGGAAGACAGCTCTAATATCTTTCGTCCGTGGGGCTTTCAGCCCGGGCATCAGACGGAATGGGCCAAGCTGCTGCTGATCCTCGAGCGCCATCGGCCGCTGCCGTGGCTGGTTCCGCGCGCGGTCGAGCTGTTCGACGCTGCGCTCACGCACGCCTGGGACGACGAGCACGGCGGCCTATGTTACGGCTTCGGCCCCGACGGCAAGATCTGCGATCACGACAAGTACTTTTGGGTGCAGGCCGAGACCCTGGCCGCGGCCGCGCTGCTCGGCCACCGTACCGGCAGCGAACGTTTCTGGGACTGGTACGAGGAAATCTGGAGCTATAGCTGGACGCACTTCGTCGATCATCGGCACGGCGCGTGGTATCGCATACTGACGTGCGACAACCGCAAGTACAGTGACGAAAAGAGCCCAGCCGGCAAAACCGACTATCACACGATGGGCGCATGCTACGAAGTGCTCAACGCACTTGGCGAGGCGGGCGCACACGCAAATGCGGACGGGAGCCCGAACGGCCATGACGCTCTAGCCTCAGCGCTACAGTCGGCGAACCGCGCCGGAAATGGCGGGGGCAACGACAGCGGAACCGGCACCGGAAACGGGCGCGGCAAGACAAACGGAAGCGGCGGCAACGGCGGTATGGCGAGCCGCGCTTGAATGGACGAACGCATGGACACCCTTAGCCCAACGAGCACGGCGACCGCCGCGCCACGCCGCGAGCCGGCCGCTTTCCCGCTGTTCGTCAGCGCGGGCGACATTCTCACCGATCTCGTGCGTACCGACGGCTCGCATTGGACTTCGCACCCGGGCGGCGCGGGTTGGAACGTCGCACGCGCAGTGGCACGCCTTGGCGTGCCGACCGCGTTTGCCGGTGCGATCGGCACCGACTGCTTCTCCGATGAACTCTGGCGCGCAAGCGAGGCGGCCGGCCTCGATCTGCGCTTCTTGCAACGGGTCGATCGCGCGCCGCTGCTCGCGATCGTTCATCAAACGCGCCCACCGGCCTACTTCTTCATCGGCGAGGCAAGCGCGGACCTTGCGTTCGATCCCGAATCGCTGCCGGAGGGCTGGATGGGCGGCGTGCGCTGGGCGCATTTCGGCGGCATCAGCCTTGCGCGCGCGCCGCTCTCGGCGACGCTCGCAACGTTGGCGGCCGATCTGCGCGCGCATGGCGTGCAAATCAGCTTCGACCCGAATTACCGCAACCTGATGGAGCACGGCTATCGCCCGATGCTCGAGACGATGGCCTCGCTGGCCCATCTGATCAAAGTATCCGACGAAGATCTACGCTGCCTCTTCGGCACCGACGAAGACGCAGCGCTCGAGACGCTACATACGATGAACCCCGAGGCCACGGTGCTCGTCACGCGCGGCTCGGGCCCGGCCACGCTGATCGCGCCGGGCGAGACCATCGCAGCGATGCCGCCGCGCGTCGAAGCGGTCGATACGGTCGGTGCAGGCGATGCTTCGATCGGTGGCTTGCTCTTTAGCCTGATGCGGCGGCCGGAGCGCGGCTGGCGCGATCATCTGACGTTCGCGCTGGCGGCCGGCGCCGCGGCCTGCAGGCATGCGGGCGCGCATTCGCCGACTCTCGACGAGATCGTCGCGCTGCTTCAATAGAAAATAGTGCGCACGCATCCTAAGGAGCGCGCCGCGCACGTCTGTCCCCCTCGCGGTACCGGCAAACGCGCGCGCGAACGCGGCAGGGCCGGTACACTCCACCGGTGCGTGCTAGCATGAATTCATGCGTCCGGACAGGAGCGTCATCATGGAAGAGCTCACGTACACGAAAGGCATCTACACGGCCACACCGCGCGTGCAGCGGCTCGACGACGGCCGGTTTCAAGGCGTCGTGCATCTTGCGCGCGACGACGCGAGCGAACCCGAGACGACAGTCTACGAAGTCAAAGGGGTGAGCGCCACCGTGACCGAAGCGCTGGAGGAAGCCAAGGCGCTTGCGCACCAAATCCTCGGCGAAATCGAGTTGTAGCGCTGCAGCGGGACGGCGCTCATCGTCGCCCGCCCCTCCCGCTTGGCCAGCGTATCGAAGGATCGCTGAAAGCCGCGACGAATGGCGAACAGGAGGTGCAAGATGGCCGAAGAACTCTTCGTCTACGGTGTCTATTCGATTCATGTGCGGCCCATCGAGCTTGCAGGCTCGCGCTGGGATGCCGAATACGAAATCCGGCAGCACGACAAGCCCATGCAGCGCTGGACGACCATCGGCGGCGACGGCGGCTACGAGAGTATCGCCGAAGCAATCGAATCGGCACGCCAGCAAGCGCAGGCCGATATCGAACACGGTGCCGGCGTGCCTAAGCCAAGGCCGTTCCCCTAGTCGTGTACCGGCCGTACTCGCGCACATTGGCCGTGCGTGCTACGCTGCGCCCGTTTATGACGACGCGCCGTCGCGATGGCAACCGAGACGCACGATACGACTCACCCCGACACCCGCTCGACCCAGGCCCAAGCCGACGGGACATCCCCGAGCGCGGGCGGGCAGGCGCGCGCCGGCGAACCGGCGCACGTGCCACGCTCGCCGCATGCGCGCAGCGTGCCGAAGCGGCGCGTACCGGGGCGAAACAGCGGCCGCGTCCTACGCACGGGCGTAGGCACTATCGTCGCGCACGGCATGCCCGATCGCAAGCGGCTAGACCTTTATCATCGCGCGCTGACGGCCACCTGGCCGGCGTTCTTCGCCTCGCTCGCCGGCTTTTTCATCTTGCTGAACGCCGTGTTCGCGACGCTGTATCTATGCGGCCACGCGCCGATCGCCAATCAAGCGCCCGACGGCTTCGTCGGCGCCTTCTTCTTCAGCGTGGAGACGCTCGCGACGGTCGGCTATGGCGATATGCACCCGCAGACGGTGTATGCGCACGCGATCGCGACGATTGAAATCTTCACCGGGATGTCGAGCATCGCGTTGGCCACGGGCCTCATCTTCGTGCGGTTTTCGCGCCCGCGCGCCCGCATCATTTTTTCGCGCTACGCCGTCGTGCGTCCGCTGGACGGCCAGCCGACGCTGATGCTGCGTGCGGCGAACGCACGCCAAAACGTGATCATCGAAGCGAAGGCCCGACTGCGGTTGATGCGCTATGAAATCACGCCGGAAGGCTACCCGATTTGGCGCATTCGAGACCTCAAGCTCGTGCGCGAACAACATCCGATCTTCTTGCTCGGCTGGACGCTCATGCACGTGATCGACGAAACGAGCCCGCTTTACGGCGAGACAGCCGAAAGCCTAGCCGCTTGCGAAGCGTCCCTCATGTTGATGATCGAAGGCTCGGACGAAACGACGACGCAAATCATGTACGGGCGCACTGCCTTGGCCCACAGCGATATTCGCTGGCAGCACGGCTTCGTCGATTTGCTGCACGACGACGACGAAGGCGTCACGCACATCGATTACACGAAGTTCGACGAGGTCGTGCCGGTCGATGAGATCGACTAAGCCGCGCACACCGAAAAAATCCGCTCGGATTTCGCCGATTGCGCGCACGAATTGCCACGGTGGCACCGTGCCGCAGGCGAGATAGTAAAAATCCTCCCGCGCCGAGGCTCAAGAATAGAGCCTTCGCCGTCCCATGTCGCGGCCCGCGCCGGCCGCTGCCGTGGTCGTTGCATGGGCAAAAGAGAATCGAGGGAGACACCGCCATGACCGCCCGCCTGCCCACCGACGGCACGCCCGCTCTATCCGAGTATCGGCTTACCGATAATCTCACCGCCCAGCACGGGCGCATCTTCCTCACCGGCACCCAGGCACTCGTGCGCATCATGCTGATGCAGCGCGAGCTCGACCGCGCGCGCGGCTGGAACACCGCGGGCTTCGTCAGCGGCTATCGCGGCTCGCCGCTCGGTATGGTCGATCAGCAGATGTGGAAGGCGCAGAAGCTGCTGGACGCAAACGACGTACGCTTTCTACCCGCCATCAACGAAGAACTCGGCGGCACCGCCGTGCTCGGTACTCAGCGCGTGGAGGCCGACCCCGAGCGCACCGTCGATGGCGTCTTCGCCATGTGGTACGGCAAAGGGCCGGGCGTCGATCGCGCCGGCGATGCACTGAAGCACGGGAACGCTTACGGCTCCTCGCCGCACGGCGGCGTGCTAGTCGTGGCCGGCGACGATCACGGCTGCGTCTCGTCGTCGATGCCGCATCAAAGCGACTTCGCGATGATGGCCTGGCACATGCCGATCGTGAACCCGTCGCACATCGCCGATATGCTCGAATTCGGCGCCTACGGCTTCGCCTTGTCGCGCGTCTCGGGCGCGTGGGTCGGTTTCAAAGCGATTTCGGAGACGGTCGAGTCCGGCGCGACCGTCGATCTCGACGCGCTCACGACGCAGTGGAGCGCGCCCGCCGATTTCGCGCCGCCCACCGGGGGCCTGCACAATCGCTGGCCCGATCTGCCGAGCCTGACGATCGAAGCACGACTTGACGCCAAGCTCGACGCGGTGCGTGCGTTCGCTCGCACGAACAGCATCGACAAGTGGATTGCGACAAGCCCGAACGCCGACATCGGCATCGTCACCTGCGGCAAGGCCCATCTCGATCTGATGGAGGCGCTGCGCCGGCTCGATTTGACCGTCGCCGATCTCGCCGAAGCCGGCGTGCGCATTTACAAGGTCGGGCTCTCGTTCCCGCTGGAGATGACGCGCATCGACACGTTCGTCGAAGGCCTGTCGGAAGTGCTCGTCATCGAGGAAAAAGGGCCCGTCGTCGAGCAGCAGATCAAGGATTATCTCTACAACCGGGCGACGGGTACCCGGCCAGCCGTGGTCGGCAAACACGATGCGAGCGGCGCGCCGCTGCTGTCCGCGCTCGGCGAACTGCGCCCGTCGCGCGTGCTGCCGGTCTTCGCTCAATGGCTGGCGCGCCATAAGCCCGCGCTCGATCGACGCGATCGCGTCGTCGATCTCGTCGCGCCGACGATCCTCTCGAACGCCGCCGATGCCGTGCGCCGCACGCCGTATTTTTGCTCGGGCTGTCCGCACAATACGTCGACCAAGGTACCCGAAGGCTCGATCGCCCAAGCCGGCATCGGCTGCCACTTCATGGCATCGTGGATGGACCGCGGCACGACGGGCCTGATCCAGATGGGCGGCGAAGGCGTCGACTGGGCTGCCCATTCGATGTTCACGAAGACGCAACACGTGTTTCAGAACCTGGGCGACGGCACCTACTTTCATTCGGGCATCCTCGCCATCCGCCAGGCCGTGGCGGCGAACACGAACATCACCTACAAGATCCTTTATAACGACGCGGTGGCCATGACAGGCGGACAACCGGTCGACGGCAGCATCTCCGTGCCGCAGATCGCGCGTCAAGTCGAAGCCGAGGGCGTGTCGCGTTTTGTCGTCGTATCGGACGAGCCTGAGAAGTACGACGGCCATCACGGGCAGTTCCCGAAGGGCACGACGTTTCACCATCGCCGCGAACTCGATGCCGTGCAGCGCGCGCTACGCGAAACGCCCGGCGTAACGGTCCTCATCTACGACCAAACCTGCGCCGCCGAAAAACGCCGCCGCCGCAAGAAGGGGGAATTCCCCGATCCCGACAAACGCCTGTTCATCAACGAGGCCGTGTGCGAAGGCTGTGGCGATTGCGGCGTGCAGTCGAACTGTCTATCGGTCGAACCGGTCGAAACGCCGCTCGGGCGCAAGCGCCGCATCGACCAATCGTCTTGCAACAAGGACTTTTCTTGCGTGAACGGCTTTTGTCCGAGCTTCGTGACGATCGAAGGGGGCAAGCTCAAGAAGGCCGCCGGCGCCGCATTCGACGAAGCCGCACTTACCCGCAGCGTCGATGCGCTGCCGCTGCCGCACACAGGCCTTGCCGCCGCACCGTACGACATCCTCGTGACAGGCGTGGGCGGTACCGGCGTCGTCACGGTCGGCGCGCTGATCAGCATGGCGGCGCACCTGGAGGGCAAGAGCGCGTCGGTGCTCGACTTCATGGGCTTTGCGCAAAAGGGCGGCGCGGTACTCTCGTTCGTGCGCTTCGCGGCGCGCGACGAATGGCTCAATCAAGTGCGCATCGACACGCAGCAAGCGGATGTGCTGCTTGCGTGCGACATGGTGGTCGGCGCGAGCGCCGATGCACTGCAGACGGTGCGCCATGGCCGCACCCGAATCGTCGTCAACACGCATCGGATTCCCAATGCCGAGTTCGTGAACCATCCCGACGCAAGCCTGCACGCCGAAGCGCTGATCGACAAAATGCGGCATGCGGCAGGCGCCGAGTTGATGTCGACGTGCGACGCTCAGGCGCTCGCGGGCCAGTTCCTCGGCGATACGATCGGCGCGAATCTGCTGATGCTCGGGTTCGCGTGGCAGCTCGGGCTCGTGCCGGTTTCGCACGCGGCGCTCATGCGCGCGGTCGAGTTGAACAATGTCGCCGTGCCAATGAACAAACTCGCGTTCGCCGTGGGTCGGCTGGCCGCTGCCCATCCCGCCGAGCTCGACGCGCTATGGGCCGAGCGTCATGCCGCACGAAGCGGGAAACAGGGTGCTGGCGTGGCGAGCGTAGCCGGGCAAAAACGCGACGAACGCACCGAACTCGATGCGCTCGTTGCCGACCGCGAGGCGCGTCTTGCAGGCTACGGAGGCCCGCGCTACGTGGAGCGGTACCGCTCGCTGGTCGCGCAAGCACGTGCGGCGCAAGCAAGCGTGCCGGAAGCTGTCGACGTCGCACGCACTGTCGCCACGACGTTCTATCGGCTGCTCGCGGTCAAGGACGAATACGAAGTGGCTCGCCTGCACACCGATCCCGCGTTCCGCGAGGCGCTCGAAGCGCAGTTCGAAGGCACGGCCGGTAAAGATTTTCGCGTGAAGTTCAATCTGGCTCCGCCCACGCTCGCCAAGCCCCGGGCAGGCGAGGCGCCGCGCAAGCAGACCTTCGGCCAGTGGCTGTGGCCCGTACTCGGCATGCTCGCAAAATGGCGCGGCCTGCGCGGCACCGCGTTCGATCCATTCGGCCGCACGGCGGAACGCCGCATGGAACGTGCACTGGCCGACGACTATGAAACGACGATGCGGCGCGCCTTCGCGGCACTGACTGCGTCCAACGCGCAAGAGGTCGTGAAGCTGGCCGAGCTCCATGCCGGAATACGCGGCTATGGCCACGTGAAGTTGCGCAACCTCGCAAGCGTAAAGCGCAGCGAGCGCGAATTCGCAGCGCGCCTAGGTGTGGATGCAGCGACGAGCGCGGCCGTGCAGCACGCGCTTGACGAAATGAAAGGCGCCGGCTCGCTGCGCGGCATTCCGGTTGTGGTCGCAAAGTAAGCGCGACTCAACGAGCGCTGCACCGACACGACGGGGGGCGCTTCGCAGGCGGGAACCGCGCAGCGCAAGCGGCTCATCTTGCCGCTTGCCGCTGCGAGGGAAATGGCGAGCTGGGCGGCAGGGATGCCGTCTGGCTCGTATGCCGCTACTTCGGCGAAATCCAACGCCCGTTCGGGTCGAGCTCCCGATAGGCCCGGAAGCCGCCCTTTTCTACGATGACGGCCATATAAACGGCCTTCGTGCGGTCGCCTTTGTCGTTGAAGGAAATATCGCCCGTCGCCCCCTTGAAGTCCGACACCTTGTGCAAGGCCGCGACAATGTCGGCGGGCTTCGTCGATTTCGCATCGGCAATCGCCTTTGCCGTCACGCGCACGGCATCGTATTCATAGATCGAGTACGGCCCGGGCCCGACGCCATACGCCTTCTTGTAGTCCGCGACGAAGCTGCGCGCCTTGGGGCCCGTCAGGAACTGCGGCAATGGCGCCGTCGTACAAATCATGCCTTTCGCGGCCTCGCCCGCCGTCTTGATCAGCGCGGGTTCGGTCGTCCCGTCCCCGCCCATCAAGTACTTGACCGGCAGCTTCAGTTGCCGAACATCCTTCGCGAGCGACGCCGCCTCGGGGTAATAGCCCGTGTAATAGACAATGTCGGGTTTCAGTGCGGCGACCTGCTTGGCCACGTCGGCATAATCCATTTGCCCCGGCGTCACGGCATCGTCATACACCACGTCGATGCCCTGCTTTTTGAGCGCATCGACGGTATTGTCCGCCAGCCCCTTCGAATAGGTCGTGCTGTCGTTGATAACCGCGACCGTCTTCGCATGCAGGACTTCTTTCATGAGCTTTGCCGCGAACGGCCCTTGCTCGTCGTCGCGCCCGATCGTGCGAAACGCGTTGTCCCAGCCCTTCTCCGTGAGCGCCGGATTCGTCGACGCATCCATCACGTAAGCGACACCCGCATCGTGGAAAACGCGCAACTCGGGCAGCGCCGCGCTCGAGCAATAGCCGCCCGCTACCGCCACGACGCCTTTGGCGATGAGCGTCTGGGCAGCTTGCGCCGCCTTGTCGGCATCGCACCCGTCGTCCTCTTGCACGAGCTCGATCTTCTTGCCGAGCACGCCGCCGCGTTTATTGATATCGTCGAGCGCAAGCTGCGCACCGTTGAGAATGTCCTTGCCTGCCCCCTCGTAGCCGCCCGATAGCGGCACCGGCACGCCGATCTTGATCGTCTCTTGCGCCAGTGCCGTGCGAGGCGCGGCCGCAATCGATAACGCAGCCGCGCCCATGCCGGCGAGCGCCGCCTGTCGTACCCCATCGAGCGCGCGCGATGCGCCGCTATGCCGAACCGTCATGTCTGTGCTCCTTTCCTTTTGCTTGTTATCTAGGCAAGCGCGTGTCGGCATGGAGTACGGCAAGCTATGAGCCGCCGTCGCGGACACGCGCATTGCAAGTAGCAATACGCGCGCCTCGCACCGGTTTCCCACGGGGATAGCCGATCGCGCCTACTCTGATGATAGGCGTGGAACACGCCAGATCAAGCCGGCCAGCAAAAGGACATGACGGCGCACAGGCAAAGACGCCCCGCGAACGCTCAAACGCGTTGCTCGGCGTCCTGCCAATCGATGTCGCCGCAAAGCACGCAGAGGCGTTCGCCGATGTGTAAGGCCATCGACAGCGTCACGCAAGGCTGCGCTTCGTTGATCGACAGGTACGGCTGGGTGGCATGCACGCGATCGGGCCTATCGATCGCGGTATGGAAGTACGGGCGGCGCATCCAATTGGCACCCTGCGCATCGGCGACGGGCAGAAAGCGCGCTTCTTGGCCTGCGCGATCCGCACGCAGGACGACGTTCCGGCCCGTCTGACGGCCTTGCGCATCGAGCAAAAAGCAACGCGCCGCATGATCGAGCGCGAGGAAATTCCAACACACCTCCTCGAGCGGCTCGCCTTGGGCAAGGCGCTCGCCGGCTCGCTCGAACGCGCGCAAATACGGCGCGAGCTTGCCCGCACGCCCACGCTCGCGGGCCTCGCCTTGCTCGCGATGCTGCTCGGCCAGTGCCGCGATGCGTTCGGCCGCATAGGCGCTGTCGGCCGCCGCGGGGCCGGGCCGCCCGAAGTGGAAACCCTGGACGAAGTCGGCATCGCACGAAAATGCGAGCTGCGCCTCGTATTCGGTCTCGACGCCTTCGATGAGCACGAGCTTGCCCGCCTCGTGCAGCATCGCGACGAAGCCCGGCAAGATCGCCGCCGCCTGTGTGCGATGGGCCGCTTGCGAAAGCATCATGCGATCGACCTTCACGATGTCGGGATCGAGTTGCCATATCCGCTCGAGATTCGAATCGCCCGCGCCGAAATCGTCGAGCGCGATCAAGAAGCCCTGCTCGCGAAAACGGCGCGCTTCTTCGGCAAGCTTATCGAAATCCTCGGCTCGCACGGCCTGCAACTCGAGCACAATGCGGCGCGGCGACAAATCCAAGCGGTCGAGATGGGCACGGAATGCGGCCGCGTGATACGAATCGGCCAGCGCGCCCGAGTGAACGTTCAGGAACAACCATTCGCGCTCGGCGTGCAGTGTCTTGAAGTTTTCCAAATGAAGCGATTGCGCAAGACGGTCGACGTAATGCAGCTCGCCTTGGCGCGCGGCATCGCCGAATACGTCGAGCGGCGGCACCGGACGATCGAAGATGTCATGCGCGCGCAGCAAGCCCTCGTAGCCCACGGCACGCAAGTGCGACAGGCTGAAGATCGGCTGAAATACGCTCGTGAGCGTGAGATCGCGATGACGCAGCGCATAGCGCTGCAACCCCGACGCCACATCCGCTTCGAGCGACGGCGACGCACCGGCGCTGGGCTCATGCACCGACATCACCATGGCGATCTCCCGGCACGATGGCCGTGCACGTCGTGCACCGCACGCGCGCATGGAATAAAACGACAGATGAACGACCTCATCGACGGCTCCCTCGGTTCTTTTTTACTATTTACTATTAAGGCAGCGCTGACGAAAGCAAGGTCCGTGCGAGCGCAGCCTCGACGAGGGGCGCCGCGGGCGAGCGCAACGGGCAGGACGCCCGAAGCCGGCGGGCGATACGCGGGGCGGCGACCGCCGCGAGGGCTACCGCTCGCGCCTGAGCGGGCGATCGCACCTGCGCGGCGCCTGCACCGTCACGGTGCGGCTGGCCGCCGGGCGGGCACCGTTGCGGCGCTTAGAGCACCGCAGAGCGCGCCAACTCGCCGCGCAGCAGCGCATAGAGCAAAATCGCCCCGAACGTGGCCGTGCCGATGCCGCCGAGCGCGAATCCGCCCACTTGCAGCGAGAAGTTGCCGGCACCGACGACGAGTGTGACGGCCGCAACGATCAGATTGCGGTTATCCGAGAAGTCGACCTTGTTGACCACCCAAATGCGGGCGCCCGTTACCGCGATGAGCCCGAACACGACGATCGATACGCCGCCCAGTACAGGGCCGGGGATCGTTTCGATCAGTGCGCCGAATTTCGGCGAGAAGCCGAGCACGAGCGCGATCGCGGCCGCCACGACGAACACGAGCGTCGAATAAATTTTTGTCACCGCCATGACGCCGATGTTCTCCGCATACGTTGTCACGCCGGTGCCGCCGGCAAAGCCCGAAACGACAGTCGCAAGGCCGTCGCCGACGAACGCACGGCCGATGTAGCGATCGAGGTCCTGTCCGGTCATGGCACTGACGGCCTTGATGTGCCCGAGGTTTTCGGCCACGAGAATCACGGCGACGGGTGCCAGCAACAGCATTGCGTGCGGATCGAAGACGGGCGCGGAAAAGTGCGGCATACCGAACCACGGGGCATGAGCGACGATCGAGAAATCGATCGGCTTGCCGAGGCCCATGCCATTGGCGGCGATGGCGTAGAGCGCATAAGCGATCAACAGCCCCACCAGAATGAGCAGGCGCTGCACCATGCCGCGCGTGAACACGGCGACAATCCCGACGCTGAGCACGGTAACCACGGCCATCCACGAATCGAATATCGAGCCGCTCACGCCCTTGACGGCGATCGGCGCCAGATTGAGCCCGATGACCGCCACGATCGAGCCCGTGACGACGGGCGGCATCAGCGTTTCGATCCATTTCGTGCCGACCGCGCCGACGATGAGCCCGATGACCGCATACACGACGCCACAGACGATGATGCCGCCCAGCGCGACCGGCAGGTTCATGTTCGGGCCGTGCCCCGCATAGCCCGTGACGGCGATGACGAGGCCGATGAACGAGAAGCTCGAGCCGAGGTAGCTCGGCACTCGCCCGCCAACGAGCACGAAGAACAGCAGCGTGCCGATGCCGGACATGAAGATGCACAGATTCGGATCGAAGCCCATCAGCAGCGGGGCCAACACGGTCGAGCCGAACATTGCAACGACGTGTTGAATGCCCATCGCGAACGTCTGCGGCCAGGGCAGACGTTCGTCGGGCGCGACGACGCGGCCCTCGGCGGCGCTCGGCGCGATGCGCCAGCGCGGAAAATAAGATTCGGCCATGCTGGTTGGGCTCCTTTCTCGCGTGGGGATGGGTCGCGCCGCCTCGTCGCGGCGGCACATTGGAATCACGCGAGTGTAAGGACGGCAATCACCCGTGACAAGCGATCCGGGACCCTAGGGTTGCCGTTTGCTGTTTTGCCGTTTTGCCGTTTTCTTTAGCTGCCCAGTTCGAAAACCGCGACCGCCGCCTTCAAGTGTCCGGCTTGCTCGGCCATCGACCCGGCCGCGGCGGCGGCCTGCTCCACAAGCGCGGCGTTTTGCTGCGTCGTATGGTCCATCTGCGAGACAGCGAGCGTTACTTGCTCGATGCCTTTGCTCTGCTCGCCGGAGGCGGCCGAGATCTCGCCGATGATGTCGTTCACGCGCTGCACAGCTTGCACGACTTCGGTCATCGTCGCGCCCGCCCGCTCGGCCAGATCGGCGCCGCTGTCAACGCGCGTTGTCGATGCTTCGATCAGGTCCTTGATCTCTTTCGCCGAGACGGCGCTGCGCTGCGCCAAGCTGCGCACTTCGCCGGCCACGACCGCAAAGCCGCGGCCCTGCTCGCCCGCGCGTGCCGCTTCCACGGCCGCGTTGAGCGCGAGGATGTTCGTCTGGAACGCAATGCCTTCGATCGCGGCGATGATGTCGGTCATGCGCTTGGAGCCCTTTGCGAGCGCGCGCATCGTGTCGACCACCTCGCTTACGAGGCTGCCGCTCTGGATCGCCACTTCGGACGCCGCGCCGGCCAGCGTGCTGGCTTGACGCGCATTGTCGGCGTTATGACGCACGGTCGAACTCAATTGCTCCATGCTCGACGCCGTTTCTTGCAACGCCGCCGCTTCTTGTTCCGTTCGATGCGACAAATCGGCATTGCCGCGCGCGAGTTGCTGCGATGCGCCGGCGATGGCTTCGCTCGAGTTGCCGATGCGGGCAACGATCTGGGCAAGGCGATCGCGCATGTCCTTGAGCGCCCACAATAGGCTCGATCGATCGCCGGCGCGCGTGTCGATGCGCACGGACAGATAACCCGCCGCGATGCGGTTCGCGATATGCGCGGCATAGCCCGGTTCGCCGCCGAGCTGCCGCGAAAGGCGATGCGCGATGAGCCAAGCGAGTGCCGCACCCGCGACCAGCGAGGCACCCATGAACGCAATCATCACGGCGCGCATCGATTCAAAGCGTGTCGTCGATTCGGCAACGCTGTCGGTCGCGGTCGCGTGCTTATAGCGAATGGCCGCCTCCAACGACCCGCGAAGCGCATCGCTGGCCGCGATCACCTCGCGCACCATTTCCGCGTTGTCGAGGCCGGCGGGCATCGTCTCTGCGCCGTCCTGCATGCGAATAAACCTGTCCCAGGCCTGCTCCTTCGCGCGCACCTCCGCCACCGCTTCGCGGCCCCGATCGCTCGTCGTGGTCTGCGCAAAGCGGTCGAGGTTTTGATGAATGGAGACGAGCGCGTCCGCCATCCGTTGTTGCAGCCGGTGCTTGGCGGCGGCATCGGCAGCAAAGCCGAGGTTCGCACCGGAGAGATCGGCGTCGAGCCGATACTTGTTCGCCTCTTCGATGGCGTAAAGACCATCCATCTGGTCGGTGCCCAGACCCGCGGCGAGACCGTGCATCGCCGCGATCCCCCAAACGCCCACGCCGCCGACAATCATGCCGAGCCCAATGACCACGGCGAAAGCACATAACAACTTGCTCAACACCGACATGCGGTCGAGTCGATTCATTTCGGTCCCCACCCATTTCAAGAAGAGCGAGCCTCGGCGAATCGGATGGCCGGCGCACTCGTGCTTGATTACGGCAGAACCGCCGCGACTTTTATACGCGTATTCCGCAAATAACGGTGGGTGTATATCTAGGGCGAAACCCAGTTGGACTTAAATCCACACGTCGTTGGGGGCCGTGCGTTCGTTGCGCGCATCGCCCGTATTGAGCACACCGCAGGGCTCGATCAACATGACGCTCGCTTCGCGCTCCGCGTACGGCTTGTGTTCGACGCCGCGCGGGACGACGTAGAGATCACCCGCGCGCAAATGCACGGGACCGTCGCGCAGATCGATACGCAGTTCGCCATCGACGATGAAGAATGTCTCGTCGGTATCGGCGTGGCTGTGCCAAACGAAATCGCCCTGCAGTTTCACGAGCTTGAATTGATAGTCGTTCATCTGCGCGACGACGCGCGGTGTCCATTGATCGGTGACAAGACGCAACTTGTCGCGCAAATTGACGATCGTGCCCACGCCTTGGCGCATTGCCTGCGCCGTATCGTTTGCCTGCACAGGGGTATCCGCCATGACTGCTCCTTTCTCGCTGTTAGATAAGAGACGCAGTCAATCGTAGCGCGCTTAGTGCAACGCTAACAGTCACAGTTTCTTGCCTCGACGACCAGCACAGTTTGTGCGGCCGCGGCATGCGGATGCCTTACGGGGGTCAAGACATCGTCGAGCGCTGCGCGGCTTCCCCGCGCTCACAGCATAGAACCCGATACGCACCGACCGGAAACGCATCGATGAATCGCCGGAATATATTGATCGGCTCACAGCGCACGCCGCAGGTGAAGGCGTCGAAGAACGCGCGTCCTTCAGCCGGATAGGTATGCAGCGAT
>Ga0207667_10002017_pt1 | contig 25487 bp, 22 predicted proteins | sample KBSCornC52_FD_184301 | JGI IMG/M metagenome (GOLD analysis project Ga0207667, IMG submission 184301) | Corn rhizosphere microbial communities from Kellogg Biological Station, Michigan, USA - KBS Corn C5-2 (SPAdes) (version 2) | ecosystem: Host-associated > Plants > Roots > Rhizosphere > Soil ...
AAGGTATCGAGGAACCGGGTCCAGACCGCGCGCGGCGCCGCGTCCGGCGCGATGAATTCATCGGGAATTCCCGGCAGCCGAACATAGTCGCGCGTCCACTGCGCCACCCGCCGATTGGCCGGACGGGTCTTGTTTCCCTGACTGCTTGTCCGGCTGCTTTGCTGGCCGTCGTGTCCCGCCATTCCGACTCTCCTGCCCAAGGCCCATTTTAATGGAGCAGTGGCGTCCTCAAGTCGAGGGTCAATGGGAATTCAATGGTGCGCTCCTCGCGCGGCGGATCGATCTTGCCGGGCGTATGGCCATGATCCTGAAACCGGGCAAGCCGCCGCGCCTCGGCTTCGTAGGAATTGACCGGTTTGGTCTCGTAGCTGCGCCCGCCGGGGTGGGCGACATGATAGACGCAGCCGCCCAGCGACCGGCCGTTCCAGACATCAATTAGATCGAAGGTCAACGGCGCGTGCACCGGAATCGTCGGGTGCAGCCCGGAGGCCGGCTGCCATGCCTTGAAGCGGACGCCCGCGACCGCCTCGCCGGAGCGGCCGGTTTCCGTCATCGGCATCCGCCTGCCGTTGCAGGTGACGGCGTGGCGGCCTTCGACAAAGCCTGACGCCTTGACCTGCAGCCGCTCCACCGAGGAATCGACATAACGCACGGTACCCCCGGCCGAGCCCTCCTCGCCGAGCACGTGCCACGGCTCCAACGCCTGGCGCACCTCCAGCGCGACGCCGCCATGATGGACCCGGCCGAACACTGGAAATCGGAATTCGAGCTGTGCCGCGTACCATTCAGGCGAAAAATCGTAACCGGACTGTTTCAGCTCCGCGAGCACGTTCAAAAAGTCCTCCCACAGGAAATGCGGCAGCATGAAACGATCATGCAGCGTCGTGCCCCAGCGCACGAACCTGCCCTGCTGCGGCTCGCGCCAGAGCTTTGCGATCAGCGCGCGGATCAGCAATTGCTGCGCCAAGCTCATGCGCGGGTCCGGCGGCATTTCCAACGCGCGGAACTCGACCAGGCCGAGCCGGCCGGTGGCGCCGTCGGGCGAATAGAGCTTGTCGATGCAGATTTCGGCGCGGTGGGTGTTGCCGGTGATGTCAACCAGGATGTGCCGGAACAGTCGATCCACCAGCCACAGCGGGGCTTTGATTCCCGGCGGCGGCACATGGGCCAGCGCGATTTCCAGTTCATAAAGGCCGTCATGCCGGGCCTCGTCGATGCGCGGCGCCTGGCTGGTGGGACCGATGAACATGCCCGAGAACAAATAAGACAGCGACGGATGCCGCTGCCAGTACAGCACGAGGCTCTTCAGCAAATCCGGACGGCGCAGGAACGGCGAATCCGCCGGCGTGGCGCCGCCGACCACCACATGATTGCCGCCGCCGGTGCCGGTGTGCCGGCCGTCGACGAGATATTTGTTGGCGCCGAGCCCGACCTGGGCGGCGTCTTCGTACAGGCCAAAGGTGATATCGACGGCTTCGCGCCAGCTCGACGCCGGCTGGATGTTGATCTCGATCACGCCGGGATCGGGCGTCACCTTGATCACCTCGACGCGCGGATCGAATGGCGGCGGATAACCCTCGACATGGACCTGCATCCGCATTTCTTCGGCGGTCGCCTCTACTGCGGTGACCAGTTCGAGATAATCCTCCAGTCGCTCCACCGGCGGCATGAACGCGCACAGAATGCCGTCGCGGATCTCGATCGACATCGCGGTGCGCACGCCGCCCGATCTGAGCTGCTGTTCCTGTACCTCTTGGTGCGCCGCGCTTTCGGACGGCGCTGTCGCGTCGTACACCGGCAGCGCTTCGCGCGGCTCCAGCGGATCCTGCTCGACGATGTAGGGAAAATCTTCCGCAGGGATATGCGGCAACGAGGCGATCGGCAGCCGCAGCCCCAGCGGCGAATCGCCCGGCGTCAGGAACAAATTGCCGCGGCGCAATTTCCAGCGCTCGCTCTTCCAGCGTCCGGCATCGGCATTCCAGCGCTGGATCGGCAAAACGAAACCCTTGGGAACGTTGAGCCCCTGATCGAACACCCGCGCCATCCGCGAGCGCTCTTCCGGATCGGACAATTTGGAATCGCTGGGATCGACATTCGGCGGCAGGCCGGCTTCCTTCTGCAGCCAGTGGCTCGGGTCTTCGAACGCCGGCATGATGAATTCGGAATCGACGCCGAGTTTTTCCGCGGTGCCTTCCGCGAAGCGCGCGGCGTCCTCGATACCGCACTTGCGCGGGTTCTCGATGGTCGCAATCAAATCCGAATTCTTCCAGATCGGCATACCATCCTTGCGCCAATAGAGGCCGAACGCCCAGCGCGGCAGGCTCTCGCCCGGATACCATTTCCCCTGCCCGTAATGCAGCAGGCCGCCCGGCGCGAACCGCGTCCGCAACTTGCGAATGAGATCGTCGGCGAGGCCGCGCTTGGTCGGTCCGACCGCGGCGATATTCCATTCCGGCGATTCCAGATCGTCGACGGAAACGAAGGTCGGCTCGCCGCCCATGGTCAAGCGTACGTCGTCAGCTTGCAAATCGGCATCGACCTGCTCGCCGAGCTTGTCGAGGCGCGCCCAGGAATCGTCGGAGAACGGCCGGGTGATCCGCGGCGCCTCACGGATGCGCCTGACGTTCATCTCGAAGCCGAACTCGACCTCGGCGAATCCGACCGCGCCACTGATCGGCGCCGCCGAGCGATAATGCGGCGTGGCGGCGACGGGAATGTGCCCCTCGCCGGTCAGCATGCCCGAGGTAACGTCGAACCCGATCCAGCCCGCGCCGGGAAGATAGACCTCGGCCCAGGCGTGCAAATCCGTAAAATCGTTCTCGACCTCGCGCGGCCCTTCTACGGGATCGATGTCGGGGCGCAGCTGAATGAGGTAGCCGGAGACGAAACGGGCGGCGAGTCCGAGGTGCCGCAAGGTTTGAATGAGTAGCCACGCCGAGTCGCGGCACGATCCGGCACCCGAGGCCAGCGTCTGCTCCGGCGTCTGGATGCCCGGCTCCATGCGAATGATGTAACGAACCTTCCTTTGCAGTTGCGCGTTGAGCTCGACCAGGAAATTGACCGTGCTCGGCGCCTCGCGCGGAATGCCGGCGAGGTAAGCTGAAAACAGCGGTCCGGGCTCAATGGTTGCGAGATAAGGCGCGAGTTCGGTCTTGAGATCGTTGGGATAGGCGAACGGAAAACTATCGGCGTAGGGCTCGACGAAGAAATCGAACGGATTGATCACGGTCATCTGCGCCGTGAAATCGACCTCGATCTTCAACTCGGTGGCCTTGTCGGGGAAGACAAAGCGCGCGAGCCAGTTGCCTTGCGGGTCCTGCTGCCAGTTCACGAAATGATTTGTCGGCGTGACCTTGAGCGAATAGCTCAGGATCGGCGTGCGCGTGTGCGGCGCCGGCCGCAGGCGAATGGTTTGAGGGCCGAGATCGATCGGACGGTCATATTTGTAGTGCGTGACGTGATGTAGTGCGACGAAGATCGACACAGCCAGTCCACTCCAGCAGCTTTTTTAAGCAGAACACTGGTTCCGGCTGACATCAAGCACTAACAACGGGCAGCGATTGCCTAAGCGGCGTGCGGATTGTGGTGTTCCCCGATATCCGTCGTCCCTGCGAACGCAGGGACCCATAACCGCGGGCGTCAATGGTTAAAAGGCAGTAGTCCAACACCGCGCTCGAATCGATAGGCCGCGGTGTATGGGTCCCTGCGTTCGCAGGGACGACGCAAGAAAGAGGTCGTCCGCGATCGTCGCCCTACATCGTCGCCCCAAGCACCCAGGGTGCGAATTCGGCGCCGCCGAAGTCAAAACTTTCGCTCTTGGTAGGCTGTCCCGAGGCGGTCTTCAGCATCAGGTCGAAAATGCGCTGGCCGCATTGCTGCACCGTCTCCTCGCCATCAAGGATGGTGCCGCAATTGACGTCCATGTCGTCTTCCATGCGCCTGAACATCGCCGAATTGGTCGCAAGCTTGATCGAGGGGGCGGGCTTGCAGCCGAATACGCTGCCGCGGCCGGTGGTGAAGCACACAAGGTTGGCGCCGCCGGCCACCTGCCCGGTCGCCGCGACCGGGTCGTAGCCCGGCGTGTCCATGAAGACAAAACCCTTCTTGGTGACCGCTTCGGCGTAGTTCACGACATCCACGAGGTTGGTGCTGCCGGCCTTCGCCATCGCGCCGAGCGATTTTTCCAGGATCGTGGTCAGTCCGCCGGCCTTATTGCCGGGGCTTGGATTGGCGTTCATCTCGGCGCCTTCCCGCGCCGTGTATTCCTCCCACCAGCGCATCAACGCCACCAGCTTTTCGCCGACCTCGCGGCTGACCGCGCGACGCGTCAGCAGATGCTCGGCGCCATAGGTCTCCGGCGTTTCCGACAGGATCACGGTGCCGCCGTGCCGCACCAGAAGATCGCTCGCAGCCCCCAGCGCCGGATTGGCGGAGACGCCGGAATAGCCGTCGGAGCCGCCGCATTGCAGCGCCACCGTCAACTCGCTGGCCGCGACCTTCTCGCGCTTGACATTGTTCGCATCGGTGAGCGCCTCGCGCACAAAGGCGACGCCGGCTTCCACGGTCTTGCGGGTGCCGCCGATTTCCTGAATTTCCAGTTCGCGCAGCCGCCCTGCGAGCTTCTGCTCTTTCATCAGCCCGCCGATCTGGTTGACCTCGCAGCCCAGGCCCAGCACGACCACGGCGGAAAAATTCGCATGCCGCGCATAGCCGCCAAGGGTGCGGCGCAGGATCGTCAGCGGTTCGTCCTGCGTCATGCCGCAGCCGGTCTTGTGGGTGAGCGCAACCACGCCATCGACGTTGGGGAAATCGGCCAGCGGATTATCGTGCGTGAACGGATTCTTCTTGAAGATATCCGCGACCATGCCGGCGACATGCGCGCTGCAATTCACCGACGTGAGGATGCCGATGTAGTTGCGGGTCGCAACGCGCCCATCGGGACGGCGGATGCCGTCGAAAGTCGCGGGCAGATCGAAGTTCGGCGTCGGCGTGACGTCGACGCCGAAGGCATAGTCCTTGGCGAAATCGCCCATGCCGCAGTTCTGGGTATGGACATGCTGGCCCGGCGCGATCGAGGATGTCGCAAAGCCGATGATCTGGCCGTAACGGCGGATCGGCTCGCCGGTCGCGATGGCGCGGGTCGCAACCTTGTGGCCCGCCGGAATGCGCTCGACCGTGGTCACGCCCTCCGCCACCACGGTGCCGGACGGAATGCTCGAGCGCGCGATCAGCACGCCATCATCGGGATGCAGTCGGATGACGGGGGCTGGGGCCATGTGGGTGTCTCCTTGGTGAAGCTAGCGAGTAGCGAATGGCGAATAGCGCTACTTCCACTCGCTACTTCCTATTCGCCATTCGCCCCTTGGTACATTTACGCCTTGCCGTTCGAATCCTTGCGGGTCTGCGCCACCTGCATCTTGGCGTAGGTCATCATCAGCCCGCTCTCGTTCGACAGCGTCACCAGCTTGAAACCCATGTTGATCGCCTTGGTGGCGCCGACCGCGCCGCTGCAGTGAATGCCGGGATAGAGGCCGCGCTTGCCGCACTCTTTCACGATCTTCTCATAAATCTTGAGAATTTCCGGTTCTTCACGGTCGAGCTTCGGCACCAGACCGTAGGATAAGCCGAGATCGGAGGGACCGATATAGACGCCGTTGATGCCCTCGACATCGAGGATCGATTCCATGTTCTCGACCGCGGTCTTGGTTTCCATCATCGGGAGCAACACGATCTCCTCGTTCGCGGTCTGCTGATAGGTGCCGGCCGAACCATACATGCCGGAACGGATCGGGCCGTTGGAGCGCGTGCCGCGCGGCGGATATTTGCTGTAGGCGACAAGGTTCTCGGCTTCCTGCCTGGTGTTGATCATCGGGCAGATCACGCCATAGGCGCCGCCATCAAGCACCTTGCCGATGATGCCGGGCTCGTTCCAGGGCACGCGGACCATCGGCGTCACCGGATGTCCATTCATCGCCTGGAAGCATTGCACCATCGACTGGTAATCCTGCACGCCGTGCTGCATGTCGACGGTGACGCTGTCGAACCCGCACTGCGCGATCACTTCGGCGGAAAACCCCGATGGAATCGCAAGCCAGGCGTTTACCACGGTCTTGCCCGAAGCCCAGACTTTCTTGACGTTGTTTGCCATTGGTCGCGTTTCCTTTTTTCGTTCGTTGTCGTTGGCGGTGGAATTTCTCTGCGAATTTTCCAGAACGGTCCGAGCGGTCAGCTCGCAGCCCTTTGTATGCTCACCTCGCTCACGCCGACTTCGCGGGCGGTGTTCACTATCGCCGCCCAGGTATCATCAGGCAAGGGCACCCCGTTTTTAGTGCGATCGGCGCGCGTTTTCTGCTCGGTATCGCCGGGGATCAGCACGGCATCAACGCCAGCGACCGGCCTGGTTGCCCTGATAAAGTCGACATAGCGCGAGATTTCGCCGTCGAAGAAATTGCTGGTGTCGACCACCTTGGGGTCGACATAAACCGCGAACATGCCGTTGGCAAAACGCCGGTCCGGCGCGGTCGCGCCGGTCCCGGTCAACGCGCCGCCGAGCAACTCGCAGATGAAGGCGAGCCCGGAGCCCTTGTGCTCGCCGAAGGCGCGGATCGCGCCGGTGCCCTTGCTGTGGTCGCGGGGCCCCTCCGCACTGTGCGGCCCGTAGAGCACTGCCGGATCTTCACTCAATGTGCCGTCACCGTCGATCAGCGCGCCCTTTGGCAATTTCTTGCCGCCGCGGCTTGCGACCAGCACCTTGCCTTCGGCGACGATCGAAGTGGCGAAATCCAGCACAATCGGATCCTGCCCCTTGCGCGGAATGCCGACGCAATAGGGCGCGGTCGACAGCCGCTTCTCGACGCCGCCAAAGGGCGCCACCAGCAACGAGCCCGCGGCGTTGACGAAGTGGACCGACACCAGCCCTTCGGCGGCGGCCATCTCGGCCCAGTCGCCGACGCGGCCGATGTGCCCGGCGTTGCGCAGCGCCACCGCGGCAAGGCCCGATTTCTTGCACTTCTCGATGCCGATCCTGACGGCCTGCGGCGTGACCGTCTGCCCGTAGCCGAACTTGCCGTCGACTACCGCCAGCGACGGCGTATCGACCACGAGTTCGACGGTCTGATCGGGAACGACCGAGCCCATCTTCTTCCACCTGATATAGACCGGCACCCGGATCACGCCGTGGCTGTCGTGCCCGGTGAGGTTCGCGGTCGTGAGATAGCTCGCGATGCGCCTGGCTTCTTCAGGCGAAGAATCCGCGCGGGCGAAAACCTCCGCAACGAAGTCGATCAGATTTTGAACTTTTATGGTGACCATGTTCAGCAGTTACCTTTGAGCGCTTACTTTGGCATGACCGCCGAGATAGGCGGCAGCGATGGCTTCGTTGCCCCAGAGCTCGTCGGGCTTGCCGCCGAGCACGATGCGGCCGGTTTCCAGTACGTAGCCATGGTCGGCGACCGAAAGCCCCATGCGCGCGTTTTGCTCGACCAGCAACACCGTGGTGTTGCGGCGGATTTCCGAGATGATCCGGAACACCGCCTGCACGATGACGGGCGCCAGTCCCAGCGATGGCTCATCCAGCAACAACAGCCGCGGCTTCGCCATCAGGCCGCGGGCGACTGCGACCATCTGCAATTGTCCGCCCGACAAGGTCCAGCCAAGCGCATTGGAAAATGACCTGATGTCCGGAAACAGGTCGAACATGGCGTCGGCCTCGCGCGACAGCGCCGATTTCGCGACGCGCCGGTTCGAGGCGCCGAGCATGATGTTTTCCTTCACCGACAGGCCCGGAAAGATCCGCCGCCCTTCGGGAACATGGGAGATGCCGAGCCGGACGATAGCCTCCGGCCCAAGGCCGGCGATCGACCTGCCGTCGAACAGGATTTCGCCCGCCGCTGGCTTTGCCAGTCCCGAGATCGCCCGCAGCGTGGTCGATTTGCCGGCGCCGTTAGCGCCGAGCAAGGTCACCACCTGCCCCTCATCGACGCTGATCGAGACGCCGCGCAGCGCTTCGATCTCGCCATAGAGCACGATCAGATCGTTGATTTCGAGCAGCGGCATTATTCGGTCCCGAGATAGGCGGAAACGACATCGGGATGGCGCAACACCGCCATGGATTCGCCATCCGCGATGCGGCGCCCGAAATTGAGCACGGTGATGTGCTGGGCCGCTTCAGAGACCAGCGTCATGTCGTGATCGATGATCAGGATGGTCAGGCCCTGGGCGGCGATGCGCTTGAGCAACTCGTGAAGCGCGAGCTTCTCGCTCGAGTTCAAGCCGGCGGCCGGTTCGTCAAGCAGCAGCAGGGTCGGATTGGCGGCGAGCGCGCGCGCGATCTCGATCAGCCGCTGATGGCCGTAGGAAAAACTGGAGATCAACTCGTTGGCGCGGCTGCCCAAGCCGACAAAGGTCAGCGCCGACATCGCTCGCTCGTTGAGCGCGTCTTCTCCGCCTTTGCCGATCAGTTTGTTGCCGGGCCGCTCGGCGCCGATCATGACGTTTTCCAGCGCGGTCATCGAGCGGAATAGCCGGATGTTCTGGAACGTGCGTCCCAGTCCAGCGGCCGCACGCTGATGCGGCGGCATGTCGGTGACGTCGGTGCCGTCGAGGACCACCCTGCCCGCGGTCGCCTTGTAGAGGCCCGAGAGCACGTTCAGCGTGGTGGTCTTGCCGGAGCCGTTCGGCCCGATCAGCGCGTGGACGCCGCCGCGCCGGACCTCGATATCGACATCATCGACGGCCTTGAGGCCGCCGAAATATTTGGCGAGACCTTTGACCTCCAGAACCATGGCGCCACCGACGGACGCCGGCGCCAGATGCAGCGCCGGACCGGCGGCACGCACCCTGGCCTTGGCGCGCCAGCGTTCGGTCGCGATGTTGACGAATCCCCAGATGCCGTCGGGCATGTAGCGGATGATGAGGATCACGGACAATCCGTAGAGCGCCAGATAAAGCCCGGGAACGCTTTTCAGAAATCGCAGCCATTCCGGAATCAGGATCAGCAGGCCGGTGCCGATTGCCGAGCCGATCGGCGAGGCGACGCCGCCGAGCAAGGACATCGTCAGGAATACGACCGACTCGGCAAACGAGAACTGATCCGGGCTGACATAAGCGAACCCGCCGGCGAACAGACCGCCGGCCAAACCGCCCAGCACCGCGCTGAGCGCGAAGGCGGAAACCTTGGTGCGGAATACGTCGATGCCGACGACACCGGCCGCCAGCTCGTTATCGCGCACCGCGCGCATGGCGCGCCCGAGGTGCGTATCCGACAGATGCCAGACGACGTAGCCGACGATCGCCAGCATGGCGACGCAGAAAGCCAGATAGGCTTGAGCCGATTGAAACAGAGCCGGCCGACCGATATTCGATACGCCGTCCGGGCCATGGGTAAGCCAGATTGTGTTGATCATGACCAGCGTGACGATCTGCTGGAATGAAATCGTCACCATCGCCAGATAATGCCCGCCCAGCCGCAAGGTCGACATGCCCAACAGCGCGCCGGCCATGAGCGCGATGACGCATCCACCCGCAAGGCACAGCCAATAGCTGATGTGGTAGTCCGATGTTCCAATACCGACAGCATAAGCGCCCAAACCAAAAAATGCCGCCTGCGCCAGGTTGATCTGCCCGCACAGGCCGAGCACGACCGAGAGACCGAACACCGCGATGGCGAATGTCACGGCCTGCATCAGGATGTTGTGGATGTAGCCGTCGAACTGCATCGTGGCGGCGAGCGTCACCACAACAGCGGCGCCGATGAAATACGGCAGGTGACGCAACAGCAGCGGCTTTGTATGCGGCGCAGTCACGGCGATCGGCATATTCTCGCTGGGGGCGCTCATGCCTTCTCCGCGACGCGTTCGCCGAAAATGCCCTGGGGCCTGAACACCAGAAACAGCACCAGCACCAGGAAAGCGAAGCCGTCCTTGTAGGGCACTGAAATGTAGGCCGCGCCGAAGGTTTCGATGATGCCGAGCGCCAGCCCGCCGATGATCGCGCCGGCGACGTCGCCGAACCCGCCGATGATGGTGGCGGCGAAGGCTTTAAGCGCGATCGTGGAGCCCATCTGGATCGAGACGAACAGGATCGGCGCCACCAGAATTCCGGCGAGACCGCCGAGCACGGCCGAGTAGATGAAGGTGATCATGATCATGGTCGACACGGAAATGCCGAGCAGCGACGCCATCTCCTTGTCCTGCGAGGTCGCCTGCAGCTTCTTGCCGAGCATCGTGTGCTCGAAGAACCAGTAATTGAACACAACCAGGATCATCGTCACCGCGATGATCAGCAGATACTGGCTGTCGAGATAAACCGGCCCGAGCTGGATGCCGGGGGTCTCGAACCACCCTTCGAGCACCTGCGGCTGCGGGCCGTAGATCGCCAGCACGGAATTGGCGAGCAGGATCGAGGCGCCGATGGTCGCGATGATGACCGGCAAGAAGGTGCGGTGACGCAGCGGATAGTAAACCCCGAGATTGAAGATCGCGCCCAACAGCGCCATGCCGGCCAGCGCCAACAGGAACGACAGCCAGTACGGCCATCCCAGATCGACGGCGAACACCACCATCAGGTACGCCGCGACCATGGAGAATTCGCCTTGGGCGAAGTTGACCACATTGGTGGCGCGGAAGATCAGCACGAAACCCAGCGCTACCAGCGCATAAACCGCGCCGATGCCTATACCGGTGAACAGCAATTGTAGTGCGAGATCCATGGACACGCTCGGTTAAGGGAAGCTGCAAGCCGCTTTCGGCTGGCGAATTCGCCGGGAGGGTTTTTGATAGCCGACGGCAACGCGGGTGCGGCGCGGCAAATCGAACCGCGGATCGAAAACGCGGCCGGCCCCTCCGCATCCGAAAGGGCCGGCAACGCGATCAATCGTTGAAGTCGATGTGCTTGTCGTAAACGATCGTCCCCTTCTCGTTCCTCACGACGTTGTAGCCGTGCAGACCGTCGCCGTTCTGGTCGAAATTGTATTCGCCTTCGGCACCGGCCATTTTCCTGGTGGCAAGGATCGCCTCGCGGATTTTGCCGGGATCGGTCGAGCCGGCCTTGTTGATCGCCGCGGCGAGGGTGGTGACGGCATCGTAGGGCCAGGCGCTCTGGTTATCCGGCGCGGTCTTGTAGGCGTCGCGATAGGCCTTGCCGAAAGCCTTCGAGGCCTCGCTGGACTCCTCGGCGTAGTCCGCAACCCCATAGGTGCCAAACAATGCGGGACCTGCCAGCTTGGTCGCTGAAACCGCCACCACCGAGGGCGAGCCCACCCAGGGAATGTTGACGCCGAGCTGGCGCAGCTGGCGCGCGAAAATGCCGAGGTCGTTCTCGAACGTGAAATAGGTGCCGAGAACATCGGCGCCGGACTGCTTCACCGCCAGCACGACCGGCGTGAAATCCTGGCTCTGGTTGGCATAGCCCTGATCAAGAACCGCGGGGGTGCCGAGTTTTTCGAGCGCCGAGGCGAGGGCCTTTCCGCCCGCGGTGCCGAACGCATCGGTCGAATGAACGATTGCCCATTTCTTCTTGCCGAGCGTATTGACGCCGTAGTCGGCGATGACGCGACCGGAATAGCTGTCGTTGGGGCGGAATCGAAACAACCATTGATTGCCCATGTGGGTAAGGGCGGGATCGGTGCCGCCGATCATGACAGGCTTGCCGAGCTTGAGAACATCGGGTGCCATCGCATGCACCTGGGTCGAGCGGATCGAACCCAGGAATCCGACGATATTGGGCTGCGCGGCCAGTTTCGAAAACGCCAGCACAATGCCGGGGTTGGTGGTCTGATCGTCCTCGATGACGAGCTCGACCTGCTTGCCGAGTACGCCGCCAGCCTTGTTGACCGCAGCGAGCGCGAGCTTCGCACCGTTCTGCGCCCACAGCCCCTGCTCGGCCGCAGGACCGGTCACCGGCACGCACATGCCGATCTTGATGGTCGCGGCTTGCGCGCGTGCGCTGCCGATCACGTAAGGTGCGGTAATACCAACGGCCAGCCCGACCGTGAAGTCACGTCGCGTAAGCTTCATCCATTCCTCCTGTGAGGCCAACTTCAGTGTTGGCCTTCTTTAAGGTTTATGCGTTCAAGCGAAAAACCGTGCGTGTGTCTACGGCGTGTCGCCGCGGGAGTAAATTGATATCGCATCAAATTCCGCGCTCGCGTATCTGGCTTGATCAAATTGATGAGCGCGCTTGCCTCGCTCAGATGATAAGCAGACCCGAGCTATGCAGTGGGTTCACGGCATCATGCAAATTTGCGCTCACTCGCCGAAGCTCGGCGCTGCCTTCGCCACCGGCGCGCAACTCCGGCAGGCTGCTCGATGACAAGGTTGAAACCGACGACGGTCCGTGTGCTACGGTCGCCTGCTATTTCACCTGATGTCGCCCAGAAAAATCCGTTGGAGGGGTCCGGACATGCCGCATTTCACGCTTGAATATTCAGCCAACCTCGATCAGCACGTCGATATCAGCGGGGTCGTCGAGGTGGTGCGCAAGGCTGCGGTCGAAACCGGGATTTTTCCGCTCGGCGGCATTCGCGTCCGCGCCATCCGTTGCGAGCATTACGCCATCGCCGACGGGGGAGCGCAGCACGGTTTTCTCGACATGGTCTTGCGTCTTGGCGAGGGGCGCGATCTCGCCACCCGCAAGAAGGCCGGCGAGCATATTTTCCGCGTCCTCTCCGACCATCTCGATCCGGTCTTTGCTGCAAGCAAGTTCGCCCTGTCGTTCGACATGCAGATCAACGACAAGGAAACCAGCTGGAAGCGCAACAACATCCACGAACAGCTCCCCGCCGAGGCCAAAAGGCGCATCGGGAAATGACGAGAGTTGCATCTACGCCGCCCTAAGGACACCGCATGCCCGTTCCGCAACATATCTTCGATCCGCCATTCAACATCATCAGGTCCAGCCACCTCATCCTTGACGTGGTGGATCTGAATGCCAGCCGCGAGTTCTACGAAAATTCCATCGGGCTGCATGTCGAGGATCGCGACGACAAAGTGGTTTACTTGCGCGGCAGCGAGGAGCGTCAGCATCATTCGCTGGTGCTGCGCAAGGCGGCGAGCGCCGCCTGCAACCGTCTCGGATTCAAGGTCGGCAACGAGCAGGATCTCGACAAGGCCGCGGCGTTCTTTTCGGAGAACGGGATCAGTTACGCGTTTGCGGAGCAGCCGTTCCAGGGCCGCACGCTGCAATTCACCGACCCCTTTGGCTTTCAGATCGAGCTCTACGCCTCGATGGAGAAGCGGCCGCACCTGTTGCGCCGCTATGATCTCTACAAAGGCTGCCACCCGCAACGGCTCGACCACTTCAATGTGTTCGCCGCCGAAGTCCAGGACACCGTCGACTTCTATGCGCGGATCGGCTTCCGGCTGACCGAATACGCCGAGGAAGACGGCCCGAATGGCCGCATCGCGGCGGCATGGCTGCACCGCAAGGGCAATGTGCATGACTTCGCCATCACCAACGGCAACGGCCCTCGCCTGCACCACTTCGCCTACTGGGTGCCGACGGCGATGAATATCCTGCACCTGTGCGACGTGATGGCCTCCAGCGGCTTCCTCAAGAACCTCGAGCGCGGCCCCGGCCGCCACGGCATCTCCAACGCATTCTTTCTTTACATCCGTGATCCCGACGGCCACCGCATGGAGCTCTATACCAGCGACTACTTCACCGGGGATCACGATCATGAACCGATGCGCTGGTCGCTGAAGGACCCGCGGCGGCAAACGCTGTGGGGCGCGCCCGCACCGCGCTCCTGGTTCGAGCAGGGATCGCCGTTTCCGGGTCAGCCGATACGCGAGCCGTTGTTTGTCGCCGATGTCACGGTTGCAGACTAGGATGCACGATCAGGATGTCATCCGCGAGTATCCTGGTTTATGGTGTCACATTCAACGGGGGTATCATGAAAACGTCTTTGCTCTCCGCAGCCACCTCGATGCTGGGCGTGGCACTTACCTTGCCGCCAGTTGGCAACCTGCAAGCCGCTGAACTCAATGTCTTGGCGGGAGGCGCCATGACAGGCCCGATGCAAGAACTCGGCACGCAGTTCGAGCGCGCGTCCGGCCATAAGCTTGTCTTTCGATTCGGGACGACGCCTGAACTGATCAAGCTTGCCACAAGCGGCGGGCCGTTCGACCTTGGCGTTGTTCCCGTCGATGTGATGAAAGATGCCGCCGCTCGCGCCAGGTTCGCTGCCGGGCCGACCATTGACATAGCTCGTGTCGGCCTCGGCGTTGCAGTGCGCGCGGGCGCCCCCAAGCCCGACATCGGCACGCCAGATGCACTGAAGCAGACGCTGCTCAAGGCGCAATCCATTGCCTCCATCCTGGAGAGTGCGGCGGGTTCTCAGGTTTTGCGGGTGTTTGAGCGTCTCGGCATTACCGAAGAAATGAAAGCCAAGGTCAAGTCGCAGGCCGCGCCGGCCCAACTCGTTCAGGCGGTTGCCAATGGCGAGGTCGAGCTGGGCGTGTTTCTTACCAACGTGCTGACGGCCCCCGGTTTGGATCTGGTGGACACATTCCCTGCCGAGGTGCAACAGAATGTGGTGTTCACGTCAGCCGTCGCTGCCGACGCAAAACAGGCGGAAGCCGCCAGGGCGTTCATCACCTTTTTGCAGGCTCCCGCCGCCGCTGCCGTCCTCAAGGCCAAGGGCATGAACCCCGCCTGAAGCGGCCGCGGCAACGCAAGCGGCGACAACCTCGCGGCTGCCCATTATTGGACATCTCATGGCCTCCTACCGCATCGCCACTTTCTCCGTTGACGGATCGCAGAAATACGGCGCCGTGGTTGAAGGCGGGATCGTCGATCTCTCCGCGCGCTTTGGAAAAGAATATCCGACGCTGCGCGAAGCGATCGCCGCCGGCGCGCTGACGAAACTTGGCGAGGACGCGGCGCGGCGCTCGCCGGATCATGCGCTGGAGGCGATCAATTGGCTGCCGCCGATTCCCGCGCCGGAGAAAATCATCTGCATCGGCGTCAATTACCCCGACCGTAACGCGGAATACAAGGACGGTCAGGATGCGCCGAAATATCCCAGCATGTTCATGCGCACGCCGCGCTCGTTCGTCGGCCACCTGACGCCGCTGGTTCGCCCGCGTGCCTCAGCGCAGCTCGATTACGAGGGCGAAGTGGTTCTCGTCATCGGCAAGGCAGGCCGGCACATCCCGGAGAGCGTGGCGCTCGATCACGTCGCGGCGGTCACGCTGTGCAATGAAGGCACCATTCGCGACTGGGTTCGGCACGCCAAATTCAACGTCACGCAAGGCAAGAATTTCGACTCCACCGGCAGCCTTGGCCCATGGCTCGTTCCCTACACCGATGAATCGCAAATCGCCGATATCAGGCTGACCACGCGGGTGAACGGTGAGACGCGGCAGGACGATCGCACCGGCCGGTTGATGTTCGGCTTCCGTTACCTGATCAATTATATCTCGACCTTCACGACGTTGGTGCCCGGCGACGTCATTGTCACGGGAACGCCGACCGGCGCCGGCGCGCGGTTCGAACCGCCGCGCTACCTGAAGCCCGGCGATGTCGTCGAGGTCGAGGCCGATCATATCGGCATGCTGCGCAATGGCGTGATCGACGAGGCCCCATGAATTGGTTCGCGAGCGATTGGACAATACAATGACCCTGAGTTCCGGCGGCGAAGCAATCGTCAGTGGCCTTGTCGCGCATGGCGTCGACACCGTGTTCGGCCTGCCCGGCGCGCAGATCTATGGCCTGTTCGACGCCTTCCAGCAGGCGCAGCTGAAGGTGATCGGCGCTCGCCACGAGCAGGCCTGCGGCTACATGGCCTATGGCTATGCGCGATCCACCGGCCGGCCCGGCGTGTTCAGCGTGGTGCCCGGCCCGGGCGTGCTCAATGCCGGCGCGGCGTTGCTGACGGCGTTCGGATCCAACGAACCGGTGCTGTGCCTGACCGGACAGGTGCCGACGCAATTCCTCGGCAAGGGCCGCGGCCATCTGCACGAGATGCCGGACCAGCTCGCGACGCTCCGGACTTTCGTGAAATGGGCCGGCCGCATCGAATATCCCGACGCCGCGCCGGCGCTGGTCTCGCGCGCTTTCCAGGAGATGCTGTCGGGACGACGCGGACCGGTCGCGCTGGAAATGCCCTGGGATGTGTTCACGCAGCGCGCGGACGTCGGCGCCTCCAAACCGTTTGATCCCTTGCCGGCGCCGCAGCCCGATACCGGGCGCGTCAAGGCCGCCGCCGCGTTGATCGCTGCCAGCAAGACGCCGATGATCTTTGTCGGCAGCGGCGCCATTCACGCCCGCGATGAAATCCTCGAGCTTGCCGAATTGATCGACGCGCCGGTGGTGGCGTTCCGCAGCGGCCGCGGCATCGTCTCCAACGCGCATGAGCTCGGGCTGACGATGGCGGCAGCCTATCGGCTCTGGCCGAAGACCGATCTCATGATCGGTATCGGCACCCGGCTGGAATTGCCGACGATGACGCGCTGGCCATTTCGTCCCGACGGCCTGAAATCGATCCGTATCGATATCGATGCTTCGGAAATGCGAAGGTTCACCCCTGACGCCGCCGTGATATCAGATGCGCTGGCCGGTACGCGCGAACTGCTGGCGGCGGTCAGAAAGGCCGGCTACACGAAGGTTAAGGGCCGCCGCGCCGCGATCCGCGAAGCCTCGGCCGCGGCGCTGGAGCAGATTCAGAAGGTTCAGCCGCAAATGGCGTACCTGAATATCCTGCGCGAGGTGCTGCCATCGAATGCCATCGTCACCGACGAATTGTCGCAGGTCGGCTTTGCCTCCTGGTACGGCTTTCCGGTTTACGAACCGCGCACCTTCATCACCTCAGGCTATCAGGGCTCGCTCGGCTCGGGCTTTCCCACCGCGCTCGGCGCCAAGGTTGCAAATCCGGACCGGCCGGTGGTCGCGATAACAGGCGACGGCGGCTTCATGTTCGGCGTGCAGGAACTTGCCACCGCCGTGCAGTTCAATATCGGCGTGGTCGTGCTGGTGTTCAACAACAATGCCTATGGCAATGTGCGGCGCGACCAGCGCGAGCGTTTCGACGGCCGCGTGGTGGCGGCCGATCTGGTCAATCCGGATTTCGTCAAGCTCGCGGAATCCTTTGGCGTTGCAGCCATCAGCGTGACATCGCCGCAGGCCTTTCGCCCAGCGCTGGAGAAAGCGCTGGCGGACGGCGGGCCCTACCTCATCGCCATCGAAGTGCCGAAGGACTCCGAGACCAGCCCGTGGGCGTTCATTCATCCGGCGAAGCCGTAGCGTTTCAGCGCGCCTTGCGGAACGTCAGGTTGATCCGCTGCCGGCCCATTACCGCGTGCTCGCCGTCGGCGAGCGGCGCGACGCCGTGAAACACAAGCCGCGCCGGCCCGCCCCACACCACGACGTCGCCATGCTGCAGCCGAAACCGGCGCGGCCGGTCGCTGCGCTTCAGGCCGCCGAACAGGAAGACCGCGGGCAAGCCCAGTGACACCGAAACGATCGGCGCACCGAAATCGTGCTCGTCCTTGTCCTGATGCAGGGACATCCGCGCACCCGGCTGGTAGCGGTTGACCAGACACGCATCCGGTGAAAACCCGCCGAAGCCCGCGCGATCGGCCGCCTGCCCAGCCAGCTCGCGAAACGATGGCGGCATCGCCGGCCACGGCCTTCCGGCTTCGGGATCGTTGGCATCGTAACGATAGCCGGAGCGATCGGTGACCCAGCCAGCGCTACCGCAATTCGTCATCGCCACCGACATCTGGTGGCCGCCCGGCGTGACCATGTGGCGAAACGGCGCTTGCTCCACGACATCGCGCAAGGCAGCGATCAGGTCGGCTTCAAACGGTTTTGCGAATCCGCGCAGCAGTACCGCGCCCTCAGCTATCACTTCCTGCGATGGGCGCGCATCGGAAAGGCGTTCAAATAAATCTGCAGTCAAAAGGCTCGCACTCATTTCGCATCGTGAAAGATCACGCCGACGGTATGGCGGTGGCCGGAGCGGATTTGGCTGACGCCATGGCGCAGATTAACGCGATAGAATCCGCGCGTCCCCTGCACCGGCCGGTGATGCACGGCAAAGGCCACGGCATCGCCCTGCGTCAGCGGCACCACTTCCGGCCGCGACTGCATGCGCGGCCGCTGCTCGGTGAGCACGAATTCGCCACCGGTGAAATCGCGGCCCGGTTCCGACAGCAGGATCGCGACCTGCAGCGGGAACACGTGTTCGCCATAGAGATCCTGATGCAGGCAGTTGTAGTCGCCAGCGCCATATTGCAGCAGCAGCGGCGTCGGCCGGGTTTGGCCTGCGCCATGGCAGCGCTTCAGGAAGGCTTCGTGGCTTTCGGGATAGCGGATATCGATGCCCATGGCTTCGTTCCAGCGATTGGCCAAATCACGAAGCCGCGCATAGAGCGCCGGCCGCAATTGCCCGATCAACTCGGGAAGCGGATAGGAAAAATATTTATACTCGCCGCGGCCAAACCCATGGCGTCCCATCACCACCCGGCTGCGGAACCAACTGTCGTCCGGATAGAGCGCCGCAAGCGCGCGGCACTCTTGCGCCGAAAGCAATCCCTTCAGCACGGCGCAGCCCTGCGCATCGAGATCTCGGCTTGCCTGCGTCCAGTCGACGGCATCGACGCGCGCAGCCATATCGGATGGCGGGGCGGGGCGGATGATGTTCTTTGCGGTTGATGTCATGGATGCCAGTTTCGCAAATCGGAGCGTTCTCCGCCACCCGATTTCCGGCCTGCCGCTACGCGTCGTCCCCGCGCACGCGCGCGAACGCGGGGACCCATAACCCATGCGCCCGTTGTTCAAGAAGGGCATTAGCAACGTGCCGAAAACGACACTAGGCGTATGGGTCCCGGTGCGCGCTTCGCTTGGCCGGGACGGCGAATTAACCCCGCACCGGTAGCTCAATAACGTCGTAGCCGTGGCGAATGCTGCGTTTGAGAACGGGATCTTCGAGTTCAAAATCGAAGCGGCTGGCAGGGCGGATGCCGCCAATGGCCGCGAAGGTGCCGCCGAACATGGCACAGCCATCCGGCAGTCCCGCGTCACCGAAACCGCGCTGAATCAGCTCCTTAACCGGCAGCATGCTGTCGAGCGTGCCTTCCTGGTACAGCACCCGCGCGCCGTCGATCCAGGCAAACGCACGCAGGATCATTTGATCCCAGTGAGCGGCGACGTCCTCGAGCTCCCACAGCACCGGCGCGATGGACTTGTCGCACATCTGCTTCGACACCGTGACGCTATAGGTCTCCACCTTGCGGTCGGTATGATCGGAGCCGACGCCGACAAAAATGCGGCCCTGCCAGCCGATCAGGACGAATTCGACCTCGCCGCTCGACTCGGTGCCGCAGACTTCAATGCTATCCTCCGTAGTCAGCCGCCGCGCGGAAACCCGGTAATAGATCGGAGTGCTCGCCGGTCGCGCGATGCCGATCGCTTCGAGTTCGGCGATGTGCTTGTCACGGGCCACCGGATCGCGTCCGGTCCAGCCGGCGATCACGGCCTGATCGATCGGCAGCGTCAGCGGGGTCGTCGCATCGCGCGTGTCGATGGTGAATGCAAGATCAAACACGGATGATGCCCTCCATTGCGGCTGCGAGCTCGAAGATGCTATGGTCCGCCCCGCCGGATGCCGCGAGCATCAAGCCGACGGGCACCTCCCCCTCGCGATGGCAGGGGAGCGAAATCGCGCAGCCGTCGATCATGTTGATCAAGGTGCAATTGCGCAGCGACAGCAGGTTGGCCTTGGTGAAAGCCTTGTCGTCGGCGAGATCGGCGATAACAGGCGGGGTATTGGCGGTGGTCGGCAGCACCAGCGCGTCGTAGGGTGCGAGGCGAACCGTGGCGCGCGCGATCAGCGACTTCCGCGCGCCAAGAAAATCGACATAGTCCGCGGCGCTCAGGCTTTCGCCGCGCAGGATGCGCATGGCTACGCGGGGATCGTAGACGTCGCCCTTGCTGGTGATCAGATAGCGATGCCAGGCATAACTTTCAGCCGCGGCAAACCCTCCTTTGACATTCATCGGTGCCACGTCCAGGAACTCCGGGACCTCGATCCGCTCGATCAGCGCGCCCTGCCGCGACAGCGTTTCCAGCGCGCGGTCGAATGTCCGCGCCACCGCGTCGTCGAGGTCGTCGAGCGCGACCGTGGTCGGTACCGCCAGACGCATCCCCTTGACCGGACGCGGCTGCAATGGTGCGATGGTTTCGTTGGCCAGCACGGCATCCAGCACCGCGCAGCACCCGACCGTGCGCGCCAGCGGCCCGATACTGTCAAGCGTGAACGAGAGCGGCACCGTGCCCTCGAGCGGCACACGCCGCTGCGTCGGCTTGTAGCCGACGATGCCGTTATAGGTGGCCGGAATCCGGCACGATCCGCCGGTGTCGGTGCCGAGCGCGCCATGCGCCATGCGATCGGCGACCGACACCGCCGCGCCCGACGACGATCCGCCGGGCACATGACCCGCGCTGCGCTGCCACGCGCCCTTCGGCGTGCCGTAATGCGGATTGATGCCGATGCCGGAATAAGCGAACTCGGTCATGTTGGTGCGGCCAATCACGATAAAACCGGCACGGCGCAATCGCGCCACCGCCGGAGCATCGGTTTCCGCCGGCGGCGAATCGTCGAGTGCGCGCGAGCCGGCGCGGGTCACCTGCCCCTTGATGTCGAACAGGTCCTTGACCGAGACGGGAATGCCGGCAAAAGGCGACGGCGCCGCCTTCACCTCGCGCAGCCGGTCCATCGCCTCCGCCGCTTCGATCGCCGCTTCCGCATCGACATGAATAAAGGCCCGCGCGCCCTCGCCTGAGGTATCGGCGATCCTGACAAGGCATTCATCGACGAGCTTGCGGGCGCTGGTGCGGCCATTGTCGAGATCGTTAGCCAGTGAGGCAAGGGTTGGAGTGTTCGGCATTGTTTTTTCGCCTCGGCGCTGCTTGATCGATTATTGGTTATCAGAAGCTGCTGCGATCTCCAGATCGAGCAGCGCAGAACTCAACGACTTGCCATGCGCGTCGAGCGCGAGCGATCGCGTCACCCCGCCGCCGAGCGCGCCGGTCATCACGAAATTCAGCGCGGCAATATTGGGCAGCTCATAGCGGACAACCTCGCCTTCGACAACACCGGCAAAATGCGCTCTGACCCGCTCGCTGGTGACTTGCTCCAGCAGCAGCGGATAGTGCTTTTCGTCATAGGCGATCACGGAGATGTTGGAGGTATTGCCCTTGTCGCCAGTGCGGGAATGGGCGATCTCGCGCAGCTTCACTTTTCACGCCTCCACGAAACGGACCTGCGGTCTCGCCAGTTCGCGCGGCAGCAGGACGGACGCCACCGCAACCACATCGCGCGCCGATTTGAAAGCGCCGCCGCCGGCGGCGGGGCCATTGGTGTAGAGCGTTTCGACCTCGTTGCCGATCCGCACGGCCTCGCGCAGGTTTTCGGTGCGGCCGGTGACGCGAACGCGCACCTCATAGGGCTCGTTTGCATGCCCGGAGACGTCAGCTCCATGCAGCGCGTCGACGCCGATCAGGTCGAACCGCAATTCGCTGGCCGCAACGCCGGTCAATTTCAGCCGCTCGCGAACGATCTGAAGCGCCAGCCGTCCCCGCGCCAGTGCGCCGGGACCGGCATAGGAAATCTGGCCCTCGCCGATGTAGCTGTCGACATAGCCGACCGAGACCTTCAGCGTGCCGGTTCGTTTGGTGCCACGCCCGCCATTGACGCGTACGCGATCGGCCGCGATTTCTTCCACCCTCACCTGCGAAAAATCCGCAACCACGTCGGGCTGAATATACTGTGTCGGATCGTGCACCTCGTAGAGCAGTTGCTCCTTGCAGGTCTGCTCCGTCACCGCGCCGCCGGAACCTGCGACCTTGGTGATGACGAGGCTGCCGTCCTCGCCGACTTCGCCGATGGGAAAACCGAGCCGCGCCAGGTCGGGGATATCCTTGTAGCCGGGATCGGCGAAATAGCCGCCGGTGATTTGGCCGGCGCATTCGAGCAAATGCCCGGCGACGGTGCCTTGCCCCAGGAGATTCCAGTCGTCCATCGCCCAGCCGAAGGCGTGAATCATCGGCGCCAGAAACAGCGCGGGATCGGAGGCGCGCCCGGTGATCACGATATCGGCGCCGCCGCTCAGCGCCTCCGCCATCGGTTCGGCGCCGAGATAGGCGTTGGCCGACAATAGCCGGTTGCCGAGCTGCTTGATCGTGCCATCGAACTCCATAATCGGGAGATCGCCATCCTTGCAGGCATCGAGCACGTCGTCGCCGATGATGGCGGCGATCCTGAGCGACGATAGCCCGAGCGACCTTGCGATCTCGGCGGTCTTGCGGGCGGCGGCGACCGGATTGGCCGCGCCCATATTGGTGACGATCTTGATGCCCCTGGAAGCGCAGATCGGCAGCACCGCGCGCATCCGCTCCTCGAGCAGCGGATCGAAGCCGCTATCGGGATCTTTCATGCGCGCCTGCTGCGCCAGCGCAACGGTGCGCTCGCCGAGACACTCGAACACCAGGTACTGGATGTCGCCCTTTTCGGCGAGTTCGACCGCGGGCTCGATGCGATCGCCCGAATAGCCGGCGCCTGATCCTATTCGAACCTTTCGCACACCCTCTCCTCCCGCGCAGTATCAGATTTTTTGCTGAGGTTGCCTTGTCGCTGGCGCTTCTCGCCGTGACGGACACCCTAGCGCGAGAGATCGAAAGCATACAAGCGTCCCTGGCCAGCGATTGTGCGCCTGCCGGAATACGCGGCATGCGCAAGCTTGCGCTGGACCGTTGACGCCAGATGGTCAAATGTCGCATCAAGATCGCAACAAGCGGGCCACGCGGCCCGATCCCAAGCGGAGGAAAATGACTGACATGGCCGAGCCAGCGCGCGCGCGACCTAAGCCGACACCGGAAACCCAGCATTTCTGGGATGGCACGCAGGCAGGCGAATTGCGCCTGCAGCGCTGCGACGCCTGCGCCAACGTCTATTTCCCGCCGCGCCCGTTCTGCCCGGCCTGCGCCTCGCGCAAGGTCAGCGTATTCAAGGCCAGCGGCAAGGCAAAGCTCTACAGCTACGTGATCCATCACCGCCCGGTGCCGGGCTTCACGCCGCCTTACGCCATTGCGGTCGTGGAACTGGACGAAGGTCCGCGCATGATGAGCAACATCGTCGATTGCCCGCAGACGCCGGAGGCGCTTGAACTCGACATGAAGCTGGAAGTCGCGTTCGAAAAGCTCGACGACAAGATCACCCTTCCCTTGTTCCGCCCGGCGAAGGGTTAAATATCATGCGCAGAAATCAGGTCGCCGTCGTCGGCGCTGCCGAAACCACCGAGCTCGGCGTTATTCCGAACGTCTCGCAGATCCAGCTGCACGCGGACGCGGCGCTCAACGCCATCGCCGACGCCGGATTGAAACTGTCCGACATTGACGGCTTTGCCACCGCGGTCGAAACCCCGCAGCAGATCGCGCATTACCTCGGCATCACGCCGACCTGGGTCGACGGCACCTCGGTCGGCGGCTGCTCGTTCATGCTGCACGTTCGCCACGCCGCAGCCGCCATCGAGGCCGGGCTGTGCAAGACGGTGCTGATTACGCATGCCGAAAGCGGCAAGTCGAATATCGGCCGCACGCCGCGCATGACCGGCCCCGACAGCCTGAACGGGCAGTTCGAATTGCCTTACGGCGTTTCGACGCCGGCCAGCATGTTTCCTATACCGGTGCTGCGCTACATGAAGACCCACGGCATCACCCACGAGCAGATCGCCATGGTCGCGGTGGTACAGCGCGAATGGGCCGCGAAAAATCCGCGCGCCACCATGAAGACGCCGATCACGGTCGAGGACGTCTTGAACTCGCGGATGATCGCCTATCCGTTCCGCATCCTGCAATGCTGCCTCGTCACCGACGGCGGCGGCGCGCTGATCCTCACCAGTGCCGACCGTGCCAGGGACTTTCCGAACAAGCCGGTCTATATCCTCGGCACCGGCGAGAGCGTGGAGACGCCGATGGTCAGCCAGATGCAGACCTTCGACAGTTCGCGCGCCTTCAAGGTGGCGGGCCCCCTGGCCTTCAGGGAAGCCAGCATTGCGCACAAGGACGTCGATCATCTGATGATCTACGATGCGTTTGCGCACCTGCCGCTGTACGGCCTCGGCGATCTCGGCTTCATGCCGCACGAAGAGACCGGCAAGTTCATCGCCGATGGCAATACGCGGCCCGGCGGCAAGCTGCCGCTCAACACCAATGGCGGGGGACTGAGCTACATGCATTCCGGCATGTACGGCATGTACGCGCTGCAGGAGAGCGTACGGCAAATGCGCGGCATCGCACCGGCGCAGGTCAAGGACGCCAGGATTTCAGTCTGCCACGGCGTCGGCGGCATGTTCGGGGCATCAGGCACGATCATTTTTACGAACGAGAGGTGACGACACTCGCAGCGACTGTCGCCCTTCGAGGCTCGCAAGAGCTCGCCCCTCAGGATGACGGTCGCGCAACATCCACATTCGTCATCCCTGCGTAACGGCTTCGCCGTTATCGCTGGAGGCGCGAGCCGGCTTCGGCGAGCCTCGAAGGATGATTTCAGGGCGCTCGGCGCCACTCCAAGCGCGAACGTAGAGGAATCGAGGAACTGCCATGGCCACAAAATCGCTCGAAGGCAAATCCATCATCGTCACCGGCGCCGGACGCGGCATCGGCCGCGAGATAGCGCTGCTCTGCGCAGCCGAAGGCGCCAAGGTCGTGGTCAACGATCCCGGCGGCGCCGCCGACGGCTCGGGATCGAGCGCGACGCCTGCCGAAGAAGTGGTCGACGAAATCAAAAAGCGCGGCGGGACGGCGGTCGCGAATTTCGAAACCGTGGCCGAAGCGATCCCGGCGAGCAGAATCGTCAAAACCGCGATCGACAGTTTTGGCAAGCTCGACGGCGTGGTCAACAATGCCGGCATCCTGCGCGACGCCATCTTCCATCGCATGAGCATCGACGCCTTCGAATCCGTCATCAAGGTTCATCTGATGGGTTCGTTCTATGTCTCGCATGCCGCAGCCAGGCTGTTCCGTGAGCAGGAAAGCGGTGCGTTCGTGCACTTCACCTCGACCTCCGGCCTGGTCGGCAATTACGGCCAGGCCAATTACGCCGCGGCAAAGCTCGGAATCGTCGGGCTGTCGAAATCGATCGCGCTCGACATGGAGCGCTTTCACGTCCGCTCCAACTGCGTTTCGCCCTTCGCCTGGAGCCGGCTGATCGGGACCATCCCGACCGAGACCGAGGCGGAGAAGGCGCGGGTTGCCAAAATCCAGCAGATGGGACCGGAAAAGATCGCGCCGGTTGTGGCCTTCCTGCTCAGCGACGCTGCGAAAGACGTGACCGGGCAAATCTTTGCGGTGCGGATGAACGAGATTTTCCTGATGAGCCAGTCGCGCCCGCTGCGCTCGATCCATCGCGGCGAAGGCTGGACGCCGCAGACCATCGCCGAGCACGGCATGCCGGCGCTGAAGTCGTCGTTCTACAGGCTCGACCGCTC
>Ga0207667_10002022_pt1 | contig 25422 bp, 22 predicted proteins | sample KBSCornC52_FD_184301 | JGI IMG/M metagenome (GOLD analysis project Ga0207667, IMG submission 184301) | Corn rhizosphere microbial communities from Kellogg Biological Station, Michigan, USA - KBS Corn C5-2 (SPAdes) (version 2) | ecosystem: Host-associated > Plants > Roots > Rhizosphere > Soil ...
CTCCCTCGGCCGCCTTCTTGTACCAAAAGAACGCCTGCGCGTTATCGCGCGGGGTGCCCCGGCCGTCTAGGAATTGGTTGGCAAGCGCGAGTTCCGCCTGCACGTGTCCTTGCTGTGCCGCCTTGAGAAACCACTGGTGCGCCTCGGAGGGGTCGCGCGCCACGAAGTCGCCGTCGTCGTACATCTTTCCGTACACGTATTGCGCGTGCGACATATTGGCGTCGGCCGCTTTGCGCAGCCATTTGCGGCCTTCTTCGGGGTTGGGCGCCGTGCCCTCGCCGTTGAGCAGCATCATCGCGTAGTCGAATTGCGCAAGCCGGTTGCCGCGATCGGCGGCTTCACGAAATTCCTTGAGCGCCACCGCGAAGTTGCCTGCGTTGTAATCGGCCACCGCCGTCTGCGTTTGCGCATCGGCGCCGGCCTGCCCTTGCGGCGACACCACCGACTGCGCGTGTGCGCCGCTCGCCGCCATGCATAGCGCGGCGCCGGCCACGAACCGCGACAGCGTCCGTATCGTCAACGTCCATCGGCTCACGATCTCACCTCCTGCAACGCGGCCCGCGTCGAGCGCACGAGCCACATGATGTCCGAAGCCAGTGCAATCACCCGGAAACCGGCGTCGCGATACTGGCGCGCACTTGCCGCGTCAAGTGCAAAAATGCCCGTTGGAATCCCGGCGCGGCCCGCGGCGTCGACGATGCGCGCGAGTGCCGCCTGCACGTCGGGGTGCTTGGAATCGCCGAGATGACCGAGGCTCGCAGCCAGGTCGGCCGGGCCAACGAACAAGCAGTCGATGCCGGGGGTGGCCGCGATGGCGTCGACCTCGTCGAGCGCGCGTGCGGATTCGATCTGTACGATCGTCGCGATCTGCATGTTGGCGCTCTGAACGTAGTCGCGACGAGCGCCGAATGCCGCCGCGCGAACGACACCCGCCACCCCTCGTAGCCCGTCGGGCGCATCGGCGTGCGGATAGCGTGTGAGACGCACGGCATGTGCCGCGTCTTCGGCCGATTCGATGTTCGGAAACATGAGCGTACGTGCGCCCGCATCGAGCACGCGCTTGACCAGCCAGCCTTCGCGCGCGGGCAGGCGTACGACGGGCTCGGTCGGCAAGTGCGCCGCAGCGATGGCGCGCAGTTGAGCGAGCACCTCGGCCGAATCGTTGGGCGCATGCTCCATATCGATACAGAGCCAATCGAAGCCGGCGTGTGCGAGCGCTTCAGCCGCATCCGCGCTGGAGAGCGACAGCCAAAGCCCATAAAGCGGCTCGTGTTCGCTTTCTTTTAGACGTTGTTTGAGGGGATTCGTCAATGCGCTCATCGGGTCTCTCCGTGCGCAGGCCGCGCAGGCGACGAACTGCGCGAACTCGCCAATGCGGTGCCCGGCATGTCTCGCTCCTAAGTTTATCGTCGGCCGGCCCGCGTCGATGCGCAGCAACGGCTCTGCCAGGATCATACGCCGACAATAAACCGCCGAAGGGGGCCCCGCGGGCAGCCGGCAGCGCAGCGCGCAAGCCGAAGCCAAGGCGGCGCGGGGCTGTCGGCAGCGCAACGAAGACGCCATGAAGGCGGGCGCGACCCGCGCCTCCTAGCGAAGGGGAACGATCAGGCGTCGGCGTCGCGCACGACGTCGGCCCAGCAGTTCGGCGTTTCGTAGAGGCGAACCTGCTGCAGCCGTAAATTGACGCCGTAGTGGGCATCGTAGACCTCGGCGAGCGTCTCGAACGCGATCGCGGCGAGGTTTTCGACGGTCGGCACGCGCTCGAGCACGATCGTCTTGTGATCCGGCATCGATTCGAGGAATTCGCGCACGCGCGTATCGCCCTCATAGACGAGGAATGCGTGATCCCACCGGCTCACGAGATGCACCATCGCGAGCGATTTCACATCGGCAAAATCCATCACCATGCCGCGATCCGATGCGCCTTCCGTTTCCACCACGTCGCCGCACAGCGTGATTTCGAGCACGTAGCGATGGCCATGCAGATTACGGCATTGACTGCGGTGGTCGGGAATGCGGTGACCCGCATCGAATTCGAGTTTTCGGGTAATCGTCAGCACGGCGAATCAGGGAATGTCCAGGTACTTGTGGGTTTGCATCGACAGGCGCCAGCGCGGATGTCGCTTGCACCAGTCGATCGCGAGGCGCGTGTTGAACTCGCGCGAGGCGCCGTCCATCGGCTGCACGAGAAAGTGTTCGAAATCGAGTCCGGCATAGTCGGCCAGACGTTGATTATCCTGCGGCACGACGACTTTGAGCTCATTGCCCTTCGTGACGACGAGCGGTGCATCGGCCTTCGGGCTCACGCAGATCCAATCGATCGACTCGAGCACAGGCAGCGTGCCGTTCGTTTCGATCGCCACTTCGAAGCCCGCGGCATGCAGCGCGGCGACGAGCGGTTCGTCCATTTGCAACATCGGCTCGCCGCCCGTGCAGACGACGAAGCGATAATCCTCGCCTTCGGGCCAGAGCGACGCAATCCGATCGACGAGCGCATCGGCATCGCGATATTTGCCCCCGTTCTCGCCATCGGTGCCGACGAAATCCGTGTCGCAAAATCGACAGACAGCACGCGCGCGGTCCTCCTCGCGGCCCGACCACAGGTTGCAGCCGGCGAACCGGCAAAACACCGCGGGGCGGCCTGCGTTCGCGCCTTCGCCCTGCAACGTGTAGAAAATTTCTTTGACCGCGTACGTCATACTGCGCTCGATTCGTCCATCTTGATTGACTCAGCAGCCCACCCACGGCCGTGCGGCTCGCCGCCGCTGCTGCCCTTAAGCCGGCTACGCGACCTGCTCACCTGCGAGAAAAGCTTCGTAGCCGCGCTTGCGCAAGCGGCAGGCCGGGCATTCGCCGCAGCCGAAACCCCACTGATGCAACTCCGCCCGTTCGCCGACGTAGCACGTGTGCGTTTCGACGCGCACCAGTTCGACCAGCGCATCGCCGCCGAGATCGCGGGCAAGACGCCATGTATCGGCTTTGTCGAGCCACATGAGCGGGGTCTCGACCGCGAAGCGGCTATCCATTCCGAGATTGAGCGCGACTTGCATCGCCTTCATCGTATCGTCGCGGCAATCCGGGTAACCCGAGAAATCCGTTTCGCACATGCCACCGACGAGCACGGACAAGCCCCGACGGTAGGCGATCGCCGCGGCGATCGTCATGAACATCAGATTGCGGCCCGGCACGAACGTGTTCGGCAATCCGTTCGCCGAAGCTTCGATCTCGATTTCGCGCGTCATGGCGGTATCGCTGATCGCGCCGAGGACGGACAGATCGATCATGTGGTCCTCGCCGAGGCGTTCGGCCCACGCCGGGAACCCGCGAACGAGGGCTTCACGCACGCCCCCGCGGCACTCCAGTTCGACGCGATGGCGTTGACCGTAGTCGAAGCCAAGCGTCTCGACCGTCTCGTAGCGCGAGAGCGCCCAAGCGAGGCACGTGGTCGAATCCTGCCCGCCCGAAAACAGCACGAGCGCACCGTGCTTAGTGTCTGTCCGAATCACCGTCGATGCTCCATGGATCTGATCATTGGGCGAGCGCTTGGCGCACGCGGGTGCGCCGGCACACACGAAAAGGCCTTCCTTCCCGCATGCCTGGCAGTATAGGCCCCGCCCTCGAGCGCCGGGCTGCGCGGCGCTTATACCGCGCAGCAGTGCTGGCGCTAGCCCAATGCGACACCATGAGAAAAAACCCCAAGAACCTTGCGATTCTTGGGGTTGGATGCTGCTGGTGGCCTGGGGCGGAATCGAACCACCGACACGCGGATTTTCAATCCGCTGCTCTACCAACTGAGCTACCGGGCCACGAAGAGCGAGAGTATAGCAAGGTGCTTTACGTTGCTCAAGTGCTTTTTCAAGCTCGCCATCGACGCCCCGTGCCTTGCACAGGCCGTCACTCACTCGCCCTTGTTCTTGCTTAAGTCGACACCCAGCTGCTTGAGCTTGCGGTAAAGATGGGTACGTTCGAGGCCCGTCTTCTCCGCGACGCGCGTCATACTGCCGTTCTCGCGCGCCAAGTGATATTCGAAGTAGGCTCGCTCGAACGCATCGCGGGCGTCGCGCAGCGGGATGTCGAACGAGATCGATGCCGTTTGGGTCGTGGCGGTACTCGCCGCCACGGTGTCGGCGGCAAGCATCGGCAAGGCGACGGCCGCCGCCACCACCGTTGCGTTTACGGGCGCGGCGGCCTTCGTGGTCGCGGCGCCCCCGTTCGTGGACGGCGCCGCGCTGCCGCGCGCAAGCCCCTGCTCGACGGCCTTGAGCAGCTTTTGCAGCGCGATCGGCTTTTCGAGGAAATTGAGGGCGCCGATCTTGGTCGCTTCGACCGCAGTATCGATCGTGGCGTGACCGGACATCATGATGACCGGCATCGTCAATAGTCCCTGCGCGGCCCATTCTTTGAGCAGCGATACGCCGTCGGTATCGGGCATCCAAATATCGAGCAGCACCAGATCGGGCGCGTGGCGCAGACGGAAATCGCGCGCTTGCTGCGCGTTTTCCGCCACCTCCACGGCATGCCCCTCGTCGCTCAGGATCTCCGAGAGCAATTCTCGGATACCCATTTCGTCGTCTACCACCAGGATGGTCGCCATTTATGCTGCCCTTGTTTGCGCTAGTGCTTTTGTCGTCCCCGGCGCCGCACCGCCGTTCGAGGCCGAGCCCCCGGCGGGTGCCGCGTCGTCTGCCAATTGCAGGAACAAAATCGAAATCTGCGCACCTTCGATTGCTTCGCCTGCCTTCACTCGATTCCGAATGTCGATACGCGCGCCGTGTTCGTCGACGATCTTCTTGACCATGGCGAGTCCAAGGCCCGTTCCCCTGGCTTTCGTCGTCACATACGGTTCGAACGCGCGCGTGAGGATGCGGGCAGGAAAGCCCGGCCCGTTATCGGATACGGTCAGGCGAACCGCGATGCGCACGATGCCGTGCGTATCGGGGTCGCCATATTCTACTGTCTTGGTTTCAATGACGACACGTGGGCTCGCCACGTCTGCCACCGCATCCTGCGCATTTTGCAGCAGGTTGTGGATGACTTGCCGCAATTGCGTGGCATCGCCGCGAATCACGGGCAGCGCCGAAAGCTCGGCCATGATCGCGCTCTTGCCCTCTCCCACGCCGTACAAGCTCAGCACCTCGGTCACGAGATCGTTGAGCTGCAAGTTCGCGAGCACGGCCGGTGGCGTGCGTGCGTAATCGCGGAAGTCGTCGACCATCTGCTTCATCGCCGCCACTTGATTGACGATCGTCGTCGCGCCGCGCTTCAAGACATCGGCATCGGGCGGCGAAAGCTTGTCCGCCAGCTTCATCTGCAGCCGCTCGGCCGACAGCTGAATCGGCGTGAGCGGATTTTTGATCTCATGCGCGAGCCGCCGCGCCACTTCACCCCATGCCGCGGAACGCTGCGCCGAAATGACATCGGAGATGTCGTCGAATACGATCACGTAGCCGGCAGTGCCGGCTTCATCCGCGCCCTCGACCGGCGTCGCGGACATTAGCCTCGAGCCTCGCACGAGCAAGGTGAGCGGGTCGGCCTCTCCGGGCACCGACAGGGCGACCTGCTGCTGCCAGTGGCCGCCGTCGTCGACAACGCCGCCCGCCGCCTCGCGGTCGGCGAAAGCCTTGCGCACCGTTGCGGCAAATTCGGCCAGGACGCCGACATGCTCGATCGAAGCGCCGAGCATCGATTGAAACGGCTGCCGAAAGATGCGCTCGGCGCCGCGGTTGGCCGTCGTCAGGCGAAATTGACGGTCGAGCACGAACACGCCCGCCGTTAGATTCGCCAAGATGCTCTCGAGGTAGGCCTTCGAATGCTCGAGCGCAACCCGGTTGCGTTCCACCGCCGCTCGCGCCTCCGACAACTGGCGTGTCATCGCGTTGAACGACTGCGTCAGAAAACCGAGTTCGTCGCGCGACTTGATCTCCCGCTTGGGCGTGTAATCGCCCTCGGCGACTTCCTTCGTACCCTTGGCCAGCAAGAACAGCGGCCGCGCAAGCTGATTGCCGAGCGCAAGCGCGAGCATCATCGCGATAAATGTCGCCAAGAACAGCGCGAGCGTGAGCGTGCCGATATACATCTTGCGCAGGCCCGTGCGGCCGAGCGCCTTCTCTTGATACTCGCGATAGGCGCGTTGAACGGCGTCGGCGTTGCGCGCGAGCGTCGGTGAAACGGGCTGCGTGAGCTGCAGGAAGCGCTCGGCGGGCTGCAGCAGCGAGGTATTCACGTCGGGCACGCGTACGACCACACGCAAGCGCAGCGACCCTTTCGAACCCTTCGCACGCGGATCGCCGTCGACTTCCCCTTCGATGCCCGCGTAACCGCGCCCGCGCGCTTGATTGAGCATGATCGGCGTGGGCAGGTCGTCGGGCATCAGCGAGGAGATGTTGCTCGATGCCTGCGCGAGCACGTGCAGATCCGGCGAGGCTCCCGATACGCTGCGCGCCGATTCGACGAGCATGGCCTCCTGAATGCCGAATTGATCGCGCATGCGCAGCAGGGTGAGCGTGGTGTTCGTCGGAGCGGCGCCCGCGAGTTGCTCGGCCATCACGTTCGCCTTCGTCTGAAGGTCCGACAATGAGGCCTCGAGCATGCCGCGCCCGAGGTTCAAGCCCGACGTCAGGGCCGTCTCGACATTGACGTCGAACCACGACTCGATGCTGCGCGAAACGAACTGGTACGAGACCACGTAGATGATCGCTCCGGGCAGTACGCCGACGAGCGCAAAGAAAACCGCGAGCTTGGCGAGCAGCCGAGTGCCGAACTTGCCCTTGCGCAGCCGCGCGAGAATCATCGCGACGAGCGCCGCGACGATCAGCAGGAATACGAGTGCGACGGCAATATTGGCCGCGTAGAGCCACGAGTAGTAGCGATCGAAGAATTCGGTATTGGCGCTGGCCGCCGCGAGCAGCACCAGCAGCAGCAGCGCAGTCACGGCTACGGTTGAAACGATTACGCGAACGAGAATGCTGCCCACGTCCGCTCTTCTGCGCACGCTATTTAGCACGTTCGGCCACCGTGAAGGTAAAACGCTTCCAATCGGAAGCTAGCGTCCAGTCGCGGTTATTGACCGCATCGACTTGGAAAGGTTTTGGCATCAACGCCGTGTCGAGCTGCATGCGCACCGATGCGGTATACGTTTGCCCCGGCTGTACCTGGTTGCGATCGATAACATGCCACGACGTCACGTGCTTGACGACGGCGAGCGCCTCGGCCAACGACGGGAAACCCTGCTGCAGGCCGCCGCTCGAGACGCGATACTCGCGCGTCAGCGGCTGAAACGATAGCCGAAGCGTTTGCGTGACCGAAACGGGTTGCTCGTCGAACCAGTACCAACGCGGGCGCGTAAGCTCGAACTCAGTCGTGAAATAAAGCGGAATGCCTTTATTGACGGCATCCTCGAGGCTGCTGTTCAACTCGAAATCGAAACGAGCATCGAGATTCCAGCCGTTGCCGTCGCCTTGCAGCGACGCACGCTGCACCGAGATCGTATCGGCGTGCGCCGGCGCCGCCGCGGCAAAGCAAACGGTCAGCCCGATCCAGACCAAGGCCATGAGCCGAAGCAGAAAAAAGCGTTTGCTGATCGTCACCGTTTCTGAAAGCGCGCGTAGAAAAAACCGTCGTGGTCGATATGGGCTCCGCTGCGCTCAGGTTCGGCGGCGCGCGTTCCGGTCGATAAAGGAGCCGAGAACTCGGCCGCAGCGCTCGGGCAGGTCGGCAACAGCTGCCCGGGCGCGTCCAATCGTACCGCATCTTCATGCGCGCGTTCAAACCAGCGCGCCTGCTCCTCGCCTTCTTCCGGGAAGATCGAGCACGTCACGTAAAGCAGCTCGCCGCCCGATGCCAGCAGCGGCCAAAGCGCATCCACGATGCGGCGCTGCTCCGCGACCAACGCCTGGATGTCGCTCGCGCGCCGCAGCCAGCGCACGTCGGGGTGGCGCCGGACGATACCGGAGGCCGAACACGGCACATCGGCGAGAATCCGGTCGAACGGCGTCCCGTCGTGCCATTGCGAGGGATCGCCGGCGTCGCCGACCACCACCTGCACCTTCGCCGGCGACAAGGGCGGCACGAGACCGAGCCGCGACAGATTCTCGTCGATGCGGACCGCACGCGCCGCATCCGATTCGAGTGCGACGAGCTCGACATCGGCCGATTCGAGCACATGGCACGTCTTGCCGCCAGGCGCCGCACAGGCATCCAACACGCGCATGCCGGCGCGTAGGCCGAGTTGCTCGACCGCCAGTTGGGCGCCAGCGTCTTGCACCGATACCAGGCCCTGTGCGAAGCCCGGAATGCGATCGACCGGCAGCGGCACCGCGAGCTTCACCGCGTGCGGCCCCACGACCGTGGCTGCAATGCCGCTCGCCTCGAGCATCCGCAGATAGTCGGCGACCGTCGCCCGCCGTGCGTTGACGCGCAACGTCAGCGGGCCGGGTTCATTGCCTGCGGCGAGCACCGCCTGCCAGGCGTCGGGCCATGCACGCCGGACCGCCTCGATCCACCACAGCGGATAGCTCCAAGCCGCAACCGCATCGGCTTGCGCCTTCGCGAGCCATGCGTCGCGTTCGCGCAGGAAGTTGCGCAGGACGGCGTTCACCAGCCCCTTGGCGAATGCATATTCGCGGCGCGCCCCGATGGCCGTCACGGTTTGATCGACGACGGTGTAAGGCGTATACGCCGCGGCTTGCGCGTCATCGCTCAGCAGCGCGAACGCGCAAGCCAGGACGTGGGTCACGTGCGCGGGCGGCGCTTTGCGCACAAGCTGCGCGATGAGCCAATCGGCCGTGCCGAGCCGGCGCAGCGTGCGATAGGCGATGTCTTGAATTGCGCCACGCGCGAGCCCTGCGGTGGCGGCCGGCACGCTGGCGCGCACGGCGGCCAGCGCAGCCGGGAGCGCCATACCGTCGCGCACGGCGCCGATGGCGAGGGCAGCACCATCGAGCGCATAGCCGAGCGAATCGGGCGCGAGTCGGACTGCGGAAGAACGCGTGACGCCGGCTTTCGGCGCCCCGCGACGGGAAGAAGCGGATCGGGTCATCGGGAAGGCGAAACGTCGCGCGAAACTGAGACTACATCGCGGCAGCGAGAGCGCATGTTGTTTCACGCAGGGGAAGGCGACATTGTACCGCGTGGCACGCAGCAGGCCGGCCACGCGGCGAGGTGCGCAGTATCGCCAACCGACGACGGCCGGCTAGGCGTCGTCGCTGAAACGAAAAAGCGGGCCGCAGGGGGCCCGCTTTTGATGCACGCGACGCTTTCGCGCCGCGGGAGGCTACTCGTAGCGCCCCGTGCGCGCCATCTCCATGAGCCGCGCGATACGCTCTTCCGTCGCCGGGTGCGTCGAGAACAAATTGGCGATCCCGCCGGCCGCGAGCGGATTGAGGATCATCATCTGGGCCGTGGCGGGATGCGCTTCGGCAGCCGCAAAGGGAATCCCGGATGCGAAGCGGTGAATCTTGTCGAGCGCGGATGCGAGCGCCTGAGGATCGCCCGACAGCTGTGCACCGCCACGATCGGCCTCGAACTCGCGGGCACGCGAGATCGCCATTTGAATCATGGCTGCGGCGATCGGCGCGAGTATCGCCATCGCGATGCCGGCAATCGGATTCGTGGGACGGCCTTCTTCATCGCGCCCGCCGAAGAACATCGCGAAGTTGGCGAGCGCCGAAATCGCGCCGGCCATCGTGGCGGAGATCGTCGAAATCAGGATGTCGCGGTGCTTCACGTGCGAGAGCTCGTGCGCCATTACCCCCCGCATCTCGCGCTCGGACAAGATACGCAGAATCCCTGTGGTTGCCGCCACCGCCGCATGCTCGGCATTACGCCCCGTGGCGAACGCGTTCGGCGCGTCCTCGTTGATCAGATAGACGCGCGGCATCGGCAAGCCCGCGCGGGTCGCCAGTTCGCGCACCATTCGGTAGAACTGGGGCGCGCTCGTTTCGTCGACTTCCTGCGCGTTGTACATGCGCAGGACCATCTTGTCCGAGAACCAGTACGAGAAGAAGTTCATCGCGAGCGCAATGACAAGCGCGAACATCATGCCGCGCGTGCCGCCGATCATTCCGCCAATAACGACGAACAGGGCCGTGATCGCGGCCATGAGCATCGCGGTTTTGACCCAATTGAACATATCGACTCCCTTTTCGTTTATGCCCCGATCGCGAACTCGACCTGAGCCGCGCCTGACGCATCGCCTCGATTGTAAGCTATTCGTCAGGTATGCGTTTGAGTCCGCTACAAAAACGAAAGTTTCCGCTACCGCGTCGCCGTCGCAAGTTTGAGCCCAAGACCGACGAACGCGCTGCCGACCACGCGGTCGAGCCACTTCTTCACGCCGGGCTTGCCGCCCAAGCGCCGCGTCACACTGCTCGCGATCCAGACGACGAACGAGCACCACACGACGCTCATCGCGACGAACACGCCGCCGAGCGCCAGAAACGCCAGCGTCTTGTGCCCGCTCTCGCCCGATACGAACTGCGGAAAGAAGGATACGAAGAACAGCACGACTTTCGGATTGAGCACGTTCGTCCAAAAGCCCTGCAAAAAGAGCTGCTTAAGCGGCTTGGCGGCCTGTGCGGGGCCGGCATTCGATGTGGCCGTAGCCGCTTGCGACTTGGCTTGCGGCGTGAATGCGAGGCGCACGCCCAGATAGATGAGGTAGATGGCCCCGGCGAACTTGATGACGGTGAAAGCCGTGGCCGATGCGGCAAGCAACGCGGTCAAGCCGAACGCGCAAGCGATCGTATGCACGCAGCAGCCCGTGCAGATGCCGAGCGCCGACATCATGCCGGCGCCGCGACCCTGTGCGACGCTGCGTCCGACGATGTAGGCCGTGTCAGGCCCCGGCGTGACGTTGAGCAGAAAAACCGCAGCGACGAAAAACGGAAAATGAACGATGCCGAACATGCGCGAGTACCTCCTTTTTGCTTCTTGCTTCTTACGTTCAGTGCTATGGGACTGGACGTTTGCACCCGCCATCGTCGCACAACGAACGGGGTTCGTGCACTCGCCCGTCGGGCTCGGCAACCTGCGCCTAGCGCGTGTCGGGCAGTAGCAAACGCTGACCGCGTGCGAGGGCTGCGCCGGCCAAGAATTCGCGTGCGGGCAAGCGTTTACCGCCCGGCTTTTGCAGTTGCGTAAGCCGCAGCGCACCGTCGCCGCAGGCTACCGCCACGCCCTCCGGTGATACCTCGACGAGGGTGCCTGGTTCAGCGTTCGCATTATCGCAGGGGGCCGAAACGGGCTCGGCGGACCAGACCTTCAGCGTCGTGCCGTCCTCGAGCGTCGCGACCCCGCCTGGAAACGGATCGAACGCACGCACCTGGCGCGCCAGCGCAGCGGCGGGCCGGCGCCAATCGAGCGCGGCCTCGTGCTTGGCGATCTTTTCCGCATACGTCACACCGTCGGCAGGCTGGGGCGTCGAGGACAACACGCCGTTGCGTTCGAGCGTCGCAAGCGCAGCGACGATCAGTCGAGCCCCTTGCGCGGCAAGCTTGTCGTGTAGCGTGGCCGTTGTATCGAGTGGAGCGATCGGGGTGCGCCCCACGTCGATCATCGCACCGGTATCGAGCCCCGCGTCCATCTGCATCAGCGTGATGCCCGTTTGCGCGTCGCCGGCTTCGAGCGCTCGATGAATCGGCGCAGCACCGCGCCAGCGCGGCAACAGCGATGCATGAATGTTGATGCACCCGTGCGGCGGGATGTCGAGCACCTCCTGCGGCAACAGCAAGCCGTACGCCGCCACGACCATCACATCGTGTGGCGTGGCGCGCAGTCGATCGATGGCCGCAGCAGCTTCGGCCGGAAACTTGCCTCCACGGCGCAACGACGGCGGCTGCGCGACGGGCAGCCCGTGCTCGACCGCGTAGCGTTTGACGGCGCTGGCCTGCAGCTTCATGCCGCGCCCCGCGGGGCGGTCCGGCTGCGTCAGCACGAGCGGCACGGCAAAGCCGACTTCATGAATGGCGGCGAGCGCGGCGGCGGCGAACTCGGGGGTGCCCGCAAAGACCACGCGCAGCGTATGAGTCATCGGATCAGGTTGAAACGGCGGCGATAGGGGCGCGTCACATGGCGTGCGCGAGCTTTTTCATCTTCGTCTTGATGCGCGTCTGCTTGAGCGGCGACAGATATTCGACGAATACACGCCCCATCAAATGATCCATCTCGTGCTGGATGCAGACGGCCAGCAGGCCCTCGCAATCGAGCTCGAACGGCTCGCCCTTTTCGTTGAGCGCACGCACGCGCACACGTTCGGCGCGCTCGACGCTGTCGTAGATGCCCGGCACCGACAGGCACCCTTCTTCGTTGATCCTGCGCTCGTCGCTGGACCAAACGATCTCGGGGTTGATGAATGCGTGCAACTGGTCGTGCGTTTCCGAGACATCGATCACGATGACACGCTCGTGCACGTCGACCTGGGTGGCGGCCAAGCCCACGCCCGGCGCGGCGTACATGGTTTCGGCCATATCGGCGACGAGCTTGCGGATCCGCTCGTCGACCTTCTCGACCGGTTTCGCGACCTTATGCAGGCGCTTATCGGGGTAATTGAGGATGCTCAGTAAAGCCATGGTGTCAAAAGTCGTTGCGACGCAGCCGCGACGCGCGTGATCGAGTTTGCAGGATTGCCGTAGGCCGTTTGGCCGGCTGGTGCAGCCACCGCCGGACACGGAAGATACGCCGAACCGCGCGCACCTTCGCGCCGCTCGCAACGATCGCGGACCCACGCATCAGCTACGTTGGAGGTATTTCGGATGGTGAAAATTTTATCACGGCACTCGCGAGCGCGCAGGCCGCTACGCGAAGGCCGGTATCGATGACCGCACAGCCGATGACGCCGGCGCGCCTTCAGGCATGGCTTGCGCTCAGCGCAGCAGGCGCGCTGCCGGCTGCGGCACTGCGTGCCCTGCTGTCCGCATTCGGCGATCCGCAAGCCGTCCTCGCCCAACCGTACGGCGCGCTGGCCGAGGCCGTTGGCGAAAAGGCCGCGCGCGCCGTCGCTACGGCGGCGCGAACCGACACGGGCGACGAGGCCGAGCGCACGTCCGCCTGGTGCGCACTGCCCGGGCATGCGCTCGTCGCGCTCGATGACCCCGCCTACCCGGGCGCGCTGCTGAACCTGCACGATCCGCCGCCGCTGCTTTATGTCCGCGGCGAGCTCCAATGGCTGCACGCACCGAGCGTGGCGATCGTCGGCAGCCGCACCGCAACGCCGCAAGGCATCGAGGACGCCGGACATTTCGCGCGCGAACTCGCCGGTGCCGGGCTCGTCATCGTTTCGGGGTTGGCGCTGGGTATCGACGCGGCCGCTCATCGCGGTGCGCTGGAAAGCGGCAGCGGGACGGTAGCGGTGATCGGCACGGGGGCCGATCTCGCCTATCCGGCCCAGCACCGTGTGCTCGCCGACGATATCGCGGCGCGTGGTGCCATCGTGTCGGAATGGCCGCTCGGCACGCCGGCCAAGCCCGCTCACTTTCCGCAACGCAATCGCCTGATCGCCGGCATGGTCAAGGGCGTGCTCGTCGTCGAGGCGGCCCAGCGTTCCGGCTCGCTGATCACCGCGCGGCTCGCCAACGAAATGGGGCGGGACGTGTTTGCGATTCCGGGGTCGATCCATGCGCCGCTGGCGCGCGGTTGTCACCATTTGATCAAGGATGGTGCGAAGCTTACCGAGACCCCTTTGGACATTCTCGAGGAATGGGGCCTGGCACGGCGGCCGCCGGCCGAGCACGCCCGCAAGCACGCCCGGGCCTCGAGCGCCCCGGTGCCGACAGCCGCCTCGCCGGCCATCGCGAAACGGCGCCGGTCTGTTGCCGGGGAGCCGCCACGGGACGCGCGGCCTGCCGCGATCGGGGTGCGCTCATGCGCGCCGCTCGGCGCACTCCCGCTGTTCGCGGGCGAGCCCGAGCCCAGCCCGCCCCCGGCGTTTTCCGTCAATGCGGCCCGCTTACTCGACGCGCTCGGCCACGCGCCGGCCGCTCTTGAAATCTTAGCGGCCCGTACCGAAATGAGCAGCGCGGCGCTGCAAGGCGCGTTGCTCGAGCTGGAGCTGCGCGGACACCTCACAGTCCTGCCGGGCGGCCGTTATGTCCGGCACGAGCGTCGTTGAGCCAAAGCGACGGGAGAATGGGCCGTGCTACAGTCCCCCAATCGCTACCGGCAATAGAAAGAAGGAACGCATTCATGCCCGCGCTGAACCTCGACACCGACCCAGACCGGATCGCCGAGCGCGTAGCCAACCCGAGTACGCTGCTCGTCGCTTGCTTGTGCGCACAGTGGTGCGGCACTTGCCGCGAGTACCGCGACACCTTCGACGGGCTTGCCGACGCGCATCCCGACATGTGTTTTGTCTGGCTTGACATCGAAACGCACGCCGATCGTTTCGACGACCTCGACGTGGAAAATTTTCCGACCCTATTAATCGAAGATGGCATCACCGCGCGTTTTTTCGGCACCGTCCTACCGCACCGAGCCATTGCCGAACGGCTCCTGTCGGATCTGACGGCATTGCCCGGTGCGGTCGGGGCACCCAAGGTCAGGCCAGCGCTTGCACTCGCCTGACCCCATTTCCTTTCACTCAGTGGGTCCGAGGAGCGGTCCGCCGCGATGCGGCACGATCCGTGCACGCTGAGCACGCCCGCCCGCCGTCGGCGAAGTTTGCACGCCATGCGTTTCGGCGTCGCGGTAGGCTTTGGCGGCTCGCCGCCGGCCCCGTGCTTTTTGGGCGAACCGGGCGCCGCTGTCGCGCCGTGTGCTATAAAGCGGTCGTTAAAGGAAACACCTTCCGGGATCGGACCCCGGTCACTACATTAATCCAGTCATGTCCAAAGCACTGATCATTGCGGAGAAGCCCTCGGTCGCGAACGACATCGCGCGCGCACTCGGCGGCTTCACCAAACATGACGAATACTATGAGAGCGACGACTACGTGCTCTCGTCGGCGGTCGGCCATCTGCTCGAGATCGCCGCGCCTGAAGAATATGAAGTCAAGCGGGGGAAATGGAGCTTCGCGCACCTGCCCGTCATTCCGCCTCACTTCGACCTCAACCCGATCGCCAAGAGCGAGTCGCGGTTGCGGGTGCTGACCAAGCTGATCAAGCGAAAGGACGTCGAGCGCCTTATCAACGCATGCGACGCGGGGCGCGAAGGCGAGCTGATCTTCCGGCTCATCGCCCAGCACGCGAGCGTGAAGAAGCCGGTCCAACGCCTTTGGCTGCAGTCCATGACGCCGGCCGCGATCCGCGACGGCTTCGCGCATTTGCGCAGCGACGCCGAGATGCAACCGCTCGCCGACGCCGCGCGTTGCCGCTCGGAAGCGGACTGGCTCGTCGGCATCAACGGCACGCGCGCCATGACCGCCTTCAACAGCAAGGGCGGCGGCTTCTTTTTGACGACGGTCGGGCGCGTGCAAACGCCAACCCTGTCGATCGTCGTGGAGCGCGAGGAAAAAATCCGCCGCTTCGTGCCGCGCGATTACTGGGAAGTGCGGGCGCAATTCGTCTGCGCGGGCGGCTTCTACGAAGGCCGTTGGTTCGATACGAAATTCAAGCGCGACGAGTTCGACCCGGAGAAGCGCGACTCGCGGCTCTGGAGCATCGCCGCCGCGGAAACGGTGGTCGCTGCCTGCCGCGAGCAAATCGGGACGGTCTCGGAAGAGTCCAAGCCCTCGACCCAATTGTCGCCGGCACTGTTCGATCTGACGAGCTTGCAACGCGAGGCGAACGGCCGCTTCGGCTTCTCCGCCAAGAACACGCTCGGGCTCGCCCAGGCGCTCTACGAGAAGCACAAAGTCCTGACCTATCCGCGTACCGACGCGCGCGCGCTGCCCGAGGACTATATCGACACGGTCAACAGCACGCTCGAGATGCTCAAGGAGAGCAACAACTACCTGCCGTTCGCGAAGCAAGCGCTCGATAAGGGTTGGGTGAAGCCGAACAAGCGCATCTTCGACAATTCGAAGATCACCGATCACTTCGCCATCATCCCGACGCTGCTGGCGCCCAAAGCGCTGTCCGAGCCGGAGCAGAAGCTGTACGACCTCGTCGTCAAACGCTTTCTCGCCGTGTTCTTCCCCGCGGCCGAGTATCGGATCACGACGCGCATCACCGAAGTCGTCGGGCATCACTTCAAAACCGAGGGCAAAGTGCTGGTCGAGCCGGGCTGGTTGCAGATCTACGGCCGCGAGACGAGCGGCGAAGATGCCAACCTCGTGCCCGTGCAGAAGAACGAAAAGGTCAAGACCGACGAAATCGCCGCTCACGGCCTGACCACCAAGCCGCCCGCGCGCTACAACGAAGCGACCTTGCTCTCGGCGATGGAAGGCGCGGGCAAGCTCGTCGAGGACGACGATCTGCGCGAGGCCATGGCCGCCAAGGGTCTAGGCACGCCGGCCACGCGGGCCGCCATCATCGAAGGACTGCTCGGCGAGAAATACCTCGTGCGCGAAGGCCGCGAGCTGATTCCGACTGCGAAGGCGTTCCAGTTGATGACGCTCTTGCGTGGGCTCGGCGTCAAGGAACTGACGGCGCCCGAGTTGACGGGCGAATGGGAATACAAGCTGTCGCAGATGGAACGAGGCAAGCTCCCGCGCGACGCGTTCATGCAGGAAATTGCTCGCATGACGCAGACGATCGTCAAGCGCGCGAAGGAGTACGACTCCGATACGATCCCCGGCGACTACGCGACGCTGAGCACGCCGTGCCCGAATTGCGGCGGCCAGGTCAAAGAGAACTATCGGCGCTTCGCCTGCACGCAGTGCGAGTTCTCGATTTCGAAGATCCCCGGCAGCCGCCAGTTCGAAGTCGAGGAAGCCGAAACCCTACTCAAAGAGAAGCAAATCGGCCCACTGTCCGGTTTTCGCAGCAAGATGGGGCGCCCGTTCTCCGCGATCCTCAAGCTCGCATTCGACGACGAAACGAAGAACTACAAGCTTGAGTTCGACTTCGGTCAGGACTCCGGCGGCGAGGACGGCGAAGCCCCCGATTTCTCCGGACAGGAAAGCGTCGGCACGTGCCCGAAGTGTCGTGCGCGCGTGTTCGAGCACGGCATGAGCTATGTGTGCGAGAACTCCGTGGCGAACCCGAAAACCTGCGACTTCCGCTCGGGCAAAGTGATCTTGCAGCAGGAGATCGCGCGCGAGCAGATGGCCAAGCTGCTCGGCGAAGGCAGAACCGATTTGCTGACGGGCTTCAAGTCCTCGCGCACGGGCCGTAACTTCAAGGCTTATCTCGTCAAGCAAAGCGACGGCAAGATCGGCTTCGAATTCGAAAAGAAAGAGCCCTCGGCGAAGACGGCCGCGAAGGCAGCAGCGGCACGCACCGCTGCGGCGGGCGCGGAATCGAACGGGACCGACGAGGCAGCCGCGCCGGCTACCGCCAAGAAGGCGGCAACAAAAACCACGGCGAAGACGGCTGCAAAACCAGCCGCCAAGACCGCCGCAGCTAAAACCCCGGCCAAGCGAGCGACCTCCAGAAAGGTCAACGCCTAACCGGCGCAAGGCTGGACGGTTGACGACATCAAGCGAGCGCACCTTTCGTGCGCTCGCTTTGCATTTCAGCGGTACCCAGCGCGTGCCGCCTCGACTTAGCCGAAGCAAGCCGAGGCCGCCCCATCGTCGGTTACAGCGGCGACGGGGTACTCACGCGCACCCGCGGCTGGCGCGCCATTTTCCGGAGGGTGCCGTCGCGCCGGCCGTCGAACGCCTCGGTTTCCACTTCGAATACCTCGTCGTCGCCGGCTTCGGCAGGCTCGAACTGCGGCGAGGCGTTGGCATGGGCGGGCGCCGAGACGTCCTTGAGCCACAACTCGCCCAGCGTGCCATTTGGCGTTTGGCCAAAGTGCTCGACAAGATGATCGATAAACGTGCGCACCTTCGCCGGTAGATGACGACGGCTCGGATAACCGATGTTGATCTCGACTTGCGGCAGCCGGAAATCGGACAGGACGCGCACGAGATTGCCGCGTGTCGCATCGCCGCCGATCAAGTAGCTCGGCAAGATCGCAATGCCCATGTCGAGCAGCGCGAACTGACGCAGCATCTCGGTGTTGTTCGCGATGATGACGTTGGACGGCCGCACGCGCACTTCGCCCTCCGGTCCCGTAAAGACGCGCTCGTCGCCCCAATATTCGGTAGGCAAGCTCAGGCACGCATGCTCGAGCAGTTCCTCGGGCCGCTTGGGCGTGCCGTGTTTTTCCAGATAGGCGGGCGTCGCGCAGACGATCATGCAACCTGTCGTCAGACGCCGCGTCACGATGCTGGCGCTGCGCACTTTTTGCGCAATGACGATTCCGACGTCGAACCCTTCTTCCACGAGATCGACGCTGCGATCGACGAGCGTCAGATCCGGCACGACTTTCGGATAACGCTGCGTATAGGTCTGCAGCACCGGGGCGAGGTTGTGCAAGCCGAAGACGACCGGGGCGACGATCCGCAGCGTTCCGACCGGCTCGTGATTGCGCGCGACGACCATCTGCTCGACGTCCTCGAGCTCATCGAGAATTTGGCGGGCGCGTTCGAGATAGACCTGGCCCGATTCGGTCAGCGAGAGGCTGCGCGTGGTGCGATTGAGCAGGCGCGTGCCGAGCCGGCCTTCGAGGTCGGCAACGTGGCGCGTGGCCACGGCGTTGGAGATGTCCATCGCGCTGGCTGCACGGGCGAAACTGCCAAGATCCGCCACTTTTACGAACACACGCATTGACTGCAAATGATCCATTGACGACTCCTGCCGCTTGTTGATACTCAGAAAAAAATTCCCGAGCCAATCCGTGATTGTCCTACGACTTTGGAACCGGCGCAGAGTTGCGCAACACGCGAATTTTTATTCTGTAGCAAGAAACAAGCGATGGACGCAGGGCGGGGCGGCGGAAGGTGCAATGGGATGGGGTGTCGTTCGCGCATAAAAAAAGCCGCCCGAACGACGGCGGCTTGGAGGCGCAGGCGCAGTGCGCCTATTGCCCAGAGTGGGGCACGAAGCCCAAACTCGGCGCGCTCGGCGCCGGGCCACTGCATTTTCACGAACCGATTAGCCATAATCGGCCGTGGAACGGTCGAATAGCCGTCAAGCGGCCGCGAGACGACCTGCGATGTCTGCCCTAGTCTGCGTGAGCGCAGCAGGCAACCGCTGCCGCAGCGAATCGAAGAACTCGCCATGCAGCGCAAGCTCGCTGCGCCAATCGGCATCGTCGACGGAAATGACCTGCTCGAATTGCTCGCGCGTGAACTCGAGCCCGTTCCAGTCGATATCCTCGTAGCGAGGCGATACGCCGAAGGCATGCGCGACGCCGTCCGCCTGCCCCTCAATGCGCCCGATCATCCAACGCAGTACACGCATGTTCTCGCCGAAGCCCGGCCAGACGAATTTTCCGTCGGGCCCTTTGCGGAACCAATTGACGCAGAAGATCTTGGGCAGCTTGGCCCCGAGCGTGTCGAGCCGCTCGCCGACGCTGAGCCAGTGGTCGAAATAATCACCCATGTGGTAACCGCAGAACGGCAGCATCGCGAACGGATCGCGCCGCACGACGCCTTGCTTGCCCGCTGCGGCAGCTGTCGTTTCCGAGCCCATCGTCGCTGCCATGTAGACGCCTTCGACCCAGTTGCGCGCCTCGGTCACGAGCGGCACGGTGCCCGAGCGCCGGCCGCCAAAAATGAAGGCGTCGATCGGCACACCCGCCGGATTTTCCCAATCGGGATCGACCGAAGGGCACTGCGACGCGGGCGCCGTGAAGCGAGCGTTCGGGTGCGCAGCTTTGCGGCCCGTTTCCTTGCCGATCTCGGGCGTCCAATCGTTACCTTGCCAATCGATCAGATGCGCGGGCGGCGTATCGGTCATGCCTTCCCACCAAACATCGCCATCGTCCGTCAGCGCAACGTTCGTGAAGATCACGTTGCGCTTGAGCGTCGCCATGGCGTTGTAGTTGGTCTTCTCGCTCGTTCCGGGCGCAACGCCGAAGTACCCGGCTTCGGGGTTGATGGCATAGAGGCGCCCGTCCTTGCCGGGCTTGATCCAGGCGATGTCGTCGCCGATCGTCGAGATCGACCAGCCGTCCATCGCGCGCGGCGGGATCAGCATCGCGAAGTTCGTCTTGCCGCACGCCGACGGGAATGCAGCGGCCACGCGATATTTGCGCCCTTCGTTCGAGGTAACGGTGAGAATCAGCATATGCTCGGCGAGCCAGCCTTCGCGGCGGCCCATCGTCGATGCAATTCGCAGCGCAAAGCATTTCTTACCGAGCAGCGCGTTGCCGCCATACCCCGAGCCGAAGCTCCATATCTCGCGCGCTTCGGGGAAATGCACGATGTACTTGGTCGGATTGCAAGGCCAAGGGACATCGGCTTGGCCCGCCTCGAGCGGCGCCCCGACCGAATGCACGCAGGGCACGAACTCGCCGTCCTCGCCGAGCACGTCGTACACGGCACGCCCCATGCGCGTCATGATCCGCATGTTGACGACGACGTACGGGCTATCGGTGAGCTCGATGCCGATGTGCGCGATCGGCGAACCGATCGGTCCCATCGAGAACGGCACGACGTAGAGCGTGCGACCACGCATGGCGCCGTCGAAAAGACCGTCGAGTGTAGCCCGCATCTCGGACGGCTCCATCCAATTGTTCGTCGGCCCGGCGTCGTCGCGGTGCTCTGAACAAATGAAGGTTCGATCCTCGACGCGCGCGACGTCTGACGGATCGGAGCATGCGAGGTACGAGTTCGGGCGCTTCTCGGCATTCAGGCGCTTGAGCGTGCCGGCCTTGACCATCTGATCGGACAGACGATCGTATTCCTCCTGCGAGCCGTCGCACCAGACGACGCGCTCGGGCTTCGTCAGGGCGGCGATGCGCTGGACCCAGTCAATCAGCTTGCGATGTTTGACGTAAGCGGGCACTTCAAGTGTGTTGACGCCTCCAAAGGCGGAATGGTTCATCGAGCAGTCTCCGTTTTGTGATCGTTAAGAAGGAAACGGGCGTGGCTCGCTGACGCTGCATGCGAGAGGCGTATTCATGCGCGTACGGTGCGCGCATGAACGGGTGCGTCAGGAGCGGGAAAGCTTGCCGCCGAGCACGCGAACGACGGGCAGCGCTTACACCGAACGGTGCGCGCACATCATTCGCGGCTTGCGCGCGAGCGCGACAAGCTGTTAAAAAGAAGCGGTCCTGCCTAGTGAAAGCCGTGAGCATCGTGACGAGCCTCGTTGCATCGCTCATGCCAGCTTGGGTTCCTGTGACAGGGTTGGAACCGAGAAGCATATCACTCCGTCTATCCCGTACATCGTGCACTGCAACACTCACCTCCCTCGCTTATGAAGATTGCCATTCTCGACGACTACCAGGACGCCGTCCGCAAACTCGATTGCTTCCAGCTACTGACCGGCCATGACGTCAAAGTGTTCAATAACACCGTGCGCGGCCTCGGTCAGTTGGCCAGCCGACTCGCGGAAGTCGATGCCTTGGTCCTGATCCGGGAACGCACGCGCGTCACGTCGCAGTTGCTCGATAAGCTCCCGCATCTGCGCATGATCAGCCAGACGGGTAAGGCGTCGAACCACATCGATTTAGCCGCGTGTACGGAACGCGGCATTGCCGTGCTCGAAGGCGCCGGCTCGCCAATCGCGCCCGCCGAACTCACGTGGGCGCTCATCATGGCCGCGCAGCGCCGCATCCCGCAGTACGTCGCGAACTTGAAGCAGGGTGCGTGGCAGCAATCGGGGCTCAAGACATCGGCGTTGCCGCCGAACTTCGGCCTCGGCACCGTGTTGCGCGGACATACACTTGGTATTTGGGGCTACGGCAAAGTCGGACAACTCGTCGCCGGCTACGGCAAAGCGTTTGGCATGCGCGTTTTGATTTGGGGGCGCGAGCATTCGCTCGAAGCGGCGAAGGCCGACGGTTACGAGGTCGCGGCGAGCCGTGAAGCGCTGTTCGAAGAGAGCGACGTCTTGACGGTGCACTTGCGCTTGCACGACGACACGCGCGGCATCGTGACGCAGGCCGATTTGCTGCGCATGAAGCCGACGGCGCTGTTCGTCAATACGAGCCGTGCCGAGTTGCTGGAGGACAACGCGCTCGTCAATGCGCTGTCGCACAATCGGCCGGGCATGGTTGCCATCGACGTCTATGAGAGCGAACCCATTCTGCAGGGCTATGGGTTGCTGCGCATGGAGAATGTGATCTGCACGCCGCATATTGGCTACGTTGAGCGCGAAAGCTACGAGCTCTACTTCAGCGCGGCGTTCAAGAATATTCTCGCGTTCGACGAAGGCGACACCACGAGTGTCGCGAACCCTGAGGCGTTGAGCGTCGTGCGGCGACGCTGAGGGCTCTAGCGGGCGCGGGCGCTTCGGCTAGAGCCGTCCGTGCACGATTGTGGCGATCCTGCGATGCGGGCGCGCTATCTATGCGTGATCGGCGGCCAATGTCGAGCGTTGGGGTAGCCGCTCGAGGAATGTTTCGCCGTCGGCGCGGCCGAGTTCGTAGGCGGGGCGCATCAGCGCCGGCTGCGTATAGTCCCAGCTTGAGATCGGCACTTTGCGCGACGGCTGCACATAGAGACGTTGTTGCATGCCATGCGAGATCACGAAGGTCTGGGGACGCGGGTAGCAGCGCGTCACCATGACCAACACGCGGCCCGGGGTTTCGTCTAGTGCGCCGACCGGCACGTTGTCCACCATGCCGCCGTCGAGCACGGGGCGCCCGTTGCGTCGCAGGACAGGCGTGAACGGCGGCGTACACGAAGATTGCAAAATCAGATCGGCGAGCTCGTCGACGATGACGCAGTCTTGGGCGCGCACGAACTCCGAGCGGAAGCCGAGCGTGCGTCCGAGGCTGGGGTGCAGCACTTTGCGCATGTGCTTATCGATGTTGTAGGCGATGAGGCCGGCCGCGACCGACGAGCGTGGGCCGAGCCAGCGCGGCACACGCGAAACGCCGATGCGGATTTCCGGCGCGCTTGCGAGCTTGGCGAACGGTTCGCTGTAGATGTCGAGCAGTGCGCGCCGATAGATCTCGTAGTGGGGGAATACGGCCGCACCACGCCGCCAAAGATTGCCCCAATAGACGTTTTTCTTGTTGTTGCGCAGGACGTCTTCGTAATAGCGCATGACCCATTGCGAGTCGCCTCGGGTGTACAACATGCAGGCCGTGGCCGCGCCGGCCGAAATGGCGGTGATGACGCGCGGCGCGAGTGCGAGTTCCGGTTGGACGACATCCCAGAAGCCGGCCTGCCACCAGCAACGGTTGCCGCCGCCGGCGAACACGACCTGATCGAACATAACGGATTCCTTTATCGGGGTTCGCCGTGCGGGGACAGCGCTCGGTCAGTTGATCAGCGTGTAGGTGGTGGTCGCGTGGACGGCCATTTTGCCTTCGTCGTCGAGGAGTTCGATTTCGCCGAAGACCAGATTGCGTCCCATGCGCAACACGCGCGCCGTGACGAGCACGTCGCCTTTGCGAACGGCGCGCATAAAGCTGATGTTGAGCGAGACCGTGGTCATGGGGCGGAACTCGCCGAGCGCGGCCGAGATGGCGACGATCATAGCCGTATCGGCTGCCGCCATGAAGGCTTGACCGCAAATGACACCGCCCGAATGACGGAATTCGCCCGAAAACGGAAGGCGCAGGGTCGCGCTGTCGTCGGAGACAGACACCGGCTGGAGCGCGAGCGAACGCACCCATGGAGCGAGGACGCGATCGAGCAAGTCGAGGACGGCGGTTTCGGTCATTGTTCTCTCCTGTCGGCCAGCATGGGGCTTCGGCGGTTCAATCCGGTGCGAGGCTTCGCGCGGCGGCTGCAGTGGGCGCGGGTCGTACTTGTTTCGGCCGTGCGCCGCGCGGCGGCATCGGGCGGCGCGCGAGACTGCGGTGCAGTCGCGCAATCATACCGGCACGGGAAAAACCCAGCCAGGAACGGGGCACAACCTTACGGGCGGCGGGGCGCGGCGAATTTTTGGGAAAACGATGAAGGGGGCTAGGCAAGCTCAAAAAAGTACTGCATAATTCGCAGTCTATTGGGGCGTTAGCTCAGTTGGTAGAGCAGCGGACTCTTAATCCGTCGGTCGAGTGTTCGAGTCACTCACGCCCCACCAAGAATTCAGAAGGGTTCCGAGCAATCGGAGCCCTTTTTCGCTTCTACATTCGGAACGCATGCTCTACAAAAATCAGAACGCAACAGCCGTCCGAACAGGTAGCGACATCTGAGCAGCCGGTCGTTATAGGAGTCTCGAAGCATGGTGAGGGCGAAAGGGTCACACAAAGCGAACGCCGAGGCCGAGATCGAACAAGGCAACAGTGCGACAACCGGCGAAGCTCCGCCGCTTGATGTCATCGCCATCCAGTTAAAGGCAAGCCGCGAGGCGCGCGGACTTTCGGTAAGCCAACTCCACACTGCGACGGGCATAGCCAGGACAGCGCTTCACGACTACGAAGCGGGGCGCTACAAGCCCGGCGCGAACGAAATCCGTAAGCTGTGCGAGGCACTAGGCATAACGCCAAACAAGCTGCTCACGGGCCGAGATAACCCGGAATCTCCAAAAACACCGCTCGAAGAAGTGTTCGGCTCTGGATCAGAGAATCTGCAAGTCATGAAGGCTGGGCAGCTTCTTCTGATGCTACCGCCGGATGAGCGCGACGCGTTCTTCAAGCTGCTGCTTAGTCTCGTCTCGTCGAGGTATCCGGCCGAGAAAGTGCGTGAAGCGATGGAGCAGATTGAGCTCGTGGCGGGCGTCCTGAACGTCATGGCGTCCCAAGTTACAGACCCGGACGCCCCGATCGACACAGAGCTCGTGAAAAAGCATGTGGCTCAGATCAACCCCGACTTGGTCAGCGATGAGCGTGCGAAGCGCGTGCGAAAAGCGCGCGAGGGAAAGGACCAAGGTTGAAATCGCCAGACGCGGCGAACAGACAAACCGGCATGCGCCGGTTTTTTTTTCGTCGGACTGTCGGATATGGCTACAGTTGACGGATAGATAACCACGGGATAGATTTGCATAAACCGACACTTGATGTCTTATCCGACAAGGGGCAAACATGACGATTACCGCTGATCAACTAAGACGTGCGCGCCGGACCGCCGGCATCACGCAAGCGAAGCTCGCCGAAGATACCGGCGTCAACGCGACACTCATCAAGCATTTCGAAACCTTCCGAATCAACGCGCTCCCGCAATCCGCGCAGGATGCATTGGTCGAATACTTCAAGGAAAGAGGCGTTGACCTGGGCGCCGACGATTCGGGCAAGCCCGCGAACGACAAGCCGGCAATCTCGCCTGTACCGCGCGGCTCGTTTCCCGTTCCCCCTGGGACGGTGGCCCCGCGAATGAGCTTCACCATCAGCGAGATTCGGCACAACGTCCCACTGGACGCAAAGCTCTTCGAGCCTTAGTTATCTCGGTAGAGGTTGTCGAAGCGCATGCTCGACGGCGTGAAGCGCAGGTCGACCGTT
>Ga0207667_10002023_pt1 | contig 25421 bp, 21 predicted proteins | sample KBSCornC52_FD_184301 | JGI IMG/M metagenome (GOLD analysis project Ga0207667, IMG submission 184301) | Corn rhizosphere microbial communities from Kellogg Biological Station, Michigan, USA - KBS Corn C5-2 (SPAdes) (version 2) | ecosystem: Host-associated > Plants > Roots > Rhizosphere > Soil ...
CCGGGCATCCCGAGATAGAGATGGCGCTGATCGAACTTTCGCGGACGACGGGCAACCGCAAGTATGTCGATCTGGCGGGATACATCCTGCATGGTGATGCGAGGATTCCGCTGAAGCCGCAGCAGATCGTGTACATGTTCTGCGGCGTTCCGTTTACCTCGCGGACCAAGCTGGAAGGTCATGCGGTGCGATGCATGTATGCCTGCTGCGGTGCGACCGACTACTATCTGGAGACCGGCGACCCGGATTATTGGAAGACGCTGAATGTGCTCTGGAACGATCTGACTGCCCACCAGATGTATGTGAACGGCGGTGTCGGAGCGCGTGCGGCGGGTGAAGCGTTTGGCGATCCGTATGAACTGCCCAATGCGCAGGCCTATGGGGAGAGCTGCGCTGCCATTGGAAACATGATGTGGAACTCGCGCATGCTGGCGGCGTCGGGCGATGCAAAGTTCAGCGACGTGATCGAGCGCGCTTTGTATAACGGGATTAATTCGGGGATGTCGCTCGATGGCAGGACGTATTGCTACCGGAATCCGCTGGCGTTCGACCCGGCGCGGGAGGAGCGCGATCAAAATACGGACTCGGGAAGGATCCGCAATTCGTGGTACGACACGACCTGCTGTCCGCCGAATCTGGAACGGACCTTCGCATCGCTTTCGGGATATTTCTACAGCACCAGTGCCGATGGAGTGTATGTCCATCTCTACGACAACTCGGAGATGAACTGGCATCTGCATGACGGCACTGGGCTGAAGATCAGGCAGGCGACGAACTATCCATGGAGCGGCGATGTGAAGATCACCGTGAGCCCCGCGGCTCCGAGCGAATTCGTCATGTACGTTCGCATTCCGGGCTGGTCAGGGAAGAACAGCGTCAAGGTTAACGGTAAAGAAGTTGCAGGAGCGAGGGCCGGAGAGTATCTGGCGATTCGCAGACGATGGGTCGCAGACGACACGATTGATCTGAACTTCGACATGACGACCCATCTGCTGAAGGCAAATCCCGCAGTGACGGAAGACCGTGGACGGGTTGCGTTTCAGCGCGGGCCCATCGTGTTCTGCATGGAGCACCTGGACCAGCCCGATCATGGCGCCGGGATCGATATTGCAGACTACACGGTACCTCTCGATGGAGAGACGACGCTACAATTTGAGCCGGCGTTACTGGACGGCGTGATGGTGCTGAGTCATCCGGCGACCGTCAGCAAAACGGCAACCGATGAAGCCTTGTATTTTCCTGCATCGACACCACGAGCCCCCGAGCGAGCAACGACGGTGAGGCTGATCCCCTATTATGCATGGGCCAACCGAGAGCCTGCCTCCATGCAGGTCTGGATTCCGTACAAAGAGGCTTAGGGAAGCTCTTGTTGGAAAAAACAAGGAATGGCAGGGAGTAGCGTGCGGTAAATTCCTTAGTCGAATCTATGGAATTTCTTCCAGATCCTGAAAAAGAGCCCGCTCCATCGGTCATAGTTCGGAGGGTAATGTCTGAGCGCTTTGGGAAAAGGCTGATTGACCCTAAGAGGAAGTCCGTGCCAGCGAAGCAGAGCCGGGCCATCTACGATAAGCGAACCATCGAATCCGAGGAAAAGGTGAGTTACTTCGTCTTCGTCCCGCAATATGTCGAGGGAGTTATCCGGGATATGAAAGGCTTCATAATATTGACGGTCGACAAATAAAAGGTTCGGCCCGATGACGCAGATCAACTCATATTCTTTAGACTTGCCCAGGCGAACCAGCGCCGCAGGGCTATTGCTCTGATTGCAATTCGGATCGGGTGGCTGAACATAATCGAAGCGGTTTGATGAGGTGGGATTGAACTCGATTAGCACCAGCTTCGGTCTGTATTTCTGTACGGCTTTCCAGATGTGATAGTCATTTCCATCAACATCGATTGAAAGAAGATCGAAATTCAGCGGCGTAGAGGTTTTCTCAAGAATCGTGTCAAGATTGTCATTCTCTTCCCACCCAACAAACTGTCCCACGAAGGTGGCACGCTCCCGATAAGGGTACTCGTTGCGAAGGCTCTCATACTTTGCTTTATCGCCCTCGACGAGAACAACATTGTAGCTCTCGTTTTCGACGAGGTTATACGTATTGCTCAGGTGTTTTCCATCCCAGGCCCCAAACTCAACGCACCACCTGTCGCAGGAGGGCAGCATCTCGAGCGCCTTTGCTATGACACCATCTTCTCCGGTCTGCGAATAGACGTCTCGGGAAAATTCGTTCAACCAGCGGCCGTTTCTTTTCAATACTTCGAGAGGGCTTAAGAGTTCATTCATTCGTACAACTCTAAATCACGCGACGATCGATCCCGCTGACATTTCTCTCGCGGCAACAACTACCAAACCCGGCAGCTATTGACCGGGACCATGGGCGAGCCTTTTTTGCAGCCGAAGGCTTCGGCGAAGCCGGGCTGGTTGACGATGGCCCCGTTGGCGCGGAGGTGGTCGGGCGAGTGGGGGTCGCTGAGGACCTGGGCGCGGATATTTTCGGGGCGCGAGTTCTCGCACCAGTTCTGCGCGTAGGCGATGTAGAAACGCTGCGGCGAGGTGTAGCCGTCCTTCTTGGCCTGAAGGTCGATGCCATCCTTCTTCGCGCGTTCGAGATAGGCCATGTAGGCGAGCACCAGGCCGCCGTTGTCGGCGGTGTTTTCGCCGAGCGTCAGCTTGCCGTTGACCTTCACATCGTCGACGGCGGTGAAGCTGCTGTACTCCTTGTCGAGACAGTCGGTTCGGGACTCGAAGTTCTTTGCGTCCTCCTGCGTCCACCAGTCGGTGAGGTTGCCCTTGCCGTCGAACTTGCGGCCCTGGTCGTCGAAGCCGTGGGTCAGCTCGTGGCCGATGACGGCGCCGATGTGGCCGTAGTTGACGGCATCGTCTTCTTTGGGATCGTAGAAGGCAGGCTGAAGAATGCCGGCGGGAAAGTTGATGTTATTCATGCTGGGGTCGTAGTAGGCGTTGACGGTGGGGGGCGTCATCTGCCACTCCAGCGGGTCGACTGGTTTGCCAATCTTATTGAGCTGGCGGTCATTTTCAAACGCGTTCGCGCGGAGTGAGTTGCCGAGGGCGTCATCGGGTTTCACCTCCAGTTTGCTGTAGTCGCGCCACTTGTCGGGGTACCCGATCTTGTTGGCGACGAGGTGCAGCTTCTGTTTGGCACGGGCCTTCGTCGTATCGGACATCCAGTCGAGGTGGTCGATGTCGTTGGACATGGCGGCCTCAATGTCGTCGACCATCTGGAGAGTGCGGGCCTTGCTGTCGCCAGCAAAGAAGTCCTGAACGTAGACCTTGCCCAGCGCCTCGCCGAGCGCGGCATCGACGGAGCTGGAACAGCGCTTCCAGCGTGGCGCCTGTTCAGGCTGGCCGCGCAGCTTGCGGCCGTAGAAGTCGAAGTTCTCCTGGTCAAACTGGCTGGGCAGCCGTCCGGCGACCCCGGTGAGCAGGTGATAGCGCATGTACGCCTTGAGAGTTTCGAGATCGTTGGAGTGAATCTGCTGCACCAGGACGGGGAAGAACTGTGGAGTGGAATTATTGATCTCGCTGACGTGAGGGGAGTGGATGGCGTCTTCAAACGCGCCGAAGTTGATGCCGTGGAGACTGTCCTCGAAGGTTGCGATGGGCTGGAGGTGATACGTCTTTTCGGGATCGCGCATCTCGGTCACACCCATGGAGCCCTTTGCCAGCGCGGTCTCGAACGCCATGATGGATGCGGCGTCTTTCTGCGCCTGCTCGGGCGTGCTGCCAGCCAGCGTCAACATCTTGGCGACGTGGGCGACATACTCCTGGCGGATGGATACATCTTTCGCGCCGGTGCGGAGATAGTAGTCCTTTTCGGGCAGGCCGAGGCCGTCCTGCGCGATGACGGCGATCTGCTTGGTGGCGTCCTTCAGGTCTTGCTGCTCGCCGTAGCCGAAGAAGACGTTGATGCCGATGCGCTGGAACTTGCCGATCAACGTGAGGAGTTGCGCTTTGCTGGTGACGGCGTCGATCTCGTCGAGCAGAGGCTGGGCCGGGGCGAGGCCTTTGGCGTCGATCGCTGTGGTGTCCATGCAGGCCTTGTAGTAGTCGCCGATCTTCTGCTCTTCGGGCGAGCGCGATGCGCCTCCGTCTGCGGCCTTGATGAGGATGTTGCTCAGGCGCTGGGTGTTGACGTTATAGAGGGCGTAAAAACCATCGACGCCGTCCTGGTCGGGCGGGATGGGATGGTTGGCGGCGAACCTTCCGCAGGCGAACTTGTAGAAGTCGTCGCAGGGGTTTGCGGAGGTATCGATGGAGGAAGTATCGAAGGCGGGAATGGGGAGATAGATCTTGGGCGCTTGAGCGGTTGCCGTCGCGGGGGCGGGCTGCTGCTGGGAGAATCCCGCGGTGCATGTGATTGCCGCGAGGGCAATGGCCGCTCCAAGGCGTATCTGACGGCTGGTTTTACTCTTCGCTCCATGCAACATGCAGTTTCCTCCGGGCTTCGGTGCTTCAATGGTGTTTCAGTCTTTGTATCACTCGCGCGCGGAAAGACGCCCATAAATTCAGTCGAACGGGCTGACATTGGCGGCTGGCAGGCGTCTGTGAAAGAGTAGACCTGCGCGGGCTGTACAGGCCCACGCGTGCTGTAGATCGTTACGCGGACTCTGCCATGCCGGTTCCCATCAGGACTTACGTGATTTCACGAACCCGTCAGCTTCTCCGGCTGACCCTGCTGGTTCTGCTGGCATCTGCTCCGCTGCTGGCGCGGGCGGCTGGGCCGCCGCTTCGTATTCCACTGGACTCATTGGGATTTCAGCCGCAATCGACGCAATTTCTGCTGGCTGGCAGCTCGATGCTGACGGTGAACTATGTCGACAACCGGCATCTGCTCTTCACCTTCGGGGTGCATCGGTTGATGGAGCGCATCGCCAACGATCCTCCCGGCGACGAGGACCGCATGGTGGAGGCGGTGCTGGTGGAGTTGCCCTCGGGCCGGGTGCTGGCGCGCACCGATTGGCGGCTTCACGATAGTGCTCAGTATCTGTGGGGATTGGGCCATGGACGATTCCTGCTGCGCGTCCACGATAGCCTGATGACCTTTGCTCCGCTGGCCAATCTGGCTTCGGGACAGCCGTTCCAGCAGCGGGCATTTTTGACGACGGACCGGCGGATCGGCGCGGTATTGCTCTCGCCGGAGTCGGACCTGATGATTATCGAGTCGGCGGAACGGACGCCCCCGGTGCCTGCCCCGAAGCCGCCTTTGTTCGGGCCGTCGCCAAAGCCCGCGCCGGAGCCGGTCGGTCGGCCGGGCGATCCGGCTCCGGTGGCGCTCAGCTTCTACCGGCTGGCGACGCCGGGTACGGGAGACGAGGTGCAGGCCACGCTGGCCGGGGTGGCCCATGCCACCCACTTTGGGGATGTCGCGGCAATCAGCGCGGGCCATATCGGGGTTGTCGATGAGGGACGGCAGGAGTGGGCCTTCGACTTTCGCCCCTTTAATGGCAAGGCGAAGGAGCTCGCTCCGTTCGCCTCTACCTGTGATCCGACGCCACGGTTTGTCAGCAGCAGCGAGTTTGTCGCGTTCGGCTGCCATGGCGGCAACGCGCCCATGGTTCTCGGCGGGTTCAACATGCGCGGTGAAGAGATGTGGGAGCAGAACCTGTTTGGCGACTACGTGGGAACGTCGATGGCGTTTGCGCCCGAGAGTGGGCGATTCGCGTTGGGGCGCGTTCTTGGGGAGGCGGCTGCCGTCGATCTGACGATCGTTCCGGCAGAGGCGTACACGGCGCAGAACGTCGTCGTCTATCAGACAGAGAGTGGCAAGCAGCTTCTGCACGTTGACTGCTCGCCAATAGCGCGCGCCGGGCAGAACTTTGCCCTGTCGCCCGATGGAATGAGTCTTGCGGTCGTCCGGGACGGCGCCATCGCCATCTACAGCCTGCCCCCCCTGAGCAAACAGGACCAGGCCGATCTGAAAGAGGCACGGGCGCTGGTGCCAGAGCAGAGCGTTCTGCCGATTGATTTCGCGGGACCATCCCCGGTACCCGCTGCGGCAAACCCGGCTCCAGAGGCAGCTGCCACTCCGAAGGCTGCTCCAGCAATATCGGCAGATGCGTCAAAGGCGGCGAGTGTTCCTTCTGCTGCGCCTGCGCCAGTTACACCTCCGCCAGCGGCCAGTGCCGCAGCTTCAGGCGATGCCGCGCCGGAACAGCCCCGCAAGCCGCCTACGCTCTACACGTTGCCCGGAGACAAAGAAAGACAGACTCAGGAACATACGGATGAGAAGGGGACAAAATAGAAGGGCCGGCTTCGGTCAATCTCGAAAGCCAGCCCTTCTATTGATCTTTTGTATTGATGTGATGTGGATTTAGGCAGCCTTTGCAGTCGCCACAGCCTTGACGCGGGCGTTGAGGCGGCTCTTATAGCGGCTGGCGGTGTTCTTGTGCAGAACGCCCTTCTGGACGCTCTTGTCGAGCACGGACACGGTGGAGCGATAGACCTCGCCAAGCGTCTTGGCGTCGCCCTTGGCGATGGCCTCGCGCAGGGTGCGCAGGGTGCCGCGCAGCTTGCTCTTGTTGGCGCGGTTGACCGCGGTCTTGGTTTCGGTCTGACGTGCGCGCTTCAACGAGGAAACATGATTTGCCATTACTGAACTCTCTTCTCTGACCCGTCTTCTGTCGGGGAAATTTGGATGCAGGCCGGAGGCTGGCTAAGAACACAGCCCGACCCATCCCCTGCAATCTCTAAGTCTACGGAACTTGGGCAGGATGGTCAAGAATAGTCTTGCTTTGGATGGTTGGGTGAGTCTGCCCAACCATCCTCCTTTGCTGGATATGCCCCGTTCTCAGAGGCCGCAACGGGGATGCTGAGAGGCAGCTTGAGGGCGATACCGATCATCCAGATAATGCTGATGAAACGGCCCACGGGAATTAAGTAGCCAGCCGTGAAGTTCAGCACCGTCAGCGTGGCGAGCTCGCAGGCAATGGCGACAGCAATGCCCAGACCCATGACCCAGCGCGGTATGAGTCTGCGCTGACCTGCCGTAAGAGATACCCCGGCGATAAAAAAGCCTAAGAGGATGACGAAAGCCGGCCCTGCGCTGGCGAAGCTGATGGAGCGCAACGCCTGCACGGCGCCGGTGGACTCAGCGATACCGGGCCGGGTAAGGCACCAGTTGGCCAGGGCAGAGAGCATCAGAAGCACCGTAGCGCCGATGCCACCGAGAAACGCAATGGACTCCCCCGCGGCACTGACACCAAGGAAGCGCAGGCGGCTGATGGTGGTCGCAATAAAGAGACCCAGCGGAATTGCGGAAAGCAGTTCGAAGAACGAACCCAGTTGGATCGACCAGCCGTTCTTCGCAACAAAGGCAACGGCCTTCTCGGCGGAATCATGCGGAATGTTGAAGGCGGCGCTGAGCTTGGAACCTCCTGCAAGCAGCAGAGCAACGTAGAAAATAATAAGCACCAACAGGTGGGGGCCTGTGTGGCGTTCGGTGCGGGTAGAGAGCGCATTGGATTGGTTCATCGTTGACCTCCAGGAATATGGAATGAATTGGGTTGGCCTACTGGATCGGTCCCTGCATCCGCGAGACAGCATGGTCGAGTCTTTCGAGCCAATGCTGCTGCAACTCATCCGCCGACTTGCGCTGCGTCTCACTAAGGACGTTGGCGTAGATCCGTGACTTGAGAAGTTCCTTCTCCACAAGCAGCTTTGCGAAGGTGTCGCCTTCCGTGGCCGCGATGGCCCGAACCTTAGCTTCATCAAAGGTCCCGCCCGCTGTGGCATCGGCCATTTGATGGGCGCCGCCAAGCATTTCCTTAAGCAGGATCGCCACGGTTGGGCGCTCGGCAAGGACGATGGTGCGTGTCTCGGCGACCTGCGTCTTGCTCATGTTCAGTTCGCGGGCCACATGACCCAGCGGTCCACCGCGATGCCAGCCATGGCCGCACCAGCCGTGTCCCCTGGCCCCTGCCCGCGCTACGATTGCAACCACAACGACCAATACCACTACGACCACGATCCAGAGAGTTTTTCGTTTCATCGTTACACCTCGTGACTACTTCTCTCTGAGTACAGCATCACCGTGTGGGGCGTGCGATTAAGGTTGGTAAGGGATTGTAAAGATAGGTAAAGATTGAGCAATTCACCTCGCAACCTATGCCCGGCGCGGCTAACATCGGAGAGGGAACGTACAGGAGATCGAGCGGGCTGCCATGAATCCGTTGCTGATTGTCGATGACGATACGGAACTTTGCGCGCTGCTTACCGAGCGTCTTGCGGAAGAGGGGTTCGTCCTCCACGCCGTACATGACGGCAGAGAGGGGTTGGAACACGCCGGCAGCGGTAGATATTCGCTGGTGATCCTGGATGTGATGTTGCCGCGGATGGGAGGCATGGAGGTGCTCAGAGAGTTGCGCACGCGGTCCTCTATTCCCGTCCTGATGTTGACGGCGCGCGGAGAGGACATCGATCGCATCATCGGCCTTGAGGTGGGAGCCGACGATTATCTGCCCAAGCCGTTCAACCCGCGCGAACTTGTCGCCCGGATCAAAGCAATTCTACGAAGGCTCGACGAACGGCGAGCTGACCCCAATACTTTCACTGCTGGAGACATTACGATCAATCTCGCATTGAGGGAAGCATGGGCTGCCGGCAAACCGGTGCAGTTGACGACAGTTGAGTTCGCCCTGCTCGAGGCGCTGGTGCGGAATGCAGGACGAGTGCTCACCCGCGACGATCTGACCGATGTTGCCCTGGGAAGAAAGCTGGGCGCCTTCGACCGTACGATCGATGTCCATATCAGCAACCTCCGGAAGAAGTTGGATACTCACACCGGCATCGAACGCATTAAGACGATTCGAGGAAGCGGCTATCTGCTGGCGCCACGTCCTTCAAGCGAGGAGCTGTGACCATGCCGCGATTGTTCGTCAAAATATTCCTATGGTTCTGGGCGACAGTGGTGCTGACGGGAATATCTCTCGTGCTTGCCGTTGTGCTGCAACCGCGAAACGGACACGTGCCTTCGCAGTGGCAGGCGAGTTTTGCGGATACAGCAAAATATTTCGGAACCGCAGCTGTAGGAGCTTTAGATCAGGGTGGCATTGCCGCAGTCACACGATACACGCATCGGCTCTCCGAGGATGCACACATCCACGCTTGCCTCTTTGGCGCGATGGGCGACACGACAGGCAGATCCCTGGCCGGAGAGTCTTGTACGGAGTTTGCGGGCATCGTCGCTCATGTTGCCAAAGGCGAGCCGCAGGCCTACGAGATGCGGCGAGGCCTGATGAGGATCGCGGTCCCAATCAAAGGCGCGGACGGACACAGTTACATCTACGCATCGGAGTTGCTGGCGGGGCCTCGGGCTGCCTTTGGTTTGAACCCGGGGGCGGTGCTGTTGCGCGTGGGGCTGGCCCTGCTGGTGTCGGGCCTGGTGTGCTACTTTCTGACGCGCTACCTTACGAGGCCGATCCTCCGTCTGCGTTCCGTTGCGCAACAGATCACGGCGGGAGAACTGAGCGTCCGCGCAGAGTCCACGCTGGAGCTGCGCCGGGATGAGTTCGGAGATCTGGTTCGAGACTTCAATCGAATGGCAAGCAAAACCGAAGGCCTGATCGCCAGCCAGCGGCAACTGCTCAACGATGTCTCTCACGAGCTTCGATCACCGCTGGCACGCATGAACGTGGCATTGGACCTGCTCCGCCGCCACGCCGGGGACGATCCGGCCCTAGACCGCATGGAGATCGATCTGCAGCGCCTGAATGAGATGATCGGGCGGTTGTTAACGGTCGCCAAGCTGGAGGCTGCTTCTACACTTCAGAATCCAGTCCGGGTGAATCTGTCCGAGCTGGTATCGAGCGTTGCCAGTGACGCCGAGTTCGAGGCGCAGGAGCGGGGAAGTCGCGTGGATATCGTTCAGGCGGTGGACGTAGAGGTCTTCGGAGACCCGAGCCTGCTGCGGAGCGCGATTGAAAATGTACTTCGCAACGCCGTCCGGTTTACTGCGGCGGGTACGGCTGTCGAAGTTTTTCTTCGCGCCAGTCCGGCCGGCAGTGCCAACGAATCGGTTATTGCCATCCGCGACCATGGCCCGGGTGTGCCGGAGGAGGACGAGCTTACGCGCATCTTCAAACCCTTTTATCGTCTGGCCGATTCGCGCGCGCTCGATTCCGCCGGAGCCGGGCTGGGGTTGGCGATTGCGGAGAGAATCGTGCGCCTCCATGGCGGTAGAATTCGCGCGACGAATGAGGCTGGCGGCGGTTTGAGCATCGAGATCATCCTGCCGCGAATGCCTGGGAGATAGACCAGCCGATAGACCATCCGGCAACTGGGGACGCCTCCGCCATGGTTCCCGATGCATGAATTCAACATTTGCCACTTGACGGCGTGCCGGTGGCGGTTCTAGTCTGTGCCCATCTTCGACACACGATTGGCAACCTCAGCCATCCCGGTCGCAGCACCCAAAGCATCCTCCTACCGCGTTGCGTGTCTTTTTCGGCTCCACAACCAATCCAACTCCCAAGCATCCAATAACCAAGCACTCCCTGACGGAGGTCAGCGCCCTCATTGATGAAAAAATCCTTGGAAATCACTCCCGGCATTGAGCCCCTTTATGGGACCCGCGACGAAAACCTCAAGCTGCTCGAAGATGGTCTTCATGTCACGATTGACCTTCGTTCCGACGCCATTCAGGTCACCGGAGACGCCGCCAGTATCGACCGGGTCGAACGTATTTTTCTGGATTTTGACTCCCTCCGTAAATCAGGCATCAACCTATCCAACGGCGAGCTGAACGGCATGTTGAAGCTGGTCATCGCCGATCCCGCCGTTACCTTGCGTTCGCTGATCGACTCCGGCAAGCAGCGCTCCGCCGGGGTGAAGCGAATGGTGCAGCCGCGCTCGCCCAACCAGCGGAAGTATGTCGAGGCCATTGAGCAGTGCGACATGACCTTTGGCCTGGGGCCTGCCGGTACGGGAAAAACTTACCTTGCGGTCGCAATGGCTGTCTCGGCGCTGATGTCGAAGAGAGTCAGCCGCATCATTCTGGTTCGGCCTGCGGTCGAGGCCGGCGAGCGCCTTGGATTTCTTCCCGGTTCACTGCAGGAGAAGGTCGATCCTTACCTGCGACCGCTGTACGACGCGCTCTACGATCTGCTCGATCCGTTGAAGGTCGATAAGATGCTCGAGAGCAACGTCATCGAAGTGGCACCGCTCGCGTTCATGCGCGGCCGCACGCTCAACGATGCCTTCATCATCATGGACGAGGCGCAGAACACGACCATGGAGCAGATGAAGATGTTCCTCACGCGCATGGGGAACAATTCGAAGGCCGTCATCACCGGCGACCTGACGCAGACCGATCTGCCCAACCCGAAGAAGTCAGGACTGCTTGAAGCGCTGCACGTTTTGGACGGCGTGGAAGGCATCCGCTTCTGTCAATTCGAGGATGTCGACGTGGTGCGGCACCAGCTTGTGCAGCGCATCGTCCGCGCCTACGACAGCTATGGTCGCGCGCAGCAGCAACTGCCGCTGCCTATCGGCGACAGCGCTTTGCCGGAGGCCAACCTTACCGCGACGACGCCGGTGCAGACGGTCCACAAGCCGCAGTAAAAACATCGTGCGTGAAGGGACTAAAACTGGCATGCGAAGATGATTGTGTATCATGCCGATCCAATACCTGCGCAGTTTGACGGGAAAAGAACGTAGCCAGCGGGCCAACCGCCATCTCGCCCTGGTTCTGGCCTTTGTCGCTGGAGCCACGGATGTTGGAGGCTATCTCGCCGTCAGGCATTACAGCTCGCACATGTCGGGAGTTGTTTCGTCGATGGCGGGCAACCTTGCCATGGGCGATGTTGGCTTATGGCTGTCCGGCTTCAGCGCTCTCTTGGCATTTCTGATTGGCGCTGCCTGCACCGCCATCCTCGTCAACTGGGGGCGGCGGCGAAATCTGCGCAGCGAGTATGCGCTCCCCCTGTTGGTGGAAGCCGTTCTCCTGATCTCCTTCTGTTGTATCGGAAGGTCTCTGGAGCACCCGAAATGGCTATTGGTGTCGATGATTACGCTTCTGCTCTGTTTCACCATGGGGTTACAGAATGCGATCATCACGAAGATTTCGCATGCAGAGATTCGCACGACACACATGACCGGTATCGTGACAGATATAGGCATCGAACTGGGAAAGCTCTTTTACTGGAACCGTTTCAAAGGCAATCCGGGAACGCCAAAGGTACTGGCTGACCGGCAGAAGTTGCGGCTGTTATTGTCGCTGATTGGGCTGTTCTTTTTGGGCGGCTTGTCGGGAGCGCTGAGTCTTCGGCATGTGGGATTTCTGTTCTTTCTACCCCTGGCTCTTCTGCTGCTCATCCTGGTCGGGATTCCCACCGTCGTTGATTTTCGTAAAGCCCACTGAGCATTTTTGCAATTGAGCAGTGGCGGATGCGATACCATCAACAGCAGAGACTATCACCAGCCTCGCTGGTACTTTTTTCTACGATGATCGACATCGAACCCCCAAGTAGATTCCCCATCTCCGCCGCCGCGCCCTCGAAAGGGAAACGCGACCCAATGCGATTCTTCTGCCATGCCTGTTTCGGCTGCGCGGTTTTGCTGTTTGCAGGCGCTGGTCTGGCGCAGTCAGCCTCTTCTGTCTCTGGCTCGCCCCAGTGGAAACTCTCATGGAGCGATGAGTTCAACGGTGCGAATGGCTCCGCTCCCGATCCGGCGAAGTGGTCGTTCGATATCGGGGGAAAGAACCCCAATAACGAACTGGAGAGTTACACCAGCCGTCCGGCAAACGTACAGCAGAAGCATGGCGATCTCGTCATTACGGCGCGGAAAGAGAACTACACCGGCACCGATGGCGTTGCCCGTCAATATACCTCGGCCCGTATTCGGACGAAGGGCCTGTTCTTGCAAGCGTATGGACGCTTCGAGGCCAGCATCAAGCTGCCGCTGGGCAAAGGAATCTGGCCCGCCTTCTGGATGCTGGGAGACGACATCGATTCGGCCGGCTGGCCGAAGTGCGGCGAGATCGACATCTTTGAGAATATCGGCGAGCCTTCCGTCAGCTACAGCACCTTGCATGGGCCTGGGTACAGCGGCGCGCATGGCATCTCGAAGAAGTTTTCTCTGCCTGCCGGAGAGGCTGTCAATACTGGCTTCCACCTTTACGCCGTGGAGTGGGCACCGAACGACATCAAGTTTTTTCTTGACAATCAACTCGTCGCCGAGCGCACCCCCGCCGATCTTCCAGCGGGAACGAAGTGGGTCTACGATCATCCGTTCTTCATCATCCTGAACGTCGCCGTGGGTGGTGCGTGGCCGGGAAATCCCGATGCAACCACGAAGTTTCCGCAGAAGATGCTGGTCAACTATGTCCGCGTCTATACGAAAGCGGAGGGCAAGCAACCGCGATGATCAACATCGACCATCCCGCAGCTTCGGAGCTTTCCAAGTCCGGCCTGACCCGTTTCCTCAACCGTGCCCGCGAGGCGGTTGACCTGCGCGGCAACGTCGATATCCTGCTGGCCGACGATGCCACGCTGCGCAATCTGAACAAGACCTTTCGCCATAAGAACAAAGCGACGGATGTGCTCAGTTTCCCGGCAGCCGAGAATCCGTATGGCCATGCCGGTGATCTGGCTATCTCGCTCGACACGGCTGCTCGACAGGCCGCGGCCTTTGGACACACGCTGCGCGATGAGGTCCGCATCCTTCTGCTGCATGGCCTGTTGCATCTCTCCGGACTCGATCACGAGATCGACGACGGCGAGATGGCCGCTCGTGAGAGTGAGCTGCGCGGGGAGCTGCGGCTGCCAGTGACGCTGATCGAACGTGTGGCTCCGGCAAAACAAATGAGACACAGGAGCGGCGCATGAGCCCTCTCTCTTTCCTTATCTTCGCCGTCCTGCTGTCCATCCTCACGCTGGCGGCGTATGTCGACCGCGTCTACTCGGAGATGGGAAAATTTCTCGCCCGCGAGTATCAGGACAACATCGATATGTGGGAGCGGTTCGTCGAACCGAAGCTGGGTCTTGGCCGCGAATCCATCGCGCTGTCAGCGTCGGTTTTGCGCCAGCTCAGCGTGGCTGCCATTGCGCTGCTGACTGGCCTCCGTCTCTATACGCACACCACGCTGCTGCCCCTGGTGGAGCGCAGTCCCAGCGGTTCCGAGATTGCGCTGGCGATCTTCGAGATCATTCTGCTGATCCTCATCTTCGACCGCCTGCTGCCGCAAATCCTCTTCACACGCACGCGGGGCGTATGGATCGCGCGCATCCGGTATCTGCTGCAAGCGCTCTTCTATCTCATTCTTCCGGTGACGCTACTGCTGGGGCTACTGCTCTCGATTGCCGCACTGGCAGAGCCGGAGGACACGGAAGAAGAGGAGCACCCGTCGGAGGCGATGGATGCGCTGCTCGAAGCGGGCGAGGAAGAAGGCATCCTCGAAGAGTCGGACCGCGAGCTGGTGCGGTCGGTGGTCGAGTTCGGCGACAAGGTTGTGCATGAGGTCATGACGCCGCGTCCAGAGGTCTTTGCCGTGTCCGGCAGCATGAGCCTCGAACGATTCACCGAAGAGATCGCGCATCACGTCTTCTCAAGGGTGCCGGTGTATTCGAACTCGCTGGACAATGTTACCGGCATCATCTTTGCCCACGACCTGCTGCAGATTCCCGACAGCGAAGCCGGCACCCGCAGCGTCGCTCAGTTGCAGCGGCCCGCTGCTTTTGTGCCCGAGACCAAGAAGGTTGCCGAGCTGCTGCGCGAGATGCAGCGCGAAAAACAGCACATGAGCATCGTCATCGACGAGTATGGCGGCGTCGCCGGGCTGGTCACTATCGAAGACCTGATCGAAGCGATCGTCGGCGAGATTGCCGACGAGCACGATGAGCCCGAGGAAGACGACACCCCTATCCGCGAGGCGGATGGTTCCTATATCGTCTCAGGCAGCTTCGAGCTCTCGCGGCTCCGCGACCTCTTCAGCGACCAGTTCGAGCCGTCCACGCGGCCTGCCGAAGATATCGAGTCGGCGGACGCCGAGGACTTTGCCGTGCGCGACACCCGCGATACGAAGGACGATCCGACCGCTCTGCGCCTGCCAGAACACTATGAATCCACAACGCTCGGTGGGCTGGTTTCGGAGATGGCGGGGCACATTCCGCTTCCCGGGGAGGTGGTCGAAGAAGATGGCTTGCGGCTTGAAGTGCTGGCCAGCACCGACCGCCGCATCGACCGCATCCGCGTCGGCCTTATCTCTCCGATTTTCAGCAAATAAGCTAGCGTACAGCGCCCTTTGTAGCCCATATGCTTACCTGAGACTTGCGTTTCAGAGCCCATTGCTGAACCAACAGCATGGTTTTCGGATCCGCCTTCTGTCTGTACGCGAAGTAATGCTGGCGATGGAAGTGGCATAGTTGATTGCCGTCGTTAATCACATCCGCGCAGCCGCAGATATCCGTGATTCCGTCACCCTGATAGCCATCAAGCTTCACTCGCTGCGTAATGAAATTGAGAACACGCCTGGGAGGCGGTGAAATCCCAGCAGATGTCATCTGCTGATAGGCATCCAAACCGTCAAAACAGGCTTGCATTGCCGCAACATCGCCCGGATCCGCCCGAAACCAGTTGGTGCCGAGCAGGTGATCAATCGTAAGCACTGCAGCCGCCAGGCCGGCCCTCATCTTTTCGATGTATTCGTCCCGTTCCGACTCCGGTTCTGACGCCGGTCTATCTAGTTCTGTGTGAAACGGGGAAGCATCGACCTCTGCCTGTAACCTGTGACGTATCCACTCTGACGCCGGTAAAATGCCATCGCGGTCAGTAGACATCCTCTCCTCATAATTTTGATAGGCGGCCTTGTGGTCAGTGCAAAGGTCGTTGACGGTGGCTATCGTGTTCGTCGCGCACGTACAGAAGCTCAAGGCTTTTTTAGTTCCAATCAGCGGTTCAGCAATAATTTATACAGTTGTCATGACCACCTTATGCTTAAAAAGATTCCAAGGAAAGTTATTGTTATCAAAATACTTAGCGGCAGTTCCAAAACGGGAATTCTTGATTGTTGATATAAAAAAATAAGCCCCGCATGCTGCCGGGGCTTAACATAATTTGCTCTAGGGGGCGATCAGTCGATAGAGATCTTCCGCAGCAGCTTGAAGTCGGAGAGCATCTTTCCGGTTCCAAGGACGACCGAGGCGAGCGGATCGTCGGCGATCGAGACGGGCAGGCCTGTCTCTTCGCGGATGCGCTTGTCGAGATTCTTGATGAGCGCGCCGCCGCCGGTAAGCACGATACCGCGATCGGAGATATCGGCCGAAAGCTCCGGTGGAGTCCGCTCCAGCGCCACGCGAATCGCGTTGATGATAGTAGAGATAGACTCGCTGAGAGCCTCGCGAATCTCGGAGTCTTCGATGGTGATGGTTTTGGGAACGCCCTCGATGAGGTTGCGGCCCTTGACCTCCATCTCAATCGGCTTGTCCAGAGGGAAGGCCGAACCAAGCGAGATCTTGATCTGCTCGGCGGTACGCTCGCCGATCAGCAGGTTGTACTTCCGCTTGAGATAGGTCATGACGGCTTCGTCCATCTGGTTGCCGGCCATGCGCACGGAGCGCGAATAGACGATGCCCGCCAGTGAGATGACTGCAATGTCCGTGGTGCCGCCGCCGATGTCGACGACCATGTTGCCGCCCGGTTCCGTAATGGGAAGACCTGCTCCGATCGCGGCGACCATTGCCTGTTCGACCAGATGGACCTCGCTGGCCTTGGCGCGGTAGGCCGAGTCCATGACGGCCCGCTTTTCCACCTGCGTAATCTCGCTCGGAACGCCGATGACGATACGCGGATGCACCATCATCTTGCGGTTGTGCGCCTTCTGGATGAAGTAGTTCAACATCTTCTCGGTATGGCGGAAGTCGGCGATGACGCCGTCCTTCATCGGCTTGATGGCGACGATGTTGCCGGGCGTGCGGCCGAGCATCTCCTTAGCCTCTTTGCCGACGGCCTCGACTTCATTGGTGATCTTGTTCACCGCGATGATCGATGGCTCGTTGACGATAATGCCCTTGCCGTGGGCGAAGACGAGAGTATTTGCCGTACCGAGGTCGATGGCCAGGTCGCTCGAAAAGAGGCTGAAGAGAGACCGCATATTGTGTATGCGCGAATATCGCATCTGAAAGCTGTTTGAAGACATAGTTTTTCGGAGTCGTTTCCTGAAAAGAGACTATCAGTATAGTAATCCACTGCGCCTCGGCGAAAGACTGCCTTGGTATGACACGTTAGAGTCAGTATCGGTAGATACAATCGAAGGCATCAGCAGGCGGAGGTGAAAGATGATCATTGGCGTCCCAAAAGAGGTAAAGGACCATGAGAGCCGCGTAGGGGTCACTCCCGCGGGTGTTAAGGCGCTGGTCGAGGCCAGGCATAAGGTGCTGATTGAACACAACGCCGGGACCCTCTCGGCCATGCCCGACGACGAGTATCAGGCTGCCGGGGCCGAGATCGTCGGCTCGGCGCACGACGTCTGGCGGCTCGCCGACATGATCGTCAAAGTCAAGGAGCCGGTCGAAAAAGAGTATCGCCACTTTCGCGAAGACCTCGTTCTTTTCACCTATCTCCACCTTGCGCCGCTTACCGGACTCACCGACGCCCTGCTCGCCAGCAGAGTCACCGGTATTGCCTACGAGACTGTGCGCGACCGCACCGGCGGCTTGCCGCTGCTGACGCCCATGAGCGAGGTCGCCGGGCGTATGTCCGTGCAGGTCGGCGCAGCCTATCTTGAGACGGAGCACGGCGGACGCGGTGTACTGCTGGGCGGCGTGCCCGGCGTCGCTCCCGGCAACGTCTGTATCATCGGCGGCGGCATCGTGGGGACCAATGCCGCGAAGATCGCGCTCGGCATGGGCGCGAAGGTTACGCTGATCGACCTGAATCTCAACCGCCTCCGCGAGTTAGATGACATCTTCAATGGTCGCGTCTTTACCGTGGCCTCGAACAGCTACAACATCGAGCGCGCCGTTTGTGAGGCCGATCTGGTCATCGGCGGCGTTCTGATTCCCGGTGCGGCAGCCCCTAAGATCGTCACCCGCGCCATGGTGGCGAAGATGAAGAAAGGCGCGGTCATCGTCGATGTGGCCATTGATCAGGGCGGCTGCATCGAGACGGCTCATCCCACCACGCACAGCGATCCATCGTACGAGGTCAACGGCGTCGTTCACTACTGTGTCACCAATATGCCCGCGGCGGTGCCGAATACGTCCACGCTGGCGCTGACTAATGCGACGTTTCCCTATGTACTGAAGCTGGCGCGCCTTGGAGCGAGGGACGCGATCAAAGAAGACAAGGGAATCGCAGAGGGCGTCAATACTTATAACGGCATCCTTACCTACGCTGCGGTGGCGACTGCGCAGAAGCGGGACTGGCAGCCGGTCGCTACGGTTGTGTCCTGATCCCGCGGAGAAGCAAGCGGAGCCTGTACCTATAATCAGGTCACTGAGGAAGCATGGCGATGCCCACGAATCCAAACCGGCGAAAGGTCCTGATTATTGCCCTGGGCGCTTGCTTCCTTGTTCTCCTGGCCGCGCTCAACATCCTGAATGCTTTTAACTCGCCACAGCTTCCGCACCCCGGGAACCTCGAGCAGATCTTCATGTTTACGGGATTGTCGATTGTGGCGTTTCTGCTCTTCGTCGTCATCCTTGTGCTGCTGGTCCGCAACATGCTCAAGCTCTACGCGGACCAGCGCAGTCGTGTGATGGGAGCGCGTCTGCGCACGCGGATGCTCTGGGGTGCCGTGTTGGTGAGCTTTCTGCCCATCGCCTTTATGTTCGCCTTCAGCTATCTGTTGATGAACCGCGCCGTGGACCGCTGGTTCTCGCAGCCGGTGACGCAGATGCGCGACGGCAGCAACCACATGGCCCTTGCGCTGGCCCAGTACACCACGGCCAATGCCCGCGCCGAGGCGGATTCCATTGCATCCAGCATTCCCGGCGCAATGGGTGCGGCGGGTTCAGCACCGAAGCCGGCTGCGCCGATTGCCCGCTCCGGCCGGCGGCAGGTGCGCAAGCCAGGCCGGGGCGCTGCGCCGCCTCCTGCCCCGGCGAAGTCTACGCCACGGCAAAACCGCGAGGCCGTCGATGCTGTCCTGCGCCGGCATGAGATTACACTGCAAAACGGATTTGCCATCGTCTACCGCGATGGCCGCGCCATCACCAGCTTCCACATGCCGCAGCGCGATGGCGCAACCGCCGTGGTGAAGCCCTGGTTGGCGGAGACCACCGATGAAGACGGTGCCGGTCCGAACGTCCATGCACCTGCGCCGCCTGTGCCGCCTACGAATCCTACGGATGCAGCGATTCTTGCCGCCGCTCAGCGCAGCGACTCGCCCATCTTCTCCCTCGGCCAGATCGATTACGCGCTTGCCGCCACGACCGTGCAGCAGGGCAACACTGTTGTCGTCGGTCTGCCGATGCCGTTCGGCATGGCCGCGACGATGGCCCATCTGCGCAAGGAAGACGATGCTTACTGGGTGCTCTTCCGGGAACGCCGCCAGATCAGAAGCCTTTATATGAGCCTGCTGCTCATGATGACGATCCTGGCGCTCTTCGCATCGAGCTGGCTTGCGCTGCACATCTCCAAGCAGGTCACGCGGCCGGTCGAGGCGTTGGGCGATGCGATGGAGGCCATCGCTGCCGGAGACTATGCGCACCGCGTCGATGAAGGCGCGACCGAAGAGCTGGGCGAACTCGTGCGCAGCTTCAACCACATGGCCGCCGACCTCGAAGACAGCCGCCGCGCTGTCGAATACTCTACCGTGCAGATCAGCGCGGCCAATGCCGCGCTCGAAGCTCGCCGCAGTGAACTTGAGACGATGCTTGAGACCATCCCCAACGGCGTAGCCACACTGGACGCAGACCGTCGCATCGTGCTCACGAACCGCGCTCTCAGCGAGATGATGGATCCCGGCGGCCAGCGCCCCTTTCTCGGACGTGTGATCGAAGAGGTCTTTCCGCCAGAGGTCGCCGACGTGATCGACCATCTCATCAAGCGCAGCCATCGTATGGGCTCCGCTTCCAGCGAGATGGAGATTGCGGGCACCGGCGCCGATCGATTCGGCGGCAGCCTGAACCTGCTTGCCACCGTTGCGCTGCTCGAAGCTCCCGGCCACCACGACCGCATGAGCCGCGAACATCGCGGCTATGTGGTGGTTCTCGAAAACGCAACCGAACTTCTGCGCGCACAGAAGCAGTCCGCATGGAAGGAGGTCGCGCGTCGCGTGGCCCATGAGATTAAAAATCCGCTCACTCCCATCAGCCTCAGCGCCGAGCAGATCCATCGCCACATCGACCGCCTCGCAACAACGCTCACCGATCACAATATTGAGTCACCATCGCCCGCGGTCATTCGGCGGTGCAGCGAGGTCATCAGCTCCTCGGTCGAAAGCATGAGGTCGCTTGTCGATCAGTTCGCCGCTCTGGCCGAGTTTCCTACGGCGCGCCCCCGGCCTGCCGATCTCAACACAATTGTCGAAAACGCGCTTGCGCTGTTCGCCGGACGCATGCAGAACATCACCATCGTAAAAAAGATGCCTTCCGGCCTGCCGCTGGTGATGGCCGATCCTGAAGCGCTCAAGCGCGCTCTGGGCAACCTCATCGACAACGCCGCCGAAGCCATGCAGCAGAGCCTGCTCCGCGAGCTTCGCATCAGCACGGCGCAGCTCGAAAACGGGATGATCGAACTCTCCATCGCGGACACCGGCACCGGTCTCACCGACGATATGCGCGAGCGTCTCTTCCTTCCTTATTTCTCGACCAAGCAGCGCGGCACCGGCCTCGGCCTCGCCATTGCCGCAAAGATTATTCAGGAGCATCAGGGAACGATCCGCGCCGAAAAGAATTTTCCCGCCGGAGCCAAGTTCACCATCGAACTGAGAGCTGCGGTCGGTTCCGACAGCGAACCTGAACTGCCCAGCACAACCGCCAACGGCCATGGAGGCCCTGCTTGAACCACGTTCTGATCGTCGATGACGAAGCCGAGATCCGCGAGTCGCTCGAGAACATTCTGCGCGAAGAGGGCTATCTCGTCACTACCAGCGCGACCGCGACCGAGGCGCTCGAACTGTTGCGCGATGCGGCGTATGACGTTGTGCTGCTCGATATCTGGCTGCCAGACCGCGATGGCCTCGAAGCGCTCGCGGAGATACGCTCGCTTGATAACACGAACGTCCCCGAGGTCGTTATCATCAGTGGCCATGGAACGATTGAGGCAGCCGTCCGCGCTACCAAGCTGGGAGCCTATGACTTTCTTGAAAAGCCGCTCTCGCTCGACCGCACGCTGATTGTTCTGAAGAACGCGATGAAGGCCCGGCAGATGCGCGAAGATAATGCGGAGTTTTCGCGCCAGCTCGCCGTGAAGGGAACGGTGACCGGCCAGAGCGTGCCCCTGAAGGCACTGCGTCAACAGATCAAGTTGATGGCCCCGACCAATGGCCGCGTCCTCATCTATGGTGAATCCGGCACCGGCAAGGAACTTATCGGTCGCGCTATGCACGCGGAAAGCCTGCGCAAAGACCGCCCCTTCGTCGAACTTAACTGCGCCGCTATTCCCGAGGACTACATCGAAAGCGAACTCTTCGGTTACCGCCACGGAGCCATACCCGGCGGCCCGCAGGAGAAGCGCGGCACGTTCGAGCGCGCCGACGGAGGCACTCTTTTTCTCGACGAAGTTGGCGACATGAGCCTCAAGACGCAGGCCAAGGTCCTCCGTGCTCTGGACGAGCAGCGCTTCCTTCCCGTCGGGGCTTCGCATCCCATCCACGTCGATGTTCGCGTGATCGCTGCGACGAATAAAGACCTCGAAGAAGAGATTGCTCGTGGCAACTTTCGCGAAGATCTGTTCTACCGCCTCAACGTCATTCCCTTCTTCGTTCCGCCGCTTCGCGACCGCAAGGAAGATATACCGCTGCTCGTCAAAGAATTCCTGCAGGAGTTTGGCCAGCAATATGGCCGCCCTCACGTTGAGATGACCGAAGACGCGCTCACCGCGCTTCGTCAATATCACTGGCCCGGCAATGTTCGCGAACTGCGCAATCTTGTTGAGCGTGTCCTCATCCTGAATCCGAAGACCCAGCGGATCGAGCGCAAACACCTGCCGATGTTGGTCTACCGCGGCCCCGGAAAACTGACGGAATCGGGCCGCATCAACCCGCGTGGCGAAGAGTTCTCGTCGCTGCTCGAGGCCCGCGAAGCCTACGAGCGAGACTACATTCTCAAGAAGCTCGACGAGAACCACGGCAATGTAAGCCGCACCGCCGAATCGCTGGGACTTGAACGCAGCCACCTCTATCGCAAGATGAAGACCCTCGGCGTCAGTATCAAAGAGTAGTCAGAGGTTACTGCGGCGTGCTGACGCTCTGCAGTTGCCTGCATGGGGCCGCGTTATTTTGGTGTCCCAGCATGAAACATCAATCTGTCCGAATCCCGCGGCGAGCAGAGCCCGCCTTATCCCAGCCTGTGTCTGAAACGATTCGCAGCGATGCCGCGCGAGCGGGAAGCGGAAGTTGAATCCCCCCAAGTGCAGCGCAGCGCCATTGGCGACAACATAGGAACGATAGGCAAGGTTCTTTGCCCTGTTTATGGCAGATCCTGAGCGTAATTCAGCCGCCAGCTCCGACAACGAAAACGAGAGTGGATGCAGTTTGATGCGAAGCTCTCCATCCGCTTTGAGCACGCGCCGTATCTCGCGGAGGGCGGCAGGAATATCCATGTAAGGGATCGCGACCCGAGAGATCACGGCATCGAACGAACCATCGGGAAACGGCAGCTTCTCGCCCTTTGCGTTCACAAAGATAAACTGCGGATAGTTCAATCTTCCCTGCGCAAGAGCCTCTTCATCAATATCGACTCCCACGATTTCAATCTGCGTAGTGCCGTCTTGCGCGCAGCGAAGTTGCGACTCTTCCTGCATGGAGTCGCCCGCTCCACACCCAACATCGAGAATCCTGACCACCCCTGCCGTATCCCCGCTGATCAACATGGCAGGAGCATACACCAGAAGTCACCGCGAGCCTTTTTCCTCGCCCATCTGCTTCTCCGCAATCTCTTCCAACTGCCGCCGCCAGTCCAGGTCCTCCACAAAGCCGCGCGAACTTCGCCACTCCTCCTGCACCTTGACGAACAACTCGAGAAATACCCGTGTTCCCAGCAATCCCTCGATGTCCTTGCGGGCTGCCGTGCCGATCCGCTTCAGCATCTCGCCCTGCTTGCCGATCAGGATGGCCTTCTGTCCTGTGCGTTCGCAGTAGATTGCCGCGGCAATCTTCGTCACCGGCAGCTTGCCGTCCTTCATCTTCTTCAGCGAAGCCGGCTCCTCGTATCGTTCAATGACTACGGCGGCAGCGTAGGGAACCTCTTCGCCGGTCAGCATCAGAATCTTCTCGCGAATCAACTCGGCTACGAGAAACCGCTCTGGCTGATCAGTCAACTGGTTCTTCGGGAAATACCGCTGTCCCTCCTTCAACTGGCCCACGACTTTATCCAGCAGCAGGTCCAGTCCTTCTTTCTTTCGCGCCGAAACGGGCACGACCTCGGCAAAGGAATGCAGCGAACTCCAGTGCGCAATCAGCGGCAGCAACTCTTCCTTACGGACGGCGTCGATTTTGTTCAGCACAAGGATTACCGGGCACTCCAGCTTCTTGACCAGCGACAGCGCAAAGTCATCTTCGGCCGCACTCATGGCCATGCGCCCGGTAGTTTTTCCGCCTTCGGAACTCTTGGCCAGCCGATGAGTCACGTCAACGATGAACAGCACCGCATCACGGCTTTCGAGCGCATCATGCACCTCCTGCATCATGCGCTTGTCGAGCTGGGTCTCCGGCTTATGCACCCCAGGCGTGTCCACCAGCACCACCTGCGCCGCCGGATGCCCCGGCTCCCCTTTGGCTTTCTTCTTGAGCGGAACCTCGAGCACGCCATGAATCCGCGTCCGCGTCGTCTGAGGCTTGTGCGTGACGATGGCAAGCTTCTGCCCAAGCAGGGCGTTCAGTAAAGTGGACTTGCCGGCGTTAGGCCGGCCAATGATCGAAACGAAACCAGAGCGAAAGGGCATTGCCTTATTATGCGCTGTCTGCTTCCTTTGCCGGCGCATTCAGCTACACTGTCGCGTATGAATGTCAGGTCGCTTCTGCCCACTCTCAACCCTGCAAAGGTCTTCATGATCCTCGCTTCGCTCTCGTCCATCCTTGCCTTTGCGCAGACGCCGCCCTTCCGCTCCACCCAGGTCAACCCCGACCACAGCATCACGTTTCGCTATAAAGATACCGGCGCCACCGCAGTTGATCTTTCGCTCGAAGGCGCGGCCAGGCCCTTTCCCATGATGAAAGACGAAAATGGCGTCTGGTCTGTGACTACACCGACTCTCGCCCCGGAGATGTACGGCTATCATTTTGAGGCCGACGGACAGCACCGCGGCGATCCCGACAATGCCCGCGTCAAGGCCAATCTGATCAGCCTCGACAACCTTGTCACCGTTCCCGGCGACGCGCCTGAGCCATGGGACATCACCAACGTTCCTCATGGCGTCGTCCACCACCACACTTACACGACCGGCACTGTCGTTGGCCTCGCCGATAACCAGAGCGACTACTATGTCTATACTCCGCCCAACTATGATCCGAAGGCGAAGAAGCCCTATCCGGTCCTCTATCTCCTGCATGGCTGGTCTGACGACGCCTCCGGCTGGACGGCGGTCGGTCACGCGAATTACATCTTCGACAACCTGCTTGCACAGGGCAAGATCAAGCCGATGATCGTGGTCATGCCGCTCGGCTATGGTGATATGTCCTTTGTGCTCGGCGGTAACAACGTGTGGGACGAGCCGAGTGTCATCGATCACAATACGGCGCTCTTCACGCAGGCCCTGCTGACCGAAGTTATGCCCCAGGTCGAGTCCGGTTACAACGTCTCGCACAAGCGTGAAGACCGGGCCGTCGTTGGGCTCTCCATGGGCGGCCTCGAATCGCTCACGACGGGGCTTACGCACTCCGACAAGTTCGCCTGGGTCGGCGGCTTCAGCTCAGCTATCCATAACCTGGACTACCATACCCACCTCGCCACGCTCAACCCGAAGACCGCAGACCTGCGTCTGCTCTGGATCGCCGTTGGCACCGGCGAACCGCTGCTCAAACCCAACCGTGAGTTCATCGCGTGGCTCAAGACCAAGGACATGCCGGTCACGCAGTTTGAAACCCCCGGCATGCATACATGGATGGTCTGGCGCAACGATCTCATCCACTTCGCGCCGCTGCTGTTTCAACCAAAGTAGGGTTTGCAGTCAATCTCGTTTATCCGTGTGATCCGCGGTCGTAGGATAAACAGCGACCGCGGATTACACGGAAGATCGCGGATCAAGAACAACGTTCGAGGCACACAATGCGCTTCTCTCTCCTTTTCGCCGCAGCTGTTCT
>Ga0207667_10002025_pt1 | contig 25407 bp, 22 predicted proteins | sample KBSCornC52_FD_184301 | JGI IMG/M metagenome (GOLD analysis project Ga0207667, IMG submission 184301) | Corn rhizosphere microbial communities from Kellogg Biological Station, Michigan, USA - KBS Corn C5-2 (SPAdes) (version 2) | ecosystem: Host-associated > Plants > Roots > Rhizosphere > Soil ...
AGCTCCGCCGACGCGTTCAAGGCGTTCAACCTGCGGGTCAAGGAATTCGAGAAGGCCAACCCGAACGTCATCGTCAAGCCCGTCGAGTACCAGTGGACCGGCCCGACCTTCTCGGCGCAGCTCGCGGCGGGCACCCTGCCGACCGTGTTCAACGTGCCCTTCACCGACAGCCAGTCGCTGGCGAACGCCGGCCAGCTCGCCGACATCACCAGCGATGTCAAGAAGCTGCCGTACGCGAACAAGTTCAACAAGAGCCTTCTGCAGGTGGCCGAGAACGAGAAGGGCGACCTGTTCGGCATCCCGTACGGGCCCTACGCCTACGGACTGTCGTACAACCGCGCGCTGTTCACCAAGGCCGGGCTCGACCCGAACAAGCCGCCGACCAGCTGGGACGAGGTCCGCACAGACGCCAAGCAGATCTCGGACAAGCTGGGGATCGCCGGCTTCATGGTCTTCACCTCGGGCAACACCGGCGGCTGGGGCCTCACCGAGCAGACCTATTCGCGCGGTGGCCGCATGGAGGTCACGAACGGCACCAAGACGACCGTGACCGCGGACAACGACGCGACCGTCGCCGCGCTGAAGTTCTTGCAGACCATGCGCTGGACCGACAACTCGCTCGGCAGCAACTTCAACCTGGACTGGAGCGGGATGAACCAGTACTTCGGATCCGGCCAGACGGCGATGTACCCGTCCGGTTCCGATGTGCTGACCGCCCTGGTGCAGAGCGACGGGGTCGACCCGAAGGACTACGGCCTCGCCCTCATCCCGACCCAGGGTGACAACTCCGGCGTGCTCAGCGGCGGCAACGTCGCCGTGGTGAGCGCCTCGGCGTCGTCTGCCGAGAAGGCTGCCGCGGTGAAGTGGATCGACTTCTACTACATGCAGAAGCTGCTCGACAAGAGCGCCGCCGTCGCCGACGCCAAGTCGCTGATCTCCAACAAGCAGCCGGTGGGCGTTCCCCAGTTGCCGATCTTCGACAAGGCCCAGCTCGACACCTCGCTCGGCTGGATCGACTCGTACATCAACGTTCCGAAAGAGAACGTCGCGCCGTTCCAGAACGGGATCTTCGACCAGAAGATCATCGCCGAGCCGTCCAAGCACACGCAGGAGCTGTACGCGGCTCTCGACTCGGTCGTGCAGGCCGTGCTCACCGACAAGAACGCCGACATCACGGGCCTGCTGAAGGGTGTCAACACCCAGATCCAGGCGCTGATCGACGCCGACGCGAAGTAGCCGTACCCTCGGGGCCGGCAGCTCTGATCAACTGCCGGCCCCACCCACTTCCTTCAGAACCGGAACCCGATGACGACCACTCCCGCCCAGGTGCGCCTGAGCCCGGCGCAACGCCCGGCGCGCCGCCGAACGCCGCTGACCTGGGTTCGAGGCGGAGGGCCCGCCACCCTGCTGTTCCTGCTGCCGATGCTCGTGATCTTCGGCGTCTTCTCGTGGGGGCCGATCGTCGAATCGGTCGTGATGAGCGTGCAGCACACCAACTTCGTGACCGCGCCGACCTTCGTCGGTCTCGACAACTTCGTCGCGCTGTTCCGCGACCCGCTCGTGCCGATCGCCGTGCGCAACACCGGGTATTTCGCCCTGCTCGCGCTGATCTTCGGCTATCCGATCCCGCTGGTGGTGGCCGTGCTGATGAGCGAGGTGCGCCGTGCCCGCGGCCTGTTCAGCGCCCTGGCCTACCTGCCGGTGGTCGTCCCGCCCGTCGTCTCGGTGCTGCTGTGGAAGGTGTTCTTCGATGCCAGCTCGCACGGCCTGTTCAACACGATCCTGAGCTGGGTCGGCATCGGCCCCCAGCCCTGGATCCAGAGCGCCGCCACCGCGATGCCGTCGATCGTGCTCGAGGCGACCTGGGCGGCGGCGGGCAGCACCGTGATCATCTACCTCGCGGCGCTGACCGGTGTTCCGCCCGAGTTGTACGACGCAGCCGAAGTGGATGGCGCAGGCATCTGGCAGAAGATCTGGCACGTGACGCTGCCGCAACTGCGCCCCGTGCTGCTGGTCACCTTCATCCTGCAGATCATCGGAACGGCGCAGGTGTTCCTCGAGCCGTTCCTGCTGACCTTCGGCGGGCCGGCCAACTCGACCCTGACGATCCTGCAGCTGATCTTCCGCTACGCGTTCCAGAACAGCATCGGCCTGGACTACGGCAAGGCGACGGCCCTGAGCATTCTGCTCGCCCTCTTCCTGGCCCTGTTCTCGGTCGTCTACTTCCGACTCACCAAGGCCTGGAGCGACAATTGACCGCCGCCACCCTGCGACCGCGCACCGCCCGCAAGCGGGAGCGCGCTGATTCGGACCGCGGGATCGCCTCGCTCTCGGACTGGCGCCGGCCGACCGTGCGGTTCGGGATGTCGACGGTTCACTTCATCCTGCTGATCCTGCTGATCCTCTGGGGCATCGGGCCGCTGCTCTGGCTGCTGAAGTCGGCGATCACGCCGACGCAAGACACCCTTCAGACGCCGATCGCCGTCTTCCCGCACGGCTGGGATTGGAACAACGTCACGACCGCCTGGAACACGGTCGGGATCGGCGTGCAGTTCCTCAACACGATCTGGGTGGCCGTCGGTTCGTGGTTCGTACAACTGCTGGTCGCGACGACCGCGGGGTACGCCCTCGCGGTGCTCCGGCCCAAGTACGCGCCGATCTTCAACGGGCTGGTGCTCGCCACCCTGTTCGTTCCGGCCGTCGTGCTCCTGGTGCCGCTGTACATCACGGTGCTGCATCCACCGCTGATCGGGCACTCGCTGATCGACACCTTCTGGGCGGTGTGGCTGCCGGCGGGCGCGAACGCCTTCAACATCCTGTTGGTGACGCGCTTCTTCAACAACCTGCCGCGCGAGATCTTCGAGGCGGCGAGGACCGATGGCGCGGGTCCGTTCCGGCTGTTCTGGTCGATCGTGCTGCCGATGTCGCGCCCCATCCTCGGGGTGGTCTCGGTGTTCGCGATCATCAACGCCTGGAAGGACTACCTCTGGCCCCGCCTGGTGCTCACGGATCCGGCGGTGCAGCCGCTCTCGGTGCGGCTGCCGAACATCCAGTCGCAGACCGATCTCGGGGTGTTCCTGGCGGCGCTCGCCATCTCGATGATCATCCCGATCGTGCTGTTCCTGGTGTTCCAGCGGCTGTTCCTGCGCAGCGCGGGGCTGGGGGGCGCCGTCAAGGGCTGAGGGTGACGGGCTGCTCGACGAAGGCGCCGTAGCGCGCGGCGGCCGCGGCGATCCCGTTCGCCGCCGACCGCGGGATGTCGTGCAGCGGCTCGAGGTCGAGTTCGACCTTCTTGGCTCGCTGGGTGCGCCGCCACGACCCCACGACCTCGCCGTCGACCACCACCGTCGAGCGGAACATCCCGTTGCCGCCGGGAACGATCACGGCCGTGTCGGCGCCCGAGAGCGGCGCGCTGCGGTCGGAGTAGCCGAGCAGGTACTCGTCGAAGCCGGGCAGCAGCCGCACGGCGCGCCCGGCAGGCTCGAGACCGGGGCGGAGGAAGTAGCGCGTGCCGTCCAGCTCGAGCTCGTCGAGCTCATCGCGTGCGGCGGCGATTCCGGTGCGCGCATCGGTGAGGGTCAAGGACGACCACCAGGCGAAGTCCCGCTCGGTGGCGGGGCCGTGCGAGGTGAAATAGCGCAGGGCGAGCTCGCGCAGCGCGTCGGCCCGCTCCGGCAGCCGCGGATCGGGCACCCGGTGCTCAAGAAGCGCCCAGTCGTGCTGTCCGACCAGCACGATCACCGAGGTCTGCGCCAGTTGGGCGAGCAGGTGCACGCCGCGTTGCCCCGTCGTCGGCAGCCCGCCCTGCTCCCACGCCGTGAAGAGCTCGGCACGCGGGATCGTCGCGCCGCCTGCCATCCGTTCGCGCGCGATCGACTCAGCGCGGTCGAACTGGGCCCGATCGAGCTCGAGCTGCCGGCGCCGCCCCTCTGCCGCTCGCACCATCCGTTCTCCGGTGAGCGACAGCATCCAGGGCAGGTCGTCTGCGGCGACGAAGTGCAGGGTGCCGCGCATCGGCCAGGAGCGCACGAACGCGCCGGTCTCGTGCGCGGCCTCGATGCTTCGCCGGGTCGAGGATGCCGTGCGCAGCCCGATCGACCACAGGCCGCCCGCGTAGTCCTGGCCCTGCAGCGCGAGCATGCCGCGCACGACCTCCGTCGGATCGTCGGGCGCCGTCTCGCCTGCCGGTCGCACGATCCCTTGCGCCGCAAGGCGCAGCGCGGTCAGGCGCCGGCGCGCGGGCGAGAAGTCACGATCGGCCACGCAGCCAGTATCGCGTGAGCCCCCGACGAGCCCGGGTGCGGCCGACGGGTCAGTGGTCGAGCGGGAGCGTCGGCAGTTGGATGTCGACGCCGCTGCCGGCCGTGCCGCTGCTGCTCGTGGTGCTGCTGACCGTGGTGCTGTTGGCCGGCGTCACGGACGCCTGCGCGGCGATCGGTGACAGTGCGACGATGCCGAGGCCGGCAAGCGCCATGATCCCCAGGCCGAGCGAGACGCTCAACACGCCACGACCGGGTGTCAGTTGCGCGGCGCGGTACTGCCGCACGACCATCATCGCGATCGCGACCAGCGCGGTGACGCCGCCGGCGAGGATCACCGCAGCGATCAGACCGGAGTCGGGTGCAGACATGGGGGGATGCCTTCAAATGGGGGGCCGCGCCCGGGTATGACGCGGTGGTGCGGGTGTTTCGGGGGATTCGGGTACCTGTCCACCATAAGGAGGACACGCGGGGAACACCGAGAATCTAGCAGGCCCCGTTCAGGGGGTCAAGATCGGGTGCTGTCATGCCCCATCGACGGTGAGCAGCCCGAGCGCGCGCAGCTGCTCGATCAGGCCGGCGCCGTCGTCGGCGTACACCCAGGGCACGTCTTCCGGTCGGTGCTCGACCCCTCCGGCGCGGCCACCCGCGAGGACGGCCTCGCCAGGGGTCAGTCGCCGGATCGCGATGGCGGTCACGTTCTGCGGGTGCGCCGCCGCGAAGTCGCGGTAGATCCGCTCGTCATGCTGCCCGTCATCGCCGATCAGCAGCCAACTGATGCCGGGGAACTCGCGCGCGAGCCGCTCGAGGCTGCTCGCCTTGTGCTCCTGCCCGTTGCGGAACCAGCGGTCGGGCGTCGGCCCCCAGTCGGTCAGCAGCAGCGAGCCCCTCGGATACACGTTGCGTCCGAGAAACCGCGAGAGGGTCGGCACGACGTTCCACGCGCCGGTCGACAGGTAGATGACCGGGGCGCCGGGATGCTGCTGCCGCAGCAGCGTGTAGAGCACCGCCATGCCCGCCACGGGCCGACGGGCGTGCTCGTTGACGACGAAGGTGTTCCACGCGGCGAGAAGCGGACGGGGGAGCGTCGTGACCATGACGGTGTCGTCCACGTCCGAGACGATGCCGAAGTCCACTCCGTCGTCGACCACGAACAGCGGGGCCTCGACCTCGTCGCCTGCGACGCTCAGCGAGACCTCCGTCCACCCGGGTGCGAGCCGGGCCGGGATCTCGGCGTCCAGCACACCGCCTCGATCCGACCGGACCGAGATGGTCGAGCCGTCGACGACCACCTCGACAGGAGCGCCGCTCACGGGAATGCTGACGAAGCTGCGCCAGCCACGGAAGCTCGCGGCCCGGTCGGCACGCGGCGTTCCGGGCTTGCGCAGCACGACGCGTCCGAGCACTCGCACCCAGGCGGTGGTGCCGTAGCCGGTGAACGGGATCACGGTCGGCACCAGGCCGCGCCGGAGCCCGCGGCGCTGGCGCATGCCGTGCAGCCTGTCCTCGAGGCGCGACAGCCAGTGCGCGGTCGAGCGGTTCCTGGCCATTTTCTCAGTGTGTCACGGCCCGACCACCGCCTCGCGTCCCGGGCCGCGCGATAGAATCAGGGCACCCGTACCATCCGGTCACGCCCCGCATGTCGCGCGGGGTCGATGTGAGGAGCACCCGTGACTGACACCTTCGTCGATTCGATCCGCACCGACGGCTCGATGCAGATCCGCAACGAGCCGGTTCAGGCGCGCAGCACCGCCCGCCTCGCAGCCCTGCTGGATGCCGCAGCCCACGTCATCGACGACATCGGCTACGAGCGGCTCACCACCGCGATGGTCGCCGAACGGGCGGGCGCCTCGATCGGGACGGTGTACCGCTACTTCCCCGATCGGATCGCCGTGCTGCAGAGCCTGGCGGCGCGAAACGCCGAGCGCATCGGCGAACGGGCCCTTGCCGAGCTCAAGAACGGCGGCGATGGCACCTGGCAGTCGGCGCTCAAGGCGGGATATGACGTGTTCACCACCGCGTTCCGCAGCGAGCCCGGGTTTGCGGCGCTCCGCTTCGGCGATGTGCTCGATCTGCGCCCGTTCGCGGGCGTTCCGGCACTGCGCGCCTTCTCGGACCGGGCGACGGCGATCCTGACCGGACGATTCGGAATGGTCGACAGCCTCGAGGCCAGGGTCACGCTGCAATCGGTCCTGACCCTCGCCGACGCGATCGCCGCCGATGCGTTCCGCCGCGACCCGCACGGCGACCAGGTGATCCTGCACCACGCGATCTCGGCGGCGAATTCGCTTCTCAAGGAATACTTCCCCGCCTCTGCGCGCTGACCCCCTGGTGGCCGCCGCTCGACTGAGCGGCAGTTGACCCCTGTCGCAGGACACATCCGCAGTGACGGTGGGTCCGAATAGGGTTCTGAAGTATCCGCGCGCCGGACTCGGCGTGCGCTCACCGAGGGGAACGCGTCGATGATCGAGTTCCGCGATGTCACGAAGACCTATCCGGATGGCACGCACGCGGTCCGTGGGTTCAGCCTGGTCATCCCGGCGCGGCAGATCACCGTGCTGGTCGGTTCGTCGGGATCCGGCAAGACCACCCTGATGCGCATGATCAACCGGATGGTCGATCCGACCTCGGGCACCGTCGAGATCGACGGGCAGGACATCTCGAAGATCGAACCGGTGCAATTGCGCCGCGGCATCGGCTATGTCATGCAGAACTCCGGCCTGCTTCCGCACCGCACCGTCGCCCAGAACATCGCCACCGTGCCGCGGTTGACGGGCGTGCCGAAGGCGGTCGCGAGAAAGCGCGCGCTCGAGCTGATGGACACCGTCGGACTCGCCCGCGCCCTCGCCGACCGCTATCCGAGCCAGCTCTCGGGCGGGCAGCAGCAGCGCGTCGGCGTCGCACGCGGGCTGGCGGTGGACCCCAACATCCTGCTCATGGACGAGCCGTTCAGCGCCGTCGACCCGATCGTTCGCGATGAGCTGCAGCAAGAGGTGCTGCGCCTGCAGAAAGAGCTCGCCAAGACCATCGTCTTCGTCTCGCACGACATCGACGAGGCGTTCCTGCTGGGCGATCAGGTGGTCGTGCTCGAGCAGGGCGGCCACATCGTGCAGCAGGGCACACCCGAGCAGATCCTGGCGAAGCCCGCCAACGACTTCGTCGCGACCTTCATCGGCGCCGACCGCGGAAAGCGCCGGCTGACGGTCTCGGCAGCGGCATCCCGGGGCAACGACCGCGTGCTGGTGGATGCCGGGGGCTACCCGGTCGGCGTCATCGCGGCCCCGGATGGGCGCCTCGCCGTGGCGAACCCCAGCCCGAAGTCGCGCAGCGTCTCGAACAAGACCGACCAGGCGGGCGACGCCTGATGAACTGGGTGTGGATCGGCAGCAACCTCGGCCTGATCGGGGGGCGCATTCTGGAGCATCTGGCTCTGACCGCCCCACCGATCGTGATCGGGCTGGTGCTCTCCATACCCCTCGGCTACGCGGCCAGCCGGTCGAAGGTGGCGCGTTCGATCCTGCTGTCTGTGGGCGGCATCCTGTACACGATCCCGTCGATCGCGCTGCTCGTGCTGGTGCCGGTGGTGCTCGGGCTGGCCATCCTCGATCCGCTCAACCTGGTCTTCGCCCTCACCATCTACGCCGTCGCGATCATGGTGCGCTCGGCCGCTGACGCCTTCGCCTCGGTGCCGAAAGACGTGCTCGCCTCGGCGACGGCCATCGGGTTCTCACGCCGGCAGCGGTTCTTCGTCGTCGAGCTTCCGCTCGCCGTTCCTCTGCTGCTGGCCGGCATTCGCGTGGTCTCGGTCAGCACGGTCAGCATCGCGAGCGTCGGCGCCCTGATCGGGATCGAACAACTGGGCACCTTCTTCGTGGATGCCTTCCAGCGCTCGTTCCCGACGGAAGCGATCGTCGGCATGGTGTGCGTTCTGGCCGTTGCCGCCATCTACGACATCATCCTGTCGCGCACCGGCCGCGCCCTGACTCCGTGGAGCCGCAAGCAGGCCGTCGCGTCACCGCGGATGTACACGGCCGACAAGGTGGCCGCGCTGTGAATCTCTTCGGCGACGCCTTCGCGTGGATCTTCGACCCGGCCCACTGGGCGGGCGGTCCCGACGTCTCGGGTCACGTGCTCGAGCATCTCGGGGTGAGCGGCGTGTGCGTGCTGATCGCGGTCGCGATCGCGCTGCCGATCGGCATCGCCATCGGACACACCGGCAAGGGCCGGGGCGCCGCGATCCTGATCAGCAACGTCGCCCGCGCGCTGCCGACCCTGGGGCTGCTGTCGATCCTGATCCTGCTCACTGGAATCGGCGTGCTTCCGATCGTCATCGTGCTGGTCATCCTGGCCATCCCGCCCATGCTGGCGGGAGCCTATGCCGGGGTCGAGTCAGTCGACCGCCAGACGATCGATGCCGCGCGGGCGCTCGGCATGACGGAGTGGCAGATCATCGCCCGCGTCGAGATCCCGCTCGCGCTGCCGCTTCTGCTCGGTGGCCTGCGAGCGACGGCGCTGCAGGTGATCGCCACGCTCGGGATCGCCTCGGCCTTCGCATTCGGCGGTCTCGGCATCTACCTGATCAACGGTCTCGCCACGCGGGACTTCGTCCAACTGCTTGCGGGCGCGATCCTGATCACCGCGCTCGCTCTGGTCGTCGACGGCGTTCTCGCCGTCGCGCAACGATTCGTGGTGCCGCGTGGAGTCGCGCTCGGCCGCACGGATCTGAACGGTCCCCCCAACCGCACGCGGGCACGGCGTCCGCGGGCTCTCCAGGAAGGTATGCAGTCATGAAGAGGCACTACAAAGCCATCATCGCCGGTGTCGCGGTGGCGGCAGCAGCGGCGCTCACCCTCAGCGGATGCTCGAGCCCCTCGTCGCTGGGCGGCGGTGGCAGCACGAGCAAGACGTCGATCGTCGTCGGCTCGGCCGCGTTCCCCGAGAACGCGACCCTGGCATACGTCTACGGACAGGCGCTCGCGGCCGACGGCGTCACCGTCAGCTACAAGGTCAACATCGGTCAGCGTGCCGCCTACTACGCCGCGCTGCAGAACGGCGAGATCGATCTGATCCCGGAGTACGCGGGGAGCATCCTGTCGTACCTCGACAAGGCCGCGAACGCCAAGTCGGGCAACGATGTGAAGACGGCCCTCGACGCCGCTCTGCCGAAGACGCTGAAGGCCTTGGACTTCTCAGAGGCCGCGGACTCCGACTCGATGAACGTGACCGCCGACTACGCGAAGGCCAACAACCTGTCGTCGATCGCCGACCTGGCGAACGTCTCGGGCACCGTCGTCGTGGCAGCCAACCCGGAGTTCCAGACCCGCCCCGACGGCCTTCCCGGCCTGCAGAGCGTGTACGGGCTGACGAACCTCTCGTTCCAGGCGATCAACGACAGTGGTGGCCCGGCGACGGCGAAGGCCTTGCAGGACGGCACGGTTCAGGTCGCCGACATCTACTCGACCACGCCGTCGATCATCGACGACAAGTTCGTCACGCTGAAAGACCCGAAGAACCTGTTCGCGTCGCAGCAGGTCGTGCCGATCGTCACGGCGAGCAAGGCGAGCAAGATCAGCGCCCTGCTCAACAAGATCTCGGCCAAGCTCACCACCAAGGATCTGCTCGACTTCAACAAGCGCACCGGCGGCGATGAGAAGGCCGATCCGAAGACGGTCGCGTCCGACTGGCTGAAGGCGAACGGCTTCATCAAGTAGTCGCAACGAACGAAGGGGTGGATGCTGCGGCATCCACCCCTTCGTCATTCGACCTCGTCGTCCCCCTCGAGATGCTCGGCCTCCCAGTGGCGCGCCTCGCGGCGCTCGATCGCGCGTCGGATCAGCAGCACCGCCACGAAGAACACGATCACCACGGCGCCGAACAGGTACCCCGCCCAATGGAGTTGCCCGGTCAGGTCGCGATACCCGTTCGCCGCCAGCGTGCCCACGGTGACATAGGCCAGGGCCCAGATGATGCAGGCCGGAGCCGTCCAGGAGATGAAGCGCCGGTACCTCCACTGGGTCATGCCGACGGTGAGCGGCACCAGTGCATGCAGCACGGGCAAGAACCGCGAGGCGAAGACGGCGACTCCGCCGCGTCGCTCCAGGTAGCGCTCGGCCCGCACCCAGTTGCCCTCTCCGAGCCGCCTGCCCAGTTTCGAGCGGCGGATCCGGTGGCCGAACCAGCGGCCGAGGGTGAAGCCCACGCTCTCGCCCGCCAGCGATCCGATGATGACGGCGGCCAGCATCCCGACGTACTGCGCCGGGTCGCTGACGCCCGTGCTCGCCACCAGCACGATCGTGTCGCCGGGAATGACCAGGCCGACCAGGATCGTCGTCTCGCAGAACATCCCGAGCGCGGCGAGCAGCGAGCGGGTGATCGGGTCGACGTGCTGGACGACCCCGAGAATCCAGCCGAGCGGGTCGATCACGTCTGCTCCGAGCCGGGTGTGCCGGGCGCAGCGCGCGGCGCAGCGGATGCCACCGGCAACGGCTTGCGCAGCGCATCGAGCCGCGCGCGCCAGCGGTCGAGTCGCCCGGGAAGCTCGGCGGTCGCCGGACCGTCGACCCACCCCGTGACGATGCGGATGCCGTGCAGCGCGTTGAGCGCCCACACCTCGGTGCCCTCGAGCGCCTCGGGCGTCACGTCGTCGTGCAGCACGTCGACGCCGGTGGCGGCCGCCAGGGCCAGCACGCTGCGCAGCGTCACCGAGTCGACCCGCGGCAGTTCGATCGACGGCACGCACAGCGCCTCGCCCGTCCACCAGGCGAGGGCGGTGGTCGAGCCCTCGGCGACGACGCCGGGACGACCGCCCGTCGCATCCAGCAGCACCGCCTCGTCGGCGCCGTGCTGCTGCGCCTCGGTGCGCAAGCGGGTCATCGCCTCGAGGTCCGGCCCCTTGATCCACGGCTCGGTGCGCGGGTCGCGCCCGCGGAAGGTCGCGAGCGTGAGGGAGCGGTGGCGGGCGGGGGCGGGGCGCATCCGCAGCAGCAGTTCGGCGGCGTCGTGCTGCACCCGCAACTCGACCCGGGGGAACCAGTCGCCGTCGCGCGGGATGCTCGCGATCGCGGCATCCCAGAACGGATCGAGGCCGAGACCGTCGACCTCTGCGGTGCGCCCGCGCCGTTCGGCGAGCTCGGACACCGCGTCGACGAAGCGCGCACGGTGCAGCCCGATGGCCAGCACGGCACCCTCGGTCACCAGCCACGAGTCGGCGGCGAGGATGGCCGCGGGCGCGACGTCGCAGTCATCCCTGGCCTCGAGCATGCCGCCCTGCCAGCGGTAGGTCGTCGCCGCGCTCATACGCTAAGGCTATGCACCCGACGCTGTTGAGGCTCCCGCTCGGGCCGGGATTCGACCCGAGTGCCGTCTTCGCGGCCCTCTACGGCGATCGGGACGACGTCTTCTGGCTCGACAGCGGCGCCGACGGCATGAGCTACCTGGGTGCAGGCACCCCGGTGCAGCTGGATGCCGAGAACGTCTGGGAGGTGCTTCGAGCGGTGGCCGGGCCCGGCATGCCCGGCGCGGTACCTGACGCGGGCGGCGCGAGCGAGGCCGGCGGCGAGCTCGCGTTCCGGCTGGGGCTGGTCGGCTGGCTCGGCTACGAACTCAGGGCGCAGACGACCGGGGCGGTCGTCGGCAGGAGGTCGCGGTATCCGGATGCCGCATTCCTGCGCGTCGACCGCGCGATCGCGATCGACGGCGCGACCGGGCAGGCAGAGCTGCTGGCGCTCGGCACGAGGTGGACGGGAGAACTCGCCGCCTGGCGCGACCAGATCGCGGGGTTGGCGACGGGCGCGCACGTGCCCGCACCACCCCCTCCGTTGCCGTCGGTAGCTCACTGGCACGAGACCGACGCCCAGTACCTGGCCAACATCGAGGCCTGCCAGTCGGCGATCCGTGAAGGCGAGGCCTACCAGCTGTGCCTGACGACCGAGGCCGAGGTGACCGGCCGATTCGATCCGCTCGAGGTGTACCTGCGGCTGCGCGCATCCAGTCCGACTCATCACGGCGGGCTGATCAGGATCGGCGGCGTCAGCCTGCTGAGCGCGTCACCCGAACGCTTTCTCGACATCGACCCGGCGGGGCTGGTGCGCACTCGACCGATCAAGGGCACGCGCCCGCGCGCAAGCGAACCCGCTGCCGACGCCGAGCTGGCCGCCGAACTGCTCGCCAGTGAGAAGGAGCGCGCCGAGAACCTGATGATCGTCGATCTGATGCGCAACGACCTGGCCCGGGTCTGCGAACTCGGCACGGTCACGGTCACCGAGTTGCTCGAGGTGGAGAGCTATGCGCAGGTGCACCAACTGGTCAGCACGGTCACGGGTCGGCTGGCCGCGGGTCGAGGGCCCGTCGATGCGATCGAGGCCTGCTTTCCAGCCGGATCGATGACCGGGGCGCCGAAACTGCGGGCCACCCAGGTGCTCGATGCCCTCGAGAAGAGGCCGCGCGGCCTGTACGCGGGCTGCTTCGGATACCTGGGGTTCGACGGCCGGGTCGATCTGGCGATGACGATCCGCAGCATCGTGCTCGACGGGCGCGGCGCGACCGTCGGCGCGGGCGGCGGGATCACCGCGCTCTCGGTGCCTCTCGACGAGCTGGCCGAGGCGAAGCTGAAGGCCGCGGCTCTGCTGGCGGCGCTGGGCGCTGTCGATCCACGCGCCGGCGACCCGGGAACACCAACCGCCCCCTGACGGTTCGGTACTGTGGATGCTTGGTCGCCGCGCCTGCCGACTCGGCCGTGACGGCATCCGCACTCCGACTGGTACTGAATGAGAGCTCCGTGACTTCGCAAGGCAGCACCGCGCCCGACGCCGACCGTCAGAGCGCCGACGACGTGACGGTGGATGGCGCCGAACGGTACGACATCTTTGCGCTCCAGCAGAAGTGGCTGGCGCGGTGGGAGGCCGAGAAGCCCTTCGACGTGCCGAGCGACGGCGGGTCGAACAAGCCGCGCAAGTACGTGCTCGACATGTTCCCGTACCCCTCCGGCGACCTGCACATGGGCCACGCCGAGGCCTTCGCGTACGGCGATATCGTCGCGCGCTACTGGCGCCAGCAGGGCTTCAACGTGCTGCACCCGATCGGCTGGGACTCGTTCGGCCTGCCCGCCGAGAACGCCGCCATCAAGCGCGGCACCGACCCGCGCGAGTGGACGTACGCCAACATCGCGCAGCAGAAGAGCAGCTTCAAGCTCTATGGCAACAGCTTCGACTGGAGCCGCGAGCTGCACACCAGCGACCCCGAGTACTACAAGTGGAACCAGTGGCTCTTCCTCAAGCTCTACGAGAAGGGGCTGGCATACCGCAAAGACAGCTGGGTCAACTGGGACCCGATCGACCAGACCGTGCTCGCCAACGAGCAGGTGCTGCCGGACGGCACGAGCGAGCGCTCGGGCGCCACGGTCGTCAAGAAGAAGCTGACCCAGTGGTACTTCAAGATCACCGACTACGCCGACCGGCTGTTGGATGACCTGAACCAGCTCGAGGGCACCTGGCCGTCGAAGGTGATCGCCATGCAGCGCAACTGGATCGGCCGCTCGATCGGGGCTGATGTCGACTTCGTGATCGAGGGCCACGACGAGAAGGTCACGGTGTTCACCACCCGGCCGGACACCCTGTTCGGCGCGACCTTCATGGTCGTCGCCCCCGACTCCGACCTGGCCGCCGAGTTGGCCGCCGGTTCGACCCCCGCGGTGCAGAAGTCCTTCGCCGACTACCTGGAGCAGGTGCAGAAGTCGACAGAGGTCGAGCGCCAGGATGCCGGCCGGGTCAAGACGGGCGTCCCGCTCGAACGATGGGCGATCAACCCGGTGAACGGCGAGCGCATGCCGGTCTGGACCGCCGACTACGTGCTGGCCGACTACGGCCACGGCGCGGTGATGGCGGTGCCCGCGCACGACCAGCGCGACCTGGACTTCGCCATCGCCTTCGACCTGCCGATCAAGGTCGTTGTCGACACGAACGCGCCGGTGACCGGGGCGATCCCGGTGATCACGCCCGAGATGCTCGAGGCGCAGGACGTGCCCGCGCTGGATCCGGCGCACACCGGGGTGGCGCTCACCGGGGCCGGCCGCATGATCAACTCCGGCCCGCTCGACGGGTTGAGCAAGCAGAACGCGATCACCCGCGTCATCGAGCTGCTCGAGGCAGCGGGCACGGGCCGCGCCGCGAAGACCTACCGACTGCGCGACTGGCTTATTTCGCGCCAGCGCTACTGGGGCACGCCGATCCCGATCCTGCACGCAGAAGACGGCTCGCTGCATCCGGTGCCCGAGAGCGAGCTGCCGGTGCGGCTGCCCGACTCGGCCGGGTTGGACCTGAAGCCCAAGGGGCAGAGCCCTCTGGGCGCGGCATCCGACTGGGTCAACACGACGCTGGCCGACGGGACGCCTGCGCGCCGCGACCCCGACACGATGGACACCTTCGTCGACAGCTCGTGGTACTTCCTGCGGTTCCTGAACGCCGACGACGACACGATGGCGTTCGACCCGAAGCTGGCCGAGATGTGGGCGCCGGTCGACCAGTACGTCGGGGGCGTCGAGCACGCGATCCTGCATCTGCTGTACGCGCGCTTCATCACCAAGGTGCTGTTCGACCTGGGCTACCTGAGCTTCACCGAGCCGTTCAGCGCGGTGCTCAACCAGGGCATGGTGCTCATGGACGGCTCGAAGATGTCGAAGTCGAAGGGCAACCTGGTCGAGTTCGCCAGCGAGTTGGCCGCCCACGGCGCCGACGCGCTGCGCCTGACGATGGCGTTCGCCGGCCCGCCCGAGGACGACATCGACTGGGCGGATGTCTCGCCCACCGGCTCGGCCAAGTTCCTGGCCCGCGCCTGGCGCATCTCGGGCGAGGTCAGCTCGGCGCCCGAGGTCGACTGGAAGGGCGGAGACGCCGCGCTGCGCCGCCAGACCCACCGGCTGCTCGCCGACGCCCCCGGGCTGCTCGAGGCGTTCAAGTTCAACGTGGTCGTCGCGCGGCTGATGGAGCTGGTCAACCTGATCCGCAAGACGATCGATTCGGGGCCGGGCGCGGGCGATCCCGCGGTGCGCGAGGCGATCGAGGTCGTCGCGGTGATCCTGAGTCTGTTCTCGCCGTACACCGCGGAGGACATGTGGGAGCGGCTCGGCTATCCGGCGAGCGTCGCGTTCGCCGGCCTGCGCAAGCCCGATCCGACCCTGCTCGTCGAGGACTCGATCACCGCGATCGTGCAGGTCGACGGCAAGGTGCGCGACCGGCTCGAGGTGCCGCCGACGATCTCGGCCGACGCCCTCGAGAAGCTGGCGCGCGCCTCGGATGCCGTGGTGCGCTCGATCGGCGACCGCGAGATCGTCAACGTGATCGTGAAGGCTCCGCGCGTCGTCAACATCGCGACCAAGGGCTAGCCGACTCACAGAGTTCGGGATGTCGCGGCGGCCGGTCTTCGGCGCTGCCTAGCCTTCTGGCATGAGTTCGGCTCCGACTCCTGACGCGCGCCGCGCCCGCGTGCGGGTGGGAGTCGGGGCCGCGCTCATCCTGGTGCTGGTCGGGCTGGGGGTCGCCGTGTTCATCACGGCGATCACGCCGCGCGGGGCATCGACGGTGGTGGCGCCGTCCGTGCTGCCCACGGGACTGTCGTCGGTCGGCCCCTCGTCGGGTGCAGCGAGCGGGGCGGGCGGGTCGAACGCGGCGGTGATCTACGTCCACATCCTCGGTCAGGTGAACCGTCCCGGTCTCTACGCGCTGCACGATGGCGACCGGGCTGTGGATGTCGTGGCCGCCGCGGGCGGCCTCACCCCGAGCGCCGACCCCGCGGCCCTCAATCTCGCGCGCTTCCTCAGCGATGGCGAGCAGATCATCGTGCCGGCGGTCGGGCAGGCGGTGCCCGTGTCGGGTGCCGGGGGAGGCACGGCCATCCCTGGCAAGGTGAACATCAACACGGCAGACGAACCCACCCTCGAGACGCTGCCGAGGGTCGGGCCCGCCATGGCTGCGCGCATCCTCGCGTGGCGGGCCGCGAACGGCCGGTTCACCGCGGTCGAAGACCTGATGAGCGTCTCGGGCATCGGCGAGAAGACCTTCGAGGGGCTCAAAGACCTCGTCACCACATGAGGCCCGGCGGCACGGCGCTCGCAGACCTCCGGCTGCTCCCGGTGGCGGCGACGGCGTGGCTCGGTGCCGGCGCCGCCGTCGCGGCACCGGCAAACGGCTGGACGCTCGTCGTCGCCGTTGGTCTCTGGGCCGTCGCCGTGGTCCTGGCCGTCGTCCGGTTGCCCGGCTCGTGGCGCGGAGTGATCGTTCTCGCTCTCGCCGGGGGAGCGCTTGCGGTCACGTCCGTCGTTGCGCAGTCCGGCGTCCGGTCGCCGCCGATCCTGAACGAGGCCGCGCACGCGGGCCGCACGGTCGAGCTCATCGTCGCCGTCTCGGGCCGCTCGGTCGACGGGCGGATCGCAGGAACGGCCGAGTCGGCGCGGATCGCGGGCTCGACGGCCGGGCTCGCCGCCCCGGTCCTGTTGTTCGGGCAACCCGGCGACGACGCCATTCGCGGCGCGCAGATCGGCAGCCTGCTGCGGGTCACCGGTACCGTGCAGGCGGCGGAGCCCGGAGAGGATGTCGCGTTCCTGGTGTTCGTGCGCGCAGAAGCAGAGCGGGCGGGTGCGCCGCCTGCACTGCTGGCCGCCGCGGATCGCGTCAGACACGACTTCCGCAGCGCGGCATCCGGGTTGCCCGGCGATGGTGGCGCCTTGTTGCCTGGCCTGGCGATCGGCGACACCAGCTCCGTGAGCGCCACGCTCGGCGACGCGTTGAAGACGGCGAGCCTGAGCCACCTCACGGCGGTCTCGGGGGCGAACTGCGCCATCGTGGTCGGCCTGGCCCTGGCGATCGGTGCGGCCGCCGGCCTGCCGAGGCTCGCGCGGCTCGCGGTGGCGGCCCTCGTGCTCGCGGGATTCGTGGTGGTCGTGACGCCCGAGCCCAGCGTGATCCGCGCCGCAGTGATGGCCGTCGTCGCGCTCATCGCGCTGGCCACCGGGCGCGCCGCCCGCGGCTTCCCGCTGCTCTGCGTGGCGGTCGTCGTGCTGCTGACCACCGACCCGTGGCTGTCGCGCAGCTACGGGTTCGCGCTGTCGGTGCTCGCCACGGCCGGCCTGCTGCTGCTCGCGCGCCCGCTCGCCGAGGTGATGACCCGATGGCTGCCGCGCGGGCTCGCGCTGGTGCTCGCCGTGCCGCTGGCCGCTCAGCTCGCCTGCCAGCCGGTGCTGCTGATGTTGAACCCCTCGCTGCCGCTCTACGGGGTCGCCGCCAACCTGTTGGCCGAGCCGGCGGCGGCGCCGGTCACGGTGCTCGGTCTGATCGCCTGCGTTACGGCGCCGGTATTCCCGCCGCTGGCGACGGTGATCTCGGCCATCGCGTGGGTCCCGGCGAGCTGGATCGCGGCGGTCGCCACCTTCTTCGCCGGCCTTCCCGGCGCGCGGGCTCCGTGGCCGACCGGCGTGCCCGGCATCCTGCTGCTCTCGGCCTTGACCGTCGCGGCGCTGGTCGCCGCGCTCGGCGGGGTCCCGCCGCGGGTGCGACGCGCTGCCCGCGCCGGCCTGGTCGTCGCATTCGTCGGCTACCTCGCCACCCTGGCCGGCTCTCAAGTGATCGAGAACGTGACCCGGCCCGCCGATTGGGAGTTCGCGCTCTGCGACGTCGGTCAGGGCGACGCGACGGTCATCCGCAGTCTGGGCGCGATCGCGCTCGACGACACAGGTCGCGAGCCGGCGCGGCTGCAGCACTGCCTCGACGAACTCGGAATCAGCCACATCGATCTGCTCGTGCTCACCCACTACGACCTGGACCACGTCGGCGGTGTCTCGGCGGTCTACGGCAAGGTCGACCGGGTTCTCATCGGGCCGCCGAGCGACCCCGGCGACGTGCGGATCGCGTCCGACCTGATGGCGAACGGCGCCGAGGTCGACCAGGTGAGCCGGGGCGAGTCGGGCATGCTCGGCGAACTCCGCTGGGACGTGCTGTGGCCGCCGCCGCGCGGGGTCGAGCCGGGCAATCCGGCGAGCGTCACGATCCAGGTCACCGGGGCAGGCGCCTGCGCGCACGGATGCCTCAGCGGCATCCTGCTCGGAGACCTGGGCGAAGACTCGCAGGCCCGTCTGCTGGGCACCGGGCAGGTCCGTCCTGTGGACGTCGTCAAGGTCGCGCATCACGGCTCGGCCGATCAGTCGGCCCGGCTGTATGAGGCGCTGCACGCCACGGTCGGGCTGATCGGGGTCGGCGCGGGCAACGACTACGGGCATCCCACGGCGAAGCTGCTCGGCATCCTGGCGGCGGTGGGCACCCGGCCGCTGCGCACCGATCTCGACGGGTTGACGCTGGTCGCTCCGGGCGTGCGCGCGGGCGACATCCGGGTCTGGACCGAGAAGCCGGAAGACGTGGTCCGCGACGGCGAGTTGACCGGAGCTGGCACCCTCGCGAGGCCGACCTCGACTCCAACGCCGGTGCCCGCGCCGGTCGGCGGCCGCGGATAGTCTGGCGGTGTCGTTGAAAGACGGTGTTGTTGAAGATCGCAGCGAAAGGACGGCGGATGGCGCGACCGACCGGCAGGCCGACGGCCGCCGCGAAGGCGGCGATCCCGCAGCTCGCCTGGGATGCGGTGCGTCCGGCGCCCGTCGTGCTGGTCAGCGGCACCGAGACCGTGCTGGCCGATCGGGCGATCCGGCAGTTGCGCGACATCCTGAAGGCCGAAGATCCCTCGCTCGAGGTCTCGGATATCGACGCAGGCAGCTACGCGCCCGGCGAGCTGATCACCCTGGCGAGTCCGAGCCTGTTCGGCGAGCCCCGGCTGCTGCGCGTCGAGAACGTCGAGAAGAGCAGCGACGCCTTTCTCGAAGAGGCCCTGGCCTATCTCGAGACGCCGGCCGACGACACCTACCTGGTGCTGCGGCACGCGGGCGGCGTGCGGGGCAAGAAGTTGCTGGATGCGATCCGCGCCGGAACCGGCGGCGGGATCGAGATCGTCTGCGCCGAGTTGAAGCGCGACAGCGACAAGTTCGACTTCGTGGCCGCCGAGTTCGCGACGGCGCGGCGGCGCATCACCGGGGGAGCGCAGCGCGCCCTGGTCGCCGCCTTCAGCGACGACCTGGCCGAACTGGCCGCCGCATGCCAGCAACTGCTCGCCGACGCCAGCGAAGAGATCACCGAGACCATCGTCGACCGCTACTACGCGGGCCGGGTCGAGACGACCGCGTTCGCCGTGGCAGATGCGGCGATCGCCGGCCGGCACGGCGAAGCCCTCGGCCTGCTGCGGCACGCTCTCGCATCGGGGGCCGACCCGGTGCCGATGGTGGCCGCCTTCGCGAGCAAGGTGCGCACGATGGCGAAGCTCTCGGGCCAGCGCGGCAGTTCGGGCGAGCTCGCGTCGAGGTTCGGGCTTGCTCCCTGGCAGGTCGACCGCGCGCGCCGCGACCTCCAAGGGTGGACGGATGCCGGCCTCGGCCGCGCGATCGAAACCCTGGCCGCGACCGACGCGCAGGTCAAGGGCGGCGGCCGCGATCCCGTCTACGCCTTGGAGAAGATGGTCGAGAGCATCTCGTCCCGGGGCCAGCGCTGAGCGGTCGTCGCGTCGCCCGCCCGCGATCGGATCAGAACCCGGTCGGCTCGGTCTCATACTCCGGGCCGGGGGCGACCGGCTCGCGGTTGAGCGGGATCAGGGCCTCGGTCTCGTCGAACCAGATCAGCGCGTCGTAGCGGGCTCCCATCACAGTGGGGACGTAGTTGCCGCCCTCCCGGTTCGGGTCGTAGACGACGCCGATCGCACGATGGCCCAGCCGGGCCGCGAGCCAGGGCCGCCGCCGGTCTTCGGGGAACAGCAGCAGCGACGGCCCGGTAAGAGCGCGATGCAGCAGGTGCTCGTGGGTGCCCGGACGGGACGCCGGCACCGGCATCACCTGCTCGGTCTCGCCCCATGCCGAGGCGGCGATGACGCTGCCGCGGTGTCCGGCGAACCCGACGAGCAGCACGCCCTGCGAGGCATGGCGCTCGCGCAGCAGTTCGCCGACATTGACCATCCCGGCTCCCCGCATGTCCGTCGCGCGCGCGTCGCCCACGTGGGTGTTGTGCTCCCAGATGAGCGCGCGCGACTCAGGGCCGAACCGGGCGGCCAGCCGGTCGATGGTGTCTGCCATGTGGATGTCGCGCACATTCCACGACATCCGATCGGCGCGGACCATGGCCCGGTAGTAGCGCTCGGCGCCCGCGACCACCTCGGCGTTCTGCTCGGCGTCGAAGGCGTCGTCGCCGTCGTTCGTGCTCTCGCGTCGAACGCGGGTGAGCAGCCCGACCACGTCGTTCTCGCAGGATTCCGGCACGAGGCGGGTGTTCCAGGCGTAGCGCTGCGGATCTCCGCCGAACGGGACGAAGCACTGCCACGCCCTGAGCGCATCGGGAAGGGCCTGCGGGGCATTCTCGCGGAGCCAGGCGATGATCCGGTCGAGAGAGTCCCAGAGCGAGTACAGGTCGAGGCCGTAGAAGCCCACCCGCGTGCTCGGCGGCCGCTGCTCGTTCCATTCGCGGAGCCAGTCGAGAAAGTCGGCGACGTCGGCATTCGCCCACATCCAAGTGGGCCACCGGCCGAACGACGCGAGCACCTGTCGCGCGTCCCGCGAATCCCGGTCGATGCCGCGGACCCAGCGATCGATCCGCCAGCAGTCGGGCCAGTCGCCTTCCACGCCGATCCAGTCGATGCGCTGCTGCTCGATCAGGCGACGGCTGAGCGATGCGCGCCACCCGTAGAACTCGTGAGTGCCATGCGAGGCTTCGCCGATCGCGATGAAGCGAGCACTCCGCGCGCGATCGACGAGCGGCTGCAGGTCGGATTCGGTGACCAGCGGGCGGGCGAGGGCCGAGATGTCGGCGATCAGCGCCTCGTCCGGCCCCCCGTCAGACACCGTGTCGTTCATGGGCGTACGTTCTCGTCGTCGTGGTGTGCGGGCTCGTGATCGCTGCGGCGGCCAGCAGTTGCAGCACTTCCTCGTCCTGGGTCGGGGAGAACTCCTCGTAGTAGGCCCCGACGGCTCCGAACGACCGTGAGATCCAGGGGCAGACCACCTGGTCCGCATCGTGGAGCGTCGCGATCGCATCCGGTGAGGCGACGGGGGCCGCGACGATGACGGTCGCGGCGCCACGGCGGCGCGCCACCCGGCAGGCGGCTGCCGCTGTCGCACCGGTAGCGATCCCGTCGTCGACGATCACGACGGTGCGCCCGGTCAGGTCGACAGTGGGCCGCACCTGGCGGATCGTCGTCACACGCTGGTCGAGAACCTCGCGTTCGCGGTTCTCGATGACGTCGACCTGAGCGGGCGTCACCCCGGCGCGGGCGATGAGGGCTTCGTCGAGCACCCGCACGCCGTCCTCCGCGATGGCGCCCATCGCGACCTCCGGTTGCCACGGGATGCCGAGCTTGCGCACCACGACGACGTCGAGAGGGGCGTCGAGTCTGTGAGCGACCGCGGCCGCGACCGGGATCCCGCCGCGCGGCAGGCCGAGCACGACGGGATCCTCCAGGTGAAGAGCCGCCAGCGACTCGGCAAGGCGGCGTCCCGCGTCACGTCGATCACGGTATGCCTGCATGGCTCAGCCGACCCCTGGTTCGCCCGCATCGACGGGGTAGCGCAGGATGGCGGCGACCGCCCCCGGGCCGGGCAATTCCGTCGCGGAGGCCCAGACGATCCGGGCGCCATCGGCGTGCGCGGCACGCGCCGCGTCTTCGACGTAGCCCGCGCGGTCTGCGCTGCCGAAGTCGACGAAGAGCGTGTCGATGGCGCCGCGCCCGCCCGCGGCCAGGACGGTCGAAGGATCGCCGGTCACGAGTCGGCGGTCGGGGAACTCGGCAAGGCGGGTGAGCTGAAGGCGCCGCACCGCCCCGAGCTCGCGTTCCACGGCAGGCCGTGAGGCGCTGGCGAGTTCGTCGGGAGTCCACTCGTCGGCGTTGCCCGCGATCCCGGGCTGGGCCAGCCGCTTGTGGTGTGAGAGTTCGGCGTAGAGTCCCGCGAGAGGCTCCGCTGCGGCGACCACGAGGAGTGCTGCCGGGTCGATGACCTCCGCGACGGCAGCGTCGACCGCCCGGACGAACTGGCGCTCGCGGAGCGTCGGCTCCTCGGAGGTGCGCAGGTGGGCGAGCGTCTGGCGGTCGTTCGTCAGGTCGAGGGCGTCGAAGGCCCTCAGGTTCGTCGGCATGCGGGGGACCGCGACGACCCGGGGCGACCCGGTACTGGCATCCACGAGACGGACGGAGTTCTGCGAGAGCGCCAGCACCGACACTGGGATCCGGGCGTCGAGGTCCGCGAACAGGGGCGCGACGAGAAAGCGGTCGGCGACCTGCACCGCTGCGCCTGCACGCATGGCGGCGGGGTCGATCTGCAACGCGACGGTTCGCACGTCCGTCGTCGTCGCGAAGATGACCGCCCCTGCGGCAACAGGAGCGCGCACGTCGGAGGCCGCCTCGCGAAGCCGGTCGAGAACGGCGGAATGCGTCGCGTCGTCCTGGTCGCGACGCAGCAGCAGGCTCGCCTCGTGGATGGCGTCATCCAGGATGGCGCGCGGGCCGGCCTCGGTGTAGACGGTGATGCAGAGGCCGCGGCGGTCTGCGATGGTCTGCAGGTCTGCGGGGGACAGGGTCAGCAACGCCTCCATGGCGCCTCCTCGTTCGGTGCCTCCGATCATCGACCGCGAGCATCCCGGTCGACAGGGCATAAGGTCCCGGAGACGAGAACGGGCCGCGCTCAGAGAGCGCGGCCCGTTCGACGAAGAATGAGAGAACTAGAGCGCGGCGACCTGCTTCGCGATCGAGCTCTTCTTGTTCGCGGCCTGGTTGGCGTGGATGACGCCCTTCGAGGTGGCCTTGTCGAGCTTCTTGCTCGCGAGCCGGAGGGCGACATCGGCCTGCTTCTTGTCGCCAGACGCGATGGCGGCGTGGGTGGCGCGGATCGCGGTCTTGAGCTCGCTCTTGACCGCCTTGTTGCGCTCCTGCGCCTTCTTGTTGGTGCCGATGCGCTTGATCTGCGACTTGATATTCGCCATGAAGATGTCTGTCTTTCGCTACGTGGAAGGTGGATGTGCCGGGATGGGCGCCAGGCTGATGAGCACCAGGGGCGCCTCCGGCCAATCGCGTGGTGGGAAACCACACGCAAACCAAGGAGCCACGTTACCAGGTCTGCGACTCGCCGGGCAATCGCGTCGGCTGCACCCGGGATAGCCTGAAGCATGCCGTCGCTCGCCGCTCACATCCCCTCGGTGCCCGGCTCGGGCATCCGCCGGATCTATGAGATCGCGGCCGAACTCGAGGGCGTGATCTCGCTCGGGGTCGGCGAGCCGGATGTGCCGATCGCGCCCCACATCGCGGCCGCCGCGAAAGCCGCATGGGATCGGGACGATACGAACTACAACCCGAACGGCGGCATGCTGCCGCTTCGACGCGCGATCGTCGACAAGCTGGCGGCCGAGAACGGGATCGCCGCCGAGGTGGAGCAGGTCTGGGTGACGATCGGCGGCACGCAGGCTCTGCATCTCGCGATGCAGCTCACGCTCTCCGCCGGCGACGAGGTGCTGGTGCCGGATCCCGGTTACACGACGTTCACCATGAACGCGCGGATTCTCGACGCGGATCCGATCGCGTACTCGCTGACGCCCGAGCGCGGCTTTCTGCCGAGCATCACCGAGCTCGAGGCGCTGGTGAGCCCGCGCACTCGCATGATCATCGTCAACTCGCCGTCGAATCCGCTTGGCGCGGTCTTCCCGCGAGAGGTGCTCGACGACCTGCTCGCATTCGCCCGGCGCCACGACCTGTGGATCCTCAGCGACGAGGTCTACGAACGCTTCACCTGGGGCGAGCCGCACGTCAGTCTCGCGGCGCTGGAGGCCGAGTCGAGCGACGGCGTCGCCCGCGTGCTCAGTGTGTTCTCGTTCTCGAAGACCTATGCCATGACCGGCATCCGAGTCGGGTACCTGGTCACGCCGCCCGGGATGGCCGCCACGATGCGCACCATGCAAGAGGCCTCGATCAGCTGCGTCGCCATGCCAGACCAGTTCGCGGCTCTGGCGGCGATCCAGGGGGAGCAGTCGCACGTGGCCGCCGCTGCGGCCCACTACCGGGCGAACTATGTCGCGGCCTCGGCGGCACTGACGGCACGCGGCATCCGCTACCTGGAACCGAACGGCGCCTTCTACCTCTGGGTGGATGTCTCGCACGCAAGCGAGGGCGACGTGGCGGCCTGGGCCGAGCAGCTACTGCTGCGCGATCGTGTCGCGGTCGCCCCCGGCAGCGCCTTCGGGCGCTCGGGAGAAGGCTGGATCCGCCTGTGCCTCGCCGCCACCGAGGCGGACCTGCTGGCGGGCATCGCGAAGCTGCCGGCGCCTGCCTAGCCCGTCAGCGTTGCCCGCGACGGCATGGGAGAATGGCCCGTCATGTCTCCGCGCGCCGTCACCTCCCTCGAGCCGGCCTCGACCGACCCGGCGAAGATCCGCAATTTCTGCATCATCGCGCACATCGACCACGGCAAGTCGACGCTCGCCGACCGCATGCTCGGCATCACGGGAGTGGTCAGCGACCGCGACATGCGCGCCCAGTACCTCGACCGCATGGACATCGAGCGCGAGCGCGGCATCACGATCAAGAGCCAGGCCGTGCGCATGCCGTGGGCGCTCGCGGGAGCCGACGGCAAGCTCGAGACCTACGCCCTGAACATGATCGACACCCCCGGGCACGTCGACTTCACCTACGAGGTCTCGCGCTCGCTCGCGGCCTGCGAGGGCGCGATCCTGCTGGTGGATGCCGCCCAGGGCATCGAAGCCCAGACCCTGGCCAATCTGTACCTGGCTCTCGACAACGACCTCACGATCATCCCGGTGCTCAACAAGATCGACCTGCCCGCCGCGGAGCCCGACAAGTACGCGAAGGAGCTCGCCGACCTGATCGGCGGCAAGCCCGATGACGTGCTGCGCGTCAGCGGCAAGACCGGCTTGGGCGTGACCGAGCTGCTCGACCGGGTGGTCGAACTCATCCCGGCGCCGACCGGCGACCCGTCGGCGCCCGCCCGCGCGATGATCTTCGACTCCGTGTACGACACCTATCGCGGCGTGGTGACCTACGTGCGGATGATCGACGGCAAGCTGAGCCCGCGCGAGCG
>Ga0207667_10002033_pt1 | contig 25353 bp, 29 predicted proteins | sample KBSCornC52_FD_184301 | JGI IMG/M metagenome (GOLD analysis project Ga0207667, IMG submission 184301) | Corn rhizosphere microbial communities from Kellogg Biological Station, Michigan, USA - KBS Corn C5-2 (SPAdes) (version 2) | ecosystem: Host-associated > Plants > Roots > Rhizosphere > Soil ...
GGGCCCTGTTTCTTCACGACCATGCGCTTGGGGCCTTCGCCCTGCATCTTGATCGAGATGTCCTTGATGTTCAGCACGATGTCGGTGACGTCCTCGCGAACGCCCGCGATCGAGGAGAATTCGTGCAGCACGCCGTCGATATGCACCGACTGCACCGCCGCGCCTTGCAGCGACGACAGCAGGATGCGGCGCAACGCGTTGCCGAGCGTCTGACCGAAGCCACGCTCGAGCGGCTCTGCGACCAGTGTCGCATAGCGGTTGCCATCAGTGCCCGGAGTTACATGAAGCTTGTTGGGACGGATAAGTTCTTGCCAATTTTTCTGGATCGTCACTGTTTCACCCATACCGGCCAGTCGATTTGCCATCCAAATCACTGGCGTTGGAGATCGCGGATCAGTCCGCGGCTTAAATTTCTCAAAACCATCGCAGGCGAGAGCCGCCGCCCGCGGTCGATGCATCAAACCCGCCGGCGCTTGCGCGGACGGCAACCATTGTGCGGGATCGTGGTCACGTCGCGGATCGATGTGACGGTGAAGCCCGCAGCCTGCAGCGCACGAAGCGCCGATTCGCGGCCCGAACCCGGACCGGCAACTTCAACCTCCAGGGTGCGCATGCCGTGTTCCTGCGCCTTCTTGGAGACGTCTTCGGCCGCGACCTGCGCGGCGTAGGGCGTCGATTTGCGCGAACCCTTGAAGCCCATCGTTCCCGCCGACGACCAGGCAATGGTGTTGCCCTGCGCGTCGGTGATGGTGATGGTCGTGTTGTTGAACGACGAATTCACGTGCGCGACGCCGGATGCAATGTTCTTGCGCTCACGACGGCGGACGCGGGTGGCTTCCTTGCCCATTCCAAAACCTTTCTAACGATCTCAACGCCGCCGTAATGCCAGCGGCTACACCGGACGGGCGAATGGTGAGTGGCCAATAGCGAATAGTAAAGATCGGTCCTACTCGCCATTGGCCATTCGCTATTCGCCAATTACTTCTTCTTGCCGGCGATCGACTTGGCCGGACCCTTGCGCGTGCGCGCATTGGTGTGGGTGCGCTGACCGCGCACCGGCAAGCCGCGGCGATGACGCAGGCCGCGATAGCAGCCGAGATCCATCAAACGCTTGATGTTCATGCCGGTCTCGCGACGCAGGTCGCCTTCCACCATATAGTCGCGGTCGATCACTTCGCGGATTTGCAGCACTTCCTGATCGCTCAGCTGTGACACGCGGCGGTCATCGGGAATCTTGACCTTCTCCATGATCTCGGCCGCATTCTTCTGGCCGATGCCGTGGATGTACTGGAGCGCGATCAGGACGCGCTTGTTGGTCGGGATGTTCACGCCGGCAATACGGGCCACGGACTTCTCTCCTGTCGCCGATCCCTCGTAGGACGCGGCTGTTTCTTAGCTATTTCGGGCAGGTGTCCGCAAACGCGAACACGACGCCCTTCCCCTTGGCTTTCTCGGGGCCCGGCATCGTCTGAAAACTATCCGACTTGGATACCGGGCTTATTAAAGGATTCAACTTGGTTTCGTCAACCGTCTCTATGCTTTAGCTCGCTTTTTCGTGAGTTTTTTCACGGCCTTCCGGGTCTTCCCGGCGCCCCTGGCCTTGGAACTCGCCGCAGCCTTGCGGGGCGACGTTTTTGCCCCCTTGAAGACCGGTTTTTGGGCCTTCCCAAGGGCTTTGGCGGCCTTCCTGGAGGCCCTCGCGCCCCTGGTGACAGGTTTGGATGCTTTTCGGGCAGCCGATTCGGCGCCCTTTTTGGCGCCTTTGGCGGTTCGCCTGGCCGCGGCCGCCTTCCTGGCTTTGGCCTCCACGGCTCCGATCGCGGTGAGAATGCGGCCAATTTCCCGGGTGACGTGTTCGATGGTCATCATGCCATCGACCGTCAGCAGCTTGCGCCGTTCCGAATAATAGTGGATCAGCGGCTCGGTCAACGAACGATAGCTCGCCAGCCGCTTCGTCAGCACCTCCGGGGTGTCGTCGACACGCACGTCCTCGCCGCGCGCCCGCATCTCGGCGACCCTGGTTTCGACACGTTGCAGCAGCGCGCTTTCGTTGACGCGAAGCTCGATCACGGCATCGAGTTTCATGTGCTTCTTCTTCAAGAGCTCATCGAGCGCTTCCGCCTGCGGCACCGTGCGCGGAAAGCCATCGAGGATAAAGCCCTTCGCCGCGTCCGGCTGATCGAGCCGATCGGAAATGATCCCGATCACGATATCGTCCGGAACCAGGCCGCCGCTAGACATGACGTCCTTGGCCTTGAGGCCGACCGGCGACTGCGCCGCCACCGCGGCGCGCAGCAGTTCGCCGGTCGAGAGTTGGACAATGCCGTAGCGCTGAACCAGCCGCTGGGCCTGGGTTCCCTTGCCCGACCCCGGCGGCCCGAGAAGAATCAGTCTCATCCGTATTCGCCCCCCGGCTCGGTGAGCGATCGACCGCGCACCTGTACTTCAAAATCCGAAAACGGCGCCAACCACGATCAGCGCCGAGCGCAGATGTGAAAGCGATGCGTCAGTCGAGAGCCTCGGTTTTGATAAAATCAGAACCGCGGCTCTCAATCCCTGTTTTACGCGTTTTCTTCACGCGAACCGGAACCCCACTTCGCTCGAAAACGCTTTGGACGTCAGCGGCGACGCCCCCTCAACTTCGACTTCCTGATCAACCCCTCATACTGGTGGGCGAGCAGATAACCCTGAACCTGGGCCACCGTGTCCATGGTCACACTGACGACGATCAAGAGCGAGGTTCCGCCAAAGTAAAAAGGCACCGAGGCGTAGGAAATCAGAATCTCGGGGATCAGGCAGACAATCGCGAGGTAGATCGCGCCCAGCACCGTGACGCGCGAAAGCACGTAATCGATGTATTCGGCGGTGCGCTCCCCGGGACGAATGCCCGGAATGAAGCCGCCATGCTTCTTGAGATTGTCGGCGGTCTCGGTCGGATTGAACACGATCGCGGTATAGAAGAACGCGAAGAACACGATCAGCGCCAGATAGAGAAACAGGAACAGCGGGCGGCCGTGGCCGAGCTGCGTGGTGATCCACTGAAACCATTCCGGGCCCCTGCCCGCATTGAAATTCGCAACCGTGGTCGGCAGCAGCAGCAGCGAGGACGCGAAGATCGGAGGAATCACGCCCGATGTATTCAGTTTCAGCGGCAGATGCGAGGACTGGCCCTCGAACATCTTGTTGCCGACCTGGCGCTTCGGATACTGAATCAATAGCCGCCGCTGCGCGCGCTCCATGAATACGATGAAGGCAATCACCGCCACCGCCATCACGATCACAACCAGAATGATGCCGGTGGACAGCGCGCCCTGACGGCCGAGCTCCAGCATGCTGGCGAGCGCCGAGGGCAACTCCGCGACGATGCCGGAGAGAATGATCAGCGAAATACCGTTGCCAATGCCGCGCGAGGTGATCTGCTCGCCGAGCCACATCAGGAACATGGTGCCGCCGGTCAGCGTGATCGCGGTCGAGAGCCGGAAGAACATGCCGGGGTCGCTGACGACATTGCCGGCGCCCTCCAACCCCACCGCGATGCCGTAGGACTGGAACGCGGCCAGGATCACCGTGAGATAGCGGGTGTACTGGTTCAGCGTCTTGCGGCCGGCCTCGCCTTCCTTCTTCAGCGCTTCGAGCTGCGGCGACACCGTGGTCAGGAGCTGAATGATGATCGAGGCCGAAATATACGGCATGATGTTGAGCGCAAAGATCGCCATGCGGTGAATGCCGCCGCCGGCGAACATGTTGAACATGCCGAGAATGCCGCCAGCCTGCGAGCGGAACACCTGTTCCCAGATGTTGGGATCGATGCCCGGGAGCGGAATGTAAGTTCCGAGCCGGTAAACAAGCAGCGCCCCCAGTGTGAACCAGATGCGCTTTTTCAGCTCTTCGGCTTTTCCGAGCGCCGAGAAATTGAGGTTTGCCGCCAGTTGTTCCGCTGCTGAGACCATGTTTGGCTTTCTCCCGCCGCCCTCGCGCTGTCATGCCCCAAAAGGCGGGGTATTCAGCAGACGCCGGACATTATTTGGTGCTCGGCTTCAATAAGTCCATCGTCCTGCCGTGCAGATTGCCCGCCCGCCCTGCGCGATGACGCAGATGTTACGCCGCCTCGCCTTCGTCTTTTTTCGCCGGCGCCAGGATTTTCACCGTGCCGCCCGCCTTCTCGACCGCCGCGATGGCGGATTTCGAAGCGCCGTGAACCTCGATATTCAATTTCGCCTTGAGTTCACCGCGGCCGAGCAGCCGCACGCCGGCTTTCGCGCGCCTGATAACGCGGGATTTCACCAGCGATTCGGCGTTGATGGTGCCCTTGGCGTCGAGCAGCTTGGCATCGATCGCCCCTTGAATGCGATCGAGATTGATCTCGGCAAATTCGACCCGGAAAATGTTGGTGAAGCCGCGCTTGGGCAGGCGCCGATGCAGCGGCATCTGGCCGCCTTCGAAGCCCTTGATGCGCACGCCGGAGCGCGCGGTCTGGCCCTTGCCGCCGCGGCCGGCGGTCTTGCCCTTGCCTGAGCCGATGCCACGGCCGACGCGCATGCGCTTCTTGCGCGAGCCGGCATTGTCGGCGATATCGCTGAGCTTCATCGCCCTGTCTCCTTATTTCTCGTTATTTCTCGTCGACGACGCGGACGAGATGTTGAACCTTTGCGATCATGCCGCGAATTGCAGGCGTGTCCCGCAGCTCGGTGACCCGGCCGATCTTGTTGAGCTTGAGGCCGATCAGCGTCGCACGCTGCGAGTGGTGGCGGCGGATCGCGCTGCCGGTCTGCTCGACCTTGATCATCTTTGCGGCCTTGGCCATCGTCGTAACTCCAGTGCGCCTTTAGTTGGGCATGATCTTTTCGGAAAACCGGTATCCACTTTTCCGGATCATGCCCTGTAATTATTCCGCCACAACTTCAGCGTCGCCGCCGACCCGGCGCGACTGCAGCGTGGACACCTTGATGTTGCGGCGCGCCGCAACCGAACGCGGCGAATCCTGATGCTTCAGCGCGTCGAAGGTGGCGCGAACCATGTTGTAGGGATTCGACGAGCCGATCGACTTCGCCACCACGTCCTGGATGCCGAGCGTCTCGAACACGGCGCGCATCGGCCCGCCCGCGATGATGCCGGTACCGGCCGGCGCCGCGCGCAGGTAAACCCGCCCGGCCCCGTGGCGGCCGGCGATATCGTGATGCAGCGTGCGGCCCTCGCGCAGCGCCACGCGCGTCAGGTTGCGCTTGGCCGACTCGGTCGCCTTGCGGATCGCCTCGGGGACTTCGCGGGCCTTGCCGTGGCCGAATCCGACCCGGCCCTTCTGATCGCCGATCACGACCAGCGCCGCAAAACCGAAGCGCTTGCCGCCCTTGACGACCTTCGCCACACGATTGATGTGAACGAGCTTGTCGACGAACTCGCTGTCGCGTTCTTCCCGGCCGCCCCTGTGGCCGCCACCGCGTTCGCGTTCACCTGCCATGGTGTTTTCCGATCCTTAAAAGACTTGCCTTGAGAGGCTTGCGCCCCCAACCTTGCGTCCGTTCAATTCCAAACCTTAGAAACTCAATCCGCTCTCGCGCGCCGCATCCGCGAGCGCCTTGACGCGGCCGTGATAGAGATAGCCGCCGCGATCGAACACCACTTCCGTGACGCCGTTCTTGACGGCACGTTCCGCCAGCAGCTTGCCGACGGCTTTGGCCGCGTCGATGTTGGCGCCGGTGTTGCCGGTTTCGCGCATCGCCTTCTCCAGCGAAGACGCCGACGCCAAGGTCTCGCCCTTGAGGTCGTCGATGACCTGCGCATAGATGTGCTTCGAGGAGCGGAACACCGACAAACGCGGGCGGCCGCTGGCGGTACGGCGCAACGACAGCCTTACGCGTTGCTTGCGCCGGGCATTCGTAATCTTGAGTCTCGACATGGCCGGCTCCGTTACTTCTTCTTGCCTTCCTTGCGGAAGATAAATTCATCTGAATATTTCACGCCCTTGCCCTTGTAGGGCTCCGGCGGACGGTAGCTGCGGATCTCGGCGGCGACCTGGCCGACGCGCTGGGAATCGTTGCCGTTGATGACGATCTCGGTCGGCTTCGGCACCGTGATCGCGATGCCCTCCGGAATCGCATAGACGACATCGTGGCTGTAGCCGAGCGCGAGCTGCAGCTTCTTGCCCTGCAGCGCGGCGCGGTAGCCGACGCCGGTGATTTCCAGCTTCTTCTCGAAGCCCTTGGTGACGCCGGCGACCAGATTCGCAATCTGCGCGCGCGCGGTGCCGTAAAGCGCCTGAGCGCGGTTGGTTTCGAACCGCGGCGCGACCTTGACCGCGCCGCTTTCGAACTTCACCTCGACGTCGTCATGCACGACGAACTGAAGCTGGCCCTTCGGACCCTTCATTTTGACGGTCTGTCCCTCGACGGTCGCGGTAACGCCCGACGGAACCGTCACAGGCCGCTTGCCGATACGTGACATGTTGTTCCCTTCCTCAGAACACCGTGAAGAGAATTTCGCCGCCCACATTCGCGTCGCGCGCTTCGTGGTCGGCCATGATTCCCTTCGGCGTCGATAACACCGAAATTCCGAGACCGTTGTTCACCCGCGGCAGGTTCTTCACCGAGGCGTAAACCCGCCGCCCCGGCTTCGATACCCGCTCGATCTCGCGAATGACCGGCTCGCCGTCGAAATACTTCAGCTCGATCTCAAGCTCGCTCCGGCCAGAGGCGTGCTCGACGCTGGCATAGCCGCGAATGTAGCCCTCTGTCTTGAGCACCTCGAGCACGTTGGCGCGCATCTTCGAGCCTGGGGTCGAGACCTTGGGCTTGGCGCGCATCTGCGCATTGCGGATGCGGGTGATGAGATCGCTGATCGGATCGTGCGTTGACATCTGACGACCCTCCTTACCAGCTCGACTTCACGAGCCCGGGAACCAGGCCCTTGGAGCCGAGTTCACGCAGCGCGATGCGGCTGAGCTTGTTCTTGCGATAAACCGAGCGCGGGCGTCCGGTCATTTCGCAGCGATTGCGGATCCGGGTCGCCGACGAATTGCGCGGCATCTCGGCGAGCTTCAGCGTCGCCGCGAACCGCTCTTCCATCGGCTTCTTCTTGTCGGCGATGATGGCCTTGAGCTTCGCGCGCCTGGGCGCGGCGTTCTTGGTCATCTTCTTGCGCCGGTTGTTCTTCTCGATCGAACTCTTCTTTGCCATGCTTGGCTCCTGGGTTTCCGCGTTTGAGAGGCTGGTCAGCGTCTCACTGCCGGAACGGGAAATTGAATGCGGTCAACAATGCTCTGGCTTCGTCGTCGGTGCGCGCCGTGGTGCATACCGTGACGTCCATGCCCCATGTTTCCCCCATCTTGTCGAAGTCGATTTCGGGGAAAATGATGTGCTCCTTGATGCCGAGCGAGTAATTGCCGCGGCCATCGAAGCTCTTCGGGTTGAGGCCGCGGAAGTCTCGCACCCGCGGCAGCGCGACGTTCACCAGACGATCGATGAACTCGTACATCTTGGCCTTGCGCAGCGTGACCTTGCAGCCGATCGGCTGGTTCTCGCGCAGCTTGAAGGTGGCGATGGCGACGCGGGAATAGGTCACGACGGCCTTCTGGCCGGCGATCAGCGACAGATCGGCCGCCGCCAGTTCCGCCTTCTTGCGGTCGTTGACGGCCTCGCCGACGCCCATGTTGAGGACGACCTTGTCCAGGCGCGGCACCTGCATCAGGTTGCCATAGCCGAACTGTTCCGTCAGCTTGGGACGGATGCTCTTGTCGTATTCCGCGCGCAGACGCGGGATGTATGCGGTCTCAGCCATCGATCTCTGCTCCCGAGCGTTTGGCGACGCGTACCTTCTTGCCATCCGCATGAATCTTGAAGCCCACGCGGGTCGGCTTGCCGTCCTTGCCGACGATCGCGATGTTGGACAGGTGGATCGGCGACTCCTTCGAGATGATGCCGCCCTCCTGCGCCTGGGTCTGCTTCTGGTGGCGCTTGACGAGATTGACGCCGCGGACCAGCGCCTTGTTGTCGTCGGGACGCACCTCGAACACCTCGCCGGTGCGGCCCTTGTCGCGGCCGTTCAGCACGATGACCTTGTCGCCCTTGCGGATCTTGGCAGCCATCACAGCACCTCCGGCGCAAGCGAGATGATCTTCATGTGGTTCTTGGCGCGCAGCTCGCGCGGCACCGGCCCGAAGATGCGGGTGCCGACCGGCTCCGACTGATTGTTGATCAGCACGGCGGCGTTGCGGTCGAAGCGGATGACGGAGCCATCGGCGCGGCGGATGTCCTTGCGGACCCGCACCACCACGGCCTTCATCACGTCGCCCTTCTTCACCTTGCCGCGCGGAATTGCTTCCTTGATCGACACGACAATGACGTCGCCCACGGTGGCATAGCGGCGCTTGGAACCCCCAAGCACCTTGATGCACATGACACGGCGTGCGCCTGAATTATCGGCCACGTCGAGGTTGGTCTGCATCTGAATCATTGATGCACCTCGTCCTCTTTCTGATGCGCAGATTTGCGCCTAAAATATCCTGAAAGCTGGTTCGGCGAAGCCGAACCGACCTCAGGCAGTTTTCTTCTGTTCGCCCCGGACCACGGTCCAGCGCTTCAACTTCGAGATCGGCTTGCTTTCCTCGATCCACACCATGTCGCCGGGCTTGAACTCGTTGTTCTCGTCGTGCGCGTGATAGTTTTTCGAGCGGCGAATCGTCTTCTTGTAGATCGGATGCGTGAAGCGGCGATCGACGCGCACCACAACCGTCTTGGCCTGCTTGTCGCTGACGACCACGCCCTGAAGCGTACGTTTTGGCATTTTAAGCCCCTTACTTCTTCTTCGCGCGCTGCTGCGCGGCGATGGTCTTGATACGGGCGATGTCGCGGCGGGCTTCACGCAGCCGCGAGGTGTTCTCCAGCTGCCCGGTGGCGCGCTGGAAACGCAGATTGAAGCGCTCCTTCTTCAGACTGAGGACGGCGTCGTCCATCTGATCGGGGCTCATTGCGCGGATATCGGCGGTTTTCATCTCGGCCATGACCACTTCCTCACTCCGCGATGCGCGCGACAAAGCGCGTCTTGATTGGCAACTTGGCGGCGGCGAGCGACAGCGCTTCTTTCGCGGTCTGCACGGTCACGCCGTCGATTTCGAAAATCACCCGGCCGGGCTTGACCCGCGCCACCCACAACTCCGGCGTTCCCTTGCCGGAGCCCATGCGCACTTCGGCGGGCTTCTTCGACACCGGCACGTCCGGGAAAATCCGGATCCAGACGCGGCCGGCGCGCTTCATGTGACGGGTCAGCGCACGCCGGGCGGCTTCGATCTGACGCGCGGTGATGCGCTCGGGCGCCATCGCTTTCAGGCCGAACTGACCGAACGACAACGTCGCGCCCGAAGTCGCAACGCCGTGGATCCGGCCCTTGTGCGCCTTCCGGAACTTCGTTTTCTTTGGTTGCATCATGGCTTACGCCCTCAAACCTTCTCAAAAACGCTTCAAGCAGCGTCGCGACGGGGCCGCGAACTGTCGCCCTCGGCCATTTTCTTGTCCTGGGCCATCGGGTCGTGCTCGAGGATTTCGCCCTTGAAGATCCAGACCTTGACGCCACAGGTGCCGAACGTGGTGAATGCGGTCGCCACCCCGTAATCGATATCGGCGCGCAGCGTGTGCAGCGGCACGCGGCCTTCGCGATACCATTCCATGCGCGCGATTTCGGCGCCGCCGAGACGGCCCGAGCAATTGATACGAATGCCCTCGGCGCCGAGACGCATCGCCGACTGCACCGCGCGCTTCATCGCGCGGCGGAATGCGACGCGGCGCTCCAGCTGCTGCGCGATCGATTCGGCGACCAGCGTGGCGTCGAGCTCGGGCTTGCGGATTTCGACGATGTTGATGACGACGTCGGATGCGGTGATATCGGCAACGCGCTTGCGCAGCTTGTCGATGTCGGCGCCCTTCTTGCCGATCACGACGCCGGGACGCGCCGAGTGGATCGTCACGCGGCACTTCTTGTGCGGACGCTCGATCACGATCCTGGCCACCGCCGCCTGCTTCAATTCCTTGTGCAGGATCTCGCGGATTTTGACATCCTCGTGCAGCAGCTTGCCGTATTCGTTCTTGCCGGCGAACCAACGGGAATCCCACGTCCGGTTGATGCCGAGACGCAGTCCGATTGGATTGATCTTCTGACCCATCGTTCTCTCCCGCGCCCTGTTAAGCGCTCGCCTCGACCTGACGAACAACGATCGTCAGCTGCGAGAATGGTTTAAAGACACGGCCCGAGCGGCCGCGGCCGCGCGGTGCGAAACGCTTCATTACGATGCCGTTGCCGACATGCGCCTCGGAAACGATCAGATCGTCGACATCGAGATCGTGATTGTTCTCGGCGTTGGCGATCGCCGATTCCAGGCACTTCTTGACGTCGACCGCGATCCGCTTGCGCGAGAACTGCAAATCGGCGAGCGCGGCCGAAGCCTTCCGGCCGCGGATCAGTTGCGCGACAAGATTAAGCTTCTGCGGGCTGACCCGCAGCATCCGGGCGACTGCCTTGGCCTCGTTGTCCGGGAGGCTCCGTTCGCGCTTTGGTTTGCTCATCGCTTAAGTCCTCAAGCCTTCTTGGCTTTCTTGTCGCCAGAATGGCCGTGGAAGGTCCGGGTCGGCGAAAACTCGCCGAACTTGTGACCCACCATTTCCTCGTTGACCGATACCGGCACATGCTTCTGGCCGTTGTAGACGCCGAACACCAAACCGACGAACTGCGGCAGGATGGTCGAGCGGCGGCTCCAGATCTTGATCACGTCATGACGGCCGGACGCGCGCGCGACATCCGCCTTCTTGAGCAGAGAGCCTTCGACGAACGGGCCTTTCCAGACTGAACGAACCATGTCCGGCGTTCCTTACTTCTTCCGCTTGTGGCGGCTGATGAGAATGAATCTGTTGGTCGATTTGTTCGAGCGGGTCTTCTTGCCCTTGGTCGGCTTGCCCCACGGGGTCACCGGATGACGGCCGCCCGAGGTGCGGCCTTCGCCGCCGCCGTGCGGATGGTCGACCGGGTTCATGGAGACGCCGCGGTTATGAGGCTTGCGGCCGAGCCAGCGATTGCGACCGGCCTTGCCGATCGAAATGTTCATGTGATCCGGATTGGACACCGCGCCGATGGTGCCGGTGCAGCGGCCGTGAACCAGGCGCTGCTCGCCCGAGTTCAGACGAATAATCACGTAGTCCTGATCGCGGCCGACCAGTTGGGCGTAGGTGCCGGCGGAACGTGCGAGCTGGCCGCCCTTGCCGATCTTCAATTCCACATTGTGGATGATGGTGCCGATCGGCATGTTGCCGAGCGGCATCACGTTGCCCGGCTTCACGTCGACATAGTTGCCGGCGATGACGGTATCGCCCACCGCCAGACGCTGCGGAGCCAGGATGTAGGCCTGGGTGCCGTCGGTATACTTTACAAGCGCAATAAAGGCGGTGCGGTTCGGATCGTATTCCAGACGCTCGACGGTCGCCGGCATGTCGACCTTGGTGCGCTTGAAATCGACGATGCGATAGGTCTGCTTGTGGCCGCCGCCGCGAAAGCGCACGACCATGCGGCCGGTGTTGTTGCGGCCGCCGCTGGAATGCTTGCCCTCGGTCAACGCCTTGACCGGCTTGCCCTTGTAGAGCGCCGAACGATCGACCATCACCAGCTGGCGCTGGCCTGGTGTCGTCGGGTTGAATGTTTTCAGTGCCATCGTCGTATCGCCTTATAGCCCCGTGGTGACGTCGATGCGGTGGCCCTCTTCGAGGGTCACGATCGCGCGCTTGACGTCCGACTGCGAACCGAAAGTGCCGCGGAAGACCTTGGTCTTGCCCTTGCGCACCAGCGTATTCACGCTTTTCACCTTGACGTCGAAAAGCTTCTCGACGGCTTCCTTGATTTGCGGCTTGGTGGCCTTGCTGGCGACCTTGAACACGACCTTGTTGTGCTCGGAGGCCATGGTCGCCTTTTCGGTCACAACCGGAGAAACGATGATGTCGTAGTGGCGCGGATCGATGTTCTTCATTTGAAGCGCGCCTCCAACGCATCGAGCGCCGCCTTGGTCAGCACCAGCTTCTGACGACGCAGAATGTCATAGACGTTGATACCCTGGATCGGCAGCACGTCGATGTTCGGGATATTGCGGGCCGCGGTGGCGAAGCCATTGTTAAGCTCGGCGCCGTCGATGATCAGCGCGTTGGTCAGGCCGAGACCCGAAAAGTGTCCGATCAACGCCTTGGTCTTGGCGGTCTTGAGGGTTGCCGATTCGATCACGATCAGGCCGCCGTCCTTGGCTTTTGCGGACAGCGCATGACGAAGCGCCAACGCGCGAACCTTCTTCGGCAGCGCGAACGCGTGCGAGCGCACCACGGGGCCGAATGCACGGCCGCCGCCGCGGAACTGCGGCACCCGCGCCGAGCCGTGACGCGCACCGCCGGTGCCCTTCTGCTTGTACATCTTCTTGCCGGTGCGCCAGACATCCGCCCGGCCCTGGGTCTTGTGGGTCCCGGCCTGACGCTTGGCGAGCTGCCAGTTGACGCAGCGCTGGATGATGTCCTTGCGCGGCTCGAGGCCGAAAATCTCGTCCGAAAGCTGAACCGAGCCGGCCGCCTTGCCTTCAAGCGTTGTGACTTTCAATTCCATCTCACGCGCCCTCCTGCTCGGCCGGCGCTTCCACTGGAGCAGCCTGCTCGCCGCCGCCGCCGTCGGCCAGACGGAACTTGCCGGGCTTCGGCGCGTCCTTGGGCAACGCCTTCTTCACGGCATCGCGCACCGCGATCCATCCGCCCTTGGAGCCGGGAACGGCGCCCTCGACGAGAATCAGGCCGCGCGCGACGTCGGTCTGCACCACGCGCAGATTGAGCGTGGTGATGCGATCGACGCCCATGTGACCTGGCATCTTCTTGTTCTTGAAAGTCTTGCCGGGATCCTGACGTCCGCCGGTCGAACCGATCGAACGATGCGACACCGAGACACCGTGGGTGGCGCGAAGTCCACCGAAATTCCAGCGTTTGATGCCGCCGGCAAAACCCTTGCCGACCGACGTGCCGGTGACATCGACGAATTGGCCGACCACGAAATGGTCGGCCTGAATTTCGGCGCCGACCGGGATCAGCGCGTCTTCCGAGACGCGGAACTCGGTGACCTTGCGCTTGGGCTCGACCTTGGCGACCGCGAACTGGCCGCGCTCCGCCTTCGGCAGATAGACGGTCTTGCGCGTGCCCGAACCGAGCTGCAGCGCCACGTAGCCGTTCTTCTCGGTCGTGCGGTGACCCAACACCTGGCAATTGCCCAGCTTCAGCACGGTCACGGGGATATGTTCGCCGGTCTCCGTAAAGACCCGCGTCATCCCGACCTTTTGTGCGATCACTCCGGAGCGCATCGGCGTGCTTCCTGTTCTTTCTGTCCGCTATGCTTGCGGACGGGAGCTAAAAAGTTAGAGCTTGATTTCGACGTCGACGCCGGCCGCCAGGTCGAGCTTCATCAGCGCGTCCACGGTCTGCGGTGTCGGATCGACAATATCGAGAAGACGCTTGTGGGTGCGCATCTCGAATTGCTCGCGGCTCTTCTTGTCGACATGCGGCGAACGGTTGACGGTGAACTTCTCGATGCGGGTGGGCAGCGGAATGGGTCCGCGAACCTGAGCACCGGTCCGTTTCGCCGTGTTCACGATCTCACGCGTCGACGAATCGAGAATTCGATGGTCGAACGCCTTGAGACGTATGCGAATATTCTGGCCGTTCATGCCGTTGTCTTTCTTTGTCGTCCTGTTTGCGAATGGTGAGTAGCGAATAGCGAATAGATCTACTCGCTACCCGCTATTCCCTATTCGCTCACTCGATGATGCTTGCGACGACGCCGGCACCGACGGTGCGGCCACCTTCGCGGATTGCGAAGCGCAACTTCTCTTCCATCGCGATCGGCACGATCAGGTGCACTTCCATCGCGATGTTGTCGCCCGGCATCACCATCTCGGTGCCTTCGGGCAGATGCACGACGCCGGTCACGTCAGTGGTGCGGAAGTAGAACTGGGGCCGGTAGTTGGTGAAGAACGGGGTGTGACGGCCGCCCTCCTCCTTGGTCAGAATGTAGGCCTCGGCCTTGAACTTGGTGTGCGGCTTCACCGAACCCGGCTTGCACAGCACCTGACCGCGCTCGACTTCCTCGCGCTTGGTACCGCGGAGCAGCGCGCCGATGTTGTCGCCGGCCTGGCCCTGGTCGAGCAGCTTGCGGAACATCTCAACGCCGGTGACGATGGTCTTCTGGGTATCGCGAAGGCCCACGATCTCGATTTCCTCGCCGACCTTGACGACGCCGCGCTCGACGCGGCCCGTGACAACCGTGCCGCGGCCCGAGATCGAGAACACGTCTTCCACCGGCATCAGGAACGGCTGGTCGATCGGACGCTCCGGCTGCGGGATGCTCTCGTCCACGGCCTTCATCAGCTCCAGGATCGAATCATGGCCGAGCTTGGGGTCCTTGCCCTCAAGTGCGGCCAGCGCCGAACCCTTGATGATCGGAATCTTGTCGCCGGGGAAATTGTACTTCGACAGCAATTCCCGGACTTCGAGCTCAACGAGCTCGAGCAGTTCCGGATCGTCCACCATGTCGCACTTGTTCAGGTACACGACCAGCGCGGGCACGCCGACCTGGCGCGCCAGCAGGATGTGTTCGCGGGTCTGCGGCATCGGGCCGTCGGCCGCCGACACTACCAGGATCGCGCCGTCCATCTGCGCCGCGCCCGTGATCATGTTCTTCACATAGTCGGCGTGGCCCGGGCAATCGACGTGAGCGTAATGCCGGTTCTTGGTCTCGTATTCGACATGCGCGGTCGAAATCGTGATGCCGCGCGCCTTCTCTTCCGGCGCCTTGTCGATCTGGTCGTACGCGGTGAACGTCGCACCACCGGTTTCCGCCAGCACCTTGGTGATCGCCGCCGTCAGCGACGTCTTGCCGTGGTCGACGTGACCGATGGTTCCGATGTTGCAGTGCGGTTTATTACGTTCAAACTTTGCTTTGGCCATTTGACTCTCCGTTCAGTCGTTAACTGACGCTAACGACAATCAGGCAAACTTCTTCTGGACTTCCGCCGATACGTTCGCCGGCGCTTCCGCGTAGTGATCGAACTGCATCGTAAAGGTCGCGCGACCCTGGCTCATCGAGCGCAGGTTATTGACGTAACCGAACATATTCATGAGCGGCACCATCGCATTGATGACGTTGGCATTGCCGCGCATGTCTTGACCCTGGATCTGCCCGCGCCGCGAATTCAGATCGCCGATGACCGAGCCGGTGTAATCTTCCGGCGTCACCACCTCGACCTTCATGATCGGCTCGAGCAATACCGACTTGCCCTTCTGCAAGGCTTCGCGGAACGCCGCGCGCGATGCAATTTCGAAGGCCAGCGCCGAGGAGTCGACGTCGTGGTACTTGCCGTCGACGAGCTGAACCTTGACATCGACCACCGGGAAGCCGGCGACCACGCCGGAGCCCAGCACGCTGTTGAGGCCCTTTTCGACGCCCGGGATAAATTCCTTCGGCACCGAACCGCCGACAACCTTGGACTCGAACTCGAAGCCCTTGCCGGGCTCGTTCGGCTCGACCACGATCGACACCTCGGCAAACTGACCGGTACCGCCGGTTTGCTTCTTGTGCGTGTATTTGACTTCAGCGCGCCTGGTGATGCGCTCGCGGAACGCCACCTGCGGCGCGCCGATGTTGGCATCGACCTTGTAGGTCCGGCGCAGGATATCGACCTTGATGTCGAGATGGAGTTCGCCCATGCCCTTGAGGATGGTCTGGCCGGACTCAATATCGGTCGAGACCCGGAACGAGGGATCCTCCGCGGCAAGCTTCGCCAGCGCGACGCCGAGCTTTTCCTGGTCGGCCTTCGACTTCGGCTCGATCGCGATTTCGATGACCGGCTCCGGGAATTCCATCTTTTCCAGAATCACCGGCTTGTTCGCGTCGCACAGCGTGTCGCCGGTGCGGGCTTCCTTGAGGCCCGCCAGCGCGACGATGTCACCGGCAAAGGCTTCCTTGATGTCTTCGCGGTTGTTGGCATGCATCAGCAACATCCGGCCGATGCGCTCCTTGCGGTCGCGGGTCGAATTGATGACGCCGGTGCCCGACAGCAGGGTGCCGGAATAGATGCGGCAGAAGGTGATGGTGCCGACGAAGGGATCGTCCATGATCTTGAACGCAAGCAGCGCCAGCGGCTCCTTGTCGTTCGGCAGGCGAACCACTTCGTTGCCGTCCTCATCGACGCCCTTGATGGCGGGCACGTCGACCGGCGACGGCAGATAATCCACCACCGCGTCGAGCAGCGGCTGCACGCCCTTGTTCTTGAAGGCCGAGCCGCACAGCACCGGGAAGAACGCGCCGGTCAGCACGGCCTTGCGGATCAGGCGCTTCAGGGTTGCCTCATCGGGCTCCTTGCCGTCGAGGTAGGCGGCGAGCGCGTCGTCATCGAGCTCGACGGCGGCTTCCAGCATCTTCTCGCGATATTCCTTGGCCTTGTCGACCAGATCGGCGGGAATATCGATGTCCTTGAAATTGGCGCCCAGCGCCTCGTCTTCCCAGACCACGCCCTTCATGCGGACGAGATCGACCAGACCCTTGAAGTTATTTTCGGAGCCGATCGGCAGCTGGATCGCAATCGGCTTGGCGCCGAGACGGTCGACGATATCGTCGAGGCATTTATAGAAGTCCGCGCCGGTCTTATCCATCTTGTTGGCGAAAACGATGCGCGGAACCCGGTACTTGTCGCCTTGACGCCAGACGGTCTCGGTCTGCGGCTCGACGCCCTGGTTGGAATCGAGCACGCACACCGCGCCGTCGAGCACGCGCAGCGAACGCTCGACTTCAATGGTGAAGTCGACGTGGCCGGGGGTGTCGATGATGTTGAGACGCTTGCCGTTCCAGAACGCGGTGGTCGCGGCCGAGGTGATGGTGATGCCGCGCTCCTGCTCCTGCTCCATCCAGTCCATCGTCGCGGCACCTTCGTGCACTTCGCCGATCTTGTGGCTCTTGCCGGTATAATAAAGGATGCGCTCGGTGGTCGTGGTCTTACCGGCATCGATATGCGCCATAATACCGAAGTTGCGGTAGTCCTCTATGGCATGAACGCGGGGCATGGGTTGTTCCTTAAATTCCGTTCGTTTCGCCGTTACCAGCGATAGTGCGAGAAGGCGCGGTTGGCTTCCGCCATCCGGTGCACGTCTTCACGCTTCTTGACGGCGTTCCCCCTGCCATTCGACGCGTCGAGCAACTCGGCCGAGAGCCGCTCCGTCATCGTCTTTTCATTGCGTTCGCGCGCCGCCGAAATCAGCCAGCGGATTCCCAGCGCCTGCCGGCGCACCGAGCGGACCTCGACCGGCACCTGATAGGTGGCGCCGCCGACGCGGCGCGAACGGACTTCGATGGTCGGCATCACGTTCTCGAGCGCCTGCTCGAAAATCGGCAGCGGGCTCTGCTTGGTCTTGGTCTCGATCATGCCGAGTGCGCCATAGACGATGCCTTCGGCGACCGACTTCTTCCCGGCGTACATCACCGAGTTCATGAATTTCGTAATGATGATGTTTCCGAACTTCGGATCCGGAAGCACTTCGCGCTTTTCAGCAGAATGGCGGCGAGACATCTTGTCTGTTCCCGATTATTTCGGACGTTTCGCGCCGTACTTCGAACGGCGCTGCTTGCGGTTCTTGACGCCCTGGGTATCGAGGACGCCGCGGAGAATGTGGTAGCGCACGCCGGGCAAATCCTTGACGCGGCCGCCGCGGATCATGACCACGGAGTGCTCCTGAAGGTTATGGCCTTCACCCGGAATGTAGCCGATGACTTCGAAGCCATTGGTCAGGCGCACCTTGGCGACCTTGCGAAGCGCCGAGTTCGGCTTCTTCGGGGTCGTGGTGTAGACGCGCGTGCAAACGCCGCGCTTCTGCGGCGACTGCTGCAGCGCCGGCACCTTCTTGCGCGACTTCTGTACGACGCGCGGACTTGCGATCAGCTGGTTGATCGTCGGCATGTCAGCCTTCACCCTTTAGTTCGTGCGAAAACCGCGATCGGCTCCGCAAATTCACTGGGGACTACCCGTCCCATCCGGCCGCATCGCGCCAACGCACCCGCGCAAAGCGAAATCGCGCCAACTGCTCATTGCTGAGCGGAAAGCGCTTCGACGCCACAGAGGACCGCAGTCGTAACCGATCAGCCTGCGCTGCTCAGTCGGGTACCGAGGTCATGCATCCGAAATCAATCTCGAGAGAACTTGCCTCAAGAGAACCAAGATCGTCCTGGCATTGCCTAGCTATCATCGACAGCGTTTGAGCGGCATTCGTCGAGGTTGGTGCCCGCCTCAATCCAAAAGGACTGAAAGGGTGATCCGTTCCGACTGTGGCGTCGCTCACCGCCTGTCGTTAAGTGCGCGGGTTGTATCGGCGGTAGATAGTCAAGTCAAGGCGAAACGACAAGGTGAGAAGCGCCTCTGGCGCCTGCGGAATCGGCGGGCTCGTGAATTTCAAAGCGCGCCGGAGTCACACCACCTGGTGGGTGGAAAAGCAACGAATCCCGCGTGCCCGCGCAACAGGCTTTTCCGCCTGCTTTGATGCAGACGGTACAATCAACCGAGTCCTAATATTACCCGGGTAATATTGAGGATGTCTTGGACAACCTGCGCATCCCTGGCACGGAAGCCTTGCCTGGGGAGGCGATTTTCCCGCCTCAATCCTCGTCATCATCGTCGCTGTCGTTGTCGGCCGGATCGGCCTTCTGATGCGGCTTGTGGCTCTGATCGTCCCAGAGCCTTCGATAGACGCCGTTGGCAGCCAGCAGCTTCTGGTGCGACCCGCGCTCGATCGCCTTGCCGCCCGATATCACGATGATCTCATCCATCTCGACCACCGATGTCAGGCGATGGGTGGAGAAGATCATGGTTCGGCCCTTCGCGACCTTGAGAAGCGTGCGATTGATCGCGGCTTCCGTGGTCTGGTCGAGCGCCGAGGTCGCCTCATCGAGCAGCAGGACGGACGGATCGCGGACGATCGCACGCGCAATCGCGATGCGCTGGCGCTGGCCGCCCGACAGCGTATCGCCGCGCTCGCCGACCGAGGTGTCGTATTTCTGCGGAAGGCTCATGATGTAGCGGTGGATTTCGGCCTTGCGCGCCGCCTCTTCGACCTCTTCGTCGGTCGCGCCTTCCTTGCCGAGCCGGATGTTTTCCCGGATCGACATGTTGAACAGCATGTTCTCCTGGAACACCACCGCCATGCTCTTGCGCAGCGATTGGAGGGTCACTCTGCGGATATCGACGCCATCGATGGTCACGCGTCCCTCATCCGGCACATAGAGGCGAAGGATCAAATTGAGCAGCGTGCTCTTGCCGGAACCGCTGGGGCCGACGATGGCAATGGTCTTGCCGACATTGAGCTTGAGGCTGAGATTGTCGAGAACAGGCGTCTGGCTGCCTTCATACTGGAAGGTGACGCGGTCGAAGGTGATGTCGTTGGTGATGCGCGGCAGGTCGGGGGCACCCGGACGATCGGCGCCGCGGGTCGGTTCGTCCAGCAGCTCCTGGATATGCCGTACCGCGGCCGCCGCCTGGATCGACACCGGGATGAAATGCATCAGATGGGCGATGTTGTAGGATACCTCCCAGAACGCACTCTCGAACGTCACGAAAGTCCCGATGGTGATCTGGCCCTTGGTGGCGAGGTAGGCGCCGATCGCGAGCACCACGAGGTGCAGCAACAGCACCGAAATCGTGACGGTACGCTCGACCATGGTCGACAGGAACAGCGCGGAAGCGGTCCTCTGGCGGACATCGTTGTTGCGCATCGTGAACCAGCCGAAGGTTCGGCGCTGCAGGCTGAACGCCTTGACCACCGCCTGCGCCGCGACGTTCTCCTGCACCATGCCGAGCAGCGCGGATTCATTGAGCTTCTGCTCGTAATTCGCCTGCACCGCCTTCGGCGTCAGAATCCGCGGGCCGATCAGGGTGATTGGAAACACCAGCAGCGCCACCGCGGCGAGTTGCCAGTTCAGCAACAGCATCAGAATGATGCCAGCGATCAACTCCAGGAACGGCAAGGCGGCGCTGTTTGCAAAACTCTTGATCGATCCCTCGAAGGCCGAAAGGTCGATGGAAAAACGCGACAGAATCTCGCCGCGCCTGGTGCGGGCAAAATAAGCCGCCGGCAAATTCTGGACGTGCTCGAACAGCCGCGACCGCACGTCGGCGATGAGCGCCGCCGCAAGCCGCGCGTCCCATCGCTCGTACCAGACCGCAACGATCGAGGTGAAGATGCCGGCTACCGCGAGCACGCCGAGGATCGTATAGAGCGCCTGGAAATCCTCTTCGCCGAGCGCATCGTCGATCAGGAATTTCAGGCTCAGCGGCATGAACACATTGAACAGCGTCTCGACCAGGACGCCGAGGCCGACGCATGCCAGTATTTTCTTGTAGTTCTTCAGAAACGGCTTGACGAACGCATAGATGGTCGCGAGCGCGCCGGCGGCTTCCTTCGCGGTAAAGACCACGAGATCCTCGTCGTCCTCATCGTCGTCGATATCGAGTTCATCATCGTCTTCGTCATCGGGCGGAAACGAGGCCGCCGTCTTGTCGCCGGTGACGCGCCCGGTGGCGTCAGCTAGGGGCTTCCTATCGGGCTCCGGCGCAACAGGATCATCCGCGGGAGCGGGGATCTGATCATCCGGCGAGGGAGGCTTGGACGCCATGAAACCAACCGATGCTGCACGGCCGGCATGACCGCAAAATCGAGAGAGACGGCCGAGAGCGCGACCGCGCCGATCCTATGCGATTGCCGCGCCTTCAGCAAAGCAACAACGAAAAACTTTCCACCAGTCGTCCCGGCGAACGCCGGGACCCATAACCCCCAGCGCGCATGGTTGCAGAAGGTATCTGCTCCAGTGCTTAATCGAGATGACACGGCGCCGCGATGAGCGCAGTTGCGCTCACGCTGGGGGGTCCCGGCGTTCGCCGGGACGACGAGTTAAATGGCTCAGTCGTCGGCTGCAACCTTGTCAAAGAACGAGTAGCGCAGACTGTCGGAGTCCGCATACCACTGGCCGGGCCCCCTGTTGGCGGCCAGCGTTGCCGCCCAGAGCGCATCCGTGCAGTCGTGGCGGTGCATCGACAGGTCGAATCCGTTGCTGAAAAACAACTCCGACCATTCCCACCAAGTGCCGAGCTTCCTGACGCCGCGCAGCAGGTCGTACCGATCGATCAGTGCCGGCGCCATATCCGATGTCACCGATCCGAACACGAGGCCGGTCTTCATCACGCGGTTCAACTCGCGAATCGCGCGCGGCACCTGCCTTTCCGCGACATGGCACAGGCTGGTCTCAAACACGAAATCGAATTCTCCGTCCATAAACGGCATATCGACGATCGATCCGAGCTTGCAAAACTTCTTCAGCGCCTTGGGCGTCCTGGCGTGGATCGCGCGGTTGTTCTCGATGCCCCATGCATCGATGCCGCCGGCGCGCAGCGCTCCCACCAGTTCTCCGCTGGCGGATCCGGCCACCAGCAGCTTGTAACCTTTGGCCCGGTTCCAGACGATTTTGATCAGGTCGGTCAGGTATGCGGGGTCGGTAAACCGGCTCCAGACTTCGCTGTAGGGTCCAAGCCCGCGATAATTGTCGAAATACCCGAGGTCGATCTTGTCGGCCGCAGGCTTCCCGTGCGCGCGACGCAGCCGCATCATCTCGGTAACAATAATGTCGGTAGCGGCATCGGAGGAATCGAGCAATCCGTTCAGCGTCGAATCGAACAGATAATCGCCGACCACGACCAGGCCCGGATGCTGCTTCGGATCGGGCCGGTGATTGGTCATGACGTCGCGCGCCGGCATGCCGCCGGGCAGCGCGTTCACCGACGACAGCCAGCGATGGGTCTTGCCCTCCATGAAGTGCGCGCGCGCGTCGCCGAGCGAGGCCGGCAAGGATTTCAGTGCGGCGTCGATCAGTTCCTGATCGCCGAGATTGGCAAAAGCCAGCGCGTCGGAGCCGGCGATCAGCCAGTTCAAGACACCGTGCTTGCCGACGTCGTGACGCACACCTTCGTTGTAAACGCAGCAGCCGCCGAAAGCTTCCGACATGAACCATGCGCCCGGGATTTTCTCTCCCCAGAACGGCTCATCGAACAGGATCGAGACCCGCAGATAATGCGCAGGGCGATCGAAATAAGCGATGTGCTTGACCATCGATTGGCGCAGTTGTTCGCCGTCCCATCGCATGGTGCCGAGCCAGCTATGCGGCAGGCACACCAGTACGAGATCGAAGTCTTTTGTCTCCGGTCCCTTGCCGTTCATCATGTTGAGCTGATAGCGGCCAGCCGCGGTCTTGCCGACCTGGAGAACCCGGTGATTGAGCTGGATCTTCGCGTTAACCTCGGACTGCAGGCAGTCGATCAACTGTTCATTGCCGTTCTGGATCGAATACAGGCCGATATAGCCGTCGACATCCATCACGAAGTTCTTCAGTGCATTGAGCCCGTTGGTGTTGTGGCTCTCGGTGGCGAGATCGGATCGCGCCATCACCTTGAAGAAGCGTTTTGCGGTGGGATCGTCGACTTCCCTGTCGAGCAGTTGCTCGCAGGTGATGTAGGCCCATGGATGTTCGTTGTCGTGGGCGCCGACACCTTCGTAGTATTCGATCGGAGACACCATTTCGGCGCAGCGCTTGCGAAACGCTTCGATCGCGTCCGCTGTCCTGGCGCCGTATTTGCGACGCATGCCCGGCACGTCGTTCAAAAGCTCGCCATCGAGGTGAACCTGCTCGGCATCCATCGGAATGGTCTGCAGGCCGAAATGCTGGATCAGTTCGCGCAGCGGATCAGGACCGGTCATCGAGTAATCGTAAAGCTCGGCGACGCCGGCTTCGTACATCGCGGGTGCGCTGTCGAACTTGCAGGTCAGGATCTTGCCGCCGAGACGGTCGGACGCCTCATAAATGGTGACGCGGCAAAGCTCGCCGAGCTTCTTTTTGAGATACCAGGCGCTCATCAGGCCGCCGGGCCCGCCGCCAACGATTGCAACATCCAACATGTGTCTTCCGTGATCCCCCGCCGCCCCTCTCGAGAGCATCCGGTCTAAGCCACCTTACCAAAAGCGCTTTTCACCCTGAAGGAAAGATGAACAAACGGGGCCCGAAGGCCGGACTGGCCAAAAACCTGAAAAAAGGCCGGCTTTCGCCGGCCTTTTGCATAATATTGTGAACGTGCGGGTTTATTCCGCGGGCGGCAGCGCCAGGGGTTCCACTTCGGGAGCCGCAGGCACGATCGTCGCCTGCTTCTCGCGCTCGTCGAGGATCAGCTTGTCGCGCTTGACCGCGACTTCGCGGATCTTGGCCATCGAGGCGCCGGTGCCCGCCGGGATCAGCCGGCCGACAATGACGTTCTCCTTGAGGCCTTCCAGCGGGTCCACCTTGCCGTTGACGGCGGCTTCGGTGAGCACGCGGGTGGTCTCCTGGAACGAGGCCGCCGAGAAGAACGAGCGGGTCTGCAGGCTCGCCTTGGTAATACCGAGCAGCACCGGCGTTCCCGTGGCGGGTTTCTTGCCCTCTTCCTTGGCCTTGGCGTTGATCTGATCGAACTCGATCTTGTCGACCTGCTCGCCCGAGATCATGTCGGTCTCGCCCTGGTCGGTGATCTCCACCTTCTGCAGCATCTGACGGACAATCACTTCGATGTGCTTGTCGTTGATCAGCACGCCTTGCAGCCGGTAGACCTCCTGGATTTCGTTGACCAGATAGGCAGCGAGCTCCTCGATGCCCTTGATCGCCAGAATGTCGTGCGGCGCTGGATTGCCTTCGACGATGAAGTCGCCCTTTTCGACGATGTCGCCGTCCTGCAGATGGATGTGCTTGCCCTTCGGAATCAGGTACTCGCGAGTCTCCTCGTTCTTGTCCATCGGCTCGATCGAGATGCGGCGCTTGTTCTTGTAGTCGCGGCCGAAGCGGATGGTGCCCGCGATTTCCGCGATGATCGCCGCGTCCTTCGGCTTGCGAGCCTCGAACAGTTCCGCGACCCTCGGCAGACCGCCGGTGATGTCGCGGGTCTTCGCGCTTTCCGTGGAAATGCGCGCGAGGATGTCGCCGGTCTTGACCTTCGCGCCGACGTCGACCGACAGGATCGCATCGACCGACAGCATGTAGCGGGCCTCACCGCCACGCGCGAGCTTGAGGATTTTGCCATCCTTGCCCTTGATGACGATGGCCGGACGCAAATCCGCCCCGCCCCGCGACGTGCGCCAGTCGATGACGACGCGCTTGGCGATACCGGTGGATTCGTCGAGCGTCTCCGAGATCGACTGTCCCTCGACCAGATCCTCGAACCCGATGGTGCCCTCGACTTCGGTCAGAACCGGCCGGGTGTAGGGATCCCATTCGGCGATGCGCTGGCCGCGCTTGACCATATCGCCTTCATCGACCCGCATCCGCGCGCCGTACTGAATGCGGTGGGTCGCACGCTCGGTGCCGTCGGCGTCGGTTACCGCGACCACCATGTTACGCACCATCGCAATCAGATGGCCTTCGCCATTCTTCGCGATCGCCTTGTTCTTGATCGTCACCTTGCCGTCGAAATTCGACTCGATGAACGACTGCTCGTTGATCTGCGCCGCGCCGCCGATATGGAACGTGCGCATCGTCAGCTGGGTGCCGGGTTCGCCGATCGACTGGGCGGCGATGACGCCGACCGCTTCGCCGTGGTTGACCGGCGTGCCGCGGGCGAGGTCGCGGCCGTAGCACTTGCCGCAGATGCCGTTGACAAGTTCGCAAGTCAGTGCGGAGCGGATCTTCACTTCCTGGATGCCGGCCTGCTGCAGGGCGTCGACGTGGGTCTCCTCCATCAGCGTGCCGCGCTTGACCACGATCTTGTTGGTCGCGGGATCGCGCAGGTCCTCGCCGGCGGTGCGGCCGAGAATGCGTGATGCCAGCGACGCGACCACCGTGCCGGCATCGATGATGGCGCGCATCTTGATGCCGAGCTTGGTGCCGCAATCGTCGGCCGTGATGATGCAGTCCTGCGCCACGTCGACCAGACGACGCGTCAGGTAACCCGAGTTCGCGGTCTTCAACGCGGTGTCCGCGAGGCCCTTGCGGGCGCCGTGGGTCGAGTTGAAGTATTCGAGCACCGACAGGCCTTCCTTGAAGTTGGAAATGATCGGCGTCTCGATGATCTCGCCCGAGGGCTTGGCCATCAGGCCGCGCATGCCGGCCAACTGACGCATCTGGTCCTGCGAACCACGCGCGCCGGAGTTCGACATCATGAAGATCGAGTTGATCTGGGCCTCGCCGCCTTTCGGATTCTTCTTAACGGCGGAGATTTCCGTCATCATGTCTTCGGAGATCTTCTTGGTGCACTTC
>Ga0207667_10002034_pt1 | contig 25350 bp, 17 predicted proteins | sample KBSCornC52_FD_184301 | JGI IMG/M metagenome (GOLD analysis project Ga0207667, IMG submission 184301) | Corn rhizosphere microbial communities from Kellogg Biological Station, Michigan, USA - KBS Corn C5-2 (SPAdes) (version 2) | ecosystem: Host-associated > Plants > Roots > Rhizosphere > Soil ...
ATAAAATTTTGAAAAACAATGTTTTATTTCGTGCTTCTCATTTAATAAAGCAATGACTTTTCCACGTAATTTTTTTAATATTTTTTTTACCTCTGAGTCTTCTATGCACTCATTTGAAAGTTTTTCGCATTTATCTAAATACTCATTGAGAATATCAAGAAATATAAAAGGATTTGAATTTCTTTTAACAGAAACATCATTAAGGGTGTTTATCATGTTCTGCAATGAAGACTTCAGTAAAGTTAGATTCTGAGTATATTCACTATCTTCTTCAACTTCCTCTTCCTCCTCTTCTTTTTCTTTTCCTACTTTATTATCTTTTTGGCTAGAGTACTTTTTTAATATAGTATCAGCCACTGGAATCACTTCAATGTTTTCAAGCAATAGTGTTTCCTTGCAAGTTATAATCAATGATACTATACCTTCTATTAATTTTTGAATATGACCATCATTGCGTTTGTTAGCTTGTTGTTTTTTCAATTCACCTAATATATTGGATAATTGATTAATTAAATCATTTAATCCGGAATAATTATTGCTAAGTTTTATTTTATATCGGGCTGCATTTGCTACAATAGACGCATAGGAACTATTTATAACTTTTTTGTTATTGGTAATTTTATTTTTTAATTCAGCATCTTTTCTTATTGCAGAAAATTCATCTGTGTTGGGTTTAATGTTAGTTTTTGAACCTTGAGAAACCACCTGAGGGTTAATATTTTCATTAAATATTCTTTCAAGTAGTTTTATAGGTTCTTCGCTATCTATTTTTCTAAATGCTTTAATTATATTTTTATCCAATAAAGCCTGTATAAAATCAATGATTCTTTTATCTATATTTACCATTTGAGATGGATGAATAATTAACTTTTTAAAATGTTCAAACTTTAATAGAATTTCACTTCTTAATGTCACTCTATGCTCAATAATTGGAACATAATAATAATATACCAGGTTTGTGTATAATTCTAAAAATAAGAATTTTGTGCTATGGTTAACACAAATATGGTTTATTTTATTTACAAGGTTAAATTTAATTGTTGGCGCACAGTGTTCATAATATTTAAGATTGGGAACCCGCAGAGAAGCATCTAATGCTATCAACCATCCTTCTTCTAAATCGTATTGTGTAGTATTACCATTAGTTGGCTTTACTATTGATTGACAAGACATAACCAAGGAGTCGATAAAAACTGTTTGATCTTTTAAATCATTAATAAAACCCGTACCAAACAAAGTTTTAGATGCGGCACTCTGTAAATGGTATTTTTGGCTTAGTTTTTTAAGCGTAGAGTGATAATCTGTTATGTTTTTGTAAAAATCATTGATTTTATTATAGTCTAAAATGTAAAACATGGTGCTTGATAATTGCTTCAAAAGCATTTGTATAAATTTTACGACTATTGGATTTTTTGGATTAATATAATTTGATTGATAAAGTTGAAACACCCAATCCAACACATCGTCTAACTTACCTGTAGTACATAAAATTAGATGTGGATTTTTTAAATAAAAATTCGCAACACGATTAAATATATTTTCCATCATTTTATCATTTGATAACTCAATATCTTGAAATATTTTTTTCATAGATTCGATATCAAAAAATTCCAATAAATAAAAATCTATCATTGGAAAACCTTTTGATTTAAGGAGTTCCGTCATTAAATATAATAGATTTCCTTTTATATCTGGATAGCAAAGGTATTGAGCAATAATGTCATTATTTTTAATATGAATGCTTAAACTAGCAACTATTTGATTAATTAAATTGTTTTTGTTATTGTCATCTAAACTTTTAAGATTGTTAAAATCATTAAGTATATTAATATAAAATTGAAAAAATTGCACAACCTTAAATACGAGAACGTTCATCTCATCATCTTTCGCATATTTATTTAGCGTCGCTATTAAGAATTGTTTGTCATAAACCGTAAGCGTTTCAAATGCTCTTGGGTTAGTAAAAACAATGTGCGAAACGAGTGAAAGGACGTAATCTATTGTGTCACTATCATTTACTTTTTTAATATTATATATTTCCAGTATGGTTTTATTAATTTCGACACAATATCGTTGCATAAATCCTTTATATTTAGGATCAGATTGATATTTTTCTTCTGAGATTGTTTGCAGTATTTTTAAGTGCAAAATAATACCGAATTCTATATTATTATTCCATATGATGTGTGCACACCGAACCGCAGATTGTAACAACTCAATGATTTTTATTTCATGGTTAACTCGCTCATAAAAACCCATAATTATTTTTAAATCTACAATCACCGCATTGAATGATTTTATTTTATTTGAAGCTTCTGTATTAAGGCTTTCATAGTTTTCTTGAATTTTTTCTGTTTTAATTACCTCAAATATTAGTTTTAAATAATTAATAAAAATATTAACGCCAAAATCAAATAAGCAGACACACACAAAATTTATTTGTTGGTTTATAGATTTAATTAATCGTTCTAAAATACTTTTTTGCAAAAAAGAGGTATTGATTGCTGAATACTTTGTATGATCAAGCGCCGCGTGAATCTCCAGAATGATTTTAAGAAATCCGTCAAACTCGATATTTTCATTATTTTCTATTTGTAATTCTTGAACGTCTTTGAGTATTTCATTAACCAATCTGACCTGATAACGAATGTCATATGTATGATCATCATAAATTTCGGTGTTTTTAATATGTATTGCAGAAGCGCCAACTAATTCATTAAACATCGCTAATGTGTTTGTGTTTTCATGTAACGTGGGTGGTTGAATAACGTTTTTTTTGACTAATTCATCAATAAGATTTGTAATTTTAGCATCAAATGATTTTAGGTCTTTCGAAGGTATCTGAAGAGATTTCAAACCAGCTATTTTTCCCAAAATTATATTTCTTGCATTTTCAGGATATTCAATTATTGGTGTTAAAAAATAATATATTAAATGTAAGTATAAATCTAATAATAGATTATCAATTGAATTATCTATTTTACATTCATCTTCAACCCTATATAAAATTGAAAGTTTGGTATCAATATCACAACTATTAAAACCATGAAAGTCATTGATGCATGTTTCTAAGGAATTTCGCCAAGCAATGGCTGTTTTATCAGATTTATCTTTTTTATTTTTAGGAGCACTTAGTTTATTATACATTTGAATATGTAAATCCAATGCTTCTTTTTCTTTTTCAATAACTCCAATCAATTCAATACACACTTGTGTTACATTATGCACACGGAATTTATAGATATCTATAAAATTAGAAAGAATTTTTTGATAGGCTATCAAACTTGGATAAAACTGTTTCTTATCTTTTTCTGCACATAAAGCGTATATTGTGTTTATTATTCTTTGAATTAAAATATTTATCATTTTTTTAAAATTATTCATGTTGTTTTCGTAAAACTCTTGTAAGTTGCTGAGGTTAATTATCCACCTTAAAAGGGTATTTATATTACCGGCAACACTTTCAATATATTGAGGATATTGTTTATAAAAGTTAACAACGCTAGAAAAAACTTGGTTAAGTTCAAAACCATTTGCCATATCACTTGAATCATATAATTGAATTATACTAATAAAAAACTGATGGCATTTAGATAAAACTTGTTCTTTTAAATCTTTATCTTCATCTTCTTCCATTGCAATGCAGTTTTTTAAAACAATGCTTATTACCTCAACCAATGTTAAGTCTTTATGTTGTAATTTAGGATCAGCAACTAATATCGCCATTTCAAGTGTAAATTTTTGTATTAACTCTTGGTAATTTTGCGTATTGGATGATAACGATGAATATGATGATGCTGTTGTTGTGGTTGTGATGGTTGTGGTGGTGGTTGTTGTTGTTGTGATAGTGGCGGCAGTTGATGTATTACTGTCATTTTTCTTTTTTTTTACTGGATGTTTGTCTTCGATCATTGTATTTTCCCTCTTGTTCAATGTTTATCGATGTGAATCATAGAGTAAACATTTATGATGATCAACTATTTAATATCATGTAAAATGTCACAATAATTTTGACTCGCTGCTCATTACGGGGGAATTTTTATGTGCGGAATTGTCGGCGCGGTTGCTGAACGTGATGTCGTTGCAGTTTTATTAGAAGGACTCAAAAGACTCGAATATCGAGGCTATGATTCTGCTGGCATTGCAGTTATCAATCAAAAAGGACAGCTTGAAAAACAACGCGCAGTTGGAAAAGTTAATGAATTAGTTGAAATCATTGAAAAAAATCCACTGTCAGGTAAAACAGGCATTGCTCATACACGTTGGGCAACGCATGGAAAACCCATTGAAAAAAATGCTCACCCATTATCCTCTTCTGACAATCACATCGCTGTTGTACATAATGGTATTATTGAAAATCACGAAATTTTAAGAAAAGAACTAATTGCAGCAGGATATCAATTTATATCCGATACCGACACTGAAATCGTCGCACATTTATTACATCATCTCTTAAAAACACATTCACAAAAAATTAATTTTACTCAAGTATTTCAGCAAGCAGTCAAACGCTTGGAAGGTGCTTTTGCACTTTTAGTGATCGATACAAACAACCCAGACAAACTCTATGCTGTTCGCCAGGGTTCGCCATTGGTGATTGGTTTAGGTATTGGCGAGAATTTTTTAGGTTCAGATACACTCGCATTAATGCCAGTCGCCCAACGGTTTATTTATTTAGAAGACGGCGATACTACTTGTATTGAAAAAAATAAAATATCACTCTACGACAAAAATAATCATCCTGTTCATAGAGAAATTAAAACTAGTGATATTACTCATGGATCAAGCGAACGCGGACACTATCGACATTACATGTTAAAAGAAATTTTTGAGCAGCCTGAAGCCATCAGTAATGTCTTAGAGGGAAGAATCTCAAGAGAAACTATTGTTGATAATATATTCGGATACGACGCCAATAAAATTTTTTCTCAAATTGAAAGAGTTCAAATATCAGCGTGCGGGACAAGTTATCATGCAGGAATGGTAGCAAGATATTGGATGGAAGAAATTGCTGGCATTCCGTGTCATGTTGAAGTGGCCAGTGAATTACGTTATCGCAAACATTCCATTGAACCAAATACATTATTTGTAACGTTATCCCAATCAGGCGAAACAGCCGATACATTATCCTCTCAAAAACTGGCTAAATCATTGGGTTATCTTGCAACGTTGACCATTTGTAATGTGCCAGAAAGCAGTTTAATTCGTCATGCTGATTTATCTTTACTAATGCATGCCGGCCCTGAAATTGGCGTTGCTTCGACCAAAGCATTCACGAGTCAATTAATTTGTTTACTTTTATTAACAGTGGTTTTATCTCGATACAAAAATAAAGCCTCGTTAACAAGTGATTCTACAAGTTTTGTTAACGCTTTAAAAAAGCTTCCCACAAAAATTGAACAGATTTTACAACTAAATTCACATATTATTCAATTAGCCAAAAAATTTGAACATAAACAACATGCATTATTCATTGGCCGTAACACACATTATCCAATAGCACTGGAAGGGGCGCTAAAATTAAAAGAAATTTCTTATATTCACGCTGAAGGATATCCTGCGGGTGAATTAAAACATGGGCCGCTAGCATTATTAGACAAAGACATGCCTGTGATAGTTTTAGCACCAAACGATGAGTTAATTGATAAATTAAAATCTAATATTCAAGAAATCCAAGCGCGTGGCGCACAAGTAATCATTTTCACTGAAAAAGAAACACATATTGAGCCAGCAGAAAATACACAAGTTATCTACCTTTCTCCTTGCGAAAAAGTCTTATCCCCCGTGTTATATACGATCCCATTACAACTTTTGGCTTACCATGTTGCAGTATTAAAGGGCACTGATGTTGATCAACCGAGGAATTTGGCAAAATCGGTGACGGTGGAGTAGCATTTTACTCCAAAAGCCTCCAACATGAAACACCTTGCCATTGGGCAGCGTTTTGGCTGTGATGACAAGGTGCTTCACGTGTAAGCCCCTTGACCTCACCACCCCTTAACAATCAAGCGCACTTTATTTTTCCAAATTTTAGACGCAACACAGCCCCTTGCGTAAAAAATGGAAGGGAAAAAGGAAAATTTCCAAAATTTCACTATAATGGAATACAAATTTGCTAAAATGCTCATGGGCATGATTTAACTCCTGTAGAAGCTTAAGTTATGTCAAGTGTCGGTTGGAGTGTTTGTCCATTCCAGCCGATGCGCTTATCTTATAATGATTTTAAGAAAGATTGCAAGCTTTTACATACAACGTTGAATAACAGAGGTGATCATGACGACAGAATTGGACACCAAATCAAATTTTCTTATCTCAATAGATGACATCTTTACTGCTGATACGTGGTTAAATATTTTTTTACATTTAACTTATCATGACTTATTAAATTTGAAGAAAACAAATAAGCATGTACATAAATTATTATCAGATCCTGAGATAACTGATTTATGGATCGCTGCAAGGTTTCATCAACATTGGAGTGACTTGCTCAAAATAATATATTCTAATGTACATGATAAAGATCGAGACGCATTTAAAAAATATATTCAAACAGCATTAACGTTTTTTATTTCTGACAAAAAAAATTATTGCTCAAAAAAATTTGGCGTTCGTGTTGATAAAAATACCTATTTTGAAGAGCTCAGCAAAACACCCATTTTCAATAATTTTGAAGTCTGTAAAACACTACATTATTATATTGATAGAATTGATAAAGCTGATAAGCGCTTAAAAATCATATCTAAGAATAAATTAAACGACATAAAATATGACCTAGGACCACACATTTTTTATCTATTGCCACTTATTTGTTTACCCCTGGTTGCACAAATAGCAGCCTGCATAGAGCTGTACCAGTACCAACCTCACCTTTATTATAGTACCGCCCGTCTATGGGTTTATAGTCGTCAAATGTTACTTTTCTGCGCCATTTTCCCTCCAGCATATGTTTTTTTACCCTTTATGATGCTTTATGCTTATCTTAAAAAGTCATTATTAACATATTTAGAAAAAAAATATACTGGTAAACTTGAAGCGGAATTTGATGAGTTTAAAGGAAATATTGAAAATATCATGGCTTATCATAGCAATCGGCCTTTTGACGATAAATCACTTGAAAACAATCAATTTGATCCTAAAGTCATCCAACAACGCGATGCACTGCTCTCTTTATTTTTAAGCGATAAATTTAAAGACACTAATAGCTCAGCGATTCAAAACATACAAAAAGCCATCGCGAAGTATCCTGATATGTCATGTGAAAGATTTTTTTCTTTAATTCAAACTGAAATTAACCGCAGCACTTCTATTGAAAAAAACCTGGTTTCATTTTACAAAGATAATAATCGTCATCCCAATATGCAATCACTTTATAATACGGTGAACGGCGGACAATTTGGAACCCTTAAGAAAATGGATTTAATCAAGTCTTTCGATGACAGGCAAAGTTTAATCTACTTTATTAATCATACACCTACTTTTGTTAATGCACCTATTATTGATGTTCCTGTGATGAGCTTAGGTGTAAGGTGTTTTGGATAATAATAACGACTATAGATGAGAATGAATAATTTCAAAAAGCAATTGCCAAGGTAATGCAATAATATCAGGGGTTATCATCATTTTTCGAGGTGTACGGCAAACAATATACCCTTGCTTAACGTTGTATAAATCCATAAACAATTTAAGATGTTTTGCCTCACTTTCGGTAGGAGTTTCAGTCCACTTGACTTCAATTGGAATTAATTTTTGTTGCTGTACAAGAACATAATCAACTTCTGGGCCATTATGATCTCTCCAATAGCACACTTTACACTCGTTTATTTTTGTACGAATTTGCCTCAGTAACTCTAGCCCAATAAATTGTTCAAACATATATCCTATTATTTTATGCGGTAATTTAGCGCCTTCTTTCGCACTTACTCGCCTTATTCCTAAATCAAACAAAAGATATTTACTTGATTTGCTAAGGCGGTGTCTAACATTATTTTTAAACCCTAAAAAGGGTTCGATTTTTTCTGCCACTAAACAATCTTCTAATATATCAAAATAATTTTGTATAGTGACTCGCGTTACACCTAATGTTTGAGACAAGTTTTGCAGGTTGATGATTCCGCCTGCTTCGCTTGCTGTCAGCTCCAGAAAGCGGCTAAATTGCCCAACTTTTCTGACTAATGCTTCCGCTCTAATTTCTTCTTCTAGGTATGTATTAACATAAGAATGTAGCGTCTCTTCTTTATTCTCGTCCTTTGTTTCCAATACTATTTCTGGTAACGATCCATAACTTAATAAATGTTCCAAAGGTATACTTAAATGTGAAATCTCTTGGATATTTAAAGGATCGACGCGTATAACAATTATTCTGCCTGGCAATAAATTAATATGCTGCCCGCGCCGCAGCTTCCTTGCAGACGATCCTGTCAAAATAAATTGTGCCATTTTTTTATCAATTAAATATTGTATGGTATCCATGATAGGTGGGATTTTTTGTACTTCATCAATAAAAACTAACGGAATTTGCTGTGATGATTTTAATTCTGCTTCAATTTCACGAATTAGCACATCGGGTGACTGCTCGTATCGCTGTCTTAATGTTGACAATAAAAATGAAAGGGTAATTTTTGGCTGAAACCATTTTTCAATTATTGTTGTTTTCCCGCATTGGCGAGGACCTAACAATAATATGCTCTTTCCGCGAGCAAGTGCATTTTCAATTGAGGGGACAATTTGTCTTTCAATAAATATGGTATTCATATCAATACTATACAATTTTTGGCGAAAAATGTATAGTTAGCTATACATTTTTTGGCGAAAAATGAATCATCTTATTTCAAATAAAACATTATCGAGAAAAAAATTGACTAAAAGTCGTGCCCGCCAATGATTGGAAACACGACCTTGTCTGAAATTGATTGTGCAAGATAAAACTTGTTCACGAACTTTTAGGGCCAGCCAAAAGCCAAGCGACAAAACCTATTAAGGGAAGAATAACGATTAACGCAATCCATAATACTTTTGTTCCATTGTCCCTGCCACTATTAATTACACTCACAATTGCCCAAATATCCAATATAAGAATTACCAACCCTGTAATACCGTAATAATTTTCCAACATATCGTCCTCCTTTGATCACACAGTAAAATTCTTTCAAAAAACCCTAATCCCTTTAATTGTTATCTATTTATACAAGATTTCTTTGATTTCAGTCAACTAGCATTTATCTTGCTGCATACACGGATGCATATTATCGCCGCACTCTACTTGTAAGGTTGCATGATGAATTTTAAATTGTTGTTTGAGATGTTGATTAATATTCACAAAATCATGATCGGAAATATAAGGTTTTTCAGGCATAGTTAAATGTGCAGTTAGTGCTGTTTCTCTCGTACTTAACCCCCAAATATGTAAATCATGTACAGCTTGCACACCCGGCAAAGATTGCAAATACTTTCTTACACCTTCTTGATTAATATGCCTTGGAACGGCATCAAGAATTAAATTTAATGAATCTTGTACTAGTCTCCAAGTTCCCACTAAAACAATTATCGAAATAATAATACCAACAAGAGCATCTATCCAAATATAGCGAGTCCACAATATAACAAACCCCGTCACTACAACACCTAATGAAATCAATGCATCACCTGCAAGATGTAAAAATGCACTTTTAATATTTAAATCTTCTTTGCTATTGTTAATAAATAATAATGCTGCGCCGCCATTAATGAGAATACCTAATCCTGCAATAATCATCATGATTTTTTCATCTACATTAGCTATTGGATGAATTAATCTACTGATGGATTCATATATGATAATTCCTGTGCTAAAGATTAATAATAATGCGTTAAAAAGTGCCGCAAGAACTGTCGTTTTTTTATACCCATAACTGTATTTTTCCGATGAAGGTCTTGTAAGTAACCAATTCGCTGCAAAGGAAAATACTAGACCAATAACATCTGCAAAATTGTGCCCAGCATCTGCAAATAAACTCATGGAATTTGCCATAAACGCGTAAATCACTTCTGCCGCAACAAACACAAAATTAATACTGGCTGCAAGTAAAAACGCTTTTTGATTTTGACTGTGAGAATGGTCATGGTGATGTGAATGGCTGTGTGAACCATGATCATGATGGTGATGATGACCCATTTAAGACTCCGAATATGCTAAAATTACGGTTATTTTAGACCATTTTTTCATTAATGGCTAAATTTTATTGTTAGATTTAGCTGTAATAATTGTGAATGTTATTAGGAATGTGGCGTATGACAGATAAAGATTCAACCGATACAAACACTGCTTGCATTAACATGATAAAACAACAATGTCGAACATGGGATGTGTTAAATCCAGTGATTTTGAATTTATTACAATCTGTACCAAGGGAAGATTTTGTTCCCGCACATTTCCGTCATCTTGCTTTTGCAGATACGGCTCTATCACTTGGACATAATCAAACTATGTTAGTGCCAAAAGAAGAAGCTAAAATATTAGATAAATTAAATATCAAAAACTCAGAAAGAGTCTATGAAATCGGAACGGGCAGCGGGTATTTTACTGCACTTTTGGCAAAACAAGCTAAACATGTCGACAGCATAGAGTTTTTTGAGGATTTTGTTAAAACTGCCGCTCAAAAATTACACGCGCATAATATTTATAATGTGGAATGTGAAAAAGGTGACGGTTTAGTTCATAAAAATAAATGGGTTGAATATGATGTAATCGTCATTACAGGCAGCCTTAAAGTTCTTCCTAAACATTTTTTATCTAAACTAAACCTTGGCGGAAGATTATTCGCCTTTCTAGGTGAAGCTCCACTTGTTAAAGCCGTACTTTTTACTAAAGTCAGTGACATTAATACTACCACTGAAATATTATTTGAAACCCAGGTGAACCCATTAATTACAACCCAACACAAAAATGAAAAATTTGTATTCTAATTTGCCTATCCTGGTTAGTGAGTATTTAAATAAAAAGATGAGCATGCACAAAAATTTATCCGGGGCCCAAGATTACAAGTTAAACTATTTTGCATTCAAGTTTTATAACATGTTGTTACAGGGTCGGAACCCAAAGGCAAAGCTCACAGCCGCGCCGTAAACTTTGCAGGTGCGACTGGAAGAGGGAAGTTATTAAAAGATTTATCCGCCAATAAACCAAAAGTAGGGTAATAATCACTGAGTGATTTTGTTTTAACTGGCTTTTCGTGCCATGTTGATGCTGCCTTGCCCATATCAGGCCAGAATTTACTGATACCTACATTTTTGGAGCCATCAGATGCAAGTAGAGGATATCCTGCCCCTACAACAAATACTCCGGGTATTCTGGTTTCGGAAGTGTGGAGATTATACGAAAGTGCAGAGGAAGGAATTTCATTAATGGTCAATGAATTGACAGGTTGGAGCCCGATAGCAAATATGACAAAATCATAGGTTGAAAAATCTTTACTATTTGCATGCTCATGAATCTCACATGACCATTTATCTGCAAAAATTTTTCCGCTTTCTAACGCGAGAGTAAATTCCGCAACTTTGCCTTTAAGCCCATCGTTCTCATAATACACGCGTGTTGTTCCATCAGGATTTTTTTGACTTCGATAATAATTATATGGTTTATTCATTATTTGTTTAACAGTTGCGCCGCAAGCTAATAAATTCCATACAGCAAGCGCTGCTGAGTGAGAGGAGCCTTGCACCAATATACAACGCTTTAACAATGCAGGATGAGCTTCAATGAATTTATTCAATAATATAAGATCTAGCGCAATCTCTAATGGAATAATTTTATGCTTTTGATGTGTAGGCATCGTTGATACTATTTTAGCTTCTCCTCCAATGGCTAAAATACATTTTTTAGAGTGGATTTTTTCATATTGGGTTTTAGTTTGAATATCAATCTCTAAGCCATCATTGGAGCTAATTGCTTTGGTTGCTTTACCTTTTATAGGGGTAATGATTTTCATCAATTGTTCCGTCATCCACAGAAGTGGTTCAGCAGCTGTTTTTAATAAACTGGTATAGTGAGCTTCTTCCAGGTCAAGCTCAAATTGAAATGAGGGTTTTGAAATTCCATACAATTTAAGAATAGTATACATTTCTTTATAGACGGTTTGGTATTTTGCTGCGGTGGTGTTGCCAGGAACGTTTTTCCATTGTTGTCCAAAAGCACCAACCGAAAAATGGTCGTCAATCCAGCAAACTTTTTTTGCTAAACGGCATGCTTCAATACAATTTTGTGTATCTTGGAATAGTTTCTCTAAAATTCGTACGATTGCAATAATGCCTGATGGACCAGCACCTACTACAGTATATTCAAAGCTCATACTTTATTCCTCCTCTAATTGTTAATTGAATTATGAGCAACGGCATGTTATAAGTGAAATAGTTTATTTCTATATAGGTAATCAATTTAATTGATATGAAAATTACTTTCCGACAACTCGAAGTATTTATGATGACTGCAAAATGGGAAAATATGAGCCGTGCCGCTAATGATTTGTACCTCTCGCAATCTGCCTGCAGTATGGCGCTCGCAGCTCTAGAAGAGGAATTAGGGGGTGAATTGTTTGATCGTCATAATAAAAAATTGGTGCTTAACGAACGAGGAAAAATGATGTTTGCACAAGCATCAAATATTATTCAACAAGTTCAAGAATTACGAAACCTAATGCAAATGAAGCAATCTGCTGTACTAACGGGTAGTTTAAATGTAGGTTCGAGTACAACGATAGGCAATTATATATTGCCGGCGATCGTTACGGAATTTATGCGTTTACATAAACAAACAAAAATTAATCTTAAGGTGGGTAATACTTCTCAAATCACACAACAGTTATTAAATTTTGATATTGATATTGGATTTATTGAAGGAAGCTGTCACATTTCAGAAGTTGATGTAATATCATGGAAACAAGATGAGCTTATCATTGTTATATCTCCAACACATCCTCTAGTACTTAAAAAAAAAGTAACGCTTCAAGATCTTAAAAAAGAAAAATGGATATATCGAGAAAAAGGATCAGGAACACGTGAATCACTTGAAAAAGTGATGGGTAAAAATTTGATCCCTTACGTTGAATTAGGGCATACAGAAGCTATAAAACAAGCCGTAGCAGCAGGGCTTGGAATCAGTTGTATTTCTAAAGCTAGTGTAGAAAAAGCGCTTAAACAGCGTGAATTACTGGAATTTAAAATTCATCCATTTCCTTTAAAACGAAATTTTTACGCGATTTTACATAAACAAAAGTATCAATCGTTGCTGCAACATAAATTTATGCAATTTGCTGGTGTTTTAAAAACAGCATCTTGAAAAAAATTTATTTGCTGTATCTGTGAATAGTTTATGGAATAATTAATTCATCTTATGCAGCAAAATTCAGCGAGCGTGAAGAAAGGAGTGTTGAATGCGGGTTCGTTTTTGCTATTTCGACTGACCTCGTATTTACATTTCCTGTGTAAGGTGAATAATTAACTCGCCTAAACTGTTCTTTTCAGCTCACGATAAAAATTTTCGTGAGTGCCCATACTTAACAGAAATAGGGTTGTATTCGAAACAGTATAGGCGAGAAGGTATTCTTGATTGAGCATTCTGAATTTATATACTCTTATTCCTTGTAGATCACCTTTTTTCACATCACCGATTGAGGGATCATTCAAAATTTTCTTTACCGCTCTATCGAGTTCTTTTATTTGATTAGGAAATAGCTTGCTTTTCTGTTTACCAAAAGTTTTAGTTTGAGAAATGATCAATTATTCTTTTCTCTCATCAAACAAATATGGCTCTACGTGATTATGTTTGATTTCTTCCATGGCCAATAAAATATCTTGGATAAAGTGGTAAGGTAAATCTGGGTTTTCTTCAACTAATTGACCTATTTTTGCCCAATATTCAACTTGCCCAGAGGTTGAGCGATGATAGGTTTTTGCGTATATCTTAGCTTTAAATACTAGCTCATCTGAAATTTTAACCGCGACGGACATTTGAATTTACTCCTTAGTTTTTCCCAGCCTTTTTAATATAGCATAAAATTCACTTTTTGCGATCAAAAGTTTCTTTTGGTAACCTTTTTAAGTTATTTCTCCGGAGGAGAAATACAAATGCTATAACCGCATTCTTTTTGCGGACAGACTTCTTCGCTGCCTCGCCGTTTTGTAATTTTTAAGGTTAAAATTGGCCATTTGCATTTCGGGCACGGTTTATTGAGAGGTTCATTCCATACAGCATATTTACAATCAGGATAGGTTGAACAAGAATAAAATATTTTATTAAACCGCGATTTTCGTTTTAGCAACGATCCTTTCTTACATTCAGGGCAAGTGATTCCCATATCTTGAGGCTTTTCTAAAGGCTCAATATGTTTACATTTTGGATAGTTTGTACAACCAATAAATTTTCCATAACGCCCTCTTTTAATTTGTAATTCAGAATCGCATTTGGGGCATTTTCTATCTTGTATGATTTCAGGTGTTTGACTTTCAGCTGAGTTGGCATCTTCTTCCATATTGCGGGCATAGTCACAATCTGGGTAACCTGTACACCCAATAAATCGTCCATTTTTGCCTAACCGAATAGATAATTGTTTTTCACACTTCGGGCATTTTTCATCCAATATTTCATGTGTCACATCTTGGCGTGAAACATTTTTTTCAATGTATTTAATTTGATCTTTAAAGGGTGACCAAAAATCTTCCAACAAAGGCACCCATTGTTTTTCTCCACGAGAGATTTCATCTAAGTGATCTTCAAGTGTAGCGGTAAAATCATAATCGACATATTTTGTAAAATGTTGTGTTAAAAATTTATTCACAATTCTTCCAACATCTGTTGGATAAAACCGTTTAGTTTCTAACTTTACATAATTTCTCGTTTGAATGGTTGATATAATCGACGCATATGTTGAAGGCCTTCCAATACCATATTCTTCTAGAGTTTTGACTAAGCTTGCTTCCGAATATCGCGGAGGCGGTTCGGTGAAGTGTTGATCAGTGATAACATCTAAGAGTTTAACTTCATCGCCAATGGATAACTCCGGAAGTATTTTGTCTTCTTTGTCATTATCCTCTTTTTTATTATCGCCTTCATCGGTATCTTCAAGATATACGCCCATAAATCCTGCATGCGATATTGTTGAACCTGTGGCGCGGAATGTGCCTACTTTATTACAATCTAAATCAATGGTAACGGTGTTTAATAACGCGTGAATCATTTGACAAGCGACTGTTCGTTTCCAAATTAATTCATACAACCTGTATTGTTCGGGTGATAAATTTGTTAATGATTCTGGAAGCTTGGTGACGCTGGTTGGACGTATCGCTTCATGTGCTTCTTGTGCGTTTTTGGATTTATTCTTATATTCTCGAACTTCGTCGGGTAAATAATCTTTCCCAAATCGATCTTTAATAAATTCTCGAATTTCCAATACAGCTTCTTGTGCTAAATGTACAGCATCCGTTCGCATATATGTAATTAGGCCATTTTCGTATAATGTTTGAGCTGTGCGCATCGTACGTTGTGCAGTAAACCCTAATTTTCTAGCGGCCTCTTGTTGTAAGGTAGACGTCGTAAACGGCGCAGCGGGTTGTCTTTTGCGTTGTTTTTTCTGAATGTCGATAACTTTTAATTTTCCATTTGCCGCTTTTAATAGATTTGTTTTTACTTCACTCGCTTGGCTTTCATTAATAATACTAAACTGCTGTAATTTTTCATTATTATAATGAATTAATTTCGCCTGAAAATTTTCAGGTTTTTTTGTAATCGTTTGACAATGTGAAATAATAGTCCAATATTCTTGTGCAACAAATTTTTCAATTTCTAGTTCTCTTTCGACTATTAACCGTAACGCAGGACTTTGCACTCTTCCTGCAGAAAGCCCGCGTTGAACTTTTTTCCATAATAATGGCGATAACGTAAATCCAACGAGATAATCCAATGCTCTTCTTGCTTGTTGAGAATTAACCATATCCATGGAAATTTCACGTGGATTTTTCATCGCTTCTTGCACGGCGTTTTTTGTAATTTCATAAAATACAACGCGATGAATAGGTTTTTTACTTAACGCTTTTTTAGATTTCATGAGCTCTGCTAAATGCCAAGCAATCGCTTCGCCTTCGCGGTCAGGGTCTGTCGCGAGATATAAAACCTCAGCTTTTTTCAATGCTTTTGAAATTTCATCAACATGTTTTTGATTTTTTTCAATGATTTCATATTTCATTGCAAAATGATTGTCAGGATCAACTGCGCCTGTTTTTGGCAATAAATCCCTGACATGGCCGTAGGAAGCCATGACTTCAAAATCTTTACCCAAATATTTTTTTATTGTTTTTGCTTTTGCGGGAGATTCCACAATTAGCAAATTGCTCATAATCTTACACTCACTATCAATTTGAGTTTTGTTTAACTATTCCCATTACCCTTCGAAATGCGAATAGGATGTGTCAAACCAAACTTAAAAAGTTATTAATTTAACCTTACATATCCTCCGGGAACACTGGCAATCATTCCTTTTAGTTCAAGCATTAGGAGAATGGAGGAAACTTTTTCCGCCGTCAAGTCACTTCTTTGAATTATTAGATCCATAGGAGTACACTCGTACCCAATAAACTCAAGAAAAGGATCTGAGGCTTTTTGCTGGATTTTATCTGATTTGGGCAGTGAAAATTGAAGCTCATCTAAGACATCTTGCGCTGTTTCAATGAGTTTAGCGCCTTGCTTTATCAGCGCATGGCAGCCCCGTGAAAGCGGGTTTTGAATGGAGCCAGGAATCGCAAATACTTCTCTGTTTTGCTCTAACGCATACTTGGCTGTCACCAATGATCCGCTCGCAAAAGCGGCTTCTACGACAAGAGTTCCATGGCTTAACCCACTGATTATCCGATTTCGTCTGGGGAAATTTACTGCTGCAGGTTTAACACCTGTGGGATATTCTGTCACTAAACATCCCTGTTCAATAATTTTTTGGGCAAGAGAATAATGGCGTTTAGGGTAAATCGTATCCGGCCCGGTTCCCATTACGGCAATTGTTTTTCCACCCGCACTCAAAGCACCTTGATGGCTTTCCCCATCTATTCCTATCGCAAGGCCGCTTGTCACCACTAATCCTGCTTTAGCAAACGCTTTTGCAAATTGAAATGCCGACTCTTTTCCGAATGGTGATGGGTTACGGCTTCCCACCATGCTGATTTGAGAGTGTGTCAGGAGCGATGCGTTACCTTGTACAAACAATAGTGGTGGTGAAAAATGTATTTCTTTTAACTGTTTGGGGTAATTCTCGTCTAATAAAGTGATGATGCGGCAATCACTTGATTCACACCATTTAAGATCGTTTTCGACTGATTTATGATCTATTTTTGAATAAATGGATGGGAATTGTTGAATATATTGACTAATCGTTGAATATTTGTCCAAGATTTTATCAAAAAACCCAGGGCCTACTCCCTCCATTCGCCATAAACCAATCCATAATGCTAATTCTGATGTTGATATATTCATAATGTTGCCTCTTATTGAAGAATACATAATAATTAAAAAGATGAATAATTTTCTTTTTATTATTTTAGCATTGGGCTTTGTCTTCTTAAATGCGTTTTTTGTAGCGGCAGAGTTCGCTATGGTAAAACTACGTCATACGAGAGTGCAAAATATCAAAAAAAATCAATTGTTTGGACTTCGTGGTCGAATACTTTATAAAGTTCATTGTCAATTAGACACCTATCTTTCAGCCTGTCAACTTGGAATAACATTAGCATCCCTAGGATTAGGTTGGGTCGGTGAACCTGCATTTGCACATTTGTTGTTACCACTTTTTTATTCGTTACATATTAACTCTCACCAAGTCATTAAAGTTATTTCTTTTGGTTTTGCATTCACACTTATTTCTTATTTGCATATTGTAGTTGGAGAACTAATGCCAAAATCCATGGCCATAAGACAATCCGAACAACTTTCATTAATGACAGCTGTACCACTATATTTGTTTTATTGGTTAATGTATCCATTTATTGAAGCACTCAATATCAGTGCAAATACTTTATTAAAACTATTTAACCTAGATGCCGTCAGTAATAGTGAAAACGTTTATTCAAAAGAAGAAATAAAATACATATTAAAATCCTATCAAGCACATGAAAAATTCAATCCAAAACATCGAGAAATGTTAATTAAAATGTTGGAGTTTTCCCAACTTGAAGCCATTGATGTCATGAAACCTATCGAGGAAATGATTAGTATTCCAGATTCCTCTTCAACAGAAGAAAAATTACAAATCATTCAGCAATATAAATTTACGCGCTATCCTGTTTATCAGCACATCAACAATAATATCAATAACATTATTGGGATATTGCATACAAAAGATTTTATCGTTCATCAAAAATCATCGCCAATGATTTTACGGCCCGTCGTCAAAGTTGAAAGATCGCTTAAAGCGATTAAAGTCTTGGATTATTTTCGCGCAGGCCGAACACATTTCGCCTTAGTCTATCACGATGAAAAACCGATTGGATTTATTACGTTAGATAATTTGCTATATGCATTGATGGGAAAAATGCGTGATGAATTTAATTTAACACAAGATGACTGGAAAAAGGTTTCTGAAAATTCGTATTTAATTAAAGGTGCAAGCCCTGTCTATGTCATAGAGCAGCTCATTGATAAAGACTTATCGCAATTCCATGTAGATACAGTGGCCGGGTTATTGTTAGAAAATTTAGGTGAAATGCCAAAAGAAGGAGATCAATGGAAACAACCAGAATTTACATTACAAGTCAAAAAAGTCAAAGGGCCAAAGATTATTGAAGTTTTGTTGACGAAGAACTAACCGTGTCAGAAAACTTAATTAATGCTTTTAAAACTTCTTTAGCATGCATCATAGGGTTTATTTTCGCACATTTGTTTAATCTTCACTCTTCTCAATGGATGATTATCACCACTCTCGTTGTCATGTCTTCACAAACTTATATTGGGGGCGCTCTACAAAAATCTTATTTAAGATTTATCGGAACATTTTTCGGTGCTTTTATCGCTATCATTACTTTATTTTTTTATAAAGAAAACAATTATGTTTTATATACCGTCATAATATTAAGCGTTTTTTGTTTTACTTATACTGCAAAATTTTGGTCCGGATCTGAACAAGCATTTACACTAGGCGCCGTAACGGTCGCAATTATTTTGCTATCTCCAGAGCCAAACATTCATACGGCATTAATAAGATTTTTTGAAATACTACTTGGAATAATCATTGCTTTAAGTGTTCATATTTTAATTTTTCCCATGTCGGCTACAAGAAAGCTCAACCATCTCATTTCGGATAATTTTTCTCATACGTTAGCGTATTTTAAATCAATTACGGAAAGAAATTCTGATAAAAATGATGAATTCGAAAAATTAATTATGTCAAACTTTATCATCACTCAAAAACTTTTTACAGAATCTAAGACTGAGCTTATTGCAAAAAAGAAAAAACGCTACAATGAAATCATATTTCATCAAAAGCGCTTATTTAGAGCCATCAGTTTATTAGACCCCTATCTTAAAAAGAAGCCCATAAAATTAGAAAATATTAATCAAGAATACCCTTTGATTTCAGAAATGATAACTAAACTTTCTCAAGGTGTTCTCGTTTCCAAAAAAGAAAATGCTAAAATTAGCGAGGAGTTGTTACATGACTCTCAAATAAGTGATAAACATTATTTGATTCAATATATTTTAAGGGAGATAAAAGCTCTGCTTAAACTTGTGTGACTTAAGCAAAAATGGCTGGGGTGCTAGGATTCGAACCTAGGAATGCTGAGATCAAAACCCAGTGCCTTACCGCTTGGCGACACCCCAACAAAAGAGCGCCTATTTTCTTCAAAATCCTTAAAACTGTCAATTAGAATGTTTCTTTCATTCTAAAAATTTATAAAATCCAGTGATTTATTCGAATTTTAAGCTTTATATTTGCTCGATTTAGTGTCATAAACTGAGGCAAATTGTTTTCTGAATATTCTAAATAATTGATAGTCCATCCTTGTTGTTTAAGCAGGATTAATTGATGATTCGCGTTGTAGTTTTTTACAGATGAAACATCAGGTGCCGGAAGCGCACGAATCCAATAAATGAGATCTGATATGGGCATGTCCCATCCCAAATTTTGCTTTAATAAAAGTTCTGGTGAATTTGCAGTATAAATTTTTCCGTACTGATCAATATATTTGACTTGATTGTCATCGCCATTTAACGTCACTCTGCCCAATCCAAGTGGGCCAAAAAAGTGAATGTTATAAATGTCTTTATTTTGCTGCCAAATTATCGATGCGCTGCCGTTTACTTCTGGCGATTGAATACCTACTTTTCCATCAATGCCCCATTCATTGGAATGTATCAAATTTTCATGTGTGACGGGTGATTTCATCGTTGCACACGATGATAATAAAAAAGTTACCCATAAAAATATAAGATATCTTAAGTAGTGTTTATTCATAATTCCTCTGTGTTATACTCCCGCCTTTCTACCTAACTCATTCGTGCCGGGGTGGCGGAACTGGTAGACGCGCCGGACTCAAAATCCGGTGATGGCGACATCGTGTCGGTTCGATTCCGACCCTCGGTACCACTTTACTTCATTCTCATTAACAAATTTTGAGCATGGGTTTCGTTTATATTGAATAAGAGATAATATAGCCACTATGTGGAACATACGCAAATTAATCGGTCTTTCAGGCGTTGCTAAAAATGAAAATTATAAAGCGAGAATCTGGGGAAGAAGATTCGAATTTCTCATGGTTTTGATAGCCATCTGGCTGCCATTAGAGTGGCATATGCAAATTCATCATCAGATTCCACACCTTGTTTCACACATTTCTAATTGGGCTGTCTGGTGTTTCTTTGTATTAGAATCCGTTGTTTTACTCATTTTAGTTCAACACAAACTAAATTATCTGAAAAGAAATTGGATGAACGGCGTGATAATTTTATTAGGCATTCCGTTTATTTGGCAGCAAACTCCCATGTTAGGTGTTCTAAGAGGCATGCAATTATTACTCATGATGAGATTAATGCTTCCATGGTGGGATACCAGCGTACATTTTCTCTCTCGTAATCGATTAGGTACGACATTATTTGTGACTTTTGTGACAACTACACTTGCTGGAACATTAATGGTTGTACTGGATCCAAAATCTTATAAAACTCCATGGGAAGGAATTTGGTGGGCATGGGAAACAGTTACAACGGTTGGTTACGGTGATATTGTTCCCACCACTTTTGAAGGAAGACTATTAGGCATCTTTGTGATGTTAATGGGTGTTGCGTTTTTATCGTTACTCACTGCAAATTTTGCGGCATATTTTATTAGCAGAGGAACAGCCGAAGTTGAAAAAACAGAAGATAGAATTTTAAATGTTCTTAAAAATATCCAAACTCGTCTAGATAAAATTGAGCATCAAATTAAAGAAATTCCAACAGAAAAAAATGATATAATTAACTAACTCATATATGGATCCATCCGGCTAAGAAAAGTATTTAAATGGATTTAAAGGCCTTGAATAATTATTGGGAACCCTCCCAATATCATTGCGCATCAAGTAAATTTTATTATAACGAGAGTAATATGCCAAAAATATCAACAAGTAATATTCCCCGAACGCTGATATGTAAATTAACCTTAAAGCTCTACCAAGATCCTGTGCGTGCCAAAGATGGTCACATCTATGATAGAAAAGCGATCACAGACTGGCTGTCAAATAATGACAACTTAAGCCCAGAAACAAAAAAACCCATCAAACCCGAATTGACTGATCATCCCAAAAAGAAACTTGAAGTCGATAATTTTTTAAAGACAAACAATATTTTGACATTTGATGAATTTTTTTCGTTACTCACAGCTGGAGATATTAATGAACTTCAAGAAAAAAATTATTTAGAAAGTTATTTAACAACAGAAAATAAAGACGGGCTTACCCCGATTGCTTGGGCAATAAAAAATCTAGCTATACTCGCTATTGTATTTTTAAAACAAGAACTCGATGATATTCAAGCACAGAAAAATCTTGCCTCGTTTAAACAACAACACGATCACCCAAAAGATAATAAATCTTCACTGCTGCATATCGCCATCAATGAAAACAAATATGATATCGCCGCATCACTTTTGAAAGAAAATCCGAATTTAGCTAAAACAACAGACAGCAATCACTGGACACCGTTACACTGTGCGGTTTACAACAATCAATTACAATTAGTCGAATTATTATTTCAATACGGCGCAGATCCGAATACACAAGATCATACTAAAGCAACACCACTTTTTACTGCCATATGGAACAAAGAAAAAGTTAACGTGCCGATGGTAGAAACGCTTTTGATAAATGGCGCATCACCTATTATAAAAGACTCTTTTGGATTAATGCCTTTTGAAGGTATAGGCAGCGGAAATCATTCCGACTTTATAAATACTTATACGGTCATGCTTACCTGTTATCCTGAATACAAATACTTACTTGAATTAATACATGCCAAAATTGAAAACCCTGATAATGAACAAGCTGAAAAGCACAAAGAATCACTGATCCTAATCAATAAATGTTTAAAGCAAGCGGAAGAGTTTCCTCCAAAAAAACAGTTTCTCAAAGAAAAAATGGATGTTTTTATCAAATCACGCCTCGACACTGTTATTAAAAATTGCCAGCGTTCGATGGCAGAATATCCCGAATATATTACTCAAAAACCCATAGACGTTTTGTCAATTGATCAAATTAAAGACAATAACATATTAGGCTTAAATTACTATAAAATGGAACGATATACAGATGCGTGTCATTTTTTTTATCAAATGCTTACTATATTATTAAAACAAGCTTTGCCAAATGAATCCATTTTAGCCAGCGCCCACTATAATCTTGCAAAAAGTTTAAATATGCTAGGCTACTTTGAAGAAGCCTTATTTTTTTCCGAAAAATCGCTTTTATTACAAACACTTTCCAATAAAAACATTGGGAAAGATACCAAGGGAAATACCCAAGAAATAACTAAAATAAACCTGTTCATAAATACTTTAAAAGAAAGTATTTCAAAAAAACAAAATACTAATAACTCCAATCAACTTAATCAGCCAGATCAAAAAACTGAATCTTCTGAACCTCTATTCACACCTGAATCCGCGATCATTACTACTACAACTACACCTGTTCTTACATCCGAGTTTGCCGCTACAACCTCAACTACAACTACAACCACATCTGCAATTACCACTACATTCACACCTGTATCTTCTTTTTTATCTCCTTCTGATATTACATCTACAACAACATCCACATCTGCTTATACACCAACACTGTTTTCTTTGCCTCCATCTGCAAGTTCTACCACACTAACAAAAGGAAACTCAGCAACAAAAACAAAATTGAAAGAGCTATTAAAAAAATACGAAAATAAACAGTATACATTTGGATTACCAGTAAAATTTTTTGATGCGATAAATAAATTATCTGATGAACTATCCAACAAGTACGAAAATAAAAAGATTTTTGAAAAAAATTGTTTTATTGCCGTATATGGCAGCTCGCTAGTGTTTAGTTTGCTTGAAAAATCTATTGAAGAAAGAGATATTAATTTAGTGACAAATATTCCCATTGATGAGATTCAGCAATATTTCTCTCTCAAGAAAAATTTTAACGTAAAATATCTTGAATTATGGGAGTTGTCACTTCTTGACGATGATGGCAACGATAATAATTTCCCTACTATTACCATCTGGTATACCAAAGCAAAATCACTTTCAAAAATTCCTCCAAATGACGCAACGTGTCACGCAGTTTTTTATAATTTATTTAATCATAAAATTATTCAAACACATCCTCAGGGGCTGAATGATATTGAAAATAAAATAATTAGAGTTATTCCTGATGAAAAATTTGATGTTTCAGATAGATTGAAATTATGTGCATCTCATGGAAGCTTTACCGGATATAAATTACTTGTCAGAATACTTTATTCTGCGGTTAATTATGATTTCTCATTCGCCGCAGATAGCATAAAGCTTATTCAATCAGCGATTAGCCATGTTATTAAATCAGAAAATCCTATCTTGACTCCAGGTGATTTATTTTACTGGTCTGTACATAAATTTTTTCAACAAAAAAATGCTAAAAAAAGCTTTTTACTGTTTACCAGTAAATCATTTTTATCTACTAATCTTATTTTGTTATTCTTTAAAATTGAAAATATAGCCTTATTAAAAAATATTTCTAATGATATTGATATCGTACGCACACTTTATTTGTCAAATAAACCATTTCCCTGGTCACGTGAACACCACTACTGGTTTATATGGGCAAGTATATTGAGCAATTTGACTCCAGACAGCAAAAGCAATGAAGACATTCCAGTATCAATTATAGATAAAGCAACAGAGGATCAATTTGTTTTGGTAGGGCGTGATAATAAAAAACTACTTGATCAGACTAAAGAATTGATTATAACCAATATAATGATTATCAATAAAGCTAAAAATAATCGCCATTTATCGGAAAACACTCTTAAGCATTCCACTGCCGTTACTGAACCCTATATGGAAACAAATGAAACAACAAAACTAAAATACTAGAAAGAATTAAAGGCTTGGCACCTAACAACAATGCCAAGCCTTTATCTATTTATTACGACTTTACCTTACCCATGCCCACAGAGCACTTTCCTTGAGCTTTACAATATTCATCACCCCATTCTTTTGCATTGTCCCGCACATTTTTTGCACTTGGTGTATCAAGCAAACCAGCTTTTTCAAAATCATTGGCACACTCAACAGCTTTATCAAGTTTGTCCATCTCATGATAACTCGATAATGATTTACCTATGCCAATAACAGGTTCACCGCGCTTAACTTCTTTTTTAATATAAAATCCATGTTTTTCAAATCTATCTAATAAAGGCTCAATTTGAACTTGAGTTAATTGTTTATTAATAAATGCTTCGAATTCAAACCTATTTTTATTTTTTAGATCTTTACGAATATATATTGATACAGTCTTAACAGGGGTAGAAGCTGGAGTAGCGTGCATATATTTCTCCTTCATTTAATATAAATTAAATAATAAAACAAACCCAATTGAAGCGTAATATACATCTCTTTTAAATTCAAAAACTTGATTAAAATTAATAAAACTCTAAGTATTTTATATTATCATTTCTTTTTTTAAGCCAAAGAATTTATTCACTCACTTTCACAAATATCTTCAATATCTCTTCCAGCTGATCTTTTAAAATGGGTTTTTTATAAATCATGTCCATGCCTTTGTCCAGGTAGAACTGTTCAAGTTTATTCGATAATGTTGAGGTGATTCCAATGATAGGTATCCGTTTATGCGGAAAAT